>Ga0172380_10000260_pt1 | contig 109279 bp, 110 predicted proteins | sample Leawe162metaG_FD_119747 | JGI IMG/M metagenome (GOLD analysis project Ga0172380, IMG submission 119747) | Leachate microbial communities from a municipal landfill in Southern Ontario, Canada - Leachate well 162 metaG | ecosystem: Engineered > Solid waste > Landfill > Unclassified | place...
AAGTATAAGAAGTGCTGTGGGAAATAAAAATATTAAGGAGGTGTCAAAGATCAATGAGGACCACTACTACGCTGTGTGTCATATATAAGTATCCGGACATCCTTTTGGGTATGAAAAAAAGGGGATTTGGCGTTGGCCGCTGGAACGGTTTCGGAGGTAAGCCGCATCCGGGTGAACCGATCCAAAATGCGGCTATCCGGGAGATCCGTGAAGAATGCGGCCTTAGGGCGGATAGACTTGAAAAAGTCGGCTTGATTGAATTTACTTTTGAGAAAACCGGAGATGTCCAGGAAGTCCATTTTTTCTTATGTGAAGATTTTACGGGGGAGCCTGTGGAAACGGAAGAGATGGAACCGCGATGGTTTCCGATTACGGAACTTCCCTATGCCGATATGTGGCCGGATGATAAATTTTGGATGCCGCTTTTGATCGGCGGGAAAAAGTTTGCGGGAAAATTCATTTTTGGAGAAGACGGCCGGATAAAAAACCACACTTTGGAAATTATTGATGAAATATGATGGGTATAGCATTTGAAAAATCAATCGGAGCGGTTGTTTTCCGCAGAAAAGAAATTGGCGGAAAAGAATTCCTGCTCCTGCACTATCCGTCTGGCCATTGGGATTTTCCCAAGGGGCATGTTGAAAGTGGCGAAACCGAAGAGATGACTTTGCGGCGCGAAGTCGAAGAAGAGACAGGCCTCAAAAATTTGAAGTTATTGCCGGGCCACCGGGATAGTATGTGGTATTTTTATCGCGCGAAGGGCAAAGAAAGGGAAAATCGCGAAAGGGATAAGCGCGGCATCAATGTTTTCAAGCGGGTCGTCTATTATGCGGCTGAAACCGAAGAAAGGGAAATCGGTCTTTCTTATGAACATATCGGATCCGCATGGCTGGATTATGCAGCGGCGCTGGCCAGGCTGACTTTTCCAAGTGGCAGAAAGATTCTTCAAAAAGCATATAATGCCCTAAATACTGGTGGCTGATTTCCAGCTTCAAATCAACCTTGGTTGCGCAGTTTTTTGGGATGCTGTAAAATGGACTCAGTATGTTTTGCGGTGGGGCTTCGCTCATCGCCAAGGTTTTAATTAAATAAAATCGAAGTTTTAGCGTTATTTCCTATGACATTCCGACAAAAAATTTCCGTAAAGTTCGCCCTGGTAATAATCCTAGCGATTGCGGCAGTACTTATTTCTTATCCGAAAGCCGTTTCCAAAATTCCGCCGGTCTATAGTGTCCTGGAAAAGTTGAAAATAAATTTGGGCCTTGATTTGCAAGGCGGTATCCACTTGGAATATAAGCCGGACTTAAGCAAAATTGATTCATCTAAAATTGATGAGTCGATGCAGGCCGTGCAGGATGTGATTGAAAGAAGGGTTAATGCTTTCGGCGTGGCCGAGCCGACGATCTATACGACGAAATCCGGATCCGAGCGCAGGTTGATCGTGGAATTGGCCGGAGTAAAAGATATAAATCAGGCCAAAAATCTGATTAAAGAAACGCCATTTTTGGAATTCAAGGCTGAGGGTCCGGCGGACACTTCAAAAGACATACCTCAAGAAATGCTGGATACGTTGAATAAGCAGGCTAAACAAAAAGCTGAAGATCTGTTGAAAAAAGCGTTAGCCGGCGATGATTTCGCGCAACTCGCCAGGGATAATAGCGAGGATCCCGGCAGCAAGGACAACGGCGGTGATTTGGGCTTTGTGAAGAAAAATACTTTCGTACCGGAGTTCGACAAAGTGCTTTTCGATGGCGGTTTGAAGGATGGGGAGGTGTATGGCCAGCTTGTTGAAACACAGTTTGGCTGGCATATCATCAAGAAAATTGAACAGCGTGGCGAAGGCGATGGATTGGAAATCCACTCGGCGCATATTCTGATCGCTAAGAAAGCCAATCCGGCGCCTAAAGTGAATTATGTGGCTACCGGGCTCACAGGCAAGAATTTGAAGAACGCGACAGTTGATTTTGCCAGCCAGGGGCTTTCAGAACCGCAAGTGGCGTTGAAATTCGATGATGAAGGCACGAAACTGTTCGCCGAATTGACTAAGGGCAATATCGGCAAGAGTATCGCGATCTATCTGGATGAACAGATAATCAGCGCGCCGATCGTACAGGCTGAAATAACCAACGGCGAAGCGGTGATTACAGGGAATTTTTCAGTCGAAGAAGCGAAGAGTTTGGTAAAAAGGTTGAACGAAGGCGCTTTGCCGGTGCCGATCAATCTGGTCAGTCAGGAAAGTGTAGATGCGTCTCTGGGCGGCGAATCGCTGGCGAAAAGCTTGAAAGCTGGTTATATCGGCCTCGGTTTGGTGGTGGTTTTCATGCTGCTGTATTATAGATTTTTGGGATTGATCGCTTCTTTCGCGCTGTTGGTATATGCCGGAATGATGGTTTCTATCTTCAAATTGTCCGGATTGACGCCGTGGCAGATTACTTTGACTTTGCCGGGTATCGCCGGATTCATATTGTCGATCGGTATGGCGGTGGATGCCAATATCCTGATTTTTGAAAGGACGAAGGAAGAAATCAGAAGAGGACGGACTATTTTGGGATCATTGGATGAAGGATTCAAACGGGCTTGGACGTCGATCCGCGACGGCAATATTTCTTCCATTATTACGTCGCTTATCTTGATCGAACTTGGAACCGGTTTTGTGAAGGGATTCGCCGTGACCTTGATCGTGGGTGTCCTGCTTTCGATGTTTACGGCTGTCACGATTTCGCGGACTTTGTTGAAATTCATCTTAGGTGAATGGATTTCCGATAGATTGTGGCTGGTCGGGGTGAAAAAGAGCGAAATTATGGAAGCTAATAAAAAATAATATACTGAAAATGTACAATATCATTTCAAAAACCAAGTACGCCTATGCCTTTTCTATCGCGCTGACCATTCTGAGCGTGCTAAGTATTTCTATCTGGGGATTGAAATTCGGCATCGATTTTACAGGCGGGACGGTGATGGAAATCAAATTTTCCCAAAGCTTGCCGACGAACCAGGAGATTGTGGGAATTTTGAATGAGTTGGATCTGAATAGCTTGACCGTCCAAGGTAAAGGCGGCAACTCCTTGCTGGTCAGCTACGCTTCGGCCGATGACAGCATCAATCAGGAAGTTTGGAAAAAAATCAGCGGGAAATATCCGGAGGCGATCCAATCTAAAGTCGATTATCGGGACTCTTCGGTTTCGACCGAACTGAAACAGAACTCCCTCTGGGCGCTTTTCTGGGCGGCGGTCGGTATTATGGCTTTCATCGCTTTCGCTTTCCGCAAGGTTTCCCGTCCGGTCGAGTCTTGGAAATATGGCGCCGGAGCGGTCATCGCGCTTATCCACGACGTGTTGATTACGGTCGGCGCATTTGCGATCCTAGGGCATTTCAAGGGGATCGAGGTCGGCGTGCCTTTTATCGCCGCCTTGCTGACTATCCTGGGGTTTTCCGTGCATGACACGATAGTGGTCTATGACCGGACCCGTGAAAACCTCCTAAGAGGTTCGGGCAAAGAAGCTTTCCCGGAAGTTGTTAATCGCAGCCTGAACGAAACCTTGGTGCGTTCGATCAATACTTCGATGACGGTGATCATCACCTTGCTGGCGATCTATATCTTCGGGGGAGAATCGATCAAAAATTTTTCATTGGCGCTTCTGATCGGCGTATCGTTCGGAACCTACTCCTCGATTTTTATCGCCTCCGGACTTTTGGTTACGAGTTATGAATTGCAATTGAAAAAGTGACCCGATACTGAAAAATATTAACTGTTAACCTAAAATAAATATGGTGTGGAATCCTTTCAAAAAGAAAAAGAAAAAGAAGACGAATCCGATAACCGGCGAAGTGGAAATCGGAGAGGATATGCCCAAGATGGGCATGTTGCAGAGCCTGGCTATGAAAAAATTGGCCAAGATGAGTCCGCAGGAGCGCAACAAGATGATGCAGGAGGCGCTGAAACCGGAAAACCGCGGCAAGATAATGGATATGATGGACGCTATGAAGGCTTCTGGCCAGGTGACTGACGCGCAGATCGAACAAGCTAAAAAAATGCTGGGACTCTAGGGCTCCAGTATTTCATAATAAGTTTACATAACATACAAAATCTTGTTATTAAAAAATAAAAAGTTAGGATAAAAACTAGTTAAGCGCAATTTCCCATTAGAAACTTTTCAGCTGCTATTGGAAAGAGAATGGGCGGGGACCATCCGCATTATGAAGATCTTATGGCGGTGAATCCCATCGTTCTACGCGGGGATTCGGATAATTTTTAAATATGCGAGACTATGTCAGTAAAAATATTATTTTGGATGCTCACGTTTCTGGGCGTCGGGTTTGAAATCGCGGGGGATGTTTTTTTTAAGAAATGGACGGTTGAAAACAAGCCGTTATTGATTTGGATCGGATTCGCCATTTATTCTGTCGGCGCTTTGTTTTGGGCATTTTCCTTGAAATATGAGATGCTATCCAAAGCCATTTCAATTTTTACCATTTTGAATTTGGTGATCGTGGCGCTGATAGGAGTGGTATTTTTCAAAGAAAATATATCAATCGTCGCTAAGATCGGAATAATTCTAGGCATAATAAGTATCGTGCTCATAGAGCGGGGATGAGGCCTCGTTTCCGGTTTTTGCGGCGCTGGTCGAAAATGATGCTATAATCGCCCAAATATGCGGTTTTTTTGCGGTTATTAACGGCATAGCTATTTTTATGCTATAATATCAGATATGAAATATCACAAGGATATATTTGAAATAATTTTCCATGCGCGGGGCGGCCAGGGAGCCAAAGCGGCGGCGGAAATCATCGCGCAAGCGGCGGTGAACGAAGGCAAATTCGTCCAGGCTTTTCCGCAATTCGGACCGGAACGGAGCGGAGCGCCGACCAAAACTTTCGTGCGCATTTCGGACAAAGAGATCCGCACATATGAGCCGGTAATCGATCCGGATGTGGTAGTGGTGCTGGACGAGACCATTTTGGATTCGGAAAATGTCGCGATGGATTTTGATAATAAAGTGGCGCTGATCGTGAATACGAAAAAATCAGCCGCGGAAATCGGACAAAAGATAATTTCCGGCGGCAGCAAATTCGATGGTCGGATCCATTCTGTCGATGCGAACGGGATTTCCATGGAAATCGTAGGACAGCCGCGTCCGAATACCGTGATTTTAGGTAAATTCGTGCAAGTGACCGAAGCGGTGAAATTAGCCAGTGTGACTGGCGAGTTCAGGAATATATTCGAGCATAAGATCGGTAAAGAAATAACGGATAAAAATATTTTAGCTATTGAAAAAGCGTATGATACGATCTAGGGATAAAAAATTCGATTTCGAGGAAGGCGCGGTTATCGCGCATGATTTGGATAAGGCGCCTAAGACGGGCGACTGGCGCTATATGGCGCCTAAGGTGGACAAAGACAAATGCAGCGGTTGCACGACTTGCGTGCCGTTTTGCCCGGAAGCTTCAATTGAAATGAAAAAATATAAGGAGGGGCAGCGCGACAAGGCGGATATCGATTATGATTTTTGCAAGGGTTGCGGAGTTTGCGCGCAAGTCTGTCCGATGAAAGCGATAACTATGGAGAAAAATAAATAATATTTCAAGGATGAATATGATGGATGGGACGCATAAAAAAAGAATAGCGTTGACGGGTGGCGCGGCGGCAGCCGAGGCTTTGAAGCAGATAGAACCGGACGTGATGGCGGTCTATCCGATCACTCCTCAAACGACAATCATCGAGACCTTTGCCAAATTCAAGGCGGATGGGGAAGTGGTTACGGAGGTTATTGAAGTGGAATCGGAACATTCGGCTATCTCGGCTTGCGTCGGTTCAAGCGCGGCGGGAGCGCGTACGGCGACGGCGACCAGCTCGCAAGGATTGGCTTTGATGAATGAGATCCTCTATATCGCCAGCGGAATGCGCTTGCCCATCTTGATGGTGGTGTCGGCGCGCGCCTTGAGCGCTCCGATCAATATTCATGGCGATCATTCCGATGTGATGGGCGCGCGGGATACCGGCTGGATCCAGATTTTTTCTGAAAATTCTCAGGAAATATATGATAATACCATAATCGGGATGAAATTGGCTGAAAAAACCAAACTGCCGGTCATGGCGATTATGGACGGTTTCAATACTTCGCATTGCGTTGAGAATCTGGAAATCCTGTCGAAAAACCAAGTACAGAAATTCTTAGGCGAATTTTCTCCGGAAAAATATCTCTTGGATATCGAACATCCGGTGACGTTCGGGCCGCTAGCCTTGCAAAATTCCTATTTTGAGTTCAAGGTCCAGCAGGAAGAGGCGATGGAAAAAGCCGGCCGGGAATATTTGAAAATCGCCAAAGAATTTGAAAAATTAAGCGGTAGAAAAAAAGATTTTTTTGAAGCTTATAGGACCGAGGATGCGGAAGAAATCATCGTTTTGGCCGGTTCGACAGCCGGTACGGCGAAGGATGTAGTGGATCGGATGCGCCAATCCGGCAAGAAGGTTGGTCTTTTGAAAATAAGCCTGTTTCGGCCGTTCCCGCTGCGAGAAATACTAAGCGCCCTGAAGAACGCTAAAAATATCGCGGTTATGGAACGGGCGATTTCCTCCGGAACTTATCCGCCGATTTATAATGATATCGTGAACGGACTTTATCAAGCAGGCGAAACCAAGAAAGTCCATTCACTCATCTATAGTTTGGGCGGGCGGGATATTTTCGCCAAAGACATCGAAAAAGTTTTTGAGGATTTGAAAACTGAAAAAATTTCAAAAGAGATTAAATATATCGGAGTGTAAATTTTATGAATAAAGATTTGGCTAAAAATTTCGCGTCAGGACACAGCGCATGCGCGGGCTGCGCTTTCCCGACTATCGTCCGGACGATTCTTGGCGAGTCTCCGGATCCAGTGGTGATTTCCAACGCGACGGGATGTTTGGAGGTGACTTCGACGCTGTATCCATATACGGCTTGGAAAGTGCCTTTTATCCATAGCGCCTTTGAAAACGCTTCCGCGACCATTTCCGGCGTGGAGCGGGCGCATAAGGCGCTCAGCAAAAAGGGTAAAGTGCCAAAGAAAATAAAATTCGTAGTTTTCGCGGGTGATGGAGGAACTTATGATATCGGTTTGCAAAGTTTGTCCGGCGCTTTGGAGCGCGGGCATGATTTCGTCTATGTAGTCTATGACAACGGAGGCTATATGAACACTGGCAATCAGCGGTCTTCGGCGACGCCCTACGCCGCCAATACGGAAACCACACCGGTCGGCAAGGAATCTTTCGGCAAAGTGGAAATGCGCAAAAATCTGATGGAAATCGTGGCGGCGCACCATATCAAATATGCGGCGCAAGCTAACGTAGCCTATTTGTCGGACCTTAAAAAGAAAGCCCGAAAAGCTTTCGAAACCGAAGGGCCGGCATTTCTGAGTGTTTTTTCTCCATGCACCAATAATTGGAAGTTTCCGACTTCGCAATATGTGGCTATTTCGAAATTGGCGACGGAAACTAATTTCTGGCCGTTGTTTGAAATCGAAGACGGAAAATATAAAGTGAATTGGGCGACGGAAAATCCGAAACCGGTGGAGGAATTTTTAAAAACCCAAGGGCGTTTCAAGCATTTGTTTTCTGAAAAAAACAAGCCTGTGCTTGACGAAGTGAAAAAAATCGTGAAAGATGAATGGCAGAGATTGGTTGATAAGACGGAATAGGAAAATGCCGATGTGGCTCAGTTGGTAGAGCAGCACACTCGTAACGTGCAGGTCGCCGGTTCGATCCCGGCCATCGGCTCATTTGCATAAGCGCACGAATCCCAAGTTGCAATTAATCCATTAAATTTCAACGGCTATGAGAACATATATTTGTGAAATTTGCGGGGACGCCTATCTGGGAACCGAAGCACCTTCAAAATGCCCTTTTTGCGGGGCGGACAGGGGCTATATCAAGCCTGGAAGTGAAGCCAATCCGGTTTTCAGAAGGGAGGGAGATATCTCCGAAGAGTCTGAAAGAAGCCTATTGGAAACGTTGGATTTGGAGATGAAGGCCAATGCGATTTATCTATGTATGGCCGGTAAAGCTGGTTCATATGAACTTGAGAAGATGTATAAACGTTTGGCGAAGGTGGAATTGGAGCATGCGACGATCGTGACCAAATTTCTCGGATTGCAACTGCCGGCTAGCCTGGTGGAACAATGTTCCGACGAGGATGTCGAGAATTTCAAACGTACCGTCGAATTGGAGGAATATGCCAGCGGGCTGTATGCTAAGTTTGCCAAAGAAGCCGGCGAACAGAAAATCAAGATATTTTTTGCCGCCTTGGCGAAAGTCGAAGCTGAACACATCGAGTTGGTTAAAAATTATCTGTAATATGGTCAAAGAAAGCCAAGAAAAGTTGAAAGGAATGCAGTCTAAAATCGCTCTTTTGAGCGACTATCTTTGACTTGCCGAAAAAGCAGGAAAAAATCACGGAGCTGGAAGGGCAATCAAATCAAGTCGGGTTTTGGAACGACAGCCAGAAAGCCTCGGGAATTATGCAGGAGCTGGAGGAATTGCGCAAAGAAATCGCGGATCTGAGCCTTTTGGAAACGGAAATTGATGAATTATTGGAGATAGTGGAAATAATTTCGGAAGAAAGTGAGGAAGCGCGGGAGATGGAAGAGAAAATCGGCGGACTGGAAAAGGAGATCGGCAAACTTGAGTTCAAAATCTTGCTAGGCGGCGAATATGACCGCAATGATGTGATTTTGGCCATCCACAGTGGAGCGGGCGGCGTGGACGCGCAGGATTGGGCTGAGATGCTTTTACGGATGTATCTGCGTTGGGCGGAGAAAAATGGCTTTAGGACGAAAATTATGGATGAGGCGCGCGGAAGCGAAGCAGGCATCAAAAGCGTGACGCTCGAGGTGAATGGTTCATACGCTTTCGGTTATCTCAAAAGCGAAGCTGGGGTGCATCGATTGGTCCGTCTTTCGCCCTTCAATTCGGATAATTTACGGCAGACATCCTTCGCGTTAGTGGAAGTTTTGCCGGTTATCGAGGTGATGAAAGAAGTCGTGATCGAGGCTCAAGATTTGCGGGTGGATGTGTACCGTTCATCCGGAGCCGGCGGACAAAGCGTCAATACGACCGATAGCGCGGTGCGCGTCACGCATATTCCGACGGGAATCGTGGTAACTTGCCAGAATGAACGCAGTCAGATGCAAAACAAGGAACAGGCGATCAAGATTCTGAAAGCCAAATTGCATCAGAGATATCTGACTGAACGGGAAAGCGAGAAGCAGAAATTGCGCGGCGAGTATACTTCGGCGGAATGGGGGAGTCAAATCCGTTCGTACGTGATCCATCCGTATAAGATGGTCAAAGACCATCGCACCAAGCACGAAACCGCTAATGCGGAAAGCGTACTGGACGGTGATCTGACCGGGTTTATGGAAGCCTATTTGAAAAATATGAAAAAATAATGTAGAATGCGAATGTGCTTCTGTTAAATAAAAATACAAACGAAGAACAAGATAAAATAATGATAAAATTTGATTCAGTTTCTAAAATATATAAAGGGGATTTTCCCGCTCTTGAGGATATCAACCTGGAAATTCACGAAGGCGAGTTCGTTTCAGTCGTGGGCCAAAGCGGATCCGGGAAATCAACGCTGTTGAAATTGATTTATGCTGAAGAGATGGCTACTAGCGGAGAGGTCTATTTCAACTCTAATCTTTTGAACAACCTCAGTCGGAGAAAGCTACCCTACCATCGCAGGAATATCGGGATGATTTTTCAGGATTTCAAGCTGCTTCCGAGAAAGACGGTTTTTGAGAATGTGGCCTATGCCTTGGAGGTCGCCGGTGTTCCTGATGAAGAAATACAGGAAAATGTCCAGCAAATTTTGGATATCGTCAGCATGGGCGGGAAAATGAAAAAATATCCCCACCAGTTGAGCGGCGGTGAACAGCAAAAGGTGGCTATCGCCCGCGCCTTAGTGCATGCGCCGATGGTGATTATCGCTGATGAACCGACTGGCAATCTTGATCCCGTGACTTCACTTGAAATCGTCCAGTTGCTGATGCGGATAAATGAATTGGGCACTACGGTCGTCCTGGCAAGCCATGACAAGGATATCGTGGACAGGGTCAATAAGCGCGTGCTGGTCCTGGATAACGGCAAAATCGTTGTTGATTGCGCCAAAGGAAAATACAAAGCCTCATAAAAATAAATACCATTCAAATCCTATGTTTTTAACAATCCGACGGACATTCCGGGAAGCGATCCAAAATTTCATCCGCAATGGCTGGCTTTCAATCGCGACCGTAAGCATCTTGATCCTATCCCTCTATGTTTTGAGCGTTTTTTTCGTAGTCACTTCCGCAGCTAACGATATAATGAAGGATGTCCAGGGCAAGGTGAATATCAGCATATATTTTAAGCCGGATGTATCCGAACAGACCATAACGGAAATTAAGGCTGACTTGGAAAATTCCAGCGAGGTGAAATCAGTCGAATATATTTCCAAGGAGCAGGCTTTGGCTGATTTCAAAAGGAACAATGCCTCTGAACCGATCATCTTACAATCGCTGGATGAAATAGGCGGCAATCCGTTGCTGGCTTCGCTGGTGGTTAAGGCCAGTGATTCGACAAGATACCAGGCGATTTCCGATCGCATCAGCCAGGCTTCTTTTATCGGCGAAATCAGCCGGATAAATTATGGTAAAAACAAAGAAATCATCGATAGATTAAACGGCATAGTAGCGACGATTAAAAAAATCGGTACTACTTTGGGCGTACTATTCGTCGCTATTTCCTTGCTTATCACCTTTAATGCTGTCAGGATTACAATTTACACCCATAAGCAGGAAATTGAAATTATGAGGTTGGTCGGAGCATCCAACTTATTTATCAGATTGCCTTTTATTTTTGAAGGATTTATCTATGGCGTGGTGGGAACCGTATTTTCAATGCTACTTCTGTTCCTGTCTGTTAAATTCGTAAGTCCGTATGTTTCATCAGCGGTCCCATCTAGCAACTTAGTCGCGTTTTATTTAGGTAACTTCGGGGCGTTATTAGGCGGACAACTTATCCTTGGCACATTGCTGGGCGTAATCGGAAGTTTGATAGCGATGAGGAAATATTTGAAAGTTTAGGCGGTTCGGACGCTATTTCGACGGTAAAAAAATCCCTTTCTGATCCAGGGATTTTTTTATTTACCCGTGTAATAATCCGATAAAAGTGATTGTATTAGGTACGAATAAACCATAAATATTAAATCATATGGATATATCCAAATGGGAACAGCTTCCCGTCGAATCCGTAGTCGCGAAAATCGTTTCTAATTTGGAAGTGCGAAATATTTCCGCGGAAGTAGTGGATACTAAAGAGCAGGCGCTGGATAGATTGAAAGAGCTTATACCGGATGGAGCAATCGTTATGACCGGCAGCTCGACCACTCTGGATCAAATCGGATTTACTGATTTGCTTAAATCAGGCAGGCATCCTTGGAAAAACCTGAAGGATGGGATTATGGCCGAAAAAGATTCTGCTAAGCAGGATGAACTGCGGAAAAGAAGCGTGCTAGCTGATTATTTCCTAGGCAGTGTCCATGCGGTGGCTGAAGACGGCAGGATTTTAGATGCCAGCGCTACCGGTAGTCAATTGCCGGCCTATGCCTTTACCAGCCCGAATGTGATTTGGGTGGTAGGCGTACAAAAAATCACTAAGGATTTGGAGAACGCTTTTATCCGACTCAGGGAATATGTCTTCCCCTTGGAGGATCAGCGTATGAAAAACAACGGCTATGCCGGAAGCGTAATTGGCAAGGTCATGCTGTTCGAAAAAGAATTCTTCCCAGGCAGGGTCCATATCGTTTTTGTCAGGCAATCTCTGGGATTTTGAAATATAATATTTAATTTCAATGATATGTATACAAAAAAAGATTTCACAAAATTAAAAGGTATGCCTGGCTTCAGCGACAAGCTTTTGGAAATCCATTTTTCCTTGTATGAAGGTTATGTTAATGGCACCAATAAAATCCTTGATTTGCAAAAAACACTGACTAAGGACTCACCGGAATATGCCGAAACGAAAAGAAGGCTGGGATGGGAGCTGAATGGAATTATCCTGCATGAATTGTATTTCCAAAATTTAGGCGGTGGAGGGCGGCTTGATGGGAGTGGGAAATTAGCCGGAGATTTGGATAAATTTTTCGGCGATTTCGCGCGCTGGAAGGAAGATTTCACGGCGACTGGCAAGATGCGAGGAATCGGGTGGGTGGTATTATATCAGAATCCGCAGGATGGGAGTCTGATGAATGCTTGGATCAATGAACATGATACCGGACATCCGGCCGGTTTTAATCCGATTTTGGTAATGGATGTTTTCGAACATTCTTTTTTTCCGGATTATGGCAAGGATAAAGCGGCCTACATAGAAGCCTTCTTCATAAATATCGATTGGAAAATCGCGGAAGACAGGTTTATTGACGCAATAGGCGGCTAATTCTGACTGTCCGGAATCGCGAATATAGACATAATTTATATGCAAAGCTTATGAAATTTAATGATTTTATCGCGCGTAAAAGAAAAATAAAAATAATCGGCGGTTTGGCCCTAGCGTTGGCATTGACGGCCGGTTTGGTTTTTGATTATTTCGAATCACGCAACGAAGCCGGCACCGTTTTGGGCGACAAGGAAAATATCATCGTGCTCTCTCCCAAAGGACCGGTAACTTTCGTAGCCAAAGTGGATACTGGAGCGGATTTTTCTTCGATTGATTCAGGCTTGGCGGCTTCTTTGGGTTTGCCGCATAATCCCTTGAAAAGGCGGGTGCTTAGCGCCCAAGGAATCCAAGTGCGCGATACCGCCAACGTCGATTTCGTAGTCGGAAATCAGGAAATCAATACCGTAGTTTCATTGGCTGACCGGACGCAACTTTCAACTGATATGATTATCGGCCGCAGCGATTTGCAAGGCTTCCTGATTGATCCTAACAGGCAATTCCTGAATGAACCGAAAACTACCGCGCAAAAACCGACTTGGTTTTCCTTTTTTGTCCGTGCGACCGACCGTTCATTGAGCAAGCAGATAATCATCTTGCCGATACTGGCTGCCATCGTGGTCTTATTCCGGCTGATTTTGGGGATACGCACTTTCGGGGTGTTCGCGCCGGTGGTCATCGCCCTGTCGCTGATCCTGATGCAGCCTAATGTCGCGCAGGGCGTTATGATCTATGTGGTGCTGATTTCAGTCGGCGTGGCATTGGAGCTTCTGATGTTTTCCAAGATGCAATTGCCGAACGTGGTGGAAATGTTTTTGATTATGGCTGCTATCGTCCTGATGCTGGTCTTGTTTTCTTTTTTGCCGCTAAGTTTCCAATTGACAGCCACTACCGTATTTTTCCCATTGATCATAACGACGCATATCGTCGAAAGGTTTTCCAAAGTCACTGAAGACCAGCAAATAAGTTTTGCCGTTGCTCTTCTTGTGGAAACTCTCGTCGTGGCTCTTATTCTGACTTTTATCGGAACTTTCCTGGTAAATTTTTCTACTGGCGTCTTATGGGTGATTTTCGGGATTTCCATTCCGATCTCGTTCGCAGCTGGAAACTATACCGGCTTGCGTTTGAGTGAGTTTTTCAGATTCGATAAATTAGTAAAAAAATGATGGGAAAAATCAAGGAAATTTTCACATCCGTGCCGCTAGGGATGAATCTGCGTAATTACGCGATCCAGGTTTTCAATCCGCGCGAGTCTATGCTTTTGGCTAAAGACAAATTAGCGACGAAAAAACTGCTGGTTGAAAATGATATTCCGACTCCAGCCACCTATTCCATATTGGAAAAACATTCGGATTTGAAATTGATCGCCCGCTTTCCGAGTGAAGTGGTCCTGAAACCTAACCATGGCCATGGCGGCAACGGAATTTTGGTTCTGGAGCGGAAAAGCGGCGGCTATTTCGACCCGGCAGGGGAGAGCCACTCCATCCGAAATATTGAAAAGCATATTTTAAAGATTTTGGATGGTGAATTTTCAGGTTTTATGGAAAAGGACACGGCAATCGTCGAAGAAAGGCTATATCCTTCATCTAAAATTATTTTTAAATATGCCGCCGGCCTTCCGGATATCCGGATTTTTTGCATAAATCATATTCCGGTTATGGCGATGCTCCGTTATGCGACCAAAGAAACCAACGGTCGGGCCAATCTGTCTATGGGAGCCATCGGCATAGCTATCGATGTGGGAACCGGAGTTTTCACTCATTTGCATAAGAAGAAGGAAGGTGCCGACATAACCCTCGATGATTTAGGAATTCCAGCCGGATTCATTATGCCCAAATGGAAGGAGATGAAGGACGTCGCGATCAAAGCTTCACGGTTTTCCGGATTATCAGTAGCGGGAATCGATTTGATTTTGGATCGGAAAGACCGGGTTATGGTTTTGGAAATCAATGGCCGGCCGGGAATTGAGATACAAAATATCAATGAAAAATCATTGTTGAATATGTTTGAACAATTGGATGTTGAGTCGGAAAAGAAAAAATGATTTAACGAAGCCGGCTTTATAGAAAATAAAAAAGGTTCCGCATATGATAGGGAACCTTGAAGAAGTAAAATGATGGCGAGCTATAGATGATTCAACATATATTCTCATCCAGTAACTCTTGGTTGTCAACGCTTATGCCTTTGACTTGGCAAAGCCCAACTATTTGACAAATAACATCTCCTGCTGGTGCCACCAGGAGGATTTTGGCGCGAAAACGCATCAAATTTTTCTTATTTTTGCCATCAAGTTGGGAGGTAAGCTCCTCAAAGTGCCTTTTGTGGCACCAGAGGTCGTGGGCATCTTTTTTAGCCGCGAACCAACAGTTTGCCAGGGTTCGCTCATTGATGCTTGGGATAAAAGGACTCCCAAGCAGCATCATCCCTCGCCATGATCGGACAAGGCTGTGCGGGGCGCCAAGGCCCCAAAAACATTCCGTCCCGTCCTCTTCACACAGGACGCCGATTCCCATTTGGGAGAACGGCCCATCCGTGTCTGTGCCCACGAATGGCACGACTTTTTTTGGTTGTCCATTCATGGTTTTTATCACTCCTTGCCCTTTTGTAAGCAGTATCATTTTTATTTGCCTCCTCTTCTCATTGATGGTTTGGGGATTGATAGTAGATAAGAACGGTACTAATGATAGTATGGCGGGCTGCGAATGTCAATATGGTTTAAAAAATTAAAAAGAGTGAGGCCTCCTGGCTCACTCTTGTTTCGCAACTTGCTAAGTTACAGGCAAATAACATTTTTATATTTTATAATTTCTTGGTAGGCAATCTCAAATTGGTGATTATTCAGATAGCCTAAACTGAACTGATCGGTTTTTCTACCTGTTTTCATGGTTTCAGAAAAACCGAGGATCATTGCCGTCAGATCGGCAGCGACCTCATTGTATTCCAGAGGGTGCCGCATAGCATTAAGTATGATGTGCGACATCTCATGCGCGATGGAATATATGAATGACTCCATTGACACATCCACTACCCGCCTAAAAACAAACATAAGCAGTTTCAGATTTTCAAAGGGAGGTGTCCCATAGATGGGTAAGCGGGCAGGTTGCAAGATGAATGCCCCTGCACAACTTAAATCCTTTTGAAGTTCTGAACCAAATTGATGGGGATCATAGCCCATCTTTCGCGCACTATCAGAAATCAATTTGCGGAGTGAATCGGCACCAGGATAACTTTTTACGAAGCAAATCCTTAGCGTCAGATTCAATCTGTATATATTCTTCACTTCCCTGATACATTCTGAAAATCTTTCTGAGACATAAAGATCATTGAACTTGGTGATTGTGGAGGCTGGCAGATCGTTTTTTACTCCTCCTAATGAAACGATTAATATGCGGACAAACTCAATTATTTCAGCATCCGTGGCGGTTGTTATAAGCATGGCAGCTCCTTTGCGATAATGATTGTAGTTGTGCATAAATTGACGTCGGAACATTCAAATAATGTCAAATTTATGATTTTTTAAATAACAATTTATTATTTAATCATAATAAATTAATTTTGTCAATCGGGTATTTAATTTTTTAACTTCTCAAAAAAGATAAAAATATCACTGCTATTGTCTTTTTTCATACAAAAAAGAGTGAGGCCTTGCAGGCATCACTCTTTGGGTAACTCAATCGTTGTCTCTCCTCACTACTTGCTAGCAATGCCGTTGCTTTTTTACTGCTGCTGGGTGCTTGCTGGATCATCAGTGGGAGCTGGCGAGCTGGTCGCGGTTGCGACGATGATGCCTAACTTTTCCCGCATTTTGCAGATCATTTCCGCGGGATTATCATCGTTGAGCAACATTTTAGTGAGTGATTTGATGATCTGGCTGCTTTCTTCCAGGGATTTCTGCACCCCGGTAAGGTTTCGATGGACTCTCGCAGCCTTTGAGGCTGTTGTTGCGTGTTCCTCCTGCAGGTCATTCAGGTTTTTTTGATGATTTGCCTCCATCTCTTCCATCATCGCGCCCTTTCTTTCTATTTCCCGGGTAAGCGATTTGACCAATTGCTGGAGGCTCTCCATTTCAGATTGCAGACCGATTACTCTCGCCTCGAGGATCATCTCTTCGGCGGCCTTCACACGCGCCTGGAGCGTACCCTGTCCACTGAACATTGCGTCCAGCTGCGCGTTCAATTCATCCATATTGTCTTCGGTTGTAATACCGCAGACACGACTCCGACCTCCGTTCATCATTCTTTTCAACATTTCCTCTATCATTGCATTCTCCTTGAAAAAAAAGTGTAGTCCCCGTTTATTTGCTAAACAGGAGAGCTGTTTCGGTATGAAACCAGCATTTTAGGAACCAAAATAAGCGCCCAAAATGCCGATTTCATATCTGACATATGAAAAGAACTTAAACCATATTCTAGTATTCTTTGATTTCTTTGTCAATGATATGGGGACGTCGTCTAGACTTATTTAAGTACTTTGCGGTGTTAATAAATCCCATCATTGAATTTTGTCCCCGTACTAAGGGGATCGAGTAAATCATGCCATTTAGAGGGAAGACAAGATGCTAGACCTTGAGCCTTACAAGTAGTGGGATTGATATCTTTGAGTATTGCTCCTTCAAAGAATACATGATTTTTATCCAGGGCAAAGTGGCCGTATATCCCATCTTTTTCTTTATATTGGATAACTTCAAAAGTTTTTCTGTCAGCCCTATCCAACGTATGATCAAGATAATATACTCTTTTCTTGTCTCTTGAATAACTGTTCCCAAGTATTTCAAACGAATCTCTATCTATAAAATCAACTAGGGTTCCGCAGGCGAAGTAAACGTGCTTTTTGTCCATGGATATGGATACGGAATATGGCATCCCGTCTCCGTTGAGGAATGCCCCGAGATATTTAAACGATTTGATATCGACGCCTTCCATTTTTTTTGAATTTACATAAATATTATTTTTATCTCTGGAGTAGTAAGATGCTGACATTTCCATTGAGGCGCAGACACCTATCGTTTTAAATGTTTTTACGTCAACATTTTCAAGTTTTTTTAAGGTATTGAAATATTCAACAAAATATACTCCTGAATAATCAATGAAATAGGGAGTAGTTCTTCTGTCGATTTGTGACTTTTCTCCGGTTAAAAACCAAAGTCTGGTTATGAATATAGTATTTATTTCTTCAATTGAACTATTGCCATATATAGTAAAGATATTATTTTTATCAAGAAAGATTATTTCCGAATTTCCATAATCAGAATAATTTTTAATTAAATATTTTTTTGCGCGTCTGCCATCTATATGCATATCAGCAATAATAAGATTTTCTTTCGGTATGTTTAGAGATTCTATTCTTTGATCAAAAATTTTTTCTAGTGACGACCCGTCTGAGTTATTTGAAACAGATATCTGAATTTTCCAGTGGCTACTATCATTATCGGATAAAATAATATTTTCATCGGATGAATTTTCTGAAACAATCAATCCAGGCTGATATTGAATCCCATAAGCATATTTTTCATTTGCGTATGTTTGTAATAATTGTCTTCGCGCACCTTCTTTTTTAGATGGACTGGCTGTGTCCGTATTATTGGTAACTGCGATATTTTCAATATTCTGTGAATTATTCTTTATCTTTTCGTATTTCCATATAAACACGCCGACGGTAACTGCAATAATCACTATTGTGATAGTTCCAAAAATTGTAGGTATATTTTTATTATTCATTTTTATTTTTTAATTTCATATAATTTAATTATATACCCCAATCAAAAAAACGCCTATCGAAAAGCGTTTTTTTATGTTTGTTGGGGTTGTGGGATTTCCGCGTCGTCCGTGGCGGACTCCTTGTCCTGGGCAGTGCTGAATGCTCGCTCGCTTGCATCCATCGGCGTTCGAATCCGTTCTTCAACAAATCAAAAAGCCCTCTTTAGGGGATGACTTTTCGCTTTGTTGGAGTTGTGGGACGAAGTTGGAACTTATTTATTAAATTATAACACAAGCTTTTAAATAAAAAACAACCCACAAGAGTGTATCAAACCTGTAGATTGTTTAGTTTTTGGGGATATGAGCTTGGCTTTGATTTATTCGGCCTGCACAACTTCGCCCTCCGTATGCTCCATTTCCTTCGGTGGAATAATTCTGTATTTCTTTAGTTTGTAGTATTCCAATTTTTCAGTCCAGCTAGACCTTGCTCCGTCTTCGCCTACTTCGTTCCTTGGAATATTTTTTCTGGCGATAATTTCCGAAGACGGCCAAAATTCGATTGTTTCCCCCTCTCGAATTGAATAGTCGTGTTCGAATACGCCAGCATAGGAAGTCTTGTCATCCGGTTCATGGATTTCGAAAATCGTCGCTGCGCCTCCTGAACCCATTAACCCCCTGATGACGAAGTCAGTCTTACTTATCACGCCCATCCTTCCACCATCCTTTTTCTTCTTGTTCTCGCTTGTCGTCTTGGGTATGCTGGCGACAACTTTAGGAATGAACACAAGCAACAGAATAAAAAACTCCGCCAACGCTATTGCAAACCATGGGTCTTTCATAACCTCACCTCCCTTTTTTCTTGGTTATACTGCGATTATAAGGCTTGTATTTCAACGCTTTTTAGCGATGCATTTTTAAGAAACTTCAAGATAGTTTAGCACGCATTCTATTTTCTGTCAATCATGCTACATAAATTTTCAACAGGTTGATTTTTATCCAAAAATAAGGCAGAATGTAAATACAATTAAATTGACCTAACCCCCACTTTTTAGTAGGGTATGGTCTTAAAACCTGTACACCAAAAACGGTCTCATGATCGGTGCTTGGTGTGTAGGTAAAAACTCGGAAGGGTTTTTGATTCTCGAAAGGGGGTTGCCATCGCGAGACCTTTTTTTGTATCTAAAAAATTATTTATTTTTCAATAATCTAATTTCGTACCTACTCAAAAATGAATAAGGAACAAACTAAAAAATGTCCATTCTGTGCAGAAGAAATAAAAAAAGAAGCAATTGCATGCCGATATTGTGGCAATTTGATAGAGGAAAAATATTTGAATATAGTACAAAAGTTTGATTTTTTTGGCATATTCAAATCATTGCGGAAAAAATAAGGTTAGATGAGGTTTTGTTGTGAAGGAGGGACTTCCGCCTCTTCGCCTAGGGCGAATCGTTGCCCGGGGCAGCGTCAAATCCTCGCTCGCTCGAATTTGCCGACGCTCGCTGCGAAAATTCCTTCGTAAATTTTCTAGCTTGCTCCTGCCCGTTCGAATCCGCTCTCAAAATAATCAAATTTAAAAACGCCCTTTGGGGCGCGCCTTTAAATTTAATTTGTTGAGGCTGTGGGACGAAGTTGGAACTTATTTAATTTATAATAACAAAATTAAGATGAAGGCTTGACTGAAAGATAGTGAGCTTATTGGGAAATAAAAAAGGGGAATTAATATGTAAATTGCTTCACAAATTAATTCCCCCATAACCAGACGTCAATCATTTCATTTGCAGTATTTGTCATCGACTCGAGCCATACCCGAGTATGTGGTACTTGCATAACCTGCTTGATTGTATATTGTCATGACTTCGTAGCAAGCCCCAGAATTGGGACTTTTTGTAAATGACCATTGGATTTTTGATGGTTCTTTTCCTACGTCTGCACCTGGAGAGGTGCAAGATGCCAGCATGCCAAAGACCACAGTTAGTCCAAGTATAATAATTTTTTTCATTGTCTTTCCTCCTTGATTTGTTGTTGCGCTTCTATATTATTACATTGAAATAATATTAGTTGCCGGGATTGCAAATTGGAATTGCTGTTTCTTTATAAGAACAATAACTATGGTAACGATTAAAGATAGCACAAAATATAAATAGTGTCAATATACACACCAAAAAAGGCTCCAAGGAGCCTAATATTTTATGTGTTGGGGAGGAGGGATTCGAACCCCCGCATCCAAGGACCAGAACCTTGTGCCTTACCGCTTGGCTACTCCCCATAAATCAAAAGTCTTCATATATAGTATAATAATCCGGCTTAAAAATCAACACTTTGCTTGATATCCTCCGGTACTTGCAAAAATAAAAATAGTATGGTATAGTTACATTCCTAAAAAGTATAAACCGTTTGTTTATGGAAAACCTGACTTATCCGATGCGGATCAATCGTTATCTGGCGAAAAACCGGGGTTTTTGCAGTCGGCGTGAAGCAGACGCGCTGATTAAAAAAGGAATAGTCAAAATCAACGGAAAAATGGCCGTATTGGGCGACAGGGTCAATGAAAATGACGTGGTGACAGTGGATAAAAATTTGAAGAATGCGCTTAAAAAATATGAATATTACGCTTATTATAAACCAATCGGCATCGTGACACACACGCCGGAAGCGGGACAAAAGGATATCAGGCAAGCCGTCGATGCCGCTGCGGATATTTTTCCGGTCGGACGGCTTGATATGGCCTCCCACGGGCTGATTATCCTGACCAATGATGGACGGGTTACTGGGAAATTGCTTGGTCCGGAATATGGCCACGAAAAGGAATATGTGGTCGCGGTGAATAAACCGATAAAGAACCAATTCTTGAAACATATGCGCCGCGGAATCAAATTGGAAGATTTCACGACCAAGGAATGCGTCGTTGAAATGCTGGATGACCATGTGTTTAAAATCATCCTGACTGAAGGCAAAAAACATCAGATCCGCCGCATGTGCACCGCTTTGGGATATGAAGTGCTGGATTTGAAAAGGGTACGGATCATGAATATACGGCCGACCAATCGTCCGGGACAAAAAAGACGCCTGGCGGGCGAGGAATTGGAAAAATTCCTGGCGGACCTCGGAATTGAAAATAATTAAAAAAGTATAACCGATTTTTTCCCGCCTCGCCTGGATGGAGAACCATCTTCGCGGGTCGAGACGGGCGATCCAATAAAGATATGTTGACTGATGAAGTAAGGATAAAAATTTTTGCCGGACGGGGAGGCGATGGCGTCGTGGCTTTTAATAAAACCAAGATGAGTCTTGGTCCGACCGGCGGAACCGGAGGTAAAGGCGGGAACGTATATTTCCAAGGCGTTTCAAATTTGTCGGCTTTGAACAAGTACAAAAACAAACTGAAACATTATGCCGGCAACGGTAAAAACGGAAAGGCGGATAATTCGGACGGCCACGCCGGAAACGATATCGTCCTGACCGTACCGATCGGTTCAGTTTTACATAATTTGAATACGGGCGAGGATATCGATGTGTCGGAAGTCGGCAAGCCGATATTGGTGGCGGAGGGCGGCATCGGCGGTCGTGGGAATTTTTGTTTCCGTTCGCCGATAAATACGTCTCCGGAAGAGCATGAAGATGGGAAACTAGGTGAAGAATTCGAGTTTATGATCGAGCTTCGGTTGATTGCCGATATCGGACTGGTCGGATTGCCCAATATCGGCAAGTCCAGCTTGCTGAATGAATTGACCAAGGCGGATGTCAAAGTGGCTAATTATGAATTTACGACCCTAGAGCCTAATTTAGGGGCTATGGAGGGCATCATAATCGCCGATATACCCGGACTTATCGAGGGTGCGTCTAAGGGCAGGGGATTGGGCATAAAATTCCTCAAGCACATTAAGCGGACCAAAGCCCTGGTGCATTGCATTTCCCTGGAATCGGAAGATCCCCAAAGGGATTATGATATCATCCGCAAAGAACTGGGGGACTATGACCAGGAATTGCTAGCCAAGAAGGAAATGATTCTTTTGACCAAAGCCGATCTGTTCGATAAGGACGTAATCGCTGAAAAAATCAAAACGATCAGCCGGATCAATCCGGATATCGAAACGGTCTCTATCCATGATTGGGATAGTTTGCAAAAAATCCGCCAGTCTTTTCTCGCGCTGGCTGGAAAAAATTCGTAAAAAAGGTTTTTAATGATAGAATATGGATATAATCATTAAATAATGATCGGAATGGAAAACAAATTATTTTTTATCCTTATAGCGATTTATATCTGGTCGATACCTTGGAAGGGATTCGCGCTTTGGAAATCGGCGCGTCGCGGGGAGAGCGTTTGGTTCATTATCTTGTTGTTGTTGAACACGGCCGGGATATTGGAAATAGCATACCTATTCTTATTTTCCAATAAGCGTAAAGTCATAATAAATAAAAATAATGATCCGGACGCAAGTTTCCATTAATATTAAAAAGATCGGTATGTATTGGTTGTATCTGATGATATTTATAATCGCCGTTATGATTCCGGATATTTTCCGCGATGATTATTTCGGCATGCCCCATGAGCAAATAGAGGAATTGGCGATATTCCTTTTGGGAATGATCGGATTCCTGTTTTTCATCTTGAAGGAGCATCAATTGGCTGTCCAGGAAAAAGAAAAAAGGCGGGAGCAGCGCAGGTTGCAGCAGACAGCCCGGGATTTAATCGAATCATACAGCTATATCGGTGAGATAAACCGCAAGATGGACCTTTTGATGCAAATCGGGATGGGCTTGTCCGAACGGACGAACCTGAGCGAGAAGCGCGAGAACGAGATATACCAGTCGATTACCGAATCAGCCAGTTTCCTCCTTAAGGCTGAATGCGCGACGTTGCTTTTTTTGGATATTGGGACGAATAAAGTCATCAAGCATGTATGTCACAATGAAAAATGTGATTCGCTTGAACAGGATGCCAATTTACTCCTGATGGGGGAAAATATTTTCATAAAGCAATCCGGCAACCATATCGTTTTCCGCTCCCATGAAACCGTCGATAACGTGAAAAGTTATTTGGTGATAAAGGCTTTCGATGAATTTCAGGGCCGTGACAACAATAACCAGGAAATAATAAAATATCTGGCTTCGCAGGCCTTGATATTATATTCGTATATCGCAAAAAACCCGATCAGCAGGATGGGATAGCGATCGGGGCAGATATCTTTCTATGAATTTTTCTGTTTTATTTCACGGTCGCATAGCCCTTCTTTTTCCAGCTATCCAATCCGTCCGAAAGGGCAAAGGTATTGAAAAATCCCATATCGAACAGTTTGACTGCGGCCTTGAAGGCCCATAGCCCGTCATTGTCATAGAGGATTATTTTTTTTCCAAGCGGTATGTCGTTTTTCCGTTTTTCCAAATCATCCAGAAAAATATTGATGGCTCCCTCCAGATGCTCTTCATTGAATTGGCTGTTCTTCCTGACATCGATTATGGTAAAACCGGTTCCCGAACCGATCATTTCCTTCAGGGCGTCGGTCTGGATATAACTTACTTTAGACTGGTCGGTGAACCGGTTCGGGTCGCCTTCGGAAATCGTCGGATAATAATTGCTTTTCCAATCCGAAAATCCGCCTGCCAGATAGGATATTTTTTCAAAACCGCTATCTGACAATACACCCAGTGTTTCCGCGATCGGCTCAGATATGCTGTCGGCACCGATCAATACATAAGCCGCGTGCCTATCCATTATTTTGAGCGCTTCATCGATATCCGCCAGTGGGATATTTTGCGAATCCAGCAAGTGTTCTTGGTCATATTCGGTCTTGGAACGGATATCTATCAGCATCAGTTTTTCTTTCCGCTGGATTTTTTTGGCCAGTTCTCCGCTGGAGATTTTTGGCGAGGCGTTTAGTTTTTCCGCGGCGGAGTCATGCTGGCTTGCATTTTTCGCATCGGAATCGTTTTTTGCTGAAAACGGATGGAAAATCGTCACGAGGGCGATCATAATAATCAGGAAAAATCCGATTGATAGCGCTATAGCATTATTTTTTGATTTGTTTTGCATAGTTATTAGCTTAGTTTGCTGCCGATAAAATTTTTGTAGCCATTGATGAAGTCAGTCGCTTTGACGGCCGGTTTCCCTTCGAGTTGTATCTCTTCAAGTTCGATCGCACCATCGGACGTTTGGATACGGATAGAATCGCCAGTTTGGAAAATTTCACCTGGTTGGCGGTCCGTGGCGCTGTCGCCCGTCAGATTGATTTTTTTCAACTGGAGGCGCTTCAATTGCCCATTGGCATTCCAAGAGGTGAATACGCCCGGCCAAACGGCGAAGGCCCGGAATTTGTCGTGGATTTTTTTCGCTGAATCATTCCAGTCGATTTGGCCATCAGTTTTTTTTATTAAACGGCAATAGGAGGCTAGCGCATCATTTTGTTTTTGCGGCGTTATTTTTCCTGCTAAAAAATCATCTAACGTTTCCAAAAGCAACCCAGCTGAAAGATCAGCCAGCCTATTCGCGAGTCCGGCATATGTTTCGTCGGACAGGATAGTGGTTTCTTTTTGGCGCAAGATGTCACCCGTATCGATGCCGGCATCCATCAGCATAATCGTAGTACCGGTAATTTTTTCTCCAGTGAGTAAAGCGTTTTGGATGGGAGATGGACCGCGGAATTTCGGCAAAAGCGATGGATGGATATTGATCGCGCCAAGTCTCGGCAGATCCAGCACGGCTTGCGGCAAGATTTTGCCATAAGCTACCAGAATGATCAAATCCGGCCGCAACGATCGGAGTTCTTCGATGGCTTCCGTGTGAAATTTAGCGGGAGTGAAAACCGGAATCCCGTTTTTTTCAGCCGCTATTTTCACGGGGGATTTTTTCAGGAACTGCTTGCGGCCGACTTTTTTGTCCGGCTGGGTGAATACTCCGACGACATTATAAGCGTTGGTGACGATAGAAGCCAGGATAGTCGCGGAAAAATCCGGAGTGCCCATAAAAACCACGCGTAATTTTGTTTTGTCTTCTGCCATAAAAAGGGATTATTTTTTAGCTATCTTGGATTTTTTTCGGAGTTTCGCCTCCTTTTCAATATATAATTTCCCGTCCAAATGATCGATTTCATGTTGCAAAGCGCGTGACAAAAGACCCTCGGCTTTGATGGTGATTTCCTCGCCGTTTTCATCAAGGGCTTTGACGCGGACTTTCTTATGTCTTTTGACCGGAATGAATTTGCCGGGGAAGGACAGGCAACCTTCCTCCCAAACCTCTTTCAGGTATGATTTGAAAGTGATGCGTGGATTAATCAATATATAAGTTTCATCATCTACGCGGATAACGCACAAGCGGACGGATTTTCCGACTTGCGGCGCGGCCAATCCGACGCCGCTATTGATTTCCATCGTTTCCAACATATCGGTGATGAGATTCTGAATAGCGGCCTGCCCGGCCAGGGGTTTTTTGGTGACATCAATAAGGGCCGCTTTTTTCAAGAGGATTGGATCGGGATATTTGACTATTTCCAGTTCGGCCATATGTTTGTTCGGTTAGTTTCTAAATAATACTGATCGGATCGACGTCGATAATCCAACCGGCCGGCAGATTTAACAATATTTTTTTAACTTCTTCGTTTAGGATCTTGTTTTTCAATCGGATGATGATTTGTTTGCGATGGCGTCCGCGCACATTGGCGACGAAAGACTCTTGCGGTTCCGAAATGCCGATCCGGCTGTCGTCGTTTTCCGTCAATATTTTAAATACGCGCTCGGCTTCCTGGGAAACTTTTTTCTTATCATAATCTTGGAAAACCAGTTTGATCAGTTTGCCGAAAGGCGGCAAGGACAAATCTTTCCGTTCCTTAGTTTCTTTTTCAAAAAATCGTTTGAAATCCCGCTCCGCCGCGAAACGGAAAAGTTCCTGGAGGGGATTGAATGTTTGAAGGATGACCATCCCGCGGAACTTGGCCTGCGGCCGGTTCGAGCGGCCGGCTACTTGGACGATATTCTGGAAAGCCCGGGAATTGACGGAAAAATCGGGAATCGCCAGCATATTATCCGCGTCAATTATACCAACAAGTGCCACATTCGGCAAGTCCCAACCCTTGGTCAGCATTTGGGTGCCGATCAGGATGTCGATTTTCCCGGAAGCGAAATCACGATAGGTTTTTTCCTGGGCGCCGGCCTCTTTCATCGTTTGGCTGTCCATTCGCGCGATCCGCGTGTTGGCGAACATCGAAGCGATTTCCCGTTCGATTTTCTGGGTACCCAGGCCGATGTTCTGGAAGGCGATGCCGCGGCATTTGGAACATTCCGGGGTGATGGACGTGACATAGGTGCAACTGGTGCACTTATAAACTCCAGAATTATCATAAATCAAAGCTTTCTCGCATTTAGGGCATTTCAAGACCGTCTTACAACCGGTGCAAATGGAAAAACTGCTCATACCTTGGCGGTTGATGAATAGAATGGTTTGCAAATCATTCTTGAGCGCATAGGAAATTTCCGAGCGCAATTTTCGCGAGATAGGGGAATGATTCTTCTTCCATTTCTCTTTTTTTAAATCCACGATGACCACCTCCGGTCCATCATAATTTTTCTTTGGTGCACCGGGGATTTTCAGGTGCGGAATTTCAACTAAGGTAAATTCTCCTTCAATTGTCTTTTGATATAATTCGACACTCGGCGTAGCGGAACCGAAAATGACTTTGCCTTTGTGTAATTCAGCTAATTTTTCCGCCACGGTGCGCGCGTCATAGCGCGGATTCATATCCCATTGCTTGTGCGACATATCCTGTTCCTCATCCACCACGATCAAGCCTAACTTCTTGAACGGCGCGAAAACCGCCATACGCGTACCGATGATGATTTTGATTTCACCGGATTTGATTTTCTGCCATTGGGAATAATATCCACCCTTGGAGATTTTACTGGTCAGCACCGCGATCCGATCTAAGCCGAAATACTCACCATATCTTTCGATCGCTTGCGGGGTCAAAGCCAGTTCCGGCAGAAGGACGAGGGCCTGCTCGTTCTCTTTGAGTTTCTTAATTGATTCGATATAAATTTCAGTCTTGCCGGAGCCGGCGGGACCATACAAGAGAAATTTTGAATTTTGAATTTTAAATTTTAAAATCTTATTTATGGCATTTTTTTGTTCATCCGTAAGGATAATATTTCTTTTTGCGATAATTTCGTCACTTATCACTTGTTTCTTGCTTCTGGTCTTTACCCTTTTCGGAATAAAGGATTTTAAAACTATCCCGAGCGGGGAGAAATAATAATCTGATATGAATCGCGCCAGCTCGATCTGTTTTTTGTCCAAAAAGCCTTCTTCCAAAACTTTGGAAACTTTCTTGAGTTCGATATTGCCCAGCCGCTCGAAATCCGGCCGCTGGCCGGTCACGATCCCTTCCGCCATCCGGCGGAAAAGCGGCACGGATACCAATGACCCGGTCGGGATTTCCGCGTCTGACAAATACGAAAAAGACTGGTTCCGCGAAAGGGGAATCCGGGCGATCGGCACGATATCGATGATGATTTTGGCAGACTTTTCCATAAGCCTATTCTAGCAATTTCGCAAAAACTCCGCCAATGATATTGATAAAGACCGTAAAATTAAAACAAGCGGGGCATTCCTAGTGCTCCCGCTTGGGTTGTGCAGCGCGATGGCTGACTATATTGTCAATTCCGACAAAATATCCCTATGTGTATCTGCGAAAATCCCGTTGCACTGATACCATTCGGCGCTATTGTCCTTGCTGTGAGAGGGCATTCCTGCTATGAGTGAATTTGCCGTCACGATCCTGAATCCATGATGGATAGCGCTTAATCCGGTAGATTTAACGCAATAATCGGCATTGATACCCATAAGTAATACGGTTTTTATCCGAAGTTCCAATAGGCATTTTTCCAATCCAGGATTCGTAAAACCGTTATTCAGACACTTTTGGATAATTATGCACTTTGGGATTTTTTTCGCTTTCCGCATCAATTTCTTATGGGTCCTTCCATATCCTTCGTATTCCAGTATTATCAGAGGGATTGAATTCAAACGGCAATATTCAAGGACTTGCACCTGATTTTTAATCAATTTTTTTTGAGTCCGATGCGAAATGCATTCAAGAAATCCTGCTTGCATGTCGATCAAAATTACCGCCCATCGATTCTTCCCCCCCCAAACATATAACCTTAAAACCAATTTCCATAGATTCAATAATGCATCAGCCATTGAAGCTCCTCCTTTATCGATGTTAGATCCGGGTGTTTTACAATTCAGTAGATATGACTGTTTTTTGTCAAAGGGCCAGTTTACAAATATGGCACGCATCTTACTTGAAGTCAAATGCTATTGCGAATACTATGTAAAAGCAGGCTTCCCCGGTTTTTTTGATCGTAACAAGACGGGGTCCGGGCGATCGGTACGATATCGATGATTTTGGCAGATTTTTTCACAATCTTATTCTACTGAGTTTAAGGGCAGTCCGCCAATTGCCAAACATATGCGATTTAAACGGCCAAATCGGCGATTTAGCCGTTGATTTTTGGGTGGGAATGGGATAGGATAGGAATATAGGCAAGTATTTTTGAACCATACTATGGACATCGAAAAAGAAATTGGAATCATCAAAGAAAGAAACAAGCGGGTCGAAGCCGGGATAATTTAAGAAATAAAAAAACTATGTTTAAAATAGATCTGCACACACATACGATTGCCAGTGGCCACGCCTTCGGCACAATCCAAGAAAATGCCAGGGAGGCCAAAAATAAAGGCATTGAGCTTCTGGGTATTTCCGATCATGCCCCGACCGGATCAGGCGCTCCGTCGGAAGCGTATTTCAGGGTTGGCAAAAGGTTACCGAAAGAAATTGAAGGCGTGCGAGTTTTGTTCGGGGTCGAGGCTAATATCATAAGCGATGCTGGCGGATTGGATCTGCCGGAAAAAATCTTGGAGAGGTTGGATTTCGTTATGGCCGGGTTCCATGACTGCTGTTTTGAGGATCAAGGGATGGAGAGGAATACCGAAGCCTTGGTCAAAGCCATGCAAAATCCTTATGTAAAAATAATTTCCCATCCCTACGTTTCAAAATTCGTAGTCGATATGGAAAGGATCGCACTGGAATCAATCAAAAGCAACGTACTCTTGGAAATAAATGCTTCCTATTTCTACAAAGGCCAGATAGTGGATGAGGGAATTTGGAATAGGATGAAAAAAATGGTTGAGGTTTTGAAAAATAATGATCAAAAGATCCTCGTCGGTTCTGACGCGCATACCCCATGGGAAGTAGGAAAGTTCGAGGATGTCGTAAGTAACTTGAAAGAATTGGGAATTGATGAAAGTGACCTATGGAACGATGATGTCGAAGGCATGTTGGCATTTCTAGGTAAGGAATAATTTTTTTGTAAAAATTATCAGTAAAATAAATATCCGATGGACATCGAAAAAGAAATTGGAATCATCAAAGAAAGAAACAAGCGTGTCGAATCGGACAAGGGTTGGGAAACCAGCTGGACGCGCCGGCTTTTTATCGCGGCGGTGACTTACGTGATCGCGCTCGCTTGGATGGTCATCATCCACGAAACCATCCCATATCTCAAAGCGGTCGTGCCGGTGGCGGGCTACATCCTCTCGACTTTGTCATTGCCGGTGGTGAAAAGATGGTGGGTGAGCAAGACTAGCTAAGTTGTTAAATTTGTAAAGGATATGAAAATTGATACTAAAAAATTAAATAATGGATTCGAGATGTCGGTTTTTGGAATTGGAACATGGGAAATGGGCGGTCGCACTGAAAGAGATGAAAATTATACAAATGAAGAGAAAGATATTTCGGCTCTGCAAACAGCGATAAAGATGGGCGTCAATCGTTTCGATACCGCCGAGGTGTATGCGCAGGGATATTCAGAAGAAATTTTAGGCAAAGCGATAAGAGATTTTGACAGGGGAAAATTATTTATTGTTTCTAAGGTATCTAATCCTAATTTGCAATATGATAATGTAATAAGATCAGCTAAGAATACCCTAAAAAGATTAGGGACTGATTACTTGGATTTATATTTGATTCATGCGCCTAATCCGGATATTCCAATTGAAGAAACGATGCGCGCGCTTGATTATCTTAAAGAGAGGGGGTTGATAAAAAATATCGGGGTATGTAATTTTGGAGTTGAAAGCCTTGAAAAGGCGCAATCGGTAACAAAAAATAAAATTGTTTTGAATCAAGTTCATTATAATTTAATTTTCAGGGAACCTGTTTTGGCTGGAGTTTTAGAATATTGTCAAAATAATGATGTTTTTCTAGAGGCTTGGAGACCTCTGCAAAAAGGAGATTTGACGCATTCCGGCATAACAATTTTAGATGAAATATGTGAAAAATATAACAAAACCCAATCGCAAATTGCAATAAACTGGTTGATTTCACAAAAAAATGTTATCACTCTGACAAAAACGAGCAATCTGGAGCACCTGGAAGATGATCTTGGCGCTTTGGGTTGGGGGATGGAGGAAAATGATGTCAAATTGCTAATGGAAAAATTTCCAATCCAGCTTGATAGATCTAATGCTGTTCGATTAGGATAAATCATATAATTTATGTATTTGTTGAAAAAATAAATGCGGACTGAACTAACGCAGGAACGGAAAGGCGAGCTTATCATTTTATCGGAGGGTGTCTTATGGAGCTTGTTTCCCGTTGTCACGATCCTGTCACTGAAAACCGTGGCACCATTGCTATCTTTGGCTTGGAGCACGCTTTTCGCAGCCATATTCTTTGGTATAGTTTTGTTTTTCAAGAATGGTTGGGGAAAATTAAAAGATAAATCAGCTATAAAAGATATTCTTTTGGCAACGCTTATATTAGGCGTCATATTTTATCTATTGTTTTTTTCAGGCTTGCACTACACGACAGCTGGCAATGCAAGCCTGATCGGTTTGACGGAAATATTTTTCAGTTTTCTCTTTTTCAATATTTGGCACAAGGAATATTTTTCCAAGGATCACATCATCGGGGCGGTTCTGATGCTGGTCGGGGCGGCTGTCGTCCTATATCCGAATGTCCATAGCCTTCAGATAGGCGACCTGTTGATTTTAGCGGCGGCTTTCATCGCGCCTTTAGGTAATTTTTTTCAAAAAAGAGCTAGAAAAAAAGTCAGCAGTGAATCGATTTTATTTATCAGAAGTTCCATAAGCGCGCTCGTCATATTCATACTCGCATATTTTTCCCGAGTTGATTTTTCAGCGATCAACCTGGATAAAACGTTTATCTTCTTGCTTGTTAATGGATTTTTTTTGCTCGGACTTTCTAAATTGCTTTGGATAGAGGGTATCCATAGGATCAGCGTGACCAAGGCAAACGCATTAAATAGCGTGACGCCATTGCTGACATTATTGTTCGCCTGGATGCTCCTAGGAAACATCCCAACTAGATTCCAATTACTAGCATTTATCCCGATGTTTTTTGGAATCATATTGTTAAGCAGGAATAAAAAAATAAGTATAAATTAGATATGCAAAATGTAATTTTAAATATTCCCGATTGCTTCTATCGCATCAGCGTCAAGGCTTTGATTCTGGATGAGGAAAAAAGATTCTTGCTAGTGCTGGAAAATAAAGGATTGTGGGAATTTCCCGGCGGGGGATTGGATTTCGGCGAGAAGCCGGCCGAGTGCCTGGCACGGGAGATCAAAGAAGAAATGGGATTGGAAGTTATCCATATCAGCGAAAAACCGGCATATTTCTTAACCACTCCGGTCAGAAACGGACAATGGTGGACTGGTAACATGATTTACGAAACGGAAGTCAAAAACTTGGATTTCACGCCGTCTGATGAATGCGTGGAGCTGAGATTTTTCACCAAAGAAGAAGCTTTGCAAGAAAATCTTTTTCCCAATATCCGGGAATTCGTAAAAATGTATGATCCTGGAAATCACTGAAAAGACCGCGAATCCTTGCTTTTCGGCTTCAAATAGGCTAGAATTTGGATATGAAAAGGAAAATATTCATCAGTATAAACCTGCCCAACCGGACGAAAAAACGCCTTGTCAAAGCCACGGAAGCTTGGCAGCCTGCCCAGACAGGGCCCGACCGTCCAGAGCCTGCCCAGCCAGGGGATTTGCCGGTCAAGTGGAACAAAGAGGAAAATTTGCACATAACCTTGCTTTTCTTGGGTTTCGTGGATGATGATTCGACCTATGCGGTATGCGAGAAAGTCGCCAAGATAAGCGAAAATAGCGAGATTTTCGATATCGAATTCGATTCGATCGGACTGGGACCGACCGCGGAAGACGCGCGGATGGTTTGGGTTTCCGGGCAAGCCAATGAAGAACTGAGAAGCCTAGTTGAAAAAATCGAAAAAGAATTGGGCATTTTCACCAGCTCCAAAAAAGAATTCCGCCCGCACATCACTTTGGGCAAGATCCGTAAAAACAAATGGGATGAGCTGGCTGAAAAACCGGAGATTAAAAAAGATTTTCCATTGGTAGTTTCAGTGGAAAGCGTGGACGTGATGGCGAGCAATTTCGAAGGGGATGGGATGGAATATACCATCATCGAAAGTTGCGAATTAAATTAAGGCTTGCATGGATATTTTAGGAGTTAAAATTGATAATCTTAGCCGCAAGGATATTTCGGATAAAGTATGGTTTTTTTTACAAGAAGAGAAATTCCATCAAGTGGCTACCGTCAATCCGGAATTCATCTTGCAGGCCCAGGAAGACGGGGGATTTAAAAATATTTTAAATGGGTGCGATTTGAATGTCGCTGACGGTGTCGGCATCCGGTTCGCGTCCTTGCGCTTCGGCAAATATTTGAAAAGCCGGATGGCGGGGATCGACTTGATGTCGGAAATCCTGAGGTTGGCGGATAAAAACAACCTGTCGGTGTTTCTGGGGAGCTATGGCGGCGCGTTGAGTGGCTGGGAGGAAACCCGCGAGGCTATTTTAAAGGAATATCCCAAATTGAAAATCAGCGGGGCTACCCTGGACAAGGAAGGCGCCGGTTACGGATTGCGAGTTGCGGATCACGAGGTTGTATTTTTCAATTTCGGCGCGCCTGCTCAAGAAAAATTCCTGCACTCGCTAAAAAACCAAGAAAATAGTAAAATACGGTTAGCGATGGGCGTGGGCGGGAGCTTCGATTTTTTGACCGGTAAAATAAAAAGGGCGCCTGCTTTTATTAGGAAAACAGGGCTTGAGTGGCTATGGCGGTTTTTGCAGGAGCCGGGTTATCGCGCCAAAAGGATTTTCCGAGCGGTCATAATTTTCCCAATCAAAGTTTTGTTCAATAAATAATTTTTTAATAACAAAAATATGACCGACAAAGTGAAGTTGATCCGCACCATCTATTTGTATCTGGCCGTGGCGGTGAGTCTTATTTTCACCGGCATCGGCGCCGGGACGCTGTTGAATACCGGGTTGAAATATTATCTTTTCCCGAAAGCGGAAAAGGGCGGATATAGCCAGTGCAACCAACAGCCGCCGGTCTATGCTTTGGATAAAAACAGCTATGCCGGCGTGGCTACGGCGGATCAAAAAATCCAACTGGAAAATCTCCTGCGCGACTACGACCAATGGAAAACCGCCAATACCGGCGAAGAATGTTATAGCGCTGAGCGCCAATCGAACGTGGTGGATGCCTTGACGATGATCGTCATAGCCCTGCCGATTTTGTTGGTGCATTGGAGAGTAATCAAAAAAGAAAAGTCGGAAAAAAGCGCATGATAATGCTGATCATAATCGCAGTCCTTATTTTCATCGCCGGAAGCGCGTGGATAATTTTTAGTAAGAATGGGGAATAAATAAAAACTATGCCAGAAAAAAATGTGTTCAAGGGGACTATCAGTCAGAACTTCGAATCGCTCGACAAGCAGGCTGTCCAAGTGGAAAAGTATGAGAAGGGCGAAGCATTCGATTTTTACGCCCGCTATGGCTATTTGAAACTGGCGGAGCGTGAGAAGGAATTTTCCGAGATGATGGGGTCGGCAGACTGCGCTTTGTTCAATGACGGTATGGCCGCGATCGATACCGCGATCGAAGCCGAGGGATTGAAAAACGGAGACGTGGTCATATGTGCCAAGGAAATGTATGAACAATCCAATGCGATAGTGGATACGCTGAAAAACAGAGGGGTCGAGGTGGTCGCGGTGGATCCGGGAAATATGGAAGAAATCGCGGAAGTCGTGGAAATGAAAAAGCCCAGGTTGATTTTCCTTGAAAGTGTCGCGAATTCCCAAGATATGCAAGTTTGCGACATAAAGCGGTTGATGTCTATCTCCGAGAGTGCCAATCAGGATTACCGGGAAAATCTCACTTCGGAAAAATTGATTGAAAAATATTTTTCCATCAAGCGCTATCCGCTTGCAGGCGGCGCAAACGATCAACAGGGCCCTTCGGTTGGAGAAACCCATGATTCCAAGGCGGGATCCGAACTGGGAAATTTAAAGAAAATGTTGTCCAAAGAAATCAGTGAATTCGAAGAGGGCAATAACCCGTTCGTTTTCCGCAAAGCCTTGCGGGAATTTGAACGACAAACAGGTTGTGACAGGGAAGAATCGATCAGGGAAATTTCCAAAGCGGTGCGATACGTCCGAAAAAATAGCCGGGAAAAATTATCCGTCATCATCGACAATACCTTGCCATCGCCGGTCCTGTATAATCCGTTGGAAGACGCGAAAGGCAGTCCTGTCGAATTGGTCATCGTGGAAAGCGCGACAAAACACTACCAAGTAGGCCGGGACAAGATCACTATGGGTATCGCGTATTCCGATAGCGCGGAGAAAATAAAGGAGATAAAAAAAATCCGGGCTATGATCGGAAGCTATTTGCAGCCGATCGCGGAAAAAGAGATACCCAAGGACTTGATAGGAATTATGCCGGAAATCATGAAACGCCACGCTGAAAACGCCCTTGAGTTGGCGAAAATGCTGAGCGGAAGCGGGAAAGTGGGCGAGGTCGAACATCCGAACCTACCTGAACATGCCCAGAGCGAGTTAGCCAAAGAAATCGCGCCGGAAGGCCTTGTCACGCTCTTCAATATCAAGATAACCGATGCGCCCCGATTCGTGAAAACCTTGAAAGAAATCGCCGGTGACAAAATCGGCCTGGGAGGAAGTTTCGGACATCCGAAGACCTGGGTACTGAGCCTGGGGGAATATTGGCCGGAAAGGATCCGGATAGCCGCCGGTAGAGAAACGGAAAAAGAGTTCAAGGAAGTTTTGGATATTTTCAAAAAAGCCCTGGAAACATACGAAACATAAGCTGATTAGTAATAAAAAAATATGACTGTCAAAAACTATCCCATCAAGAATGATACGGATTGGTGGCCTAAATTAGCAATAAAATGGAAAGGGATAACCGATCCAGTGAGGCCATCAGAGGATAACTTGGGAGTTTATGATAAACTCCTCAGAACTTCCCTAAAGGGTATAAAAAAGCCGAGAATTTTAGTGTTGGGATCAACCCCTGAAATGCGCGATTTGGCTCACAGATATGATGCTGAAGTTACCATCGTCGATATCAACATTGAAATGATGCTGGCGATGTCGGAATTAATGGAGCATAAAAGCGATATCGAAAAAGAAATCTGGGTAAAAAGCGGCTGGGACAACGTCCCATTGGCTGGAAATTATTTTGATGCGATACTAGGTGACGCGGTCAGCAGCAATATGCCTTGGGAAAAATCGAAATTATGGATGGCGCATATGGCTGAACTGCTAAAAAAGGGCGGAGTTTTCATCGAAAGAACGTACATCCATACTGGCAATAAAAATACCGAGGTTCTGATCGATAAGCTTTTTAAGCGGATATCTGCCGAGGGGATGGTCAAAAAACAAGACCTATCCATACTTCAAATATTATTGCTGGATCTGAGTTATGATAATGAAAAAAAGATCGTAATAAATACCAACAATAAAATAAACATCTCGAGATTCAAAGACGCTTATAGGGATGAATTCATCGATGGATTATATCGGAAATTCAACAAACTCTTTCCGGATAATCCGCCTAAGATGTGGCGCGCGGTTACGGAAGATGAACAGGACATCATATTCAGCAAAGATTTTAAAATTATCGATAAAATGCCCTCCAAATCATTTGTTAAAAATTTCATTTTTTACAAATTAATCAAAAAATAGGATGAAGATCACGGAAAAATTCAAAAATCATCAGAAAAAATGGGCCAGGATTTCCAAGCACTGGGGGAATTTTACCGAGCCAAGCCGGCCAAGCAGAGGGGATATCGCCAATTACAATTCCTTGCTTAGTGCGGCGCTGAAAAACCGGAAAAACCCCGACATCTTATTGCTCGGTTCCACGCCGGAAATCCGCGACGTGCTTTTCAAATTTTCCATGACCCATGGCGCGAAAGTGATCTGTGCCGATATGACGCGTGAGATGTTTGACGCTATGTCGGCACTCACTGATTTTAAAAACGCCAAGGAAAAATTCGTATCCGCGAACTGGGTCGATATGCGGTTTGATAAAAAATTCGACGTCATAATCGGGGATTTCGTAAACGGAAATATCGGGGACAGACATAAGCACGCTTATTTTTCCAATCTGGTGTCACTTTTGAAAGAGGACGGCTCATTCATCACCCGCGATTGCGTATTTACAGACGAATGCAAGATAGGAAGCGTCGAGCAGGCGTTCAGGTCTTTCTTGAACCAGGCGCGCGATGAGGAATACCCGATGAAAAAAGCGGCCAATATGGCGGCAAACACGCTTATCTGGGCAAGCCGGGCATTGAATGATGAGAGGAAAGGGTCGCTTTCGTATTTTTGGCCGGAACTTGAAAAATTCGGAGAGAAATTGGATTCGGCCCGGAGCGAGGACGATATCCTGCTCAAGATAATGTACCAGCGGATGATGAGAGCTTGGACGCCGTACAAATCGAAATATTGGACGTATAACACCTTTGAAGAAAATAAGCGGATGCTGGAAGGATATTTCATAATCAAGAAAACGCTTTTTGCCGACGACTACGGAAAAATCATCACGAAAGCTTCCCCGATGTATTTATTAGGTAAGCAATAACAAACTACGGAAAAAAACTATGGAAAAGAAAGTTGTTGACTTATGGAAAAATTGGTGGAAAGTATGGACTAAAATCGGACCGCCTTGGCGTCCATCTAAAAAGGATATCGGTTTTTGGGAAAAGCGGATAGAGGAGCTTTCAAAGAATAAAAAATTAAAAGTTTTATTGCTTGGATCGACTCCTGAAATCAGAGATATGTTCGCGAGACATGACATCCCACTGACCCTATTGGAAGCGAATGAATCTATGTACGAAGCTATGGGCAAGATGAGAAAGGTACATAGCGCTCCTAGCGATGAAAAGCTGGTTATCGGCAATTGGCTTGAAGCTGACAGGATATTTAAGGAAAATAGATTCGATATCGTAATAAGCGATTTGCCGCATTGCAATATTGCCTACAAGGACTGGCCGAAATTTTTTACAAATATTTTTAATGTCCTAAAACCAGGGGGACAATTTTTGCTTGCTACGGTAACTTATGGTTACCCAGAAAGGCAGACGATTGAAGAAATGTTGGAAAAATACAGTAAAAACAAAAAATACTTCGCTGATTTTAAAAATAGGATTTGGGAACTATATCAAGTTCTAAATGAACCCGGGATTCTTGATAAAAAAGAATGGCGATTCAACCTTTACAAGCTAAGGGAGCTTGTAAAGAAAAAAGCCAAGAAAAAATTTTCACTGGACGAGATAGATAGAAACCTTGTATTCATCCAGGGTGATTTAACCGGGGAACTGCTCAATGATGTCGTTGAAGTCGGGCCACCCCTGGAAGAGCAACTCATCATGCAGTCGAAATGGTTTTATTTAGATAGTTTGTATTTGGTGCCAGATCATCCGGTTTTTAAAATAAGAAGGACGATGATCCTTAAAGTAAAAAAATAAACAATGGAGATAAGCCATTCATTCGCATAATTATGATATTATTAAGCAGCCACTAATTTATTTTATTAAATATTGAAAAGATGATATGGAAAGAGTAAATGACAGAAAGGCTTGGGATAATATCTCAAAAATGTACTCAAAGCTGATAATTCCTAATCGACCTAGTTTAGGAGATATTGAAAATTACGGGCGCATAATGTCGCTAGTATTAGGCAATAAAAAAAATCCAAAAATAATGATAATGGGCTCTACGCCAGAATTGAGATCTGCTGCTTACAGATTTAGGATTATGAAGGGGGCAAAGGTTTTTTGCGTAGATATTAGCGAAAATATGTATGAAGCAATGAATAATTTTTGCGTATCAAAGCAGTCAAATGATGAAAAGTATTTAGAAAGATCGTGGCTAAAAACTGGTTTCAAAAAAGATTACTTTGATTTAATTTTGGGAGATGAAGTTATTTGCAATATCCCATTTGAATCACAAGACGAATTATTTAAAGAAATTTCAAGAATCCTGAAAAAAAATGGAGCTTGGGTTACAAGGCATAATTTTTCTATTGGAAAAGACGAGGTAACAAACCCAAAAGAAATAATAGAATACCTAGCTATTAACATATCTAATGGGAATATAAACTTTGATTTTGCTGTAAATTTATTATTCGTGGATTTTTTTTACTACGCGGGATGGCATAATCCATTAGATAATTCTATGGAGAGCCATTTGAAAGTAATGAAAAAAGAATATTTAATTCACTTCAAGAAACATCCATTAAAAAAGATCGTGAAGGAATTGATAGATTTATATGATATTTTTTGGGTAAGTTTATCCGGGAATCATAACTGGTCTATTGTTTCAAGAAAAGATAGTGAAATAAGATTAAAGAAATTTTTTAAAATCGGAAAAAAATTATATTCCAATGATTACCCAACTGCTAAAAATTCACCGATCTATCTGTTAAGTAAAAAATAATATGGAACCAAAAAAACCAAAGGTTTATAACCAAGCCTGGGCCAGCTATTATGATATGTGGGGCAAGACGGAATCGCCGTGGCGGCCGAACAAGAACGACATCGCTTTTTGTGGGAAGATGATCAAGGATATTCTCAAAAAAGAAAAGAGCCCGAAAGCCTTGGTGTTCGGTTCGACTCCGGAAATCCGCGATCTTTTGGCCAAGTATGGGATAGAAACCACCCTTGTCGATGCCAATCCGACGATGAAAAAAGCGATGGACAAATTAATGAAGCTCAAAAATCCCAAAGAGAAATTCATAATCGACAACTGGCTAAGCGTCAGATTGCCGAAGGAACATTTCGATTTGGTTTTCTCCGATGGGCCGCTGTGCAATATCGCCCTTAGTACCTGGGGAAAGTTCATCGATAACGTGAATGGGTCGCTTAAAAAAGAAGGTTTGTTTTATCTGGCCGCTTGGGTTTACCAAGTCCGGAATCCTTGGGGATTCGATGGATTGATAGCGAAATATAAGAAAGACCCGGAATATTTCAAAGATTTCAAAAATAGGATATGGTCGTTGCACCGCCTCTACCAGGAACCCGGACTATACAACCGGAAGAAAAAAGAATTCCATTTCGACAAAGTCATAAAAAGATTGGAAAGATTTGTTAAAAAGGGCATCATCAGCGAATCAGATCTTGGAAATATCCGCTGGGTGAATGATGATTTGGGCTCATACGTGGAAATCGCTTTTGACAATATCAGGGAAAATGACGATTTTTTGAGGCGATTTTACACGATCAAGGAAATATATACCGACAAATCCCATCCATTGATGGCTTTTCGAAGGGATTATATGCTGAAAAAGAAATAATTCCTAATCCATATTCGAAAGTTAGCTGATTTTTTTGGTTTTGTAAAGCCAAAAAATAGTATATAATAAGGGGATTGATGCAAAAAACGAAATCAGTAAAAGTTAAAAATATGTCAAAAAAACCAGTATTAAACAAGGAAGGTTGGACCCGTGTTTCAGAAGAATGGGGGCGGGTTATGTCACCTGATCGTCCTTCACGCTATGAAATTGAGATATATGAGGATTACATCCGAAAGATAGTCCAAAAATCCAAGAAGAAAATCAAGGCTTTGATTTTAGGCGCGACGCCGGAACTCAGGGATCTATTGGCTACGTATGATATCGACGTCACTATTGTCGACATAAATTCGGATATGATCAAGGCTATGGATCAGCTTCTGGAATATTCGGATGGGAAAGAAAAAACAGTGGTTTCAAATTGGCTTGAAATTCCGCTGGAATCGGATTCTTTCGATGTCGTTCTTTGTGACCACGGAGTGTGCCATATCCCGTTTGAAAAGTGGGAAGCGTTTTTCGCTGAGCAGGCGAGACTCTTGAAAAAAGGCGGCCACCTGATAAAGAACGTCGTCACAGTTGAAAAAAACGAGACCCTTGGCGCGGATGATATGATAGCCGCCTTTAAAAATAATATTTTTACCCGGGATGACAAAAATTATTATTATTGGTCGTGCATTATCGGGATGGATGATTTTGAAGGCAAGCAACACCTTAAAAACTTCCAAGATTTAGATGATCAGCTGAAGAAGTTCCTAAAAGGCGGAGTTATCACAAAAAAACAATTTGATTTCCTAAAGACTTTTTGGCATGGATTCAAGGCTACGTTTCCACCGAAAGAGGTCGTTGACGATATCATCAGCAGGAGTTTTATTATAAAATCAATCAGAAGCAGCGCGGCAAATAGGGCTTTGACATGCTATAAGATTTATTTCGGTCAGGCAAAGAAGTAACGCCCCTATTTTTATAATATGAAAAATTGAAAAAGACATAATTTTTTTAAAGACCAGCGTTATGCGGAAAATTTCAGGCGTCATTATCAAGGGCAAACAAAAAGGGCGGACATTGGGATTTCCGACCGCTAATCTTGTTTTGGATGACCCGGCAATCGGAAGCGGGGTTTATGTCGGCAAAGCCCGTTTTGACGGCGGAGAATATGTCGCCGCCATTTTCGTGCCGGAAAAACGCGATGTTCTGGAGGCGCACATTTTGGATTTTGAAGGCGACTTATACGGGAAAGAAATCAGCGTCGAGGTCGGCCAAAAGATCCGCGAGGTGGTCCGTTTCGAGAGCGAGAAGGAATTGATCAGCCAAGTACTGAAAGACCTGTTCCTGATCAGAAAAGCTAAACCGTAATTTCAAAAGATATGTTCACCGGCATCATAAAAAAATTATCCGTTATCGAAAAGGTCTCCCAAAAAAATGGCAGCCTTTTCGTATCCGTAAAAATCCCGGCTGGCTGGAAAGTTTGGAAGGGGGAGAGTATCGCGATCGATGGCGTATGCTCGACGGTCAAAAATTTGACCAAAAAAGATTTTATCGTGGAATATATGCCGGAAACCATCCATAAAACTACCGTCGGAGATTTTATCAAAGATAGGCCGGTGAACTTGGAAAAAAGCCTCAAATTGAACGATCTCCTGGATGGCCATCTGGTGCAAGGGCATATCGATACGACCGGACAAGTGAAGGAAATCAAACAAATCCAAGAATCCAAAGTCGTCAAGATAAAAATCCCAACCAGTTTTATGCGCTTGGTCGCCGATAAAGGTTCGGTGACGGTGAACGGCACGAGCCTCACGGTCGTTTCCACCGGCAAAGATTGGTTCAGCGTGTCGCTAGTCGGCTACACCTTGAACAACACCAACCTCGGGACGCTCGAAGTGGGGGATAGGGTAAACATTGAAACCGATGTTTTGGCCAAATATATCGATAAATTGTTAAGGAAATAATATGCTAAGAAAACAATCAAGTGAAGTCGGGAAAATCGACGGGGAGAAATTAAAAATCGCGATCGTGGTTTCGAAATTCAACCTGGATATCACCGGCAAAATGTTCGCGGGCGCAGTTGAAACTTTACAGGATAGCGGGGTGATGGAAAAAAACATCCGGACTGTCTGGGTGCCGGGAGCGTTCGAAATCCCTTTGGCTTGCCAGAAATTAGCCCAAACAAAAAAGTATGACGGGCTGGTCGCGCTGGGTTGCGTCATCAAGGGCGATACCGACCATTACCATTACGTATCCAGCGAATCGATCCGCGGCGTGATGGATGTGATGCTTAAAACCGATTTGCCGATCGGATTAGGCATAATCACGACCGCCAATTTGAAACAAGCCCAGGAGCGCTCCAATGACCGGCACAACAAAGGTGCCGAAGCGGCCCAAGCCGTTTTGGAGGTGATAAATAATTAAATCATATATAAAATTTATGGATAAAGTCAGAGTCAGATTCGCGCCGTCGCCGACCGGTTATTTGCATATCGGCGGCTTGCGGAGCGCCCTATATAACTATCTGTTCGCCAAGAAAAACGGCGGGACTTTCATCTTGAAAATAGAAGACACTGACCGCAAAAGATTCGTCGAGGGCGCGGTGGAAAGCCTTATCAGCTCTTTGGATTGGGCGGGTTTGGATCGGGATGAGGGCGTGTTTATGAAAAACCAGGTTTCGGGTTCGGAATCACAAAAAACATTCGAGTCCGAGAATTACCCGGGGGTTATGGAAATAGGCGAGTTTGGACCATACATACAATCGGAAAGACTGAATCTGTACAAAAAATATGCCGAGGAATTGGTCGCCAAGGACAAGGCTTATTATTGTTTTTGCGAACAAGATCGGCTGGACAAGGTTAAGGAAGAAAAGATCGCAAACAAACAGGCTCCGATGTATGACCGCTATTGTTTGAAAAACGTCACTCCGGAAGAAGTCAATGGGAAATTGAAATCGAATTGCGCCTACACGATCAGGCTTAAAGTTCCTGCTGATGAAATCATCGAATTTGAAGATTTGGTCCGCGGAAAAGTTTCCATCAATTCCAATACCATCGATGACCAGGTCTTGATGAAATCCGACGGTTTCCCAACCTACCACTTGGCCAGCGTGATAGATGATCATCTGATGTGTACGACGCATGTCATCCGCGGCGAAGAATGGCTGCCTAGCACGCCGAAACATATCTTGCTCTATCGGGCGTTCGGATGGGAAATCCCAGAGTTCGCGCATCTGCCTCTTCTGCTCAGCACGGACAAGAAAAAACTTTCCAAACGTATGGGGGATGTGGCGGTTGAGGATTACATAAAAAACGGCTATCTGAAAGAGGCGATAATAAATTTTGTAGCTCTTTTGGGATGGCATCCGGGCGAAGGAGAAACTCAGGAAATATATTCGCTGGACGAATTGGAAAAAATATTCGATATTAAGCGGGTGCACAAGGCCGGCGCGGTTTTTGATTTGCAAAAGCTTGATTGGCTTAACGCGCAATATATCAAAAAAATGTCCGTGGATGAATTGTACGGACAGTCCTTGAAATTTTTCGCGCAGAAAGATTTTTATAATTCAGCTCCAAAGGAAATGAAAACCGAGGAATATCTGAAAAAAGTTTTGACTGTGGAGCAAGAGCGGCTCGTCAGATTGTCAGACGTAGGAGAAAATGATAAATTCTTTTTTACTAATATTGATTACGATAAGGCCATGTTGCGCTGGAAAGATATGTCCGACGAAGCCTTGAAAGAATCATTGGAAAAATCCAAAAAAGTCCTGATGGGAATCGATGAACAAGGATGGGAACTGAAAAATATCGAAGAAAAACTTTTTGCGGCGGCAGGGGACAAGAAGGGCGATTTGCTTTGGCCGCTCCGAGTAGCCCTTTCCGGCGCGCAAAAATCCCCTTCGCCGATGGAATTGGCCTGGGTATTAGGCAAGCAAGAAAGCCTGGATAGACTGGAAAGCGCCATAAATAAGATTTGAATTTAAAAATAGGCGTTTTTATGTTATAATGCGGTATGATTGGATTAGAAACATAGGATGACGTCTGCTGTATGCTAAAAAAACAAAGTGTGAAAAAAAATATATCCAAAAGGATCACTGCGCTAATGGCAATCTCCAGCGCATTGTTTTTCCCGTCCATCCATAGGGTTTATGGCACTGCTACCGACTGCGACTCGGCAAACGACAGGGTTGAATGTTTGGAAAAGGAGCGCAAGGATACCCAAAAGCTAATCGATATAAAAAATAAGACTCAGCTGACGATCCAAAGCCAGCTATCGCTTATCGACGCGCAACAACAAAAAAACCAAGTTGAATTGCTGAAAACCAAGGAAAAAGCGCAGAGTCTCGCGCAACAAGTGGCTAACTTGGAACGGGAAATCAAAGACAAAGAAGATCTGTTGAAATATCAACAAGTGGTCTTGAGCAAGCTGATCCAATCATACTATGAATACAACCAGGGTGGGCTTTTGAATATCGTACTGATTAATCAGGATTTCTCCGATATTTTTAGCCAATCGGACCACATTGAACAATCCAGCAGCCGCGTAAGCGAGGTTCTGAAAACTATCCGTGAAACGAAAGAAAGCCTACAAGAGGAATATGATGACCTGAACGTCAAGAAACGGGAGAGTGAAGATATGAAAAGCGAATTGGAAGATAGGAATTTGAACTTGCAATACAGTGAAAACCAGAAGCAGAATCTGCTCGGACAGACGCAGGCTGAAATCGCCAAATATAAAGAGCTTCTGGCAAAAATCGATAATGAAATCAACGACTTGGAAGAGGGCCTTTCAAATTCGGTCAATATGGCCGACTTGCCGCCGGACAAAGATGGCTACTTTACTTGGCCGGTCAATCCGCATATATTCACCCAGGGTTACGGCAAAACAAGCTTCGCTAAGACATCCGGCATATATAAGAATAATTTCCACAATGGCGTGGATTTCGGAATAAAATACAGTAGCGTCTTTGCTGCCAGAGGCGGCAAAGTGGTCGGCTCCGGCGATAATGGTAAATATGCCTATGGTAAATGGCTTGCGATTGACCATGGAGACGGGTTAGTGACATTATACGGCCATTTGAGCGATAAGGCTGTTTCTAAAGGTGGGAAAGTCAAGGAAGGGCAAAAAATTGGCGTCAGCGGAAATACCGGGAATTCAACCGGGCCGCATCTGCATTTTTCAGTTTTCTCTTCGGGAACTTTCAAGACCGTCGAGTCTTCCTATGTCAACGGCCTGATGATCCCGACCGGAGCGCCGGTCAATCCGAAAAAATATCTGTAAGCGTTTTCGTATATAAATATAAAAAAAAGACCTGCTTCATTCCGTAGGCCTTTTTTTTATTATCCGTAGGGGAGAGGTTTGGTAATCTCAAATAAAAAAAGTTTTGGACTATTGGACATACATAGATGTATCCTGCGAAGCCAGCCGATTGAAATCTGATTGGAATGGGATGCCAAGGCATACATAGATGTATATGCCGCAACTTTATTTTTTAAAAACAACTACCGATCATAGCACGGAGAGAAGGCGTATGGATAGGTCTATATATCTATTAGGATATATTATAATGGGCAAGGCGAATGTTTTAAAAACGATGCAATGTCGCAAAAGAAATGATGTGCGACACTGTCCATATTCCAAGATAGGGCTATTTTCCCCCTAAATAAGGGTACTTTTAGCATTATAATTTTTAATAAAACTGACCGGCTCTTTCCAATACTCCGCCTCCGTCAGGCCGTTCTCTTTGTAGTAGCCCGGCAATACTTTTCCATAATACGGTCCGGTATATATTCCGAAGTGCAGATGTTCTTCCTCCCAGGCTCCATTTGACTCGCTCATAGCCTTTCCGATCGTGCCGATAATCCCGCCCATCTCGATCGTATCGCCTCTTTTGACATAGCGTTTGCCCATATGGCCATACAAGGAGTAGAAAATTTCCCTGGATTGCGGTTTTTTATGGGCGATAATCACGATTCCGCCCCAATTCCTCTTTTCAACCTGGCCATTTTCGGAAAATTCTCCCGGGTGCAGCTTTGAATACACGACTACCCCTCTTCCAGCCGAAAAAACCTTAGTGTCATGCGGCACGGATATGTCGATGCCTAGGTGCTTGCCCCACAATGTCTTATCATACACATTCATCTCTCCGAATCCCGAGGAAATATTTTTGAAATTTCCAATCGGGAAAATCAAATTAGGTGTGATCCGATACGCCATGGCCGTAGTTTTTCCAGTGCCGGGTCTTGGCAATCGCCAAAACCTTGGACCGGATTGTTATTTATGCTTATTTTGATAATCCTTAATAGCTTCATGAAGGGCTTCATCGGCCAAATTTGAACAATGCATCTTGATCGGCGGAAGGCCTTCCAGCGCGTCAGCTACATCTTGCCGGGTTATCTTCATCGCTTCCTCAAGCGTCTTATCCTTGGCTAGGTCGGTTATCATGGAAGAGGTCGCGATGGCTGAGGCGCAACCCAGGGTTTCGAAACCGATCTTATTAATCACTTCTCCCCGCTGTTTGTCCCGTTTGACTTTGATATATATTTTCATCAAGTCTCCGCAAACCGGATTGCCGACCATCCCGACGCCTGAGGCGTTTTTGATCACGCCCTGGTTATGGGGACGCGTGAAATGTTCCAAGACTTTTTTTGAATATTGCATATGGTTGATTTACGGATACGGTTCAGATTTCCAGCTCGGCTGTTGTGGTCGTCCATCCGCACGGCATCCGCTTTGAATTATTTCTTAGAATAGTAATCCGCCAGGACTGAGCCGGAAATTTTCCGCAATCTTCCGGCGATGATTTTCAATTTTTTTACCACCATGTCGATTTCGCTTTTAGTCGTATACTTTCCCAATGTCATCCGCAATGATCCGTGCGCCTGTTCGGCTTTCAATCCGATAGACAAGAGGACGTGCGAAGGCGAAAGCGCACCGGACGAACAGGCTGATCCGGTCGAACAAGCGATGCCTTCCATATCCAGCGACAATAATAACCCCTCCCCTTCTATATCCCTGAATGAAAAATTGGCATTGTTGGGCGAACGCATTATTTTCGATCCATTGAGCGTCGCGTTCGGGATTTCGCGCAAAACCTTCCCGATCAGATAGTCGCGCAGGCTTTGGATTTTTTTTGAGTCCTTCGACGCATTTTTTTTCATAATCTCAATCGCTTTGCCGAATCCGACGATTCCGGTGACATTGTGCGTGCCGGCGCGCATCTTGTATTCCTGGTCGCCTCCGTCCTGGATTTTCCGGATCGCAGTACCCTTCCTGACATACAGCATCCCGATACCTTTGGGTCCGTAAATCTTATGCGCGGACATCGAAAGCAGGTCCACGCCTAATTTTTCCACATCGCAATCAAAATAGTTGACGGCCTGCGTTGCATCGGTATGGAACACGGCTTTAAATTCATTTTCCGTCCTGTTTTTGTTGGTTTTTGCGACCAATTTGGCGATCTTTCCGATCGGCTGCACTGTGCCTATTTCATTATTAACATACATTATGGAAATCAAAACCGTGTTCGGCTGGATAGCCTTTGCGATTTCGGAAACCTTCACTATGCCGTCCTTGCCAGGCTTGACGTAGGACACTTCGGCCAGTCCTTCTTTTTCTGCCGCCTTACATGAATCCAAGACGCAATGATGTTCGAAGGCGGACGTGATGATATGCGGTTTTTTGCCGCGGTTTTCCGCCTTGGAATAGTATGATTTCAAAACACCCTTGACTGTCAGGTTGTTCGATTCGGTCGCGCCACTAGTAAAGACTATTTCAGTCGGCGCGCACCCGAAGAAACCGGCGATCTTTCCGCGGGCCGTGTCGACGGCTTGCAAAGCCTCTTGCCCGAAAGAATGGATGGACATCGCGTTGCCAAATTTTTCCGAAAAATACGGCAGCATTTCTTTCAAGACTTCTTTATCTACGGGCGTAGTGGCGGCATAATCGAGATATATTTTTTTGTTCTGCATAAATTTATTTTATTTGTTTAAATCGCTTAATTTTATGTGGGACAAGGTCTTTTCAATCTGCGTGCCGAGAATCTGCCAAACGATTTTCGATGAGCATTGATGTTCCATCCGGCAGGTCTTGCCTACGCATTTCATCGGCGCAATCGGCCCCTCCAGGGCGATAACGACATCCGCTACGCTGATTTTCTTGGCGGGTCTTTTCAAAGCATATCCCCCATTGACGCCTTTGAAACTTTCAACCAGGCCATATTTGCGCAAACCGTTCAAAAGCCGTTCTAAATATTTGATGGAAATCGACTCCTCCTTGGCAATCAGCTTGATATTTTTGGTCCGGGTTTCATCCTTGGCCAAGTTGACCATAGCCTTGAGGCCGTATTCGGCTTTGGTGGAAAATTTCATAATTCAATATCCTACTAATTTAGTATGCTTTAATACTACAAAAAAACTTGAACCGCGTCAAGTCTTTTGTTTTTTGGTTTGATTCCAGGCTATCCCTACATCCACTGCGTTATTTCGTAGGAAATAGCGATAGTTATTATCAAAAATACCGAGGCGATGATCGTAAAAGCGAATTTAAGCGCCTCATCGGATTTCGGATTCTTCACGTCTTTGAACATCGTTTTTTGTTATTTTTTAATATACGGATATTTTATCATAAATAGGAAATTTGTCACCTTTGGCGCAATCCTAGGCTAATCAGAAGCAAATCCTTGACTTTTCGGGGTTTATCTGATATAACGAAACAAACCCAACAACTGAAAAAACACCTGGGGAGGCGGGGAAAAATGAAAAAAATACGAACAGTTGGCTGCAATCCATTCATGCAGGGATTGCAGAGGAATTTTTTGGTTGTCCTGGCGATATTTTCAAATATCGTCGGGATAATCGCCATTGCGGTCGACAAATTTTACCTGCCGGCCGCAGTAGGATTTTTAGCATTTGCCCAAGTGCTGAAAATCCTGCACGACTACCGGAGCATCAATAAGGGCTGAAAAATCACCCCCACCCTTGCTCCGGAGAAAGCGCCTAGGATATCCATCATCCTTGGCGCTTATTTTTTAAGCTATTTTTCCGGTTTGACCGCGCCGCCACCCTGGATTACAATTGGATTATAAACTATGAGGATATCCTACTCGGCGTTCGATACCTATCAGAATTGTTCGCTGAAATATAAATTCCAGAATATCGACCACATTAAGACTCCTAAATCCAAGGAGGCGGTTTTCGGTTCCACGGTCCATGAAACGATGAAATTTATCCACACGACCGGCATCCTCTCCCCCACCCTCGACCAAGCGATGGAACATTTTTCCAATTCCTGGAATCCGGCGGTTTTCGACAGCGCCGACGAGGAGCGCGCCGCTTTTTCGCAAGGCGTGCGGATCATCCAGGATTATTATCAAAAAAACAATCCGGCTAATTTCAATATCGTCGATTTGGAATCACGTTTCCAAATCGAAATCGGCCCCATCGAGGACAAACATATCATTTCCGGCATCATCGATCGCATCGATAAGACCGAGGACGGCTATGAAATTATCGATTACAAAACCACCAAAAAAATGCCCTCCCAGGAAAAAGTCGATAACGATTTGCAACTTTCCGTTTATCTGCAAGCCTTCCTTTCACGTTACCCGAAAGAAATTGAAAACATCGGCAAACTGAAAGTGAGCCTCTATTATCTCAAACACGGAGTGAAGCTTTCCGCCACCCGGACAATCGAACAGCTCCAAAAAAGTGAACAACTTTTTCTAGACGTTATCAGGTTGATAGAAGAAGGTAAATTCGAACCGAACATCACCCCGCTTTGCGATTGGTGCGGTTATCAAAATATCTGCCCGATGTGGAAGCACAAATTCAAGGAGTTGCGGAAAATAGACACGGAGGAGGTGGATTCCGCCATCAACGAATATGTCGAGCTGAAATCGGCCATCTCCATCACCAAAGATCGCCTAGCGGAAATCCAAGACAAAATCCTGCAATATATGGACCAGGAAGGCGTCGAACGGGTTTTCGGCTCGCAAGGCATCGTCGGCCGGTCTTTGCGCAAAACCTATAAATATGATGAAAAAAAGATCCGTGAAATCCTTGAGCCGCTCGACAAATGGGAATCGGTCCTGAAAGTCGACGGCATCGCCCTCAAGCAGATTATGGGCGTGTTGCCATTTGAAGCTAAAGCGGAAATCGAAAAAGCCAAGGTGATCGACAAAGAAACCAAAACTTTAGCCGTAAAAAAGAAGTAGTCCGGCAAAAAACAGGAAAGTCCCGCGGAAACGGGACTTTTTTATATCCATATATTTGAAATAGGTTTGATTTTAGTCGGACCGGATAGATCGCCAGACAACGAATTTTTCGATAATATCACCCTCACAACCAAAAAATTTGATATCTATGCCACCCTCGGTCCTTGAGTGATACATACTACAATGGTTTCTGAAAAACATTTCATTCAGCCGCGCGCGTCCGTTTCGGGAACTTTTTTCGCTTCTATAACGACATTTTTGAAATTTACTTTTAATTTTTTATTAATTTCCGACAATTCTTTCGCGAAGACGCGGATTTCCTGGACACTGGCACTGCCGCGGATTTTGATCAAAAGGCAACCGGTCTCTTCTTTTATTTTCACCCTTTGCGGCCCGGCCTTGATGCCCATTTTGATATGGCCTATCGCGATATTGGATACGCCGGGATCTTTCAAAAGGAAGTCGATAATCGGCCTGGCCGCGTCGATCACCGTCGTGTGCCGTCCGCCGATTTTCCCGCCGCTGCGGTGGTTGTTCGCGCCCATAAATTATTTTATAATCGTCCCCTTGGCTTTTTGGCCTTCCAGATATTTTTTGAGATTCGGCAGGTTTTGGCCGTTCATAATGGCGACTTCAAGTCCGATTTCTTGCGCTTCCTTGGAAGCGATCGGATCAAAAGGCGCGTTCATTCCGGGATCCCATTTATTTCCTACCATTTTGCGGAATTCCGTCCAGGAAATTTCTTCGATTTTTTTCGCATCGGGAAATTTGCGCGGATCTTTGTCGCAGACGTAGTCGATATTGGAAAGATTGATGACGGTTTTGATGCCTAGATATTTAGCCAGAAGCACGGCATCGAAGTCCGTGGAAAAGCCCGGCCGCCAACCGGCCGCCACTAGGATATTTTCTTTGAAGTTATAGAAATCTTCCAAATCATGCGGATTTTTGTTGATGCGAGGATGGGCGTGCTTGCGGAAGATTGTCCGGATAAAATGGGCATTCATCCGCGTGGCGTGTATGCCGATCCAATCCTTATCTTCATCATTGATGTCGTCGATTTTAGCCGACGCATCGATATATTTGCGTGCGGTTTTTCCTCCGCCGGTAATCAGGATGAATTTCAAACCTTTTTCGATTTGCTCCTCGATGAGCGCCTTGAATTTCTTCACGAATTTCCAATCGATTTCTTCCGGTACGATCAGCGACCCGCCCAATGAGATGATGATGGTTTTTTTGTCCATAATCTATAGATTTATTGATTTAAATACCCGCAAATATTATGATAACCGCAATCGCTTTTTGTGGCAAATGACGAAGGTCGTCTTAAAAAACCATTGGACTTAAAATCTATTTGCATCCGGCGCTCGCAGTCCTCCCCTGGGCCAGCGCTTCCTGGGCGGTGGCGAAACAAACGAGGTTTTCAGGCTTGATCCTTTTGGCGTACGAGCAGCTGGGCGGATAGAATTTATCGGAATTTTTACTGCCGACATAAGCGCATTTTTTCAATGGCGCCAAATCAGCCTCGCCAGGCGTTTTCTTGGTGATATCGATATTTGATGCCTGATCAGTGGAAACCGGGCATCCAGAGCCGTTTTCTGAGCCTACAGCCGGTTTTTCAATGACTACTGGGCTGGATTTGAAAGATTTCCCCTGCGTATAGCCGAATTCGAAAGAAATAGTCGCAATCAACACGAAGCCTATGGCTAAAACAAGCTTATATTCATATTTATCCCAGAATTCCCTTAAATTTAGCATAATCCGTTTGGTTATAGGCTATCAACTGCGGAGCAAAACCGATCCGATATTGACATTGTACCATATTTTGCTATAATAAATCTCGTTATCCCCTAGGGCATCGTGGTGATGGACAAATGCCTGAGTGGGAATGATTTTTAGCGGTTATAATACTTAAATAAACAAATATGGCACATCGTAAAGCTGGTGGATCTACCCAGCTGGGCCGTGATTCGATATCCAAAAGGCTCGGCGTCAAAATTTTCGGAGACCAAAAGGTCCAAGCTGGAAATATAATTATCCGGCAACGCGGATCGAAGTGGAGACCCGGAACCAACGTGAAGCAAGGCGAGGACGACACCCTCTATTCTATGGTTGACGGCGTCGTAAAATTCGCCCGGAAGAAAGTCCGGACTTTCACCGGCAACTTGGAAAATAAAAGATTCGTTTCAGTAGTTGCGGAAGCTCCCGTAGCCGAAAAAACGAAGACCGCCCGCCCGAAGACCAAGGCTGGCAAAATCAGCAACAAAAAATAATCGGATTCTTGCGATAAAAAAATCCTCCTGAATATTTGGGAGGATTTTTTATTTTTTTATTCCCGTTCATTATTCCTATCCGAATCGTCCGATTCGGTATCTGGAAGTTCAAAAGGAAAGTCATCTTCAGCTAATTTGATTAAATTTTCAAAAAAATCGACGTCGGCGCTTGTTTTAGCGGAATCGGATATATGGTTGATGATTTCTTCCTTGTCCGAAAGCGCAAGTCTTTGGGATAGGTTTTGCAAGCCCTTCCCATCTAACTGTTCCACTCTTTTTTTAAGACCATCCTTGAGCTGTTCCAATGATTTTGGTAGCTCGAATGCTTTTTCTGATTGCATATGCTTATTTCAAAAAATTATTTTATTTTCTTTTTCAGGCCCACTCCCGCTTTGATGAATTCATTGAAAAGCGGATGACCCTTGATCGGATTGGTTTTAAGTTCCGGATGGAATTGCGTCGAAACGAAGAATGGATGGATCGCAATTGGCAATTCGGTGATTTCCATCAGCTTGCTATCCGGTGATTTTCCTGAAAAAACCAGGCCGGCTTTTTCCAGACGTTCGATGTATTCCGGATTAACTTCCCAACGGTGCCGGTGGCGCTCGGAAATCTTGACTGACCGATAGGCTTTGTTAGCGATGCTGCCCTTTTGCAGGACGGCCGGATAAGCACCTAGTCTCATCGTAGCTCCATAATTCCCGTCTTCCAGATTCTTTTTCTGTTCAGGCATAATATCGATGACCGGATTTTTAGTATTCCTATTGACTTCGGTCGTGTGGGCGTCCTTGAGGCCCAAGACGTTGCGCGCGTATTCGATTACGGCCAATTGCATCCCATAGCAAAGTCCCAAGAACGGGATTTTATTTTTGCGTAAAAACTCGATTGCCAAAATTTTGCCTTCGATGCCTCGCGAGCCGAATCCGCCCGGAATGACGATGCCGTCATATTCTTTCAATTCTTCCAATTTTTCCGGATTTTTCTCATACGTCTCACTGCTGATCCAATCGATTTTCGGTTTGACATGGTTATGGTATGCCGCATGCTTCACCGCTTCAATCACGCTGATATAGGCGTCTGACAAGACGAAATCGCCTGTGCCGAAATATTTGCCGACGATTCCGATCCGGGCCGTCCCTTTCGGATGCTTTATTTTTTCCACCAGGTCGTACCAGCCGGAAAGATCGGTCTTATCATATTTCAAACCGAGTTTTTTCAATATCAAACGGCTCAAATCATCCCTTTCGAAATTGATCGGCACCTCATAGATACTATCGATGTCCGGCGCGGAAATCACGTCGCGTTCCGGGATATTGCAAAACATCGCGATTTTCTCCTTCCTTCTTTGATCCAGGAACGTCTCACTGCGGGCGATGATGAAATCCGGCTGGATGCCGGCCCCGTTTAGTGTCCGCACCGCGTATTGCGTCGGCTTGGTCTTCATTTCGCCGATCTTGGATGGGATAGGCAGATAGCTGACCATGATGACCAACACGTCATCCGGATGCTTTATTCTCATCATCCGCGCCGCTTCCAAAAACAAGATATTCTGGTATTCGCCTACCGTGCCTCCGATCTCGATGATCGAAATGTCAGCCTTGGCTTTCTCCGAAGCCTTCTCGATCCGCTCGATGACTTCCAGCGGGATATGCGGCACGACTTCCACGCATTTGCCCTTGTATTTCAAATCCCTTTCTTTATGGATGACCGATTCATACACGCTGCCGGTCGTCATATAATTTTCCGATGGCAAAGTCACATTCAGGAACCTTTCATAATTTCCCATATCCTGGTCGGTTTCCAATCCGGAATCCAATACGAAAACCTCGCCATGCTCGGTCGGGTTCATCGTGCCGGCATCGACATTGATATATGGATCGATCTTCATAGCGGTCACATGGAATCCGCGCGCATTAAGAATCGCTCCGACCGCCGAAGTCGTAACTCCCTTGCCTACCCCACTCATCACTCCCCCGACGACAAAAATGTATTTTCGGTTCTTCATAATGTTATTAAAAAATTTATTTTTTACAAACGAAAAAGCCGCCTCCCCTTGCGACTTCATATCTGGTTTTTAAAAAAATGATTTTATATCCATTTGCGAATGGGCGCTTATCAGGCGTTTTCAACCAGCACCATGATCATCGCTTCGATTTTGTGGTCCAGTTCGATTTTCACTTCATATTCCCCCAGCTCCCTGATCGGTCCTTTCAATATGATTGATTTTTCCGGTACGGTTATGTTTTCCTTTTTCAATTCTTTCACGATATCCTTGACGCCTACTGATCCGAAAAGCTTCCCGTCTTTGGATTTGACGATAAGCGTGATCGCCTTGCCCTCCAACCGATCGGCCAATTCTTGTGTCTTTTCCAAATCCAATTGGTCTTTCTCGGCTTGTTTTTTCTGGATAACTTCAGCTTTCTTCAAGCCTGATCCGGTGGCGATTTCAGCCAGCTTTTTCACGAATAGAAAATTCCTCGCGTAGCCTTCCGCGACTTCCTTTATGGCGCCTTTTTTTCCAAGGCCCTTCACGTCTTGTAGGAGGATGATTTTCATATAGTTATTATACCAAAAACTGGAAGTATGGCAAATCCGGATAACCAGAATGGTCAGGCCGCGGATATTGCCGCACGTATGGCTCTTATTTCTCCCGTCTTCAGATCCAGTTCGACCTCATCCCCGTCCTGCAGAATCCGCGTAGCGTTTTTCGTACCGATGATGGCCGGCAAGCCGAGTTCGCGTGAAACGATCGCCGCGTGGCACGCCAAGCCGCCCTCATCGGTGATTATCGCGATGGCTTTTTTCATAAGCGGCACAAACTCGATCCTGGTCATGCTGGTCACCAAAATCCTGCCCGCTTCAAAATCACTTTTGTCCGGACGCAGGATTATGCTCACAATCCCTCTGATTTTTTCTTGGCCGCCCCGGCTGGCTACCACGCCCATCAATCCGCTTGCAGATTCGATCTTGCTTGCCAACCCGAATAAATCCCTGGCCTCATCGCCGAAAAAAATGTTCCGCTTGCCATGCTCGAATGCCAAGAATACGCCCGACTCCCTTTTTGCGATAATCAACGGATCGACTCGCACGTCCTTTTCCAGCAAATCAAACAATTCTTCCATAAAATACGCGGTGCAGGTGTGATAATCGATTTTTTTGCGTTCCGTGATTTCCCGCAGCATGGAATAGATGTAATAGAATTGCTTCATCATTCCCGATTTCCTTTGATCAAACCACAAAATTGCCTTTTGGGAAAATTCAATATCCATCAAATCAACCTCTCTTAGGGCATAGCGCTTTTTAAGTTCATTTTTACTAGCATGGATATTTGAGAAATTATCTTCTATTTTAGCCAGTTCATTTTCCAGGTCGGCTTCGTTTTTTATTTTTAATTCATTTTTAACTTCATCCCTCAATGAATATCCATCTACACGCGTCGCCTCATAAAAATTCGTTTTAATCCAGAAAAAATCCCGTATATATTTATCGACTAGCGGTTGGACATTTTTATCTTCCCACGCTTTAGCGAAATCATCATTCCCAGAACTATGGATTTTCCGGTTAACCGTCAGACATATTTCAAAAAAATTCTTTCGTTCCTGATTGAAAACCGCCATCTCATCCGGATGCGCCAACACGCTCACCGCTTCCCGCGCATCTTCATAGCTGATGCCATGGCGTTTTTGGAATCGCGGCACCACTTCCCAATTGACTACCTCCGCTTTGTCTTCGCCGGTAGCGGCACATTTCCACCACTCATAGGCCAGCTCGTTTATTTTCCTAAAATATCCAGCGAATTCAGCGTCTGGAATTCCCCCTTCCGCCCTTTCCAGATATTCCAACCCCAAGCGGTCGATTTCTAGAGCCAATTTTTGTTGGGCTTGGATTTTGTTCCGCATACCCTCCGGGTTTTCCAAATAATCTTCGTAAAACTTTTTGGAAACCTTTTTGATATCGTCCCGTGAAATCAATTGGTAGAAAACGTCCGCCCCTTGGCCGAAATAGCAATGCACGTGATCATAATCGACTCCGGTGATTTCCGCCGAATCCGAATAGGCCCGGAAAACCCAATCGGCCGCGTTGAAAGCCGCCCGGGCGCTTTGCACGTCGATTTCATTTTCCGCCAGATATTTTTTCAATTCTTGCGCGTCCATATTATTTTATTATTTTTACCAATCCATGATTCGCCTTGACTTCCACCAGCATTCCGTCTTTCAAAACCTTGGTCGCGATTTTTGTGCCGATGACGGCCGGAATGCCAAGCTCGCGCGCCACGATGGCCGCGTGGCAAGTTATACCACCTTCATCCGTCACAATAGCGGCAGCTTTACGCAAAGCAGGAATAAATTCAGGACGAGTCATAGAAGAGACCAAAATATCGCCCTCCTCCACTTTGTCTATGGTTTTAATGTCCTTGCAAATAATCACTCGTCCGATAGCGGTTCCAGCATTGGCAGTCGTGCCGTGTAAATCCATTCCGAAATCATGCTTAGCCGCTTCTTTTTCCTTTTTAATTCTAGCATACTCCGCATAATCCCCGCCTATGGATTTCTTTTCTCCCTGTTCATCCACAAGAAACAATACGCCCTGGGTCCTTTCCGTCAGCTCGCCTTCCATATCCTTCATTTTTCCAATCGTTTCCATTCCCATGACATCATCCACTCCCAGGTAGGATAGCAGATGGCTGGCGACTCCCATCCTTTGCGCCAATTCATCCATAATAATGCCTAGATTGCTGATAGCTCTCAAAATATTTTCTTTCCTTTCGTCCTGCCAGACCGTACAAAAATCGATTATTCCGATCATCTCTTTCAGTTCCGGACCCAAATCCATACTAGGCATATTCTCTTGTTTCGAAGAAATTTCTTTTTTATCAACCATGCTAGCTATCCTTTCCTTGAGCGAAGCAATAGTGATTTTTTTCGGACCGACATAGCTGTTTTGGATCCAAAAATATCTTTTCAAATGCGCTTCGAGCGCCGCTTCAAATTCCGCGCCTTCCAAGGACATGGTTTTTTTAAGATCGTTTTCTTCCCTGGCTATGAAAGAGATTTCCGTAGGCGCCGTTATGGCGGCGAAATACTTATTGAAACTTTTTTTATCCTCAAGGGAATCGAATAATTTTTCCTTCAATTCTTTCTCCAGTTCCATGCCGATTCCTTCCAGCACATGGGCGATGCCTACGGAATCAGTCATAGCTTCCAAACTTTTTTTGAAATGGTCCAAAAGCCCCACGTCGTCCATCAGAGCCACCTCTCCAGCTCCGACGCTATCAAACATCTCCCGATGTTTTTTAAAAATTTCTTCGTACCGGTTTTTAATCTTAACCAGATAATCATTGTCTTCCCCGATCTTCTTCTTCGCCTGCATCCAAACGTCGGCCAGATCGCTTTGCAAATAGCCGTATTCGCAATAATCATCCTGGTAACTGCAAATGAAACCGGAATATCCATATCCCAGATGTTTTTTCATCGGCACCAGGCTTGCGGCGCAAGAGTTCAAAAAAATCGGCACGCCGTTGAATCCTTGGATATACCAATCCTTTTCCAGTGCCATTTCCAGATCTTTTTTGTCCATATGTTTTTTTTATTAAGACTGAAGATTTTTCTCCGCCTCGATCAAATCATGCAAACTTCCGATTTCAACATAGCCCTCTTTCGCCCGCAAACCGTCGCCATCATTCAGGATGTGGTATAGGCGGTAGCCGAAATCGCCGGCTTCTTTTTTGACTTCTTCGGCGGCCTCCGCGAAGTTTCCGCAATTTTTGAGTTTGTCATCGGTATACACGACCGTCCGGAACCCTTCGGCATATTTTTTCCGCAAATAATCCAGAAGCATCTCTTTGGTTTTCACGTTCGTTTCGGCATAATCGAAAGTCGAGTTTATTTTTTTGAAAAACTTCCGCACATCAAATCCGATCCGCGGGGTGAGATATTCCGCCCGCCAGTCGATCTGTTCCGGGTTGCCTTGCGTGAAAACCTCGCTGTGCTGCGCCCATTCCAAAACTTCCTGCGCGCCCGGCATCAGATCAAGCTTGAAATACCAGCCTTCGCCATAAGGTATTTTATACATTTCTTCCTCTTCCCGCGCGGAAATACCGTCCATTTTTCTGCCAAGTTCGTTTTCCAGCCAATCATAATAGCCGGCAAATCCGGTTTTCTCCGCGTCCCATTCCTCCCGGAAAATCGTCCCGGCCAGATCCCAAAGATACAATGTTTTATTATTTTTCATCTATTTCTCTAATTAATTTTTTTATATCTTTAAAAATTATCACTTTCATTCCCGCCAATATGGCGCCTTCCACCCTGTCCGGGCGATCATCGACATAGATAGCCTCCCCTCCGGATATCCCGGCTTGGGCGAGAGCATAGTCAAAAATTTCTTTTGCCGGCTTGCGGATATGCAGATCACCCGACACCGCGATGATATCGAAAATGCCGTTCCATCCGAAGTTATTGGAAAAATATTCGAACCATTCCTTGGGATTATTGGAAATGACGCCGATTTTATATTTTTTCTTCAAGGTCCTAATATAATCCACGAGCTCGGTATTTTGAACGAAGCCCCCAAGTACGGATTCCCGTAATCGATTTACATCCAGCCCATTCTTAAAATTCTTACTTACCTCATCGAAATATTCTTTTTCAGAAATTTTACCCAGCGTAAAATCCTTCCAGTATGGAAAATCGCGCATTGCCGCGTAAAGACTGCCTGGCGCCAAGGAATTATCCTTTTCATATTCCCTGATTCCGGAGATAAACCCCTCTTTTACCAGGACATTTCCCGAATCAAAAAAAATCGCTTTTATCATATGGTTTTAACTTGTAGCCCGTTCAATGATTTTTATCACGCCTGTTTTGGCATCCACTTCCACTAGATCATTATCATGGATTATCCTCGTGCCGTTTTTCGTATCCATCACGCAAGGAACGCCTAGTTCCCTCGATACGATCGCCGCATGCGAAGACAATCCGCCCTGATCGGCTATTATAGCTGCCGCCTTTTCCATCGCCACCACGAAATCCGGGGTAGTGAATTGGGCGACCAATATATCGCCCTTGTTTACTTTCGGGATATCCTTTTTGTCCAGGCAAATTTTCGCCCTTCCGCGAATAATCCCTCCCGAACATGCCACTTTGCCTTTTAGCTCCTCGGATTTTACGACATCGACGAAATAATCTTTTTCCATTTTTTTTATTTCTTCCGGATCGGTAATCAGCCGCGTCTTTGAATTACGGACGATCATAGCATAATTGGAATGCCTCCGCGCCATTTCTTCCGCATCGGGCAATACCTTGCCTTCCAGGGCGCCAAACATTTCCTCATCCGTGATTTCCATGATTTCATCCGGATTGAAATTAGATCTTCGGGCGATTTCGGAATAGAGAAAACTCGCTCCAAAATCAGCATTGAAGAAAGCTTCTACGCGCCTATTGCGCAAATATGAATGATGTTTGGCCTTTCTGATTATTTCCAGAAAGTCAGGCTTAGGTTTTATCTTATCCAGCGCCGCTTCATAGTCCGCCTCCACTTTTTCTTCCGAAGCGTTATAGTCCATCTCGTCCAATTTCATTCCATCGTCCACCTGTTTTTTTATTTCTTTCAAGCGATTGATTATGTCCTCAAAAGAATAGGGCCGGCTAGTAGCCAATCCCCTGTTTATATAGGCGTATTTATCCAGATGATCATCGATAATATTCCTAGCCTCAGCCGATAATCCATCCAGATCCTCCATTTTTTCAAAAAAATCCTTCGCAATCGCCAATAGAGCTATCCTTTCCTGGCTCACTTCGGTCGCTTTTTCCGGATCGGTAAACGTCAGCACTAGGTTCCTGAATCCAGAATCGCTAGAAGGGATGTATTCCGCCAAATTGTTCTCAATCGCGTTCTCAAAATACTCATCCAGTGGATATTGCGCATACCAGGCGCCGACCAGACTCCTATATTTATTCAATATATCAGCCAAGGATTCCTTCAACTCAGAATTGTCTTTTTCTTTCCAATTGATTTTTTTAAGTTCTAATCCTTTTTTATACAGATTCTCGCATTCTTCCAATTCTCTTTGGCAATACCGCTCAAACCAACCATCATTAGCCTTAAGATGATCAATCACTTCTTTTTCGAAACTGTTATATTCCGACGCCTCCCAATACATCATATGGTTCAAGAATGTGCGGTTGCAAAGCACGGTTTTAATTTCGACTTTGCTAGCATCCTCCTTGTTAAAAGCAGAATTTATCATAAAACGCAAGAAAATCGGAAGTTTTCCCGAAGGTTTGATCCTCCATTTCCCCGAATGCATGACCGCTGATGACATATGATTGTAATTAAAAGATTATTTTGCTGATTCTTTAGAATTTTTCCATTCCTTATACTTGCCCACCAATGCCAGAAATTTATTTTTGTCGATAAAAACTTTGCTTTCCGCCGGTCGGCTGCCACCCTCGAACCTGACCGGTATTTTATCCGGCAGATCGTTCGGATTTTTGATATCCAAATAGATCGATTCGTTGGTATCGATAAAACCGCCAAAGTCCTCGTTTTCAAAATCGGAAATCGGTCCTTCCTGGCCATCCGCTCCCAGCATAACGCCCGCCTTCTTCAACAAGGCCTCCATGAACATGCCATGCGTAACAGTATTCAATACGGCATCCTTTTTAACATTGGAATCATCCCCACCCCGGTATCGCCTATCATATCTTCCCGCTATTTCAAATTCGTGATTCAATTGTTGCGCTAACCCCATAGCCATCCGGGTTATCACCTCATCGTTTTCTTCCCTTAGGATATATCTGAATCCGACCGCTTGGTTTTTGGCCCGGATCGGTGCGATTTTTTCTTGGTCGGGCAATTTCGTAAGGTCGACTTTCAATTTTCCATTTTCATCCCTTTCAGTCGACTCGCCTAATTCCCGCAGGGTTTCTTCATTGATCAAATCAGCAGCTTTCCCTAGCTGTTTTTTCAAATCCGGATTCAATATCCCATATTGGATATCCTCGACTTTGCGCGTAGCATATTGCTTCCCGGTCAATTCCGACTTGATGCCGCTTTTTTCAGAAATGAGATCGCCAGTAATAAAAGCTCGGTCGCTTTTTTCATCACTGGCATAGGCCTTCAGCACCTCGGCCTCTTCTCCGATTTGCCCGCCCTTCCCACTTGCGTTTTCAATGCCCTCGGGAGAAAGTTCACCTGAAGCCAGCCTTTCCGCGTGCCTTGTGATCATAAAGACATATGTGGGTTCTTTTTCAAATGTTACTTCTTTAGGGCCGCCTTCCTTGAAACTCATAAATTTATTCTTAAATATTTATGTTTTTATTATATCACGATTTATTCAATATTCTCACGATCCCCATATCCGCATCCACTTCCACCAAGTCCCCGTCATGCAAAATCTGCGTCGCAATTTTGGTGCCGATGATGCAAGGGATTTTCAGCTCACGGGAAATTATCGCAGCATGCGAAGTTATACCACCCTCGTCAGTTATTATAGCTGAAGCTTTTTTCATAAGCGACACGAATTCCGGCCGGGTCATGCCAGTTACCAATATTTCGTTTTTCAAAAAATAATTTCTTTGCGCCCGATAGCTATGTATAACTCGCACTCTGCCTTGCACCTTTCCAGGTGATCCAACACTCCCCTTAATAATATTTCCTCCATATTTTTCTAAGGATTGTTGTTGTAAATAATAATCATTGATCTGTTTTTTAACGTCTTCGTGCTTTCCGATATTTTCTATCATTTTACCACCCTTATCTATAAATACCGAATATTCAGGAAAACGCGCTTGTACTATGTGGCTTATGGAAGAAATATATTCAGATCCTTTCAAGACTTCATGAAAATGAGTATACGGAATATATTTTTCTCCTACAGCACACTGAGCGAATATTTTTTGCGCAAATCTATATGTAACAGTTGTAAAGCGAGCCATAGAATCCTTCCTTACATCTCTTAATTTCATAATTGCTTGTATATATTCAACGAGTTTTATTTCTTCCGAGGAAAGAGTCCTGATCCACCGCGCATATTCTTGTCGCCTTTCTTTTTCAGCATCAATATCCCGCCTAAGGATATCGTCGATTTGGGCTAATGAAAAATCACCGAAATCTTTTTTTAAATTTGACGCGACTTCTGACGCGGATTTGATATGGTCATAATGGGCTTCAAAAAACTGGCATTTTTCCCCTATTTTCTCCCAAGAACAACCTTCCTTTATCATATTGATAAGTATATGTCTCCTTCTGATATCAAACGAATGGGAAACGGGCCATGTCGCATTCTCCCAAAGGGATCGCACCCTATCCGGATTTATATCGCTTTTCACTTGTTTGAGAAATCCCAGACACATCCGCTCATCAAATGCGATGGAAAAAAATAGCGCTGCGTTCATATCCCATACCGCGTCTCTTATGGCAATCACATCGTCTTTGATTTCAGACTCCTGCTTCAACGCGATGTAATGATATGTGAGTTTTTCATAAATTTCCGATATCTTATCATCAAGCCTATGAAAAATTTTAAATCGTTGATCCAATATGTCCTGGCCTTTCCAATGTCTCAGAAAAATTTCCTCGGAATGCCGTTGCGCCTGCGAAAAATGATAGTAATAAATACCCTCTTTAGAATTCATCGTGACAACAAGCGGGAATGACAAATCATCATCATAATACTTTTTAAAGTATTTTCTAGTATTCCATCCGCTTGACTGGACAATCATAGCGCCATTGTATAAGGCCGGAGAAATTTCCTCATTTCGTGACGCCCGCGTAAATAATTGTGCCACACCATATGTTTCCATATTGAATATGATATCACGAATTTATTTTTAATATTCGAACTGTCCCGCGATCCGCATCCACCTCCACCAAATCCCCGTCGTGCAAAATTTGCGTCGCGATTTTGGTGCCGATGATACAAGGTTTTTTCATTTCTCGAGCGACGATAGCCGCGTGGCAAGTGACACCGCCTTCGTCTGTCACAAAAGCAGAAGCTTTACGCATAGCCGGAAGATAACTAGGCTTGGTCATATGCGCGATCAAAATATCCCCTGCCTTCACTTTCATCAAATCTTGCTCGTTGTTTAAAACTTTTACTGCGCCCCTTGCGATCCCATGCGAGGCCACCACTCCCATAATTTCAGTTTTCACATCTCTAACCAAAGATTTCTTGCCAATTTCCCGCCCGATTATTTTCTCCGCTTCCGTGCCGACATGATAATTCTCCTTGCCGTCACACATCCACATAAATGTTCCATCCCTATGGGATACTTCCCTAAAATCAAAATTTTTACCGCCCACCAAGTCCTTGTATTCAGAAAATTTCATAAAATACCGCGCCTCTTTTGGAACATCAAATCTCCTAATCACCTCCTTGAATAAAATATTTATATACTGATGGGATCTAGTATATATGCCATCCCTATATTCCTTTAAATAAATAATTTTTCTCAATGCGGAAAATAAATCATGATGCCTCTTATCAATATTCAATTTATTTTCTATGTCTTTTATATTTTTCGCGATTTCTTTCTTTCCAGGAAGAGTGGACAATCCCTTTTCCGATAAATCCTTTAATCTCGGAATAAAATCCCCCGGCTCCATTATGGGCCCAAGAAATTGATAACCCAATGACTGCCAACCGAATTTCTCCGCATGCTTCTTTAATGCCAACGACGCTTTGGTTCCTGAAATAGATTCCCCCTTTCTGATCATTTTCACGATCTTCCAAAGATTTTCATCACTTAATCTGGCCCAAGACTTTCCCGGATTGTAGGCAAGCTTAGAAAAATATTCTCCGAGTTTATTTTCTTCGCCCGCGTCTTTTAATTTTGATTTCAAATACGGGATTACTTCATCCTCAATGGCAAAGGTGGCGATTACCGGAATATATGTATATATGGCTAAATTTTCATAGGCTTTTTCAAAATCACTCAAATATTTCAAAAGTTCCTTATCACCTTTACTAGAAAAGTCGATTTTAGAAAATTTTTTGCTATACGCTATCAGGTTTCGGCCATTTTTAAAATGATATTTTTCCAGTCTGTCTAAAAAATTCGTTTCTTTTTTTATTTCTCTCAAGAAAAATTTGGCAAAATTATCCAAATCCTGTTGTTTCCAATATATGGATATTTTATCGCCCTCCCATAAATAAATATGTCCGAGATAGGTTTTGGCAAATTTCTTAAATGCCGGATGGAAAGGATGCGCGCTATCCCGCAAGTTGCAATATGAAACCGCAATTCCCTCCCGCTCCGTCCAAAGCCACCATTTGGATTTATTTTTAGATCTGGTTTTCTCCATAATTTATAAAATCTTTATTCCTCGCTCGCTCTCTTTAAAATTTTAACCACCCCCTTATCCGCGTCCACTTCCACTTCATCACCCGTTTTGAATGAGAGCGTCGCGTTAACCGTATTTACGATACAGGGGATATTAAGCTCCCGCGACACGACTGCCGCATGGGAAAGCATTCCTCCGGTATTCGTAACGATCGCTGCCGCTTTTTTACATAACAATAGGACCTCCGGGCTGGTAGTCTCCGCTATTAGAATATCTCCCTTTTTCATTATTTTATCAATCTCCATAATCTGCTTATGATTATCGAACATCGGAACCACTACAGCTTTTCCCGAAACCATCCCCCTGCTCGCGCTAACGCCTTTAACAATTTTCCTATTCACCCTTTCAGCAAATCGATCAAAAATATTTTTGGCTTCTTGATATGGGAATACCGCCAGCTTTCCCTTATGGTTTGTAGCCGCATAACATTTTTCTCTTCGTTCATAATCTTTTGGCGGCATATGTCCGTCAAAAAGCCCTCTTATCTCATCGGTGTAAAGATACTCGGCTTTCACGTCGTATTTCCTGGAAAAATATTTATAAATATTTTCCAAGACACCGCCCCTGAAATAATAGTCGTTCATAATTTCCCGGACTTCGAATTTAAATCTACCAGCATAATCCAAGTTTTTCTTTATGACCTTATTATCGTTCTTTTGAGCCACGGCATATGCATATTCTTGGAAATAGGCTTCTAAAAATCCATATCTTTTCCATAATAATCCCATGAAGTTTCTTGCATCAATGAATTCTTCTTTGGTTAAATTTTCGGGAACTTTTTTAAAATCTTTAATTATCCCTGACTTCGCTTCTCGTATATATTCCTTATATTCCTCAATATATCCATTAAATTCTTCCTGATTTCCATATAGCTCCAACCCTTGTTCCGCCCAATCTTTTTCATGTCGACGGCTTATATATGAATAAAATACCATATTTTGGTTCATGACAAGCATATCTTGTCCCAGTGGACCCTCCAGAAGAAATTCACTATGCATACATCCGATAAGCCCGTCTGTACGGAAATATTTAATGAAATCTTCCGGATTCAATTGGTTTGGGTTTATCATATATTTATTTACAGTTAATCATTCAATTCCACTTTCTCGCCCCTTCTCGCTATGGCGATGCTATTTTCTGAGACGTCGATTTTTATAGCTTCACAATTCTTAATTTCATGATCGCCAAAATATTCATTTAAAGCATAGGCTATATAATTTTCATGTCCGAATGCCATAACTTTTATATTTTTCCCAGACCCGCTCTCCTTGATTTTATCATGACCAAACCTTATCAACCTTAACAAATTTTTAAAATTGACATCAAACGTATCTTTAGCTGATTTTATTTCAGGGAAAAATTTTTTTAATTCTTCCGAGTAGTGAAAAAAATTAGCCCCCCAATTCCCATAATTTTTATTTTCTACAATTTTTCGAGCTTCCTCCCATTTCTTCCTGGCTTCAGCTGGAACTTTTTCCCAGTCTACATCCACGGACCGTGTCGGCATAAAAAGATATTGGACAAGAACATTGTCTATGCGCAATGACAAGTTTTTTATCTTCCTTATTCTCCCCTCACTAACTTCGTCTGAATACGCGCTTCTTGAACGTTTAGGACATACTATTTCGAAGCCTTTTCTTTCAGCAACCTTCATATATATGCTGGCCGTATCCATCGCTCTCACTTGCCCGCTAGACACAAAGAATAATCCATCATCATCGGGGTTAAATTCCGATAATAATTTTTCTGCCTCTTGCTCCGCCAAAATAATTCCTTCTTTTGATAAATCATTCTTTTCTTGCTCGCTTTCCTCAATAGGGCCCTGAGGATTATCAGAATCTAATATTTTTTTATAACTCTTATATTCTGAAATGCTATGGCGCACACCGTAAATTTCACTTTTTTCCATAAATTTATTTGTCTTCCGATTTTTTAATTATCCTCACAATCCCCTTATCCGCATCCACTTCCACCAGATCCCCGTCACGCAAAACTTGGGTGGCGATTTTGGTGCCGACGATACAAGGGATTTTGAATTCCCGCGCCAGCATCGAGGCGTGGCAAAGCATTCCGTCCTCATCGGTCACGATCGCTTTTACTTTTTTCTTAAAATATAAATGGGCCAATATCTGGGATCGAAGTATTTATCGGTTATGTATTTAACGTCTTCAATCAGATAATATTTATTAAAAATATTTTCCAAATTGTCCCTTAGCGGCAATCTGATTTTCAGGCTGCTCGGTTTAATAAATCCAAGCATCGTCTTAAGTTCCGAATCATCAATAATCCGTTTTCCGCGCATATCGCGCAACTTCGATAATATTCCGGACGGCGTATAGGATCCTTTTTTCCGCCCTATTGAAAGCGCCAGGTCCGGGTAAGCCATCATAAAAAGCGTTTTTTTGCCCGTCTTGATTCGCAGTTTCCTGTATCTTTCAAACCCATCAGCCGGATTGACTTCTTTGCGTACCGGACGTATTACCGCGGTAGTCGCGAATATCCCGCCCGGCTTCAAATTGTCGGCAATATTTTTTACAAAAAAGCTTTGTTTATTTATCGGGATCATATTGATAACGTTATGGCCCATTATCAAATCAAATCCACGCGCATCATCCAGCTCAAGCCAATCAGACTCAATGAATAATTCTTTTCCATCCCTTTTCATCAAAATCCTCAGCGCCTCATACACCTCCGAATTCACATCACAACAAATCGGCGTTATTTTATGCTTCAAAAGCAAATCACGGAATTCCGGCGTCGACCCCAAAATTAAAATCCTCGGCTTCTTATTACCTGCAAGAACCTTTCTGATGATTTTTTCGTATATAGCCATTTCCAACCCTGGCCTGACGGGCGCGGCATAATTTTTCCAATCTTTTGCCAATTGTTTGTTCCAAGGAAGTTTTTTTTCAGTCATATCTATATATAACTAATTATTTCGCGCCCACCTCCGCCAGATCCCCATTCTGCAAAAAATCGCATTCAATCAATCTGGTGCTTCCTCCTATATTCTTCATAATCTCTTGCCGCGACTTTCAAAATAGCATCTTTCGGGACTAAATAATCTTCATAATCCCCATTTTCAATCACCCTATCCGCCGGCATATCCGGCGATAATGACCCGTGCGTGATAATATTGACGATTTTTCCTTCTGAATCCATCGCAATGGCTTTGATATCTTCCTGCATACCATATTCCAGCAATTCCCAATCCCTAACCAATCCATATTCTTCTTCTGTCAGTTTCCAAATCGTACCATAAGTGACGGCGTTAACTTTTGGCCTGATAATATATAACTCAAAATTATCATCAAAAGCCTTGGAAACGATTTCGCGCGGAGAAAGCCTGGATGGCGCCGTCCCAATTATTTCTCCCGGTATATCATCGATTTTTTGGACACACAGCTCAAAGCCCAGTAATTTTCCCTTAACGCCTTCGATTTTTTCACGGCCAACCATAGCAGACATCATCTCCAAATCGCGATTAGTGCCATAGCCGAAATAATCCAATAGTTGCTTCTTCATAGCGTTTGTTTTGATTTAATTAATTCAAACTTAATTCTTTGCCTTGTATTTCACAGGATGCCTTGCCGCGCTTATCGATTCCGATGGAAATGCCAGCGCCTTGATCGACTGGCAAATATTTTTTCATGTCTATCCCGGCAATATGCCTTTTGATAAAAGGGCTTATGGAATCATAATGGCTTACCGCCCAGATGATTAATCGCCTGTCAGGATTAGCCTTGTGATATTCATCAGCTATCTGCGCCTGTAATGAAAGCGCGTAATTAACCCGGTCAGCTATTCCATCCGGACCTTCCGCACCCATCTCTACACGAGTCTCCCTTTCCGAATCTGATTCATACGCATCCCAAAATTCCACCCCGGTTCCATATTTATCTATCAAAAATTGCGTAAATTCTGGTGACTCTTCCAATATCATCAAGTCCCTCAGTTCTGAAACTTCAATAGCTCCGCCGTTTTGAGCGGCTGAATTATTCAACAATTGTCCATCCGCAATAAAAAATTCCGACATAGATTCCCTGAGCCCCGTCATTACCTGACCGGCAGTTTCCACCGCCCTCTGATGCTTATTTTTTATTCCATCGGGAGTGGACAATGTCGAATCGCTGGCAATCACCATCACATCGATCATTTTTCTCTCTTCCTCATTTAAACCGCCAAATATCTTATTGAAAAATTCCTTGGCGTTCACTCGCACTTGTTCTGCCGCGCCAACTTCAAGCGCACCCATATCTGGCGAGTCTTTGCGCCTATCGTCTTTGGCGTTGCGCTGCAAAACGATTGTCGAGCCGCCGATTTCAGGCATTTTTGGATGGAGATCTGCCGATGTGATTCTTTCTATTTCAACCTTCCCGCCTTCGTTATGAAAAATTTGATTCGGCCATTCATTCATAAACAATTTAATTTTTTATTTATTAATATCCTTAGCCAGATAATCCGCCGCCTCTTCTATGGAATCAAAAATAGGCACTCCTTTCTCTTTCCATTTTGAAATCCAATTCCTGTGTCCCATAACCTGCCCTAGCCGATCAGAAGTCGCCCCGCCATCATAGTTCGTTTCTTCTCTCTTTTTGATAAATGATTTATGCTTCTCCCATTCGGGCACGACTACCGCATCCGGCCTAAGCCAATTATTAGAAGCGCCCATAATCCACAAACCTTTTTCTATGGCCCGCTTTGTCACTTCATCACTTCGCCTATCGATTTCATCCATCACATCTTCGCTTTCCAGCCACCATGCCCTTTTCGGATGAGCGCCTGATTTTTCCCATAATTTATCGCCATCGATCCAATTTTTGTCCTTTTGCCTATCTACAAAATATGTTTTACCGGCACCGGATGGAGCAACGATAAAAAGCCCTGACTTGTGCCTGACGAATTCTTTTAAAAACAGCTCTATCGCCTCAGCAATCTGAGAATCATCCAATGGCTCCAGATCATATACCATATTTTTTAATATTAAAATGTTACGCTTTTTTAATATTATCACAACTCCCGCATCCACTTCCACTAGACTCCCATCCTGCAAAACCTAAATGAATAATCCTAATCCCTAATTTTTCAAAGTCGTAATCGGCCGGCTTTGGACGATGTGAAATTTTCCACTTTCATAAGCCCACTCGATATCGCACGGAAAACCGTAATGTTTTTCGATACCCAAGATTATTTCCGACAATTCCAAAATTTGTTTTTCCGCCAGGACTTGCGCGGACGCTTGCGGCTCGGGAATATTTTTCCATTCGTTGCCGCCGTTTTGCGCCCGATAGATCCCGCGTTCCTGCGTGGAAACGTTGATGTCTAAAATATTCCTCGGATTTTTTTCCACCACATAACTGTCCGGGGTGATTTGGCCGGACACGATCGCTTCGCCGAGGCCATAGCCGGCTTCGATGATGAGTTGATTGCGATCTTCCGTCACCGGGTGCACCGAAAAAGCGATGCCGGAAATCTCGCTTTCCACCATTTTTTGCACCACCACCGCCACGGAAATTTTTTGTTTATGCAGGTTTTTTTCAAAACGGTAAAAAATCGCGCGCGGTGTGAATAGCGACGCCCAACAATGCTGGACTTTTTCCAATAAATTATCCTTGGTCGTGTTCAAATAGGAATCCAATTGCCCCGCCCAAGCGTTTTCCGCGCCGTCCTCCGCCGTCGCACTGGACCGGACAGCCACGAATTCAGCATTCAATTCGGTAAATCTTTTTTTAATTTCTTGCGCGATATCTTCCGGCATCTGCGCCTTTTTAATCAAAGTCTGGATCTTTTCCGAAGCCTCTTCGACCGTGTGCATCGCATTGTGATCGACAGTATGTAAAACCGCATCCACCTCGACGCCCAAATCGGTTTCCGCTAGAAATTTCTCGAAAGTCCCGGCCAGAACCACGAAGCCAGGCGGCACCGGGATGCCGGCCTGCGTCATCTCGCCGAGAGACGCTCCTTTGCCTCCGGCGATATCGGTATCGCTTTTTGATAAATTTTGAAAAATTCTAATCAGTTCCATAGTGTTTTTTGCCTTATTAACGACTTATTTATAATCCAAGCATATCACAAAGACCGCATCTGACAAAACCTGTTTTTTATTTTAAAATCTCCCCCATCTCTTGTTCCATACCAATCTAGACTAAAACCCCGTACCCTTCCGAATCATTTAGAGCCATCCAGCTTCATTAAAAAAACCAGGATGGGAATTCCTAGTTCTTTAATATCTCTTTGATTTTTTCCATCGCTTTATCCAGTTGCGGATCCCGGTCGTTCTTGAAATCATCCAGGGTCAAATCGACGTCGATGTCTGGACTGATGCCTTTTTCCATTATGTAATCGCCGTTCGGCGTCAGCCATTTAGCTACGGTTATTTTCACGCTGGATTTATTTGGCAAATCTATCAATTCTTGCACTGAGCCTTTGCCGAATGATTTTTTTCCGATCAATTGGAGGCCTCGATTGTCACGCAAAGCGCCTGCTAGAATTTCCGAAGCGCTGGCGCTGCCTTCGTTTATCAGGACCACCATCGGAAGTCCGCTCAGTCTGTCGCCTCCAGCAGTATATAAGTTGTCTTTTTTGCCGGTTCCATCTTCTTCGGTCACGACGACTTTCCCCCGAGGAATCAAACGGCTGGCGATTTCAACCGATGAAGTCAGGAACCCTCCAGGATTATTGCGCAAATCCAAAACTATGCCTTTCGATCCGCGGGAAATTATCTGGTTCATCGCCGCATCGAACTCATCGGAAGTTTTCTCGCCGAATTGGTTTATCTTCAAATACGCGATATTATTTTCCTTGAATTCGATTTTAACACTCTTGACCTTGATCATCTCGCGGGTTATTGAAATCTCCGTGGTTTCTTGATCGCCTTTATGCAGGATTACCAATTTTACTTGCGTACCTTTTTTGCCGCGAATGAGGTCTACCGCTTGATCAATCGATACGTCTGACGTTAATTTGTCCCCGATTTGCAAAATTTTATCTCCAGCCAGAAGCCCGGACTTTTGCGACGGCGAACCGTCCAGCGGAGCGATGACCGTCAAAATCCCATCTTTTACCCCAAGTTCCGCCCCGATTCCCTCGAAACTTCCGCTGATATCCTGATCGAATTCCTGGGTTTCCTTGGGATCGAAAAAGGTCGTATAGGGATCCTTCGTCGCAGCCAGCATCCCTTTGATCGCGCCATAAACCAATTCCTGCGCGTCCAAGGAATCATGGTTGACATATTTTTCCTTAAGCAAATCCCAGACCTTCCAAAAAAGATCGAAATCCACTTCTTTCTCTTCCGTTAGGAACTTGTTCTTGATGACGGTCGAATCGATAGGATAGCTTTGATTTGCCGATTCCGTCGATTTTTTGCCATTAGTGTAGCCGATCCAAAAACTTCCGACCACCAGGAACAGCACGATAAAAAACAAAAAATAACGCTTAAAAAGCCGATGGTTTTTCTCTTCTTCGTGCACTGCCGGATTTATCAGTTGTTCTTCTTGCATATCCATTCTTGATTATATTCCGGTACCGGCCAGCTAGGGATGAAAAATCCTGTTCTAGAAGAATCTCGATGATTTCATCCCTATGGTTGGAATACGGATTTTTGCCTTATATTTTAGGCTTGATGTCGGTTTGCGCCGGCATCGTAAAGATGTTTTTCGCCATATCGCGGATCTTGTCATAATTATCCCCGATCGGAAGCAGGATATAGCCCGCATCGCCTTGAGGCGGATTGTATAATAAGCCTTCTTCGGAATTCTCCAATACCCGGCGATAGATTTGGGGATTAGCCATCCCGCCGTAGATATCATACATTTTTTTCATCTCCCAGGATTTCATATCCGTCTTCACATTATTTCCCAAGCTGTCCAAAATACCGTTCACCTTGCTGAAATCAGTCAGGGTTCCAGCGCTCATCAACCTGTCTTTGACCAACTGAATGATCTCTTGCTGCCTCTTGGCCCGCTCAAAATCGCTCGTGGCATATCTTGACCTGGCGAAACAAAGCGCCTGCTCCCCGTTCAACATCTGCTTTCCGGCCGCTAACTTGAAACTTCCCCCACACTCCAAGGTGTCCTGCGGAGCATTGCACAACGGATAGGTCGCCACGATTCGGGTCTTGTAGGCTTGGGTCGTCTTGCTAAAATATTTCACCGTCTTATTTTCAACATTTCCCGTCGGTATATTGAAAAATGAATCACAGACATGTTCTTGATTGAATTGCATCGACTCATCGAATGGCTGACTCAAAGTCACTTCGATGCCGCCGACCGCGTCAATCAATTGTTTGAATCCGGCAAAATTAGTACGCACCGCGTAGTGGATCGGCAAACCGGTAACTTCCGAAACGGCCGTCTTCATATCTTCCATTCCCTGTCCTTCGCCTTTCTGCTCTCCGTAAGCGTGCACCGCGTTGATTTTCTGCTTGTCTCCGGTGCCAGGAACCGTGACATACAGATCGCGCGGGATGGAAATCATCGCCACCTTATTTTCTTTCGGCAGGATGCTCACTAACATTATAGTATCCGCCAAATTTCCACCGCCCGGCAAATCGACTCCGCGCATTCCCAGAAGCAGGATATTTATCCGCCCGTCGGTTTCCCCCTTGAGATCATTATTGACCCCGGGAATCGAACGCGACAAACTTTCCAATAGTCCGCCATCGGAAATCTTCTTCAAGACGCCGTCCATTTTCCAGGCAAATACGCCCCCGATAGCAATCAAAACGACCACGATCGCGGCTACGATTTTGAACCATACTTTTTTCATAAACCCGAAACGCGAAGCATTCATTTGCGGGTTATTTTTTTCGATGTAAGACATTGCTTTTTCTTTAAATTAATAAATAAATCCAATCCCTATCCGCCGGAACAGGCATTAATATATATTTTACTTTGAATTCAAGTATTGTCAATCAATCGGATATGTTGCATAATTTTTTATAGATAGCCAGCATCTTTTCCGCGGTTTTCAACCATGAAAACTTTGCGGCTTGTACCAACCCTTTTTGGCTCAAACTGAACCTCAATGAGTCATCTATCACGATCCGGGTAAGCTTGTCAGCGAAATCATCCGGATCATTCGGATCGAAAAATAGCGCCGCACCTTCCGTTATTTCACTATGCGGCGGAATGTCCGAGGCGATCACCGGCACGCCGAGAGTCATCGCTTCCAAAACCGGGATGCCAAAACCTTCATATAGGGAAGGGAAACAAAAAGCCTGCGCCAATCCCATCAGGATCGGCTTATCAGCCTCATCGATGAAACCCGGCAGGATCACATATTCCTGCAAGGAATAGCTTTTGATGAATTCATCGATCCTTTGATCGAAATTATGTCCGCGCCCGCCCGCCAAAACCAGCTTACAATACTCGCGTTTTTCCGTCGGAATCCTGACATAGGCTTCAATCAACGCTGGCAGGTTTTTTCTGGGCTGGAGCGTCCCGATATAGAGGATGAAATTCCGAGGAAGGTCGTATTTTTTCCTGACTGCTTCCATTTGCTCTTTCGTATAATTTTCCCGGAAACTGTCCGCCACCGCGTTATGGATCCAGTCGACTTTTTCCGAAGCGACTTTATAATATTTGATGATTTCCTGGGCGGTGAACCGCGAAACACCAATTATTTTATCGGCACGCCTCAGACTCAAGGGAATCAGGCTGCTCAGAAAAAACAAATCCGTCTTTTTGATCAGTTTCGGGAAAACCCTGAAAGAAACGTCGTGGATGATCGTCACGATTTTGATTTTGCGGGAAATGAAAAGCGGCGTGATATATTGCACCTGCAAAATATCCACCGGATTCCGACGCAAATATTCCGGCAGGATCCAAGCATTCCAAATAATTTTTCCAGAACCTTTTTGACAAAGGCTTACGACTTTGAAATTCGGCGCCAACTGCAGAAATGCTATCGATTCTCGCAGATCCGCATCCAGCTCGGGATTCCGGTCCGTCAGCAATAAATATTCATTCTCCTTATCTATAACAGCCAGGTTTTTCACCAAATTGAAAAACACCACTTCGTCACCAGTCCTTTTTTTGCCGATATTGCGGATGTCGATCGCGATACGCATATTATTTTTTTATTTTATTATCAACAAGCGCCGCTCCCAAAAACAGCCACAGGTAACCCAGCATTATTCCTGAGTTGAATAGATTGGGAATCAGGATAGCGAAAAATCCGAGAAGCAGAAAGAGGCCGACAGTTTTTCTTTCCCTATCAGCCTGCATAAAACTCTGCAAAGCTCGAATCAGGATGATGACCAGCAGCATGACAAAAGACAACAGGCCGAGCAGACCGGAACCCAGCCAAATTTCCAAAAAGATATTGCTGGCGTTGAGTCCCGCGCCGCGTTCGTCCGTACCCAGATAGCCGCTGATACTGCCCCAGCCGATGCCGAGTAGCGGATGCGCTTTGATCAGGTTCCAAGATTTGACATAGATCACGCTGCGGATGCTAATATTCGGGTCAGCGCGGTAAACTTCCGTCACGAAATTACCCTCCGCCTTTTCAGTGTCGATGTCTTCCAGGTCGATATGGCGGCAACCGATTTTTTCCAAGGATTCCAAATCAAGAGTTTCCGATCCATCAAATTTTTCCTGTTGCCCGCAAGAAACCGTGATTTTCTGCAAACCGCTGCCGGTGCTTTGCACGCGATTGCCCAACTGGAAAGTCGTCAGCTGGAAAAAATAGACCGACGCGATGCTGACAACAAGCGCGGTCAAAATTCCGATTTTCAATTTAAATGTTTCTTTCCATCGCCAATTCGCCGGCTTAATTTTCAAATGCGTGAAAATGACGAACAAAAAAATAAAAGTCACCCCAAGCGCCCCCAGCCAAGCACTTCTTGAAACCGTCAAAATCAACAACACATATGTCGCGACAAGCAACGCATACAAAAAAGTTTGGAAAATTAAAAATTTAGTAATTGAAAATTGTTTTAAAATTAAAAATTTAAAATTTAAAATTGAGGGACTATCCAGATTATTCCCATTTCTGGAAAAATAATAAATCAAAGAATATACCAAAGCTATTAACATCACCAAAAATATTCCCAGCCAATCCGCTTCCGTGAATGTAGCATTGGGCCGCCCCGGCATCACCTCAAAATTTGAAAGTCCCTGTGCGAAGCGCACGTTCTGCCAGGCACCATAAACCATCATAACGGCCGACGAGCTTAAAAAAAACGGGATAATTTTTTTCATATCCCCGCTTGTTTGCAAAAAATTCCGCGTTAAAAAATACAAGACCGCAAACGAAGCCAACACGATCGATTGTTTCAAACTGACACCCCTGGACGATGAACCTATGGCGCTCAAAAATCCGGCTAGCGTCAAAATGATGACCAGATAGTCCGGCCAAACCGGTCTGGCAAGTTTGAAGTCAAGACGTTTGGTCGATAACCTGATAAGCAGAGCCAGAATCGTCACTCCGCCGAAAAATTGGTATGGACGGACGGCGATTCCTATTTCTGCCGGCGCTAAATTTATATTTTCCAACATAATCGTGCCGGCAAAAAACAGGAAGGCCCAGCCAGGCCGGTAAAGCGCCAGGGCTAGCGCCAGAATCGCGAAAAATATGAAATCGCCCATTCCCATCGGCAAAATATTCAAATTGGACGACACGATCAAAAACAGGACCAATGCCGCATTGGCGCCCAGTAAAAAAATCCTATTCTGATTCTTTCCAAACATATTCCTTATGCCGCTACAAATTTTTAATTATATTGAGCGCCTTATCGACGAATCTGTCCCAGGAAAAATAACCGGAGCGCTCTTTGCTGCGCCGCGCCAACACGGCGCGCAATTCCGGATTGACCAGGACGTTTTTCATCACCATCGCGATGTCGGCGATATCGTCCGGGTCGCAATACAGGATACTATCCAGGCCGACTTCTGGCAAGGATGTCGTTTTGGAAGTCACGACCGGCATACCGACGCTCATCGCTTCCAAAACCGGAATGCCGAAACCTTCATAACGCGACGGATATGCGAAAAAAAGCGCATTCGCGAACAAAGCCGGCATATCCGCCTGGGGCGTCCTGTCCAGCAGCTTCACTCGTCTGGTCAGATTGAGTTCGCGCACCAATTTTTCAGCATCCAACGCCAGCGGCGCCAATTGGGGCAGCAGCTTTCCGTAGATGGCCAGCACGGGCATCTCTTTGATGAATCGCGCTTTTTTATTCAATTCCACCAGATATTTATACGCGCGGATGGCACCCTCCACGTTTTTTCTGACTTCCATTCCCCCGCCGGCCAGGATATAGCCCGGCTTCAATTTGTATTTATGTAAAATCTCCCGGCTTTTGGCTTGGGATATCCTTGATTTATATATTTCATCGCAATCATTATAATTCACGCTGATATCTTCAGCCTTGATTCCTAAGTGCCGGATCAAATCCTTTTCCGTCCTGACCGAAACCGCCAGGAGTTTGTCCGCGCGTTTGATCGCCCTTTCCGTCAAAGACCAATAAATCTTCTTGCGCGAATTGTTCAAATATTCCGGAAACAGCTTCGGCACGATATCATGCACCAGCATCAAATGCTTGATGCCATCCGGCATGACGGTCGGGCACTGGTAGGGCGAGAAGAAAGCGTCGCAACCGTCCCGTTTAGCCATACGCGGCAAATAATATTTTTCCCACAAAACCTTGCGGATCAAGTCATCCCGTTTCCAGAACGGCAAAAAAATCCTTTTTTGGAAATTTTCCGGCAACTTGATATCTTCCGGAAAATCTTCTTCCAAATACAAAACGAATTCCAATTTATCATTTTTTGAAATTTGAAATTTAGAGTTCGAAACCGCCAACTTTTTTAAGAAGTTGGTCGTCACCTGGCCGATGCCGGATGAAGCTTTTCTAGCGAATGACGCGTTGATTCCGATTTTCATAATATTAATAGCATTATACCCGAAAAAATCATTTTAAACAAAAAATCCACATTGACATCCGGACAGTCTGACGATATAATCAGGCTATGGAGAAAAATGATCCGGCAAAAAACGGGATGACGATCGATGATCTGGCAAGGATCGTCCAAGGCGGTTTTTTGAACGTGGAAGGAAGGTTGGATACTATGGAGGGAAAACTGGGAACTATGGAAGGAAGGCTGGATACTATGGAAGGCAGACTGGATAAAATCGAAAACACTGTCGATGAGATAAAGACGGCCGTAGATAACATCCAAGCCGATCTGAACAAGAAAGTCGACAGGATCGACCACAACACGCTGACATACCGCGTGGAAAAATTGGAGGATAAATTCGTGTAGGAACAAAATAGCCTTTATAAAAATCCGGCGGCAAGCCGTTTTTTTTATTTTCCAATATTCCTTGCCGGCAAGCCGATAGTCTGGACGGAAAAACACGCCCCCTTGGTTTTACATTATTTTTAAAACCGCTTATAATAATTCGAGCGGATTAATTTATAATTTCCAAAAAAAATGGAACAGAAAAAAGAGAAGGTCTGCGTGATCGGCCTCGGATATGTCGGTTTGCCGTTGGCGGTGCGTTGCGTCGAGAAAGGCTATGAAACTTTCGGACTCGATATGGACAAAAATAAAGTCGATCTCATCAACCAAGGCAAGAGCCCGATTGAAGAAAAATTCCTAGCGGATAATCTGCCTGCGCACAGGCCGCAGGCGACTACTGATGAAAAAATCATCAAGCAAGCGGACATTATCCTCATTTGCGTGCCGACTCCGGTCGATAGCCTCTATATGCCTGATCTCGGTCCGGTCATCGGCGCGACGGAAGCGGTCGTGCGCAACCTGAAAAAAGGCGCCTTAGTCGTCCTGGAATCGACCGTCAATCCGGGAGTGAGCGAAGAAATCGTAAAACCGCTTTTTGAAGAAGCCGGTTTCAAGGTCGGCCAAGACGTTTTCATCGCGCATTGTCCGGAACGCATCAATCCAGGCGACCCGAAGTGGAACGTCACCAATATCCCGCGCGTAGTCGGCTCGTTCGACAAGCAAGGATTGGCAACGGCCGTAAAATTTTATGAAAGCATCGTGGACGGCGGAATCCGTCCGATGAAATCCATCCGCGAAGCTGAAGCCGTGAAAATCGTGGAAAATTCATTCCGCGACATCAATATCGCTTTCGTCAATGAACTGGCCAAGTCTTTTGATAAGCTTGGCATCGACGTCAAAGACGTGGTCCTGGGCGCTTCGACCAAGCCGTTCGCTTTTATGCCCCATTTCCCTTCTTGCGGCGTCGGCGGGCATTGCATCCCGGTCGACCCGTACTACCTTATCGAACGCGCCAAGAAATCCGGCTTCGATCACAAATTCCTGAAAATCGCCCGGGAAATAAACAACTCGATGCCGTCATACACCGTCGAGCTCCTGCAAGACGCCCTGAATGAAATACGCTTGCCAATGAAAGGAACCAAAATCGGAGTCTTGGGGATTTCCTATAAAGCCAATGTCGACGATACGCGGGAATCACCAACCTTCAAAATATTAGCCTTACTTGATGAACATAGTTCCAAATATGAGACTTTCGATCCGCACATCCTAAAAAGATCGACCGTCAAAACACTGGCAGCATTGCTCAAAAAAGTCGACGCTCTCATAATCGCCACCGACCACAAAGAATTCAAAGAAATCGATCCGAAAATATTCAAGCAAAACGGGATCAAGGTCATCATCGATGGAAAAAATTGTCTGGATAAAGATGCGATTAAAAAACTCGGTATCATTTATAAGGGTATCGGCAGATAGCGCTGTCCGATTGTTAATACTTGCTTAAATCAGGAAATAAAAGGTATAATCAGGATGGATTATGCCTTTTTAATTTTTTAAAAACAAGAGGATGTTCGACATACTAAAATTTATCGTCTGGATTTCAGGTTTGGCAGTCATAGCCTACTTCGCTTTGCCGTATTTCGGCTATGAAGTAAATCTGAATTATCTTAACGAAAGCAAAGAAAAATGCCAAGAAAGCGTCAATAATTGCACCAAAGAATTGGTCCAGCAAGGGACTAAGAATGCCAAGTGCGATTTCAGCTGCGCCGATCCTTTAATAATTAAGAAAAAATAATGAAGCTTATCGTAAATATCCCGGCATACAATGAAGATACCCTTATCGGAGGAACCATCCAGAAAATCAAAGAAAGTTTCAACGCTGAATTTTATTCGAAAAAAGGAGCGGCCATCGATGAAAAAATAATCCAAGTGGTTGACGACGGCTCGACCGACGACACGGCGCGAAAAGCCAAAGAAGCCGGCGCGGACATAGTTATTTCCTACAAACCCAATCGGCGCTTGGCTTATTCTTTCAAACAAGCGGTCGAAAGCTCTCTGAAAAATAACGCCGACCTGATGGTCAATATCGATGCAGACGGGCAATTCAATCCATATGACATTCCCAAGCTCCTAACTCCTATCTTGGACGGGAAAGCCGATATGGTCATCGCCAACCGCTTCGGGGAAAAAGAAGCTAAAAATATCCCCTGGATCAGAAAAAGCCTGAACAAATTCGCCGCCAATGTCATCGGTTTTTTTCTCAATTACAAAACCAACGACCTGACTTGCGGTTTTCGCGCCCATAATCGCGAAACCCTTTTGAAATTAAATCTGACCAACGTCCATTTCACCTACACCCAGGAAACCATCATCGACGCAATCGGCAAAAACCTGAAGCTTTTTTGGGTACCGATCGAAGTCACTTATTTTGATAACCGCGATGCCAAGATAACCAAGTCTATCTGGAAATTCGTCAATAATTCCACCAAAATCATCCTGAAGGCTATCCGCGATATCCGGCCGATGAAATTTTTCGGAATCCCGGGACTATTCCTGATTTTCCTGTCGCTCGTCTCACTTGGAATTTTTCTAGTCAACTATTCCATCAGTTTTCAAATCACACCTTTTCGCAACTACCTGATTTTCGGCATCGCGCTGTTTTTAGTCGGCCTGCAATTCGTCGTGTTCGCCCTCATCGCCGATATGATCAAATCCTCCCGCCAGCTTACGGAGGAATTGATGTACCAATGGAAAAAAGACCGCTACGACACCAAATAACGGATATTCTCCAAAAAAAATCTTCCAGATTATGGCTTTCGAAAAAACCGGTCCGCTTCCTTGAAAGATGCTATGTTTTGAGGTAGAATAGAACAGTAACTTGCTAAGATAAATTATGCGGATTTTATTCATATCACACTCTTTCCCGCCGATTTTCGGCGGAGTCGAAAGGCAAAACTACTACCTGTCAGAAGGCTTGAAAAAACACGCCGCAGTCACAGTAATCGCCAATACCAAGGGCAAATGGTTTTTGCCTGTTTTTTTGCCGGTCACTTTCCTGCGGGCGCTTTTTCTGATGCCATCCTATGATGTCTGCCTGGTCGGCAACGGCGTCCTGGCTCCGATCGCCGCCGGCTTGAAAATTTTCCATCCTGGAAAAAAATTCTTTTCCGTCGTCCACGGCTTGGATATCACCTTCGCCAGCAAAAAAGGCCTCCTCTCAAAAATTTACAAAGCCGTAAATATCCCTTCCCTGAAAAAATTAGATCGATTATTTATGGTCGGCAACCAAACTATCGATGAAGCGGTCAAGATCGGTATCGCCCGCGAGCATTGCATTTTCATCCCCAACGGCATCCTTTTGGACGAATTGACTATCCCCTGCTCCAGACAGGATATGGAAAAGATTTTAGGAATCAATATTACCGGAAAAAAAATTATCTTGCGGGTCGGAAGGCTAGTCCCACACAAAGGCGTCCATTGGTTCATCCGCAATGTCTTGCCGAAATTACCGGATAATTATTTTTTTGCCGCAGTCGGCGGAATCGTTTCCGATAACGCGGCTGGCGATAAAAATGACTTCCCTATTTGTGAAAAAGCCATCCAAGAACTCGGCCTCCAACAGCGGGCCAAACTTATCGGCAACATACCGGAGCCTGATAAATTGATATTGATGAATTGCGCCGATTTGCATATCGGCCCGAACATCCAAGTGCCGGGATCGATGGAAGGCTTCGGCATCACCGCTATCGAAGGCGGCGCTTGCGGAAAAGTCATACTAGCCTCTAACCTGGAAGGCCTCAAGGACGCGATCAAAGACGGTGAGAACGGATTTTTGGTCGAACCGGGCGATGCCGACGCGTATGTTAAAAAAATCAACGAGCTTCTGTCCGATGACGGTTTCCGGGAAGAATTCGGCGCCAAAGCCCGGCAATATGTGCTGGACAATTTCAGTTGGGACAATATTTCCAAAAAATATTTGGAAGAAATCCAGAAGACCATCGCTATTAAGCAATAAAATATCATGTTCGGATCCATAACCGGTCAAATATCGTTTTATGCCACGCTGGCCCTTGCGTTTTTCTTGCCGGGCTACGTTTTGCTGCTGGCGATATTCGGAAAAAGCAAGAGCCTAAGCACGCTCGAAAGATCCATACTGCCATTCGGCCTCGGCATCATCAGCGTTGATTTTTTGAATTTTTCCTTAGCCGGCCTGCACCTGCCGATCACCCGCCTTTCGCTTTCCATCAGCATCGCCATCTTCATTTCCATTTGCTGGGCTATTTTCAAACTTCACCGGAAAAACACCAACACAGACACGGAAAGTTCCCTATTCAATTTTTCCAAATCCCAATTGACTCTGATTTTACTCCTGATTTTCCTGACCGTCTTCATCAAGACCGCCTATCTTTCCGACACTGTTTTTCCGACTTCCACCGATATGGGCCACCATATGTATTGGACGCAATGGATGATCGACAACCACCGCTTGCCGGACTATGACCAGATGCCGGATTTCATCATCGGCGAACAAATCCCGTTCGGCACGATCGGCATCCTAAGCGGTGCCAGCGTCTTTTCCGCCTTCCCCGTCGTGATGCTTCTGCTCGTGAACCTTTTGGGCATACTGACGGTTTTCATCCTGACCCTGCGCATATTCAAACGGAAAAATATCGCCATCCTGATCCTGCTTTTTTTGGGCGTCCTATATGCCATAACTTCCCCCCAAGCCAAGTTTGTCAGCGGAGGAGTCGTCGGCAATATCCTGGGAAACCTGCTGATGCCGCTTGCTTTTTATTTTTATTACCGTTCGCTGGAATTCTTCGAAACCGGCTTCGCGGCGGCGGAAAACTCCCGCGCCTTTCTCGCCCTCGCGATTTTCACGACCTTCGGGCTGTTCTATACCCATCACCTCACCGCCTTCATCCTCCTCTTCATTTTCGCGATGATCGCCGCCATATTTTTTATCGCCAACTTCAAGGATTTGAAAAACATTTTCCCGGCTTTATCACGTCTTATTTTTTCTCCCCAAGTCCTCGCGACCTTTTTTGCCGGACTTGTCTTTTTCTTTTTCATCTTCACCCCGAACTATGTCAAAAATAGCGCCGTCAACACCGCCGTCGGAGCGCCTAGCAAGGAAACCCGCGTCGGACTGACGATGGAAAACCTGCGCTCCTCCATCGGCGAAGCCCGGATCGCCTTAGGCTTCCTGGGCGTCATAATCCTTATCGCCGGATTCAAGAAAAGGAATTTCGGACACTCCATCATCCTCGCCTGGGCGGTGATGATTTTCCTGATGTCGACCCAGCCGCATGTGCTATTCATAAACCTTCCCAGTAACCGCATCGGGAATTACCTATCTTATCCCATCGCCATCCTCAGCGCCTATTCGCTCTACACCCTCTTCGGAGCGGACAAAAAATCAAAGGTGCTGGGACTCGCATCTTCTGGCAATCTCATCCGCGCCGGATTCATCGTGGCTTTGACTTTCGTCCTGGTGGACGGGATTTCCGACTCAGCCGCCGCTTTCAAAGACAAAACCGATCTCGCTCCGGTCGCGCAGACTTTCGACGCTTCCAATTACCTCGCCCAAAAAACTTCTTCAAGCGATATGATCCTGAAAGATCACAACTACATCACTGCCGACTCTTGGATGAAGATTTTTCTGATGCGCGGCTACAAATATCCGCTTTCACGCGGCTATTTCAAACGTTATGAAGATGAAACCAAACCGCGCGAAATGTGCACCCTGCAGATGATCGCCAGCCCTGACAACGCGGAAGCCCGGGATTGTTTCGCCGAAACCGGCACAGATTTCATTATGATCAACCCGCGCTACGACAGCGCCCAATTCAGAAAACTGAAAAATTTCGACCAGACCTATTCCAGCTCCGGCATCAATATTTATTATCGCAATAATTGATATGTTAAAAATAAACCCAACTAACCGGATCATCTATTTTTTCCTGGCCCTATTCCTGGCTAGTTCCGCCTATTTGTTCGCCATCGATTCGCGCTATAATAACCCGGAATATAACACCGACTGGTATGCCGTGTCTTTCACCGACCCCAAATCCGACCGTCTGGATTTCGCCATTGAAAATTTCAGCTCCCGGACGGATTTCCATTGGGAAATCCTAGCCGACAACACGGAAAAGATTTCCCAAGGCGATGTTGAGATAAAAACCGGAGAAAGAAAAGAACTGAGCCCTTTGGGAAACGTGTCCGATAAAAAAATGACCATCCGGGTTTCCACCGGAGAGAACGTGCAGGAAATCTATAAAAACATAAGGAACTGATATGGCTAACCCTAAAAAAATCCTCTTGGTCACGCGGCCCATCGCTCCGCCTTGGGACGAGGCTTCCAAAAATTTCGCCTACTATCTGGCGCGCAATATTTCGGGCGTGGAAATCAACCTTTTGACCAACGGACTCGTACCGAATCTGCCGTCCAACGTACGCCAAAGGCCGATTTACACTTCCAACCGCCTTTCTTGGTTGCAACGCGCCCGCCTGTTGAAACTGATGCGCATCCGAAAAGATTTCGATATCCTGCATTTTATGCTCACCCCTAACAAACTCAACGCGTTCGGTTTCAAAACTTTCATAAAAAACAAAAAGGCCCGCACCATCCAGACCATTGCCACTTTGCGCGAAGACCTATTCCAAGACAAGGATTACGCAGGGATGCTTTTTGCCGATCTCATCATCACCTATTCGGACTATGCCAAAAACAAGCTCAACGGCCTGGGATTCAATAATGTCAAACGCGTCTATCCCGGAATCGACCTCGATTATTATTCACCGCGATTGAAAGACGCGGAGGCGATGGAAAAAATCGGAATTGCCAAGCAGGATTTCGTAGTGACCTATCCGGGGGAGTATGTCCGCCTAGGCGCGACTGACGACATCGTGGATATGGTAATCGGGAGCGCCGAAGAACTCCGGAAAAGGAAAATCAAAATCGTCCTGGCCTGCCGCCTCAAAAATGACCCGGAAGCCATCCGCAAGAAAGCTGAAGTGATCGAACGCCTCCAAAAAAATTCCGTCCTGGACCGGATAATCTTCATAGATATTTTTCCTGATATGGCCGCCCTCTACAATCTGTCGGATGTGATCATTTTTCCAGTGCGGAATATGCGCGGAAAATTCGACGTGCCGTTGGCCGCCGTGGAACCGATGGCCTGCAAAAAACCGGTAATCGTTTCCGATCTGCCGATTCTCAAAGAATTCGCCAATGAAAAAAATTCCATCACCGTCCATGCCGGAAATACCCGGGAGTTGGCGGATGGGATCTTCGACCTGCAAGACCATCCGGAAAAAAGAAGCGCTCTCGGCGAAGGAGGACGCGAATTCTGCGAAGAAAATTTAGACATCAAGAAAGTCGCCGCCATCTATGGAAAAATTTACGAAAAATTATAAGCCTTTAATCCGCCTAATCATCCCATTTATGTCTTATCAAATCAAAAACCTATCCGCCCATAAAAAAGAATTCCAAACCGGACGGATGAAAGTGCCGGCCATCCTGCATGTTTCCGATGACCTGATGCCTAGCGACGCCACGCTGGCTGAAATCGAAGGCGTCGCTTCCGATCCGCACGCCTTCCACCATATAGCCGCGATGAGCGACGTGCACAGCAAAAAAGGGCGCAAGAATCCCACCGGCACCGTCATCGCTTCCGAACACCATCTCTTGCCGCAAATCAACGACACCGCGCCTAATTGCGGGATGCGCTTCTTAAAAACCAATCTCACCGACGCCGACCTGGCTTCCGGAAATATCGACCGGCTATTCCAAGAATTGGTGCGCGCCATCCCCACCAAGGCATATGCCGGCACCAAAGTCCCCTATTCCCTGATAATGGATATCTGCCGCAAAGGCGTGGCGCCGGTCCGCGATTTTTTCAAAATGCGCACCAAAAATGAAATTGAAAACACTTTTTCCGGCGGCAATTTTTTCTCAGAAATTCCGACTGAAAAAGACATCCTCAACGCCATTCCGAAGTTATTCCTGCACATCGGCCGATACCGGCTGGGCATCTTGGGCGCCGCCGGCAACCATTTCCTGGACCTGATGAAAATCACCGAAATCCGCGATCCGGAAATCGCCGAAAAATTCGGTTTGAAAAACGGGCAATATATCTTCCTCTTGCATACCGGCTCCGGGCTGCTGGGGCAATACGCTTCCTATCTCTACACTCCCAAACGGAAAGAACATTTGAGCCAGAAGGTCATCTTGGAAATCGGCAAATTCTTTTTCCAAACCGACTATAAAAAAGAATTCAAAGCCTTGTGGAAAAAAATCGAATCTTTCAAGGATGCCAAAGAATATTTTTCCTATGACGACCAAAGCCTGGAAGGCCGGCTTTTCATCACTTCCCACAATGCCGCCGCCAACCAAGGTTATGCCAACCGCTCCATCCTCACCCATCAGCTGGATATGGCGATTGAGAAGGTCCTGGGCAAAAATCCCGAACTTGATATGCTCTATGATATGCCCCATGTTTTCGTCCATCGTGAAAAAAACCATTTCGGCAAGGACGTCTGGGTGCATCGCAATGGCACCGTACGCGCCAACGGTCCGTCCCGGATGAACCATCCGCTCTTTTCCCAAACCGGCGAACCGGTTTTCATCCCGTCTTCGATGAGCACCCCGGCCTATATCTGCGCCGGCACCGATGACAACCAATCCAGTTTCTTTTCAGCCAGCCATGGGACCGGCCGCCGGAAAAATCCTTTGGCTGACGCGTCACGCGACAAGGAAACGCTTTTCAAAAAAATGGAAAAAAACCATATCAAGCTTTTCAACGCCAAATCTTCAGGCGTCATAATGCAGGACAGTTCCTACTATAAAGACGTGGAGGAAGTCATCGCCGGTATGGAAGACAACCAGATCGTGAAAGCCGTAGCCAAAATGGAGCCGGTAGCGGTATTGATGTATTGAAAATCCAAACGATGCCCACATAAAATAAAATCCGAGCTAGGGAGGGATATAGGTATGATGCATATTTCCGTATGTTCTTTGGGTGATTATGACAAGCTTGTCGCATTCTTATCGAAGCATGACGAGCCGATCGCAAACAGCGACCGGGAAAGGATGGTGATAACCGCCGAAATTTCCGAGAAGTTCGTACATCGGATATATTCTGACGCGGATATCGAGGATGGGATATCGGTCTGGGAAACGGTATCCGATTAGCGACGCGCTGATGGGCGGACCAGCATCCATCTTCGCCTCAACCTCGCGGTTGAGGCGTTTTTTATTCCAAAAAAAAGCCGGAAATCCCCTAAAAAAATATTGGCTTAGCCGCAAGTTTGTGTTATGATTTCGATATAAGCATAACTGGACCATAGATAAATTGCGGCAGTCTATCGGCGATTTTCCAATAAAAAAATATGCACATAATCACCATTTCCGGACTGGATGGGTCAGGCAAATCCACCCAGATCCAATTACTCAAATCCCATCTTGAATCGCAAGGCAGGCGGGTTTTTTATTTCCATGCCAACCGATTCAGCGTCAGCAATTTCTATAATATCCTCAGACCCCACAAGGTGATTTTGAAAAAACATCAGGAAAGCGTCAGCAAAGCCGGCTGGATCCAGATCCAGCTCCGAAAGCTGGCACTCCGAATCGACCTGTGGCGGTTCGGATCGTTAAGCGAAAAATTGCGCAATGAAAATTACGATTACATCCTTAGCGATCGGTTTTTCTGGGATAGCATCGTCAATATCCGATATCTGGGGAGTAAGAATTTCAGGATTGGAAATCCGGAATTGGAAATCCGGAATTCGGTTTCATTCTATCTCGACACCGACCCGGAAGCGATCATGCGGCGTGAACGCCAGCCAGACCAAGGACTGCGCTATCTGATTGATAAAAAAAGATTGTATGATCAATATTTCCGAAACTTTCCCGGCGCCGAAATAATCGACGGCAACCGTGACAAAGAAATAATTTTCGCTGAAATAAAAGAAAAGGTAGCGTGGGATCAAAGTTAGGCACGATACTATATTATACACCTAAATCAATATTATGTCAAGTATCGCAAAATCCGCCCTCTGGGTCACGGTTTCCGAAATCATCTTTAATCTGTCCGGTTTCATCATCCACAGCATCCTGGGACGCGTTTTGGGCCCGTCAGACTATGGCCGCTACGGACTCGTCATCACTCTTACCACGATGGTAATCGTACTTATTGGCAACGGCATCCCGACGGCTATGGCCAAATACATCAGCGAGATTTTCGAAACCGACCCGCGCCTGGTTTTGCGGATTAAAAAACAGGCTATCATCCTGCAAACTTTGATCGTCGGCACCATCACGGTCATTTTCTACGCCTGCACTGGTTTGATTTCCCAGGCGCTCGGCGATCCGACACTGGAACCGCTTTTCCGCTTTTCAACCCTGATCATCCCAGCTTTCGCCGCCGCCTCTTTCTATTTTTCCTATTACACCGGATTGCACCGGTTCAACACCCAAGCCACCCTTAAAACCATCCGCTCCGTTTTCCGCATCGCCTTCGTCATCGGCTTGGCTTTCATTTTCGGACTCAAGGGTTCGATTTCCGGCTATGTCATCGCACCTTTTTCCGTTTTCGCGATCGCCTATCTGATCGACAAATTCAAAGTCTCCCCGGCACTGGAAAAACAACAAAAAAACTCCCCAGCCGGCAAAGCCGACTTCGATTGGCGCAAACTGGTCAACTACGGCTGGCAAGTGGTGGTTTTTTTCCTGGCCTACGAACTACTGATCAGCATCGATTTATATATGGTTCAGGCGATTTTGCGCGATGACGCCTTGACCGGAATCTATAACGCCTCCCTTACCGTCGGACGCATCCCCTATTATATTTTTTACGCGATGACCGTCTTCCTATTGCCAATGGTTTCCAAAGCCAGCGTCAATGGCAATTTCAAGAATGCCAAAAACATCATCGACAACGCCCTGCGCATTATGCTGATCTTGCTGGTGCCGATGATCGTCCTGATGTCCGCCTATTCGCAAGAAATCCTCCAGCTGCTCTACGGCCGGAAATACCTGGCCGGAGCGGAACCGATGTCGGTGCTGGTCTATGGCGTCGGTTTCCTGACAATTTTTTATGTGCTCAGTTTCGCGATGAACGGCGCCGGCAAAACCAAGACGGCGATGTGGATCGCCTTCGCCGGCCTGACCCTGAACGTCGCGACCAACTATTTCTTCATCCGGAAACTGGGTATCCTCGGATCCGCTTATGCCACGACTGCCACTTCTTTCGCCATTATGATCCTGATGCTTTATGGGACTAAAAAATATTTCGATGCCGGCCTCAGCCTCGGCGAGTCCGCCAAAGTCGCCCTCGCCGGCGCCTTCGCTTATCTGCTTGCCGCCCTGTTGCCCGCCGGAAGATATTCCTTTATCGCGGTCGGCCTCCTGATTTTCGCGGCTTATTTCTTCGTCCTATATGCCGCGAAAGGCCTGACCGAAAAAGACATAAATTACTTTATGTCTATGGTCAAAAAACGCAAAAAAACGGATGTTTCGCAGGAGCTTTCCGGCAATGAACCCGGAGCTTGAAACCTCCCTACTTCACCCTCAGATCAAAGACTGAGAATTGCCGGTACACGGCGCAGTTTTCAATTGCATATTTTTTCGAAACCTTGGAGGGCAATTCGCATTTTTCCTCGGCATTTCTCAGATAAAACAGCTGCGATCCGCCCGCTAATTTAACATCCTCGCTCAATTCGATCACTTCCAAATCCGATTTTTCCGCGATAAAACGCAATGATTTCAATGACTTAAAAAGATATCCGGCTTGCGCGTCCACGTACGCGGTCCGACTATCCGCGACGATATTATCCCGCATATATTCCACTATGAAATCGGCCTCGCCCAATGTGATATATTCGAAATCACCGTTGATTTCACGCCCGCCAAATTGCAAATCATGAAAAACTGAAAAATTCTTCTGCAAATTGAAAAATGAAGCCGAAACGACCAGCGCAATCGCTATCCAGCGCCTATCCGCTTTTTCCCATAAAAATTTCAGCCAGAATCCTAAAAGAAGGAACGGGACGAATTCCAAAATCAGGAAGAAACGCATCGACAATTCGGTCGCCCAAACTATGAAAAATAGGAAGGTCAGGATAACATAAGCAGCTGTCAATTTGGCAAAAAGATTCTTCTCTTTGTCTTCCCGCTTTTTTATCTCGCGGAACGCGAGATAATAGCCTCCGACGGAAAAGACCGCCGCTGCGATCACATATACTAGGAAGACGGCCTTGTCGGCCAACGGGACGTTTTTACTATCCAATTTCTCCATCCGGTTTACAAGGTCGCCATAACCGCACTCTTCCTCATTGCCATAGGCGGCTAAAATGCCATAGTTAGCCCGGATATGGCAAGACACGTCCAAAGCGAAATTATCCAGCATACTGGTATTGCGTTCATTTTTCTCGGTGACACTCAGGATGAAAGCGCGCGTATTTATTCCGCCCGACTGGAACTCGCTGGCGATTTGGGGCACATTAACCAGCAAGGTTCCGGCCATAACCGCGATGACGCAACCTTTCGTAAGCGAACCGCTCCTCAAGAGATAGTATGCGAAAAACAGCGCGCCGATCGGCATAATTATCAATAGCGTGGTATGGAGCTGGATACCGATTCCCATCGCGATACCCGCTGTGGCCGCCCACCAAATTTTCTTGCCTCCCTGCGAATTGCCGATGCGATAGACGGCATAGAGGAAGAGCATCGTAAAAAACGGGGTTGAATTCGGATTCCAGGCGAAACGGGAATATTTTATGGCAAAATACGAAATTGAAAACAGCCAGGTCAGCGACAATGCTATATATCTGTTAAAATATATCCTGGCTAGCAGGAAAAACAGCGGGATAGAAAGCAATGAAAAAAACAAATCGGGATATGCGGCCGCTTCGGGACTCACGCCGAATATCCTGGCCGAGATGATTTGGAAGTAGTAGAAAGCCGGTCCGAGTTTGAAATCGGTGCCGCCCGCCCTCGGCCCGAGCGCAGGCCAGGAATTTTCACCGATCGAATCCTCGACCACGCTGATATCGCGCGCCTGGTCCATATTGAACCGCAGCCACTCGGAAAAATTATACGCGCGAAGGATGAAACCGGCCAGCAGAATAGCGGCCAAAATCAAGGTTGTTTTTTTGCCTGGAACCAGGCTTTGCCAAAATTTATACATAAACAGAGTCGTTATTTTAAAAATTATTCAGTCTTGCCGTCAAACAGGTCCTTCCAAAAAAGACGCTCTTCCCGGCCGACACTCTCCAAAAATGATTCGGAATCAGCCATACCATCGGCAGTGTCGGCACTATCGCCATCGCCGGCGTTTTCATCTTCAGGAGCATAACCGGGATCAGCCGCGTCCGTATCGCTGAAATATTTGACTTCGATTTCGCTGCCGCCGCTTTTTTTAAACGGATTCCGGATATTTTTAATATCGGGGTCGTCGACAATGTCGAAGCGCGTCACCGCCACATCCCCGAAATGGACATATTTCACCGCTTTAAGCACGCCCCCGAACCTGTCGGATATGTCGTTTTTCGCAAACCCGATCGCATAAAAACAAGCGCTCTCATTCCTATCGAATGATCCCCATTGTATGCCATAGGGCCTTTTTTCCCCTACATATTCCATCGCGTAATCATATAGACTCCGATAACTTTCCTTGGGCGGTATGATAATCACTTTGTTTTTTTCGCAATCATCACGCATAAATTCCGCGGTCCTTTCCAGGTGCCACCAGGATTCGCCGCCGACCGATTTCAATAAGGATGATTTCCTATAGGACGATACTTTCTTCTGGGAATCGGCGATTTCAGCGAACCAAATTTTCATACTATAGGCATTGGTGATGATAGGCACCATCAATATGGCCAGCGCCATATGCGCCATATACCTGGATTTGGATGTTTTTTCCAAAGCATATGCCAAAGCGCCGACAAAGATAAAGGATAGCGGGAGGATGACCAGAAAATGCCTCGGCTGCAATTTCGAACCGAGCGGGATATAGGTTATGAAATAGGATATGAACCATATGGACACCAGCGCGATAAAAAATCTGCGTTCCTTGTTAGTTTCTTTCTTAAATACGAAAATTCCGGCTAGCGCGAACAAGACCAGCGTGCCGCTAAAAATATTTATCGTCAATTTTGAAGCGTCCACGATGCCGGAAAGGATGACTAGCAGGTATTTTGAAAATACGAATATGTCTTTCGACAGCAATGAAACGGGATCGGATGATCCATCGCCTTTTTCTCTAAGCGATTTCAAAAAATTAAGCGCGTTATTCCCATCGGTTTGGATATCGCTCAAAATGGCAGGGATATAAAATACGACGCAAATCAAGATAATTATTCCCGCGTATTTCCATAATTTTTCGCGCTTGTTTTTGAAAAAAACCATACGGATCAGGAAAATAACGGCCAATGCGATCGGAAGGCTCAATAGGCTCACGAAATGGAGCTGGCTCACTATCGCATAGGAAATTCCTATTAAGATTGACCACCAGGTTTTCGCTTTCTGGCTGTCGGTTTGGAAAAGCTTGAACACGGCATAGAAAAAAAGCAGGTTGAAAAATGGCAAAGAATTCGGATTCCAAGCGAAGCGGGCGTATTGGATCTCAAAAAAACACACGGCATATCCGGCGGTCAAAAGTAGGGAGTATTTTTTTGAAAAAAATTCCTTCAAAAATAAGAAGAGCAACGGGATGGATAATATCGAAAAAAGCAAATCCGGATACGCCATAACAGCCGGACCGCCCAAGCCGAAAATCAAAGCGGACAGGTATTCAAAATAATAGAAAACCGGTCCCAGGCGCAAGAACGTCCCGCCCGCTTTCGGTCCGAGCAGGGGCAGATATTCCGGACCATTATTAATCGCCCGGGCGACCAGATTCAGGTCGCGCGCCTGGTCAGCCTGGAAAAACAGCCAGCTTTCTAGATTATATAGCCGGAGGAACACCGCTACGACCAGGATGGCCGCTAGCGCGATCGCTACCCGATGTTTCTGAATGATTTCCTTAAATTTGTCCATAAAAAATAGTTGGTTATCCGCAATCTTTTCTATTCGACAATATCACGAAACGAGCGGTTCACACAAGCCGGAAAACACCCTTGGACTATCATTTCTTGCAAAGAATAGGCCTATTTTTCCCCTGTACGTATTTTCAGAATAGTCACCTCGCCTATCTGCTTGCAGTCCTCGATCTGCCCATAATCTTTATAGGGCGAAGCTATTTTGCATTTTTTCGACATTTCGCTGACCGCCACGAAAAACGGAAGTTCCGGATCCACGTTTTTTTGATCATCCAGCTCGATAATCGACATCCCCGCCCCGTTGACAAAATACGAAGTCCTGTCGACAAACCTGCCCAAATCCGTATTTTTCCCGCCGACTTGGAAACTCCGGTGCGGAGCCGAGATTTCCATCATATATTCCGCCATCGATCGGGCTTGCGACATGCTTCCATCGATCATATTCCCGGAATTGCCGGCATACGCGCTGAAAACCTGCGCGCAAAAATATAAGTTATAGAAAAATACCGCTCCGGCAAAAGACCAAATGACGGCAGGTTTGATTTTTCCCATTGACCATTCCATCAGCAAAGCCACGAAAAGATATGGCACGAACGCCGTCAAGATGAAATAGCGCAGGCTTATTTCCCTGCCAAAAGGAAAGGACACGAGTAATATTGAAACGCAATACGCGAATATAACCGCGAAAAAAATCCGCTTTTTTCCATCTTTTTCCCGAAAAGCGCGGCGCGTTATCCAGTAATAGCCGGCGGCAGAAAAGGATAAGGTAAAAAGCAATTCCGCGCCATAGGCAATCCACCCTATCAGACCCGCGTCTTTTTTGGCGATTTTTTTCAGATTGTCTTCAGTGAACGGAAAACCGCATTTTTCCTGATCTCCCTGCGGCAAAAGTATCTTGGCGTTCGCTTGGATCTGGCAAGCGGAAACATGCAGGATATTCCCTCCCAAAGAAGACTGCTTGGGGGATTTTTTTATGAGTGCGGAAAAAAAAGCGGTCGCATTCCCTTGTCCGGTCCGGACCTCATTAAGTATCTGCGGCACATTCAATGCGACAGCCGTTGCCACGATCACGGCGATATGCGCGATGCCGATTTTTTTATGCTTGACCAGATGCACCCCGATTATCACGAAAAAAAGCGGAACGCCGAAAAGCAGCAAAGTATGGAGTTGTACCGCGATTCCGAAGGCTATTCCTGAAACAGCCGCCCAGAGGAATTTTTTACCGCCATTTCCGAAAGCGGTCCGGACAATCGCGTACAACAGCAATACGACAAAAAACTGGGAGGAATTGGAATTCCACGCAAAGCGCGAATATTGCACGGCGAAAAAAGAAACCGAATACAGGGCCGCTCCAGCAAGCGCCGCCTTGGCACTGGAACATTCGCGCAAGAGAAGGAAAACCAGCGGCACCGACAATATCCCGAAAAGCAGATCGACATAGGCCATCTTATCCGGCGCGGTCCCGAATATCCAAGCCCCCAGGGATTGGAAATAGATGGACGCCGGACCGATCCTGAAATCGGTCCCGCCAGCTACCGGCCCTAGCAGCGGGATCACTCCCTCCTCGACCATAGACCGCGCGACGGAAGCGTCCCGCGCCTGATCCGCGTTGAACCTCAGCCAATCGGAAAAATTATAGGTGCGGAGAAAGATGCCGGCAAGCATGATGAGAATAAAAACCCCTAAAAACTTAGATGTCGAATTGATGCGAACCGCTATTTTATCCAGCATATATTTGGATGTTTTAAAAAAATATTAATCCTCAGAAGAATAATCCCGTGTAAAAAACCATAGCCACAAGCGCCGATGAAAGGACGACGAAATATGCCAGCAGCGCCAGCTCCGCTTTTTCCCCGCTTTCTTTTCGAAATAACAGCAACAAAAACAAAGGGACGATATAGTATCTTTGCTCGACAAGAAGGGATGGAAACAGCGATACGAAAATAAATGGCAGCAAAACCAATCGGTTCTTTTCAAATTTCATTAGAAAAAGCGCCATATACCCGGCAAAAATTGCCGCAACATACGCCCACATATATTGGTGATAGCCTGATTGCAGCAATATATTCCTAAGCATCGACAATTTGTTGTTGCCATGATGGATTTCCGGCTGGACAAATATGAAAGATCCGGCGATAACGATTCCGACGACGACGCCATACAGCATAAATGGCTTAATTTTTGACAAATCAATCTTTCGAATATACGCAAGCAATATCGGAAGAAACAACAAACCGACAGTAGCAAGAAAAAAATAACTATTGCCCATATAAAATCCCACTTGGTGATTACGCTTATCCCCTAACGCGATTCCCCCATTTACCAATACGAAAATGATAAAAACAATAAAAACAAACACGTGGCCGATCGTGCGGCGGATATGGGCTCTGATATTTTTTAAAGAAAATAAAAAACCGTAAGTCGACAGATACGCATAGGTCCAGACTAACGCGATCCAAATTATATTATCTTGCCTGACCAATATGGAGGCCAGTGAAAAAAAAGCAGAGAATCCATATTTGCCGCTAAGCATAAAATGCAATGCCAGCAATACCAATAGAAGCGAAAAAATATCGGTGTATATCAAGGGAAAATAAAGAAAGCTTATCGGCAGAAACGCACATTGAAGCGTCTTTATCAATGGATGCTTGGAATTGAGTTTTTTGCTGATTAAATAAGCCGCGACTAGCGAAATACTGGACAGCAAAAGACTGACGAAACGAACGGATGCCAACGGCGGATGCTTGAAAAATTGGACAAAAAAAGCGATTACCGCGTGATACCCCGGGATAGTGGTAAGGCTTGGGAGCACTTCAAAATTTCCCTTGAGGAAACGGGTGATTTGGCGAAGGTGGGTTTTTTCGTCAACAAACGTATCCCGGCTGAAAAACAATATGATGAGCCATAAAGAAAACGCCAAACATAGGAAAAAAACAAATGCCTTATTGCGCCTTGCGAAAACTGCGGCCTGCTTGAATCTTTCGATCATTTTTCTAAATATATAAAACAAAAAGGCATCTCCGGATGATGGTTTTGCAATAATTCTGTTTAAGTATATAATAAATTCACAAGTTATCCAAATTAGCCCCATAAATCGCTTATTTTTTAAAATTACGTGAAATACGGTAAGGCAACTTTTTTAATCTTTCTCGTCATAATAACTTCAAGTTTCTACTTCGGTTATTCCAGACTTAATCATTTTTCAGGAGTGGATGAATCCTTTTGGTCATATGATCGCGTGCCGACTTTCTGGAGCGCCGTCTCTGGGATGAGATGGAAAAAAACCAATATCAGCGACAAACCAGGCATACCACTGGCGATAATTTCCGGGGCAGGCTTGCCTTTTTTAAATGAACATCCGAAGGACCTGAAAGGCTTGCGCTATAAACCGAAAACCTTCGAACAGCTTCAACAAATAAGAGATTCCTATTTTTATCTTCGTTTGCCGATTTTTCTTTTTACCTTGGCCATAATGCCGTTATTTTATTGGATCATCAAAAAACTTCTAGGGGTAAACATAGCACGGTTCTCTCTCATTTTCATAGGCCTTTCGCCTATTCTCCTAGGCATTTCGCTCATCATAAACGCTGATGCGATGCTCTGGATTTTAACCGCTTTGTCCACGCTCAGCTTATTTGTTTTTCTAAAAAACAACGAGAGGAAATATCTATTGCTTTCCGGTTTTTTCCTAGGCCTGTCCGTCATCACTAAATATGTCGCCAATGTCCTTTTTATCTACTTCTTTGCGATTTTCTTTTTGGAATATATCCTGTATGCCCACAAAAACATGCCCGCAGGGAAATACCTGAAACTTGCTATCGTCAATTATCTGCTGCTATTTCTAACCGCCATAGCGACGGCATTCGTATTTTTTCCCGCCACTTGGGTGAAATTCTCCGTACTTATCAAAGCTACGGTTGGAAACGTCGTTTTTTCTTCAACTTGGCCTATTTTTGTCGGGATCATAAGCATCTTAGCTCTTGATGTGTTAATTTTTAAAACAAAATTTTCAAGTATCGTATTTGATTTTTTGATCAAACATAAACGCTGGTTGACAAAAACTATCAGCATAGCCTTTCTTCTTTTTATCATGATCGTTTTTCTCCAGATATTTCTTAAAATCAATATTTTTGATATCCAGGGGATGGTCGCCGCTCCAAAAGGCATAGGTCTTGATTTGGACACTCGGGATTCCCAATTGGATACGCTTGTAGCCTCCCAAAAAGGATCTGGCTTGCTCAATATATTTCAAAAATATATCGGGGCGATTTCGGCTGATTTTTATAGCCTTATTTTCAGCATTTCGCCAATCGTTCTTTTTGCCATATTATTTGCAGTTATCAATATAATACGTAAAAGGGAAATGGAACGCGATTCCATAACCGCGATATATATAATATTTTTTATCCTACTTTTTTATCTCGGTTCAACCATTGATAATGTGATTGCCACCGTAAGATATCAGATTATGATATATCCATTAGCTTTTATTCTGGCAGCTATCGGAATTTCAGAATTGCTAAAAATTGAAAAAATCGGAAAGTATCTGAAATTGCCAGCAGCCTATGCATCGGTCATTCTCATACTTCTTTCCAGTCTCTTTTTTATCCAACCGAACTATTTCGCCTATTCCAGCGAAATACTGCCCGATAATTTCCTCGTCAATCTCAAAGGTATGGGGGAAGGCAGTTACGAAGCCACGGACTATCTCAATAATCTTCCGAACGCGCAAAATATAGCCATCTGGTCAGATAAAGCGACGGCATGCGATCAATTTGTCGGATCTTGCTACTGGAACAAATCACAGCCCACAAAGGTCGATTATTATATTGTTTCAACGGACCGCAAATCAAGGACGCTAAAATCGATTTCGTTTGATCTGACGAGCGCCTATGAAAACGAACATCCCGCTTTTGAGGTTTTAATCGGCAATAATCCCAATAATTTCGTAAAAGTCATAAAAAGTGCCGATCTTAAAAAAGCTGACGCACAATAAAATTATCCTATATAAATCTACGATCCTATGAACAAAAAAACCATCCACCTCCTCATAATTTTCGCCGTCATCATCACAAATCTTTTTTTTGGCCTGCCGCGGCTCTCCCGCTATACGGCCGTAGATGAAACGCTTTGGTCCTACGACCGGGTGCCGAAATTCTGGCGCAGCATCGAGAAGGGCAATTGGCGGGGAACCAACCTATGCGACAAACCCGGCGTCACTTTGGCGATGATCTCCGGCCTCGGACTGCCTTTCATCCCCAATCCCAGGGATTATGAAAAATTGCAATTCCAACCGAAAACCCCGGAGCAATTGGCGATGATAGAAAAAATATACTTCTCGCTCCGCTTGCCGGTCTATCTCTTTACCTTGGCCTCATTGTTCGCCTTCTATTTCCTGCTTAAAAGATTGCTTTCGGATGATATCGCCCTTCTGGCTGTCATTTTTATCGGGCTCTCCCCCATTCTCCTAGGCATCTCGCTCATCGTGAATACCGATGCCATCCTCTGGATTTTGATGCCGCTGACGCTCATCAGTTTTCTGATCTATCAGAAAGAAGACAATCGGAAATTCCTCTATTTGGCCGGCTTTTTCCTAGGACTCGGGATTCTTGACAAGTTCGTAGCTAATCTTCTTTTCCCTTTCCTATTGTCATTGGTATTGCTGAAATACGTTTTGAACGACCACGCCCGAACCGAAGATAAGGTCCGCTTTTTAAAAAAATCGATGGCCGATTACCTGATCTTCATCGCGATCGCCCTCGTGACCATTTTCATCTTCTATCCCTCCGCTTGGATCAAACCCAAGGAGCTGCTGAATACCACCATCTACAGCATGGCTCTCGAGAAGATGTGGCCGCTAATTACGGGCGCCATCGCGCTCATCTTGGCGGACGTGTTCCTTTTGCGCGGCGCCATCCTCAGGAAGATCCTGGATTTTTTATCAAACCACAGGATATCGCTTATCCGATTGGTTAGCCTAGCCGTCCTGGGAATGGCCGCTTTCGTCTTTGTCAACACCTATTCAGGGATGAAACCCTATGATTTCCAAGAAATCCTCTCTAATCCGAAACCGGATATGCCATTCGCCAGTGAATTTCCGCTTAATTTTTTCTCAGCTTTCTTTCCGCTCCTGTTCGGAATTATTCCGCTCGCCGCCGTCGCGTTCATCGTGGCGATAGTTTTTTTAGTGAAAATAAAACCGTCCGACACTGTCCCGAAAAATAGCCTGGTTTACGCGTTCTATTTCCTTCTGTTCATCTTCATCTTTTATTTGGGCAATTCGGTTTCCAGCATAGGCTCGACCGTCCGCTACCAGATAGTCAACTATCCGATCGCCGCTATAATCGCTGCTATCGGACTATCTGAATTAGCCCGATTTGGATTCTTAAAAAAATATTTCCTTGGAGTCAAATTCTATCTCCTGGCCGGCTTTATTTTCATAATCTCCATTGTTTCTCTCGTACAAACCAAGCCGTTCTTTCTCGCCTACTCCTCAAGGCTCCTACCAGACAGGTTTATGACCAATCTAAAGGATATGGGCGACGGCAGCTGGGAAGTGTCCCATTATCTCAATAGCTTGCCTGACGCGGAACGGTTGGTGATTTGGTCAGACAAAAAACAGGTCTGCGAAAAATTCGTCGGCAAATGCAAGACCGGTTTCAGATACCAGGATCTCGCCAATTTCAAATTCGACTATCTCATCGCTTCCGCCGGCGGAAAAGCGGAAACCCTCAACCGCTCATCGCAAAGAAAATCAGCTTTCGAATCGGCCTTCGGCACTATCGACGTACAGAATCTTTATGACCCGGACGGATACTCCGACTTCAAAGTCAATATCGACGGCAAGCCGGAGGACTTTATCAAAGTCGTCAATCCTGCTATAATATCAAACGACTAATCTTTATCCTCTTTATTCCAAAACTTATGCTAAAAAAGACCCTTATCACCCTCCTGATTTCCATTTCCATCATCAGTTCCAGCTTGTATTTCGGCCTGCCGCGGCTCCAAAATTTTTCCGGCGTGGATGAACCCTACTGGTCCTATGACCGGGTGCCGAAATTCTGGGAAAGCGTCAAGGAAGGCAAATGGCGCAGCACCAACATCTGCGACAAGCCCGGCATAACTTTGGCGATGGTTTCCGGTGCCGGATTGCCGTTCATTCCGGATCCGCGCGATTATGAAGATTTGCGCCAGCACCCCAAAACGCCGGCCGAAGTCGAAGCTATCCGCGACGCCTACTTCTATTTGCGCTTGCCGGTCTTCCTTTTCACGCTGGCCATCCTGCCACTTTTTTATTTCCTCATCAAAAAACTCCTTGGCAAAACCACCGCCCGGTTCGCCATCATCTTCATCGGTTTTTCCCCGATCTTACTTGGGATTTCCCTCATCGTCAACTCCGATGCGATGCTCTGGATCCTGACCGCCCTCTCGACACTCAGCCTATTCGTCTTTTTCAAAACGGATGGGAGAAAATATCTGATTTTGTCCGGATTCCTCCTTGGCCTTTCCGTCATCACCAAATATGTCGCCAACATTCTTTTCGTCTATTTCTTTTTCCTCTTCCTCTTGGAATATATCTTCTACGCCCACAAAAACATCGAACTTAAAAAATATCTTCCGCGCGCCCTCGCCCATTATCTGATTCTTTTCACGACCGCGATGGCGACCGCTTTCGCCTTTTTCCCGGCTACCTGGGTGAAGTTTTCCGTCCTCTTGAACGCCACGGTCGGCAATGCGGTCTTCGCTTCGACCTGGCCGCTTTTTGTCGCGATTATCGGTCTCTTGTCAATTGACATCCTATTTTTCAAAGAAAAAATTTCAACGCCTATATTCAATTTCTTTATCCGTTACAAAACCCCGCTTATAAAAACGATCGGCGGTGTTTTTCTGGCGATTTCCTTTTTTGTCTTCCTGCATGTCTATACCGACATCCGGATTTATGACCTTGAATCGATCATTTCCTCCCCGAAAGGCATCGGCGAAGGTGATTTCCTAAAAAGGTATGTCGGAGCGATTTCAGCCGATCTCTATAGCCTTTTTTTCAGCATTTCCCCCTTGGCATTATTTTTTATGCTATTTTCAATTTTTGGAATTTTCCGAAAAAAGGAATTCAAACGTGAATCCATCACCGCCATCTATATCATCCTTTTCATCCTAGTCTTCTATCTCGGCTCAGCCGTCAACGAAGTGGTCACCACCGTCCGCTACCAAATAATGACTTACCCGTTGGCTTTCGTTCTGGCGGCCATCGGCGCCAAGCAATTCATCAAATTGGAGAAGATCAAGGCACTGGTTCCGACCTATGCCGCTTATCTCATACTCATCCCGCTTCTGCTTCTAAGCCTTTTTTCCATCAAACCGCATTTCCTGGCCTATGCCTCGGAAATCCTGCCTAAAGATATGATCGTCAATCTCAAAGGTATGGGCGAAGGCAGCCTGGAAGCCGCCTACTATTTGAACACCCTCCCTGGCGCCCACGATATGACCATTTGGTCGGACAAAGGCGCGGTTTGCGAAGCCTTTGTCGGCCGATGTTTCATCGATTTCAAAAACAAGACTTTCAAAGAAAACCGGATGGATTATTTCGTCGTATCGACCGATCGGAAGTCACGAAGTTTGAAAATGTCCGGCGGACAGGTCGGCTATGCCGATTTCCAAAAGCTCTATGCCGCGCAAAATCCAGCCTTCGAAGTCATCATCGGCGGACGCGACATCAATTTCGTCAAAGTTATCAAAGCCGAATATTGACCGTGATTTTCCACCACGGAACGCAAAAAATCCCAGCCGGACATATCCGGCTGGGATTTTTAATGGCTACTTTCTAAGGATCACCTTTTATCCCAAAACCCACCTATTGATTATCGGGATTGGAAAACGTCTTTCCAAAAAATACGGTCTTCGCTGGCACGGCTTTTTTTGAGCTTGAACTCTGCAGAAACGGTTCGACTATCGAAATCGAATTCATAGACGGACAATTGCCCGAACCGCTCCTGGGCGATAATCGAAACGTCGTGGCCGTATTTTTTACGCACCGCCTCCAATCCGCTGCCGGCCGGCACGACTGCGAAAAACTGGGCTTTCGGATCCTCGTTCAAATAAATCGTCTTGTAAACCAGGCTTTTGTCGTGCTTTTGCCAAAACAGGAATTCCAGCGGACGGACATGCTCCGGCTTGACGTAGAAATATAAGGTCTTACCGGAGATATGGCGCGCGTACATCCAATCCGTGACTCCTTTGAGCTGGCCCAGTGTCACTCCGTCTTTAGCTTTCAATATCAAGGTGCGCTTCACCGCAAGCTCGCCTTTCTGCGAGGCGGCCTGCTCCTGAAACCAAGCATATGTGCCTTGCGAATTCCAAGCGATGACACCAGCCGCCAGTAAAATTGACGTGACCAGGGCTTGCTTGCGGCTGAGTTTCTCTTCCAGATATTCAAACATCAATCCCAAGAAGAGGAATGGGATGGCGAACACGACGATGAAAAAGCGCGGCCGCAATTGGAAAGAAACCGGGATAGTTAGGATTGTGAAGACGCCGACCCAGATGATCAGCAACGCTAGGAAATCTTTCCGCGCGACGGATCCGCCTTTCCGGAGCAATCCGCGGACCGCCAGAAAAAATCCGAATAACAGGACCAATCCGGTCGCCAGGATCGCCGGCAGATTATTTTTGGAATTGCTCGAATAACATTGGGAAGTGGTAATCAAACAATAGTATTTCAGATTTTCCGTCGCGCTCTTGCCGATCTTGTCAACCAACGGTTTCTTGACCGGCTTGGCAGTGAGCGCTTCGAAGAAATTTTTGGTGTTTTCTCCTCCCTTCCGGACATCGCTGATGATGACCGGCGCATAGAATATCGCGAAAACCACCGCCAAAATCCCCACGTAGACCGCGATTTTTTTCAGTATGTTTTTCTGGAAAAAATAAAGGGCATTGGCTTTTTTCCATAATTGGAAATGCGTGATAATCAAAAGTCCGGAAATTCCCAACAGACTGAAAAAACCGAAAAAGTGCAGTTGCGATCCGACCGTAATGCCGGCCGCCCATACAGCCAGCCACCATTTCTTGCGTCTACCCTGCGTTTCACCCAGAAATTTCAAAAGGCCGTAAAAACTCAGCAGAAGGAAAAATTGCAATGAATTGGGATTCCAAGCGAAACGGGAATACTGGATGATGATAAAGGAAAAGGCATACATCGCCGCTATCAGCAAAGAGTTTTTTTCAGAAAAATACAACCGGGCAAAAAAATACAGAAGCGGGATAGCCAGGATGGAAAAAAGCAGATCCGGGTAGGCATAGACATAAGGCTCGGTGGAATGGAAAAGCACCCCCGCGGCGTATTGGAAATAGTAGAAAATCGGCCCGAGCCGCAAAAATCCTTTTTCAAGCTCAACAGCTCCCGCGCGCGCGCCCAAAAGCGGAAGATAGCCCGGCCCGTTCTCCACCGCCTGGCTGATTAAGAGGGCGTCCCGGGACTGGTCCATCTTGAAATAGAGCCAATCATTGAATTCATAGGTACGCAAAAAGACCGCCCCGACGATGATTAGCAGCAGGATGATTCCACTCCAACTGAGAGTGCTTTTTTTCATAGGATTATGTTTTTGTCGAATTAGATGCGTCGTACGCCTGAATTATATCACCCCCTCCAAATCTTCGCTAGACTGGCATTTTCCTGCCTTTAATGTATAATTATAGCTATCTGGAAAAACTTTTATTGAACCGTCAGGACGGCCGCAAAGCCATCCTGCCAGATTTTAAACCGTGCAATAAAAAAATGATACGATTGATCGATACCATCCTTAATAAACTCCTGGCCGGCCGGGTCAGCCTGGGTATCCAGCAATTCATCCGCTATCTTTTCGCCGGCGGAACCGCGACTGTGGCAGATATGGCTTCGCTTTTTTTGCTGACCTATTTCTTGCACGTCAATTACCTGATCGCCGCCGCCATCGGTTTCGCCATCGGCGTCACTACCAATTATTTGATGAATGTGGCTCTGGTCTTCAAGAGCACCGGCAGGATCAAACGGGAATTTTCCCTTTTCGCGATGGTCGGCATCGGCGGACTTTTATGGACCGAGCTCATCCTCTGGATCCTAGTCGACAAATTCGGAATCTATCTGATGGTTTCCAAGGCGATCGCCGTCATCCTCGTGCTCAACTGGAATTTCTTTATGCGTAAAAAATTCGTCTTCGCGGCGAAACCGGCTCCTTTGCGAAATCCGCAATAAACATCCGGTTTTACAATATATAAAAAAGATGGCGATAGATTTCTCTATCGCCATCACCTTAAAAACTCTTTTTTTGTTATTTTAGAGTTTGATATTTTGCCAATCGAGCTTATCACCACGACCGATGCCATAATATTCAAACCCGGCCTCTTTAAGGGCTGAGATGTCCGGCAACAAATTCCTGCCATCAATAATGACCGGATTTTTCAAGGCACCCTTGACCCGATCAACATCGATTATCCGGTATTCACCTGTTTCAGTCCCGATGATAAGGGCGTCGCATCCATCGATAATCTTGTACTTATCCGCCTCTTCATACGAAACGCCGGGAAGATCTTTGAGGTAAATATTCTTCGCCTCTCCAACCGCAAGCGGATCATGAGCCACGACTTCAGCGCCATGGGCGACCAAGTGTTTCACGATATCGATCGTAGCCGATTCCCGCATATCGTTCGTCTTGGCCTTAAAGGCCAGACCCCAAAGAGCGAACTTTTTGCCCTTGAGATCTTCACCGAAACGGGCGATGACCTTACGCGCGATGATCGTTTTTTGATAATCGTTGACGCCTTCTATCGCACGCAATAATATGAGATATGGTTCAGGCAAGCCGATCTTTTCAGCAAAAGCGATCAAGGCTTTGACATCCTTCGGGAAACAGCTTCCGCCATACCCCAGACTCGCATGCAAGAAATCCATACCGATCCGGGGATCGCTTCCCATGCCCCTGGCCACTTCCTTCACGTCAGACATTATCAACTCACACACCGCGGCAATGGTATTGATGAAGGAAATTTTGAGCGCCAACATCGTATTGCTGGCATATTTCGTCAGTTCAGCCGCCTCAACACCCATCGGATAGAAGCGCGGGGTCTTGACCATAAACGGTTCATAGATTTTCCGCATCGTCTCAATGACGTTCACATCATCAGCGCCGACTATCACCCGGCTCGGACTCATCATATCCTCAACCGCGCGTCCTTCAGCCATAAATTCGGGATTGCTGATTACGAATACATCGATTGAAGCATTACGCGCAGCCAGCTCTTCGCGGATAATGCCACCTACCATTTTGGCCGTCCCCACCGGAACAGTCGATTTATCCACCACGATAAGCGGCTTGGTCATTTTCTGGCCGATCGTCCGCGCGACACTTTCGACATACCGCAAATCAGCGCTGCCGTCCTGTCCAGGCGGCGTTCCGACTGAGATAAAAATAATGTCGCTGTGCGCCAATGTCTTATCATAATCGGTCGTAAAGACCAGAAGCCCATCTTTGATTCCCTGCCTGACGAGATCATCCAAACCCGGTTCTTTGATAGGCACGATGCCTTTTTGCAAATCGCCAATCTTTTCCGCGTCATTATCCAGGCAAAAAACCTCGTTGCCCATGCTCGCAAAAGCGGCAGCCAATGGCAACCCGACGAACCCAATCCCGATAACCCCTATTTTTCCGATGTTTTTCATAGCACCTTATCCTTTTTTAAGTTTATTCCAGGCTAATTTTAGCCAATTAATGACAACGAACCATTTTTTACATTATTTGAAGACTAATGCAAAAAAATGGTCCAGTCAAGGCTAATTTTCGATGACTTCCTTGATCGAATAGTTCATCCGGTTCCGGTTTTTGTAATAGTTCTTGATGATGATATCCGCCAGCAAGCCGGAAATGAAAAGCTGGATTCCGGCCAAGATAAAAAAGACGCCGATCAAAGGCCAAATCTTTTCCGCTAGGGATGTCCCGAAGAATATCTTTTCAATCGCCATCCAAAGCAGGATCAGGGAACCCACGCCTAAAAAAGCGATTCCAGCTCCCCCAAACAGATGCAAAGGCCGGTTGGCATATTTCCGCCAAAACCAGATGGAGACCATATCCACAAAGCCTTTAATCGCCCGTTTCCAGTTATATTTCGTCACGCCGTGGATGCGCGGATGGTGGCTGACTTTTATCTCGCCGACCCGATAGCCCTGCATCTCCAGAATCGCCGGCATAAAACGGTGCATCTCTCCAAACAGATCCACCTCTTCAAAACATTCCCTTTTATAGGCTTTCAAGCTGCATCCGGAATCATGGATATTGTCGTGGATCAGGATCTTGCGCAAAAGATTAGCTCCGCGCGAAAAAAATTTCTTCATAAACGAGTCCTTCCGCTGCCAGCGCCAGCCGGAAACCACGTCAAAGCCATTGTCCATTTCCGCCAAAAGCAATTTAATATCCGCCGGATCGTTTTGCAAATCACCGTCCATCGTCACCAAAATTTCTCCGCGCGCTTCTTTGATGCCAGCATCGAAAGCCGCGGTCTGTCCGAAATTCTTCCGGAATTTAATCAATTTTAAAGGGGAACAAGCGGCGCACTCCTCAGCGGTCTTGTCGCGCGAACCGTCATCGATGAAAATGATTTCAAAGCTCCTACCCAAAGCTTGGCAAGCTGCCAGGATTCTTTGGTGCAAAAGTTCTACATTGCCCTCTTCATTATACAAAGGGACGACGACGGATAAATACGGCTTATCTGCCGGGAGATGGGATTTTTCTTCCATAAAAAATTTGATATGTATTATTGATTACATTTTACGGCAGATTATCCATATTGGCAAACCGCGGTCCGCTGGAAAAAGCCCAAAAAAATGCTATAATGGCGATATGGCCTTTTATTTCAGGCCATCCCGAAAACCTTAAGATATAATTTTATTTGAATTTATGAATATCCTTGTCACTGGCGGCGCGGGCTATATCGGCTCCCACACCGTCGTCGCCCTGCACCAAGCCGGACACACCCCGATCATATTGGATGATTTTAGGAACAGCGACCCGTCCGCCATCACAGGCATCGCCAAAATCACCGGCGAACGGCCGATTTTGCACACCGGCGATTGCACCGATGCGGAATTTGTCCGATCCGTATTTTCCGAGCATAAGCTTGACGGCGTCATCCATTTTGTCGGACTTAAAGCCGTCGGAGAATCGGTAAAAAAACCGCTGGACTATTACCGCAATAACATCGATTCACTTCTGACCATCCTGGAAATTATGCAAGAATTCCAAACCCCCCGCTTGATTTTTTCCTCTTCCGCTACGGTCTACGGCGAAGCTGATGCCTGCCCCATCACCGAAAAAGCCCCAACCAAAAAAGCCGCCTCGCCTTATGGCAACACTAAACAGATTTGCGAAGACATCATCGCGGACACCGTCGCCAGCAATTCATTCCCATTGCAAGCCATCGCCTTGCGCTATTTCAACCCCATCGGTGCCCATCCATCCGGCCATATCGGCGAACTGCCCATCGGAACGCCCAATAACCTCGTTCCCTATCTCACCCAGGCGGCCGCCAAAAAACGCGGGCCCTTGACCGTTTTCGGCAACGATTATCCGACACCCGACGGCACCGGCGTGCGCGATTTTATCCACGTAATGGATTTGGCAGAAGCCCACGTGTCCGCCTTTAATTATTTAGTCAAAAAAGAAAATTCCCTCTATGATATTTTCAATGTCGGCACCGGACGCGGAACCAGCGTCTCGGAATTGATCAATACTTTTGAAAAAACCAACGGCGTTCCGGTTCCGCATACCATCGGACCGCGCCGACCCGGCGACATCGCGACCTGTTTCGCTGACGCGCAAAAAATCGAAAACATCATCGGCTGGCGCGCCAAACGCCCGATCTCCGAAGCCCTCAAGGACGCTTGGAATTGGGAACAAAAAAGTGACTCCGCACAAAATTAAGACATACCAAAAAAAACGGGGTTAATCCCCGTTTTTTCGTATACATCTCCGATTTATGACGCTAGAGCGATTTTTTCAATTTTAACCAAACGCCTTTCCTGATTATCCGTGACTGACTTATCAGTTTTATTATCCAGCTTTCCATTTATTTCCACCAATTCAACTTTAACTTCTTTCATTTCAATCTTCAGCACAGCGACATCCTCTTTTAACACAGCAACATCCTCCTTCAGCACAGTGACATCCTCCTTCAATACGAAAATATCACCTTTCATTTCTTTAATATCCCTTTTAATATCGACGTTGTCGGATTTCAAAATATCGATATCCTCCAGGATCAAATCAACCTTCTCGGTTAAACTGGTATATTGTTCAATGGCAACTCGGCCCTGACTCCGTATTTCTTCAAACATTGCCAACACATTATCCTCAGAATATGTTTTTATTTCTTGTTTATCCATAGCCATATTATACCCAATTTAACCCCCCGGCGTCAATACACCCCTAAAATTTGACAAAACCCTTATAATTTCCCCATTTTCTTGCTATAATACGGTCATCCAGCACCATTGGAAAAACCAATGTGCTGTGGCACATTAAAAATAAAATAAAAATAGAAATTCAAAAAAAACTCAGGCACAAGGAGGAAACAAAAGATGGTTATAAGATTATTAGCATTGGTCGCGGTTTTTATGGCACTAAGCGCCACGCCGTGCAAAGCGGCTAATTTTAACCTAGTCTGGTCAGCCAATGACCCGATAGAAAACGTGACGTGGTACAAGATTTATTATGGAAGCGGGGTAACTCCACCATTTGTCACAGGAATTACAGCAGATCAGGGATTATCCCCTATCAATGTGGGAAACCGCACAAGCACGACGGTTTCCTTTGCGGAAATGCCGCTAGGCACAGTTTTGTGCCTTGCAGCGACCGCAGGGAATGATTTTTCGGAGAGCGATTATTCTGAAGTTGTTTGTACCGCGCCATACGATGGCTCGGACCAAACATTCATCCTCTCGGCTTCCGCCGGAGAAGGCGGAACTGTCGAACCCTATGGTGACAATCTCGTCCCCTACGGAACGGACTTCACGTTCAGATTCTTTGCTGATTTGGGATATTCCCTAAACGAGTTGTACATCGACGAAATGTCTGTCGACCCGCAACCGGAATATACCTTTTGGGATGTCGGACAAAATCACAGCATAATCCCGATATTCCAACCCGAACCGATTATAGTAGATCCGCCACCGGATGATACGACGACGGATCCACCACTGGAGGAATTACCAAAAAAAGACTCAATAGGAACCTTCACTCCTAACGGCGCGATATTCTCATTGCTAACCGCAGAAGGAGTCACGACCACCGTTCTCGGAACAGCCACTGACAAACCGATCACTGGCGATT
>Ga0172380_10000261_pt1 | contig 109148 bp, 75 predicted proteins | sample Leawe162metaG_FD_119747 | JGI IMG/M metagenome (GOLD analysis project Ga0172380, IMG submission 119747) | Leachate microbial communities from a municipal landfill in Southern Ontario, Canada - Leachate well 162 metaG | ecosystem: Engineered > Solid waste > Landfill > Unclassified | place...
CGAGAACGGTGTGGTGAAGCTTCACTTGAAAGGCGCCTGTTCCGGATGTCCGAGCGCGACCATGACGCTTAAGATGGGCATTGAAGCCTACCTCAAGGAATATATCCCCGAAGTCAAAGAAGTTGTCCGCGTTCCATAAAACCGCGTCCCGCGCCATGTTTTACGTGGCCTTCATTCCGATTCTAAAACGCCGATACTTCTAGCAATAAATCTTCATTCACAGAGGGGGGAGATATGGCTAAAAAAGTCCTGAAGAGACTTTCCACAAACAGGGTCGCGACGTTCAAGATCCGCAACCGGCGTGGCTATGCCGCGATCTTCATGAATAATCTTACCGAGGGGAACACGGTGGGGATCGCCTTGGCGCGTATGGCGAAGGCGGTCAAGCGGATGGGATATTTTCTTTCGTAAGGCGTAAGGAGTACGGCGTCGCGCGAATTTCTCGCCGTACGCCGTACCCCGTACTTGTTTCTATCTAGCGGCCGCTGGCATCCTTGCGCTTCGAGAAACAATCCTTGCAATAGACCGGACGGTCTTCTCTGGGCTTGAAAGGAACTTCACATTCCTTTTTGCATTCGCCGCAGATAGCCTTATGCATCTCGCGCGGTGCGCCTCCAAAACCACGGCCTTCTCCTTGAAACCCCATGTTATCTCCTCCTGTTGGCACTGATGTCAGTGCAGTTGTGGGAAAAAATTCCCGAAAAATCCATTACTTCTTTGAAAATTCCAATCACCAAGATACAAGAACCAAGCAAATCCCAAACATCAAATTCAAATAACCAAACAAGCCGTTTTTGATTGAAGATTGGTCATTGAATATTGTTTGGTCATTGCTTTTACTATCTGGGACCTTTACGGTGGCGGAAAAAAGGCTTGTCGCCATGGCCGAATCCACGGGGTCCTGCGCTAGGTTTTCTGTCAAAAGACCGCTCGGGGCTGGAACTTCTTTCCCGGGGACGATCCGATGAAAATCCGCCTTCGCGCGGCCGGTCTTTCGAAAAGCCGCCTGGCCTGGGGCGGTCCGATGAAAAGCCACTGGGTCTCGGACGGTCCGATGAAAATCCACCTTCCCTTGAACGGCCAGAAGAAAAACCGCCTTCCCTTCGGGGCCCGCGATTGAAGTCTCTTCCACCGCTCCCGCCGCCAAAAGAAGGACGGAACGGTTTCGAGAAACGCTTTTCCCGGTCCCGAAACGGTCTTTCTGGGGACTGACCACCGATCAAAAGGTCGATCTTTTTTTCAAGATAGTTAAGCTGCTGCTGCATCTTTTTGATCAAAGATACGACATCGGTGTCGGATTGCGGGGGAACGGAAAGTTCCTCGTTTTCTTCTGAATGTTCGCTCATGTTGCTATAGCTCCTTTTACGTCCTGGTTTTTGATTAAAAAATAATTGAAAATCAGGACTGCACTAAACTTCCTTTAAGCTTTATAAGTCGTTCAGTGCGTCCGGTTTTGAAGGTGTTGGAAATCGAAGTCTCGAATGTTAGTGTTATTAATCTTCTCCGGCAAGCGCTAAAGCCGAAAGAACCGAAGGGTTGATCCGCGATGTGTGTCCCAGGTTCTTGAGGACTCTGTCCGCCGTTTTCTTTAAAGTGATCTTAAACACACAGGAAAGCTCTCCCACAAGACCTTTAGCTGAACGTTCAAGCGCTTGACGTTTCCGTTGATCTTTGGCTTCGAACTTGTCATAAGCGAAGGTCTGAAGAGCCCGGGCCAGACCCCATGCCTGATCCTGCAGGTTCGGGGCTGAATCGGTGCCGGGATGACCTTTGCCATTTCCGGCTTTTAAATAGTTCAGGATCTTGTTTGCTTCCCGGGGGGTCACAAGACCGTGAAAACCGGAGACTTCCAGGTCCGTGGCCGAAATGACAAAACGCGACTTCATCCGGGTGGCGACTTTCGGCACCAGGGAATAGCTAGGGCCTCTTTGGTCGTACGGTCCTGGAGGAGTGACCCTCTCGACGCGGCATAGTCCATGAATAGGATGATAAAGCAGATTACCGTTCGCGATCTTTGCCTTTTTCATAAGCCCCTTTGTGAGGGTTCTGGGTAGTTCACTTTTTGAGAGGTTACCGCTACTTATCATCCCGCGGATACAAAGGCGGGATGCGGCAGTCCTTGCCGACCATTTAAGGAAAGAAGTAAAGGCAAAAACAGTGCTGGTGTCACCTAGGGGATTGCCAAGCTCTATTGTGACGGGAGGCATTATACAACAGTTTCGCCCAAAAGGGTGATTTATTAAGTGGGCGAGTATTTCCAGCCCACTTACCCTGAGCCTGCCGTCAGGCAGGTCGAAGGGTCTTCTCATGAGATCCTTCTCCGCCAGAGGACGGATTCGTCCTTCGGCGAAGATTTCGCACCTGCGGTGCTCCTCTCAGCACTTCGACCTGGCTCAGTGTGGTGAGCGAAAGTCGAACCAGATGGCTCCCTCGGATATTTTTCGAGGGAGTCATGTGTTTCATTGACACCTCTGAACAATCTGCTGTAAAATCCTCAGAATTCAAAGGTTACGGAGATTTGCCCTCATCATGTCAACGCGCGTTCTAAGTGGTACACGGCCTACGGGAAAACTGCATCTGGGGCACCTTCTGGGAGCTCTCGAAAATTACAAAAAATTACAAGGGCAGGATGCTTTTTTCATGATCGCCGACCTGCACGCTCTGACGACTGAGTATGAAGACAAGACCAAGATCGCCGAGAACGTGACGGAAATTGTGATCGATTATCTGGCAAGCGGCCTGGACCCGGAGCAGTGTACGATGTTCGTTCAAAGCGAGATCCTGGAGCATGCCAATTTAGCGCTCCTCTTTTCCATGATCACGCCGATCGCATGGCTCGAGCGGAATCCGACATATAAGGATCAGATCAACGAACTGAAAGGCAAGGAGCTTCACACTCATGGTTTTCTCGGATATCCGGTGCTACAGGCTGCGGACATCGCGCTTTATAGAGCCGAGAAGGTCCCGGTGGGAGAAGACCAGCTGCCGCATCTGGAGCTGACACGCGAGATCATCCGACGGTTCCATTTTTTATATAAAAAAGAAATTTTCCCGGAGCCGGAAGCGGTGCTGACGAAAGTCCCAAAAGTTCCGGGGCTTGACGGACGCAAGATGAGTAAAAGCTACGGCAATGGTATTTATCTTGCGGATTCCAAAGAGGAAGTGACAAAGAAGGTCAAGACCATGGTGACCGATCCGGCGAGAAAACTTCGCTCAGACAAAGGACATCCGGAAGTTTGTCCGGTTTATTTTTATCATAAACTGTTTAACAAGAATCAGGTAGAGACGGTTGCGCGGGAGTGCCGAGACGCGGCGCGCGGCTGCGTGGATTGCAAGATGGAGATGGCCGCGAGACTGAACGAATTTATGGATCCGATACGGGAAAGACGTGAATCATGGATGAAGAAAAAAACGGAAATACGGCAGATCCTCGACCGGGGAGCCAAGAGGGCGCGGGAAGTAGCGAGCCAAACCCTCAAGGAAGCTCTTCAGGCGATGGGTCTGGTGTCGTAGCTTCCTCCGCGACGCCTCCGGCGGAAATCCCCGGGCTTCCGCTTATTCCGGGAGCTGCGAAAGAGCATGACCCGCTTCACGTCAAGATCGCGGTCTATGACGGGCCGCTGGATCTTCTTCTTGATCTCATCCGGAAAAACGAGATGAATGTCTATGACATTCCGGTTGCGGAGATCACGCAACAGTATCTGGATTATTTGAAAGTGATGAAGCAGCTGGATCTCGAGGTCGCGGGAGAATTCATTGTCATGGCCGCGACGCTCATCTATATCAAGTCCAAGATGCTGCTTCCCACGGATAAGGACGATGAGGAAGGCGATGGCGAGGATCCTCGCGCGGAGCTCGTGCGAAAACTCCTCGAATATCAGGCCTTCAAGGAAGCGGCCAAGGAACTCGGACTTCTCCAGACCGAACGCGGCAAGGTGTTCACGCGTCAGATCACGGATTATTATTTAGGGGAGCTCGATCCCGAGGACGTGGGGGTCGATACTTTTAGCGCGAATTTTTTTGATCTCATCGTCGCGTTCCAGAATGTGCTTGCGAAAAAAGAGCCGAAGAGCCTCCACGAGGTCTTTGAAGAGGTCATCTCGATCGAAGAGAAGATGATCCAGATCCAGTCCTACCTCGTGGAAAAAAAGAAGATCTCTTTTAACGATCTTTTTTCGGAGCGCTGGACAAGGAACGAACTCATCGCGACTTTTTTGGCGATCCTTGAGCTTGTCAGGACGCGTTTCGCTTGGGTGCGTCAGGACAAGCATTTTGGCGAGATCGTCATTGAAAAACGGGAAGAGAATTAGTATAAAGAAGTCTTTCCAATAAAACCTTTATCTTAAATTTACAGGACCTGAATGATGAAAATGACGGCGGCGCAGGAACGGGAAAAACAAGCCAAGCTCAAGACCTTACGTAAGGAGCTGGATCAGGAGATCCAGGAACAGCTCGAGGAGAAAAATGCCCTTGAGGGGTTGACGGGCGCCCAAAAATTCCAGATCGAGTCGTTGCGTGAAGAGGATCTCCAGGACCCGAAAAAGGCAAAGCTTGTTGTGGAAGCTTTGATCTTTGCGTCTTCAAAGCCGCTTACGCCGGCCGAGATCCGAAAAGTCACAAGAGTCCTGAGCGTCGGCCAGATCGAAAAGATCGTAGCGGAACTGAAAGAAGATTATCAAAAGACGGAGCGCTGTTTTGAGCTTCTGGAGATCGCGGGCGGGTATGAGCTCTCGACCAAGAGGGAATTTGCGCCGTGGATCCTGAAGATCGAGTTGCAGCGCAAGGCGCGCCAGGCGACCCAGTCGGCCTTGGAGACCTTGGCGATCCTGGCTTATAAACAACCGCTCACGCGTGCTGAGATCGAGGCCTTGCGCGGGGTGGACACGAGTGGTGTGTTGAACACGCTCATGGAAAAGAATTTCATCAAGATCACGGGGAAAAAAGAAGTGCCGGGCCGGCCGTTCATGTACGGGACGACGGAAAAGTTCCTGGAACATTTTGGTCTTAAAGAATTACGGGACCTTCCCAGCATCGATGAGATCCGTCAAATGGTGGACAGTTCCGTGAAGAAAGAAGAATTGATCGGAGCGAAGAAGATCGTCGATGTGCCGCCTGAAAGCGGAGAACTCCCCGCGGCGGAGGAGTCACAATCTGCGCCGTTGGAAAATCAGACCGAAGGATTGAACAATAATAACCAATAACCAAGATGCAATGACCAAACAAGGACCAATCACCAAGATCCAATGATAAGAACAAGGTTTGGGATTTGGAATTTGGTTTTTGGAGTTTGTTTGGAGCTTGTCTCTTGATGTTTGGTTATTAGAGAAGCTTCCTGGTTGTTGATTATTTAGGTTTGCAGGCGGATTACAAATGAGAGTGAGGGAGAAAAGCATGGACCTGAGCCAGATACGCAAAAAAATTGATGAGTTGGATCAAAAGATCATCGGACTTTTGAATGAACGCACCGAGTTTGCGCGCGAAGTCGGCAAAAAGAAGACGGAGGCGGGCAAAGAGATCTACGCCCCGGAGCGTGAGAGCGAGATCTACCAGAAGATCGACAAGCTGGCCGCGAAAGGGGTTTTGCCGGCGGATGCCTTGAAATCCATTTACCGGGAGATCATGTCGGCGGCGCTCGCTCTTGAAAAACCGCTCGCGATCGCCTACCTCGGGCCTGAAGCGACCTTCACGCATCTTGCGTCGCTCTCTAAATTTGGTTCGAGCGTGGAATATCGCTCCTGCGCGAGCATCGGCGAAGTGTTTCGCGAAGTCGAGCAAGGCCGCGCCGATTACGGCGTGATCCCGATCGAGAATTCTATTGAAGGGGCCGTGAGCCATACGCTCGATATGTTCATTGATTCGGACCTGAAGATCTGTTCCGAGATCTATTTTGAGATCGCCCATAACCTGATGTCGAATGTTCCGAATATGAAACAGATCAAACGCGTGTATTCCAAGGAGGAAGTGTTCGGCCAGTGCCGCATGTGGCTCGAATCGCATCTTCATCATGCAGAGCTTATGGAAGCCTCGAGCACGGCTGCGGCGGCCAAGCGCGCGGCAGACGAAGATGGCGCGGCGGCGATCGGCTCGAAACTTGCGGCGACGCTTTACAATATTCCAATCCTGGCGGAAGGCATCCAGGATTTCGCAAATAATGTGACGCGGTTCCTTGTGGTCGCCAAACAGATCCCGGCGAAAACGAAAAGCGACAAGACCTCGATCCTCGTTTCGATCCGCGACAAGGTGGGCGCGCTTTATGAGATGCTCCTGCCGATCAAGAAATATCGCGTGAACATGACCAAGATCGAATCGCGCCCGTCCAAGAAAAAGGCGTGGGATTATTTTTTCTACATCGATCTCGAAGGGCATGTGCAGGACCCGCGCGTCCGGAAGATGCTTGCGGAGATGGAAAAGAAGGTCAAGTTCCTCAAGGTGCTGGGTTCTTACCCTGCGGCGGGAAGCACGAAAGATTAGCGCTACGCGCATTTCAGATCTGAAATTTGAAATTGAGAAAAACATGATTCCATTTAAAAAACACATACAGTCGATCAAGCCGTACGAGCCCGGGAAGCCGATCAAGGAGCTTCAGCGGGAATACGGGATCCGGAGTGTCATCAAGCTCGCCTCGAACGAGAATCCTCTGGGGCCTTCGGGGAAGGCCATCAGCGCGATGCGTAAGGCCATCCGGGAAGTGCATCTCTATCCGGAAGGGAGCTGTTATTATCTCCTGACGCGTTTGGCAAAAGAGCTGGATATCGATCCAGCGCACCTCATTTTCGGGAATGGGTCCAACGAGATCATCGAGCTTTTGGCGCGCGGATTTCTCTCTGAAGGCGACGAAGTGATCTCTTCGGAAATGACCTTTCTGGTTTATCCGATCCTTTCGCAAGTTTGCGGAGCAACGTTCAAGGCCGTCCCTATGAAGGACTACCGGTATGATCTGGAGGGAATCCTTGCGGCGATCACGCCGAAGACCAAGCTCATTTTTATCGCGAATCCCAACAATCCGACCGGCACTTACGTGACCGCTCAGGAGGTCGAGGATTTTCTTTCCAAGGTCCCCGATCATGTGGTGGTGTGTTTTGATGAAGCGTATGTGGATTTTGTGGACGCGGAAGATTTTCCGAAGATGCTCGCGTATGTGAAAGCTGAGAAGCCGAACGTGGTGGTGTTGCGAACGTTTTCCAAGGCGTACGGACTTGCGGGCCTTCGCATCGGCTATGGCGCGGCCTCCAAGGAAATGATCCAGTATCTCCATAAGGTCCGCCAGCCGTTCAATGTGAACTCCGTGGCGCAGGCCGCGGTCGTGGCGGCGCTGGATGATTCGTTCTTTCTTTGGCGTACAAAATGGCTCGTGGTTCGCGGCAGGAAATTTTTCTACCGCAAGCTCAAGAAACTGGGGCTCGACTATCTGCCCAGTCAGGCGAATTTCATTCTGATCCATATGAAGACCGACGGCCAGGAGGTTTACCAGTATCTTCTTCGGCAGGGGATGATCGTCCGGCCGATGACCTCGTACAAACTGCCGGACTGGATCCGTATCACGATCGGGCGGCGTTCCCAGAATGTGCAGTTGATTAAACTATTAAAGAGTTATTTGAATAAGAAAAGTTGATTGAATCTTGAATTTTGTAAGGCGTACGGTGTACGGGGTACGGCGAAAAAGCCTGTCATGTGTGGCGCCGTACGCCTTCCGACGTACTCGAAACCAGGGAGTTAATTATGATTATTGTTCTTAAGAAAACAGCGACGCCGCAAGAACTGGAACACATCTGTCAAAAGGTGCGGGAGCTCGGGCTTACGCCGAACGTTTCACGGGGTATTGAACGCACCGTGATCGGCGTGATCGGGGACGAAGAAAAGCTTCATGTCCAGCCTCTGGAGGTTTTCCCCGGTGTTGAGTCCGTGATGTCGATCTTGAAGCCTTACAAGCTGGCGAGCCGTGACTACAAGGCCGAAAATACCGAGTTTGATATGGGCAATGGCGTGAAGGTGGGCGGTAAGAAGATCGTTGTGATGGCCGGTCCCTGCGCGGTGGAAAATTATGACATGCTTCTGGGGATCGCGAAGGCCGTCAAGCGGTCCGGCGCGACATTTCTCCGTGGCGGGGCGTTCAAGCCTCGGACATCACCTTATTCTTTTCAAGGGCTTGGCGAGGAAGGTTTGAAATACCTGCGCCAAGTGGCGGATGAAGTAGGCCTTTTGGTCGTAACCGAGGTGATGGACACGCGTCAAGTCGAGCTCGTGGCCCAATATGCCGACATGCTTCAGATCGGCGCCCGGAATATGCAAAATTTCGATCTTCTTAAGGAATGCGGTATGACGAAAAAAGCTGTGCTTTTGAAACGGGGTTTGAGCGCGACGGTCAAAGACCTCCTGATGTCCGCCGAATACCTGCTTTCCAAGGGGAATTTCAAGGTGATGCTGGCGGAACGTGGTATCCGCACGTTTGAGACCTCCACGCGGAACACGCTGGATCTGAACGCGATTCCCGTGATCAAGAAAGAAACTCATTTACCGGTGCTTGTGGATCCTTCGCACGGGACCGGGTTCCGTGATTTTGTGGCGCCTATGGGCATGGCCGGAGTGGCAGCCGGGTGTGACGGCCTGATGGTTGAAGTCCATCAATGTCCGGAAGAGGCCAAAAGTGACGGGGAGCAATCGGTCTTGCCGGAGCAATTCGACGAAATGATGAAAAAAGTGCGCCTCATTGCGCATGCCGTAGGACGCGACATATAGTCGCGTCCGGGACTCGTCGCTCGGGACTAGGGACTCGTTTGGGTTCCTCGTTTTTACGAGTCCCGAGGAGCGAGTCCCGAGTCCCAACAGATAGTTAACGAGATTAAATTATGAAGAATAGCGAATTTAAAAAAATCGTAATCGTGGGAATGGGTCTCATGGGCGGCTCGCTTGCTGCGGCATGCCGGAAAAAATTCCCCAAGGCACGGGTGATCGGGATCAGCCGCAGTCGTGAAGCTCTTGCTTGCGCCAAGAAAAAGAAGTGGGTCCATGAAGCCACTCGTGATGTGCTTTTGGGTGTCCAGGGCGCAGACCTCGTGGTGCTTTGCACGCCTGTTGACACTTTTCTGCCTTACCTCAAAGCGATCGACAAAATTTGCGCGAAGGGCGCCTTGGTCATGGATGTCGGAAGCGTCAAGGTGTCTGTTTTAAAGGAAGTGAACTCTCGCCGCTGGAGAAATCTTTCGTTTGTCGGGTGTCATCCCATGGTGGGTTCTCACAATCGTGGAATCGGGGCTGTGAATCCCTCATTATATGAAGGGGGATTGGTGCTTCTCGCTCGTGACAAGAAAACCTGTTCCTGCGCCTATAAACTGAGCAAAAAATTCTGGTCAAAGTTCTCTTCCAGGATCATGGAGCTCACTCCCGAGATGCATGACAAGCTGGTGGGGGAGGTCAGTCACCTGCCGCATGCCATTGCGGCTTGTCTTATGCATACCGTGTCAACGCCAGCGCTTAAAGTGGCTTCGACCGGTTTTCGCGATACCACGCGCATTGCGGCCGCGGCATCGTCCATCTGGCAGCCGATCTTCTCTTCAAACCGGAAAGTGATGCTGGAGGCCCTGAGCTGTTTTGAGCGGGAGCTCCGGACGTTCAAGAAACTCCTTCAAGACCGGGACCCCAAGAAGCTGACGCGGTTCCTCGATCAGGCGCAAAAAAAGCGAGAAGCTCTTTAGGTCACCAAGACACCAAGTCACAAAGTCCAAGAGGCTACGGGTGACGTGGTGACATTGTGACTTTTTTAGAAAATACTCTTCCTATATTCGAAACATATGCTATACTCCTCGAGTTCGCACTGATTTCAGTATTGGTTAACGCTGAGCTGAGAGGGAAAAACGGTGCGGACCCCCATTTTCATGCAATCCCAATGAGAAGGGGACTCTCAAGGAGGTTTTCCCTATTATGCAATCCAATTTCGCAGAGCTGTACGAGAAGTCTTTTCAGGACATCAAGATCGGTGAGGTCGTCAAAGGCACGGTGATCGCGGTTCATGAACGCGACATTGTGGTCGACATCGCTTACAAAGCCGAGGGCATCCTGCCCAAGGACGAGTTTTCGCAGCCCGAACTTCTGGTCGTGGGGTCGGAAGTGGAAGTGCTGTTCGAAGGTTTTAACGATGTCGAAGGCACCGCGATCCTTTCCAAGCGCAAAGCCGATCGTCAAAAGACCTGGAACGATATTCTCTCCAACGCCACCGAAGGCGCCATTGTGGACGGACGTATTACCCGTAAAGTGCGCGGCGGTTTCATGGTCGATATCGGCATGGAAGCGTTCCTGCCGGCGTCGCTTGTGGATATCAAGCCGGTCCGCAATCAGGACATGTTCCTGGGCCTGCAGAGTAAATTCCTCGTCGTAAAGATCAATCATAAGCGCAAGAACGTTGTGGTCTCTCGTAAGGACCTCCTCGAAAAGAGCCGCAACGAAGCCCGCACGGAAAAACTGAGCACCCTCAAGGTGGGTCAGGTTGTGAAGGGCAAAGTGAAGAACATCACCGATTTCGGCGTTTTTATCGACATCGGGAACCTCGATGGTCTTCTCCATATTACCGACATGAGCTGGGGACGCATTTCGCACCCCTCCGACCTTGTGAAAATCGGTGATGATATTGAAGTCGTCGTCATCTCGATCGATCAGGTTAAACAAAAGATCTCCCTCGGCCTGAAGCAGAAGGGAACGGATCCCTGGGGCACGGTGGGCGAGCGTTATTCCATCGGCAATCAAGTTCACGGCAAAGTCGTCAATATCCTGCCGTACGGCGCTTTCGTGGAACTCGAGCCTGGGATCGAAGGCCTCGTCCACATCAGCGAGCTTTCCTGGACCAAGCGCGTCAATCACCCGAGCGAGATCCTTTCGATCGGGATGGAGCTGGATGTGGTGATCCTGAGCCTTGATACCGCCGCGAAGAAAATTTCGCTCGGCGCGAAACAAGCGCAGGAAAATCCCTGGACCACCGCCGCCAACAAGTTTCAGGTTGGCAGCCGCGTGAGCGGGACCATCCGGAACCTCACCGACTACGGCGCGTTCATCGAACTCGAGCCCGGCATTGAAGGGCTGCTCCACGTGTCCGATATTTCGTGGACCCACAAGGTCGCCAAACCCTCGGATGTCCTTAAAAAAGGGGACACTGCGGAAGTGATGATCCTTGCGGTAGACACGGACGCGAAGAAAATCTCGCTCGGCATGAAACAACTCTCAGACGATCCGTGGACCGGACTCACCAAGGATTTCCTCACCGGCCTTGAGCTTCAGGGCAAAGTCACGAGGATCGTGAATTTCGGGGTTTTCGTCGAATTGGACAACGGCCTTGAAGGGCTGATCCACGTCTCCGAGATCCCGGATTGTACCGCGCAGGACCTCACGAAGCGTTTCAATGTAGGCGATTCGCTCCGTTGCAGCATCCTGAATGTGGACCATGAGGGACGTAAGATCGCGCTTTCCTGCAAAAACGAGCCGATCACGGCCTAAAATACAATCGACCGATGACGAGCCCCAGGAACCGTAGAGTTGTCATCACGGGCCTGGGGGTCGTCTCTTCGGTCGGCTTCGGAAAAGAAGCCTTTTGGGATTCCATCTCCAAGGGCAAGAGCGGCGTTTCCAATATCACCGCATTTGACACCACTCCATTCACCACCCATTTCGCCGGCGAGATCAAGAACTTCGACGCGTCGGCTTATATCCTTCCCAAAAAACTCAAACGCATGGACCGCACCACCCAGTTCGCAGTCGTTGCTTCCAAGATGGCGGTTGAGGACGCGAAGCTCGATCTTAATGAGCCCGGTGTCCGGGAACGGACGGGTGTGATCATTGGAACGGCCCTTGCCGGGGTCGGCTATATCCTTGAGCAAGCGGTGGTCCTGCAACAGAGGGGGCCGATGCGGCTTAATCCGTTCACGGCGCTGGCTTCCTTTCCGGACGCTTGCGCCGGCAATGTTTCGATCGAATTGGGCTTGAAAGGGCCTAGTTTTTCTCTTGCGACCGCCTGTTCCTCGGCGTCTGACGCATGCGGGTATGCTTTTGACGCGATCCGGAGCGGCGACCTTGATTTTCTGATCATGGGCGGCGCTGAGGCGACGATATTCCCGGGGATTGTGGCTTCCTTTTGCGTGGCGCGCGCGCTTTCCACAAGAAACGACGCTCCTGAAAAGGCATCACGTCCTTTCAGCATGGACCGCGATGGATTTGTGCTCGGGGAAGGCGCGGGGATGTTTGTCGTTGAAGAGTACGAACATGCGAAGAAGCGGGGAGCGCATATTTATGCGGAGATCCTCGGTCACGGTATGACTTGTGACGCGTATCACATGACGGCGCCGGACCCGGAAGGAACCCAGGCCGCTCGCGCGATGCAGCTGGCCATGGACACGGCGGGCATCACGCCGGAAGAGGTCGATTATATCAACGCCCACGGGACTTCGACGCCTCTCAACGACAAGACCGAGACCCTGGTCATCAAAAAGATCTTTGGGGCGCGGGCTTATGAGATCCCCATCAGCTCCATTAAATCCATGATCGGCCACTTGATCGGCGCGGCCGGAAGCGTGGAGCTCATTGCGACGCTCCTGGCCATGGAACATCAGCTGGTCCCTCCGACCATCAACTACAACTCCAAAGACCCCGAATGCGACCTGGATTATGTGCCGAACGTGGCGCGTCCCGCAAAGATCCGGATCGCGATGAAGAACTCCTTCGGCTTCGGCGGCAAGAACTCGATATTAGTACTCAAGAAGGTCTGAGTACAAATATCGTGTAAGCTCCAAATCCCAAGAAGCAATATCCAAGCAAACTCCAAATAAAAATATCCAAACAAGCAACGAAACGGTTTGCGGCGTTTCGCCCATTGGAATTTGATTCTTGGGAATTGCTTGGTGATTGTATCTTGGATCTTGGAATTTAAAGATGGAGCGGCGGGAACTACTCTAAATCTTCGTTTGTTTCTTCGCTGACTGTGGTGAGATTTTTTCGGTGCCCGATCGTATCGGTAGCCGCTCCCGCGAGGATGCCTCGCTTGGAAGCTTCAATGAACTCCACCATGTGCGCGACTTCAGGACTTTTGAGGGATTTTTTGATCGCTTCCAAAGCTTGACTGACATTCATCCCCGAGCGATAAAGTAACTTGTAGGCTTCCTTGATCTCGGCGCGTACCCCGGGGCCGATACCGGCGCGTCGCATACCCACCACATTGATCCCTTGAGCAACCCCCGGCCGTCCGCCACAGATCACGTAAGGCGGGATGTCTTTATTGATCGCGGTCAGAGCGCTCACCATGGCGAGCGTGCCGATGCGCGTGAACTGATGAAATCCCGTCATTCCGGAGAGAAAGGCTTTGTCTTCGACCACGCAATGGCCGGTGAGGGAGGCCTGGTTCACCATGATGATGTTATTGCCGAGATGGCAATTATGGGCGATGTGGCAATAGGCCATGATGAAGTTGGAATCGCCGATCACGGTGGACGTACCTTCTTTGGTGCCGCGGTGAATGGTGACAAATTCTCGGATGACATTCTTTGAGCCGATCTTGGTGAAGGTAGCTTCGCCCTTATAGGCCAGGTCCTGGGGTTCATGACCGATCACGGCATTCATATGGATCGTATTGTGATCTCCGATCACGGTCCCGCGGGCGAGGAAGGCGCCGGAGAGGATCTTGTTGTGGGAGCCGATCTTGACCCCGTCCTCAAGAGTGACGTTCGGCCCGATCGTATTGCCCGTTCCGATCTCGACATTTTTTCCGATTATGGCGCTTGCATGGATTTCAGACATGGGCGGGATTATATCACAACTCCGACTAGAGACTGAAGTCTAAAGACTGCAGCAAAAGCCTCCGGTCTAACGAGAAAGTGGGCCAGTAATGAAGAAATTCACCCCTCAAATACCGGGTATTTGAAAAGCGGTTTTTCCACCATTCAAGTACCCGGTATTTGAGCGGTTAGATATTCGATATACTATATGCGACATACAATTGATTAAGGATGCTATATCTCGCTAGTGATAGAAAGGCTATCTCGCAAGTCGTTACAAATAGGCATTTTACGTGAAAAAAACTTAATATTTTATGCCTCCATCCCTTGCATTCCTGGGAGTCATCAGTTATATTTCTGACAACTTTGTAAAGACCAAGAAAAATTAGATATAATCAGTTTCGAAATCACTCTAAAAAATCCACTTTTGAAGAGGATGAACTGCTGAATGAATTCCTGTAAACCATTCAAGACGGTTGTTGCCGCTTTCACTGTCTTTACATTTTTCGTCACAGGTCTCGGTATTTCTCCCAATGCTTTTGCCTCGGCCGTCACCCCCGAAGTGTCTCTGCCGTATCAGGTCAAATTGACCGAGAATCTCCATATTGCCATCCCGCAGGAATTAGGCAAACTCGAAAATTTCAATAAGGGTCAAGGCCCCGCCATTTTTCACATTCAGGACGCCCACGGCCATTACGAAGGTCAGCAAAAGATCCGACAATTGCTCGGGTTTTTGAGCAAGACTTACGGCGTGAATACCGTGCTTGTGGAAGGGAGCGCTTTCCGGCTCGATCCTGAAAAGATCCGGTTCTTCCCGAAGAACATGAAAAAGACCCTGGCCGTGAATGAAGCATTCACACGCCACGCATGGGTCTCTGGAGCCGAACTTTTTCTGTTGGATCAGATCCAACAGAAAAAGTCTGGAGCAGGGAGTTCGGAGTTTAGAGCAAAATCTTTTGACTCCGAACGCCAAACTCATAACTCCGAACTTGCGACGGCGCTCGGGATCGAGGAGTCTAAAAGTTATACGGAGAACGGCCGCGCGTTCGTAGAAGTTCTTACTGAAAAACAAAAGACCGGGCAATTTCTCGCGGATATGAATATGCAGATCGAGAGGCTCGCCAGTCACTTCCTTAATAAAGACCTTCGTGATTTCCTCCGGCGCGTCGAAGGTTTTGAAAAGAACCAGATCCCGCTTGATACCTGGCTTGCCTATCTGAAAGGGGAAGCCGCCAAGCGTCTTGAGATCGATCTCGCTTCACCGGCCCAGCAGCTTGATTGGCCCATGTTGGTGCGTCTTTTCAAGGTGCAGGAGCTTGTTTCAAAGCTTGATAAGAAGGCATTTGTGGGCGAGCGTGAAAAATTTCTTAAAGCGCTGCGGCGGTTTGTGCCGCAAGACACACGCCACACGGCACAGGCCACAAGAGAGAATCGTGTGGCTTTGTGGCATGGTGGCCTTGTGGCCTCAGTCGAGGAGCTTCTCCGAAGCGACTCGAAAAGCGTTCAACTTCCCGACCCAGAAACCGGCCTTCTTTTCGAAGACATGGTCAAGCGCTTGCCGGAGAATTTCAATTACGACGCGTTCCCCAATGTCCGTTATTTTATCGGGACCCTGATCCTCCAGAGCGAGCTCAAAGCCGATCGTCTCATGCTGGAAGTTCAGAAGCTCTCCGAGGCAGTCGCCGCGAAACTCACCCGTAATAAGGAAGAGCAAAAGCTTGTCGCCTTGCTTGCCGATCACCGGTTGTTGCAGAAGCTTTTTGCGTTGGAATTGACGCCTGATGATTATGAAATAATCATCGGGACTCGGGACTCGCACCTCGGGACTCGACTAAAGCCATCTAATATCGCAGAACGGTTTCGGCAGGTTGGGCTTGGGGCTCTTCAAACGAGGAACCAAAACGAGTCCCGAGCCCCGAGCAACGAGTCCCGCGTGCGCCAGATTGAATTTAAACACGTCGAAGACTTGGATGTATTGTTCAACAAAGCGCTCGCGTTTTACGAAGGCGTCAAGGAACGCGACGGCAAGATGGAAGAGCGGATCGAGGAACGCTTGAAAGAGACCGGCGCCGCCAAGGTCGCCGTTATTACCGGCGGTTTCCATAGCCAGCCGATGCAAGCTCACTTCATTGATAAAGGATATTCCTACGCCCTCATTACTCCCAAGCTTTCCGGCGCCGATGAGGCGGGCCAACAGAATTACATCAAGGCTGCGATGGGAACGCTGATGCCGGCTAAAAACACGTATAAAACTCCTTATATTTTTACGACCTTGAATCCTCAGGGTGACGGAGCGTCGCTTACGGGGATCAAAACGGATGTGACCGGTGCGCTCCAGGACATGGTGGGAGGCCGCATCCTGACACCCGGCGAGATGAAAACGATCGTTCAAAAGCTCGCAGGACGAAAAGGAGCTCTCAAGGCGAAAGAAGATGAGATCGCCAAGGCCCAAGAAGAGCTCGATAAGACTTTTGTGATGGATGGAGCCCCGGCCGTTGAATTGTTTTCTGCCCAGAAAAAACAGTTAGAGACCGAGCTCTCTCAATTGAGTGCCCCAGAACGCTCGGAAGCCCGGATGGATGTTCGTGATATGGGAGTACGTCAGTTGATTCCGGCTCTTCTGGAAATTATAAACTACAGTGGGAAGACAGTAACCGATGCGGCGAAGGGTCTTCATTTGGATCAAGACGCTGTAACTCGAATTCATAGAACGTTATCTACTGGAGAATGGGGAGAAGGATCTAGGGATCTTGAGATCGCGATTCAACGGGCCAGGACACTGGTTCGCTCCTATCGTGCGCAGCTTGCCCTTCGCGAGTTTTCTGGGGAGGAGAGGCTTACTGACGTTTTGCGCGCGCAAGTGGAAGGTGCCTTGAGGTCTCTTGAAGAAGCACCGGAAGGAGAAAAAGAATTGGACGCTGCAGAATCATTTATCGGCCGCTCGGAAGCGCGGGCGGCGGCGAAGATGCAAGTGGCTAGCGTTTCTGGCGACCAACCGCTAGCAAACAGGTTTGGCTGGAACCAAGAAATGCTAAGCGGCGTATTTGTGGCATTGATGGGGCTAGCTATTGTCGGTCTTCTTTTCGTTTATATGTGGCTAGGTCCCAAGGCGGCAAGAACAGAAATTGAAATGGCTACGAAAGTGGTTACGGCGCAGCATCAAGAAGCCGCTTCCCGATTTACCGGCGTTTTTAATGAGATGGGGGAGATGAATCTTTCTGACAAGCAAGGAATTCAAAGGACCTTTAAGTCTCTTGTTAGGCAACATGACCTGAGAACGCTTTTGTCGTTAGATGCGTTTTCGAATAGGGCCGGAAATTTTTTATACTTAGCAGCTCAAGGATACCCGCAGCCGGATCCGAAGCAGCCTTTTTCAGGAATTCTGTTTAAGACTTCCGACACCATTCAACTCATTGGGCCCATTCACAATGGGGAGCGATGGGTGATTGATCTTGAACCGGAAAGCAGCTCAGGGGGCGTTCTGCTCGGGGCAGCTGGAGGTTATCTGTTGGGGAATGGCTCAGGGATTGCAACGCTGGCAGGGGGGATGTTTGGAAATGCCTTTGCAAGCGCTGCAGAGGGTGTTGTTTTAAGAACGGGATCTTTCGCGGATTCTCAAATCATGAAAGATTATTCAGTCGCATTGCCTTTGTCGGCATTGGAACATTTAGCGAAAGCCCCACCTGGTGCGCCTGTAATAACGCGCCCAGAAGTGCGTCGCCAAGCATTACAACTTCCAGAAACAGCACCGGATACCCGGGGGACAGGTCCAGTCCGCTCGGAAGCGCGGGCAGAACTCGATCCTTCGAACTATTTCAACCTTCAATTTCCTGTCCATGACAGGGACCTTCCTTCCAGTTTTTCTCTCGTTGATTTTCAAGATAGAGACGGAAAACGGATCCATTTGCGTATCAAGGGCGATTTTTTGAATTTTAACTTAGCCACGGCACCGATCGTTTTTCTCGAGTCCGGGGAAGGAGCCATGTGGCTGCGGAGAATAGAGCCCTCAACAGGATGGCTGAAGGCTATTGCTTTTTTGAGGAGTCGCGTGAGAGCTGGCAGACGTTGGGAATCCTCTCGGGTCGACAACCGGCATACATATATTTCTTATGATGGTGCCGGTTATCAACACGAAATAGGATATATAACGGTCCAAAACGGGATCATTACGGTCGAGGTCGATGGCGTAAGGGAGCAATTCGCCGCAGGCCGCTCGGAAACGAGGGAGGTCTTGCAACGGGATTCGGTATTGTATCCGGGGAACAGAATACGGATGGATCTGAAGCCTGGCGAGCCTCAATGGCGGGCTTTCCTGGTCGTGGTCCGTAACGATACTAAAGGCAAATTTGACGAACCGTCTGTGAGGTTTGGAGAAAGTTTTAGGGGGCGTCCTGAAGGATCTGACCGGAAAATTATCAGCGTCGCAGGGACTGTGTTGGCATTTTTTGGGGAGGATTTGTTGGGTAAGGAGGTTGTCCGCTCGGAAGCGAGGGGCGATCAATCGACCGAATTGTCTTTGCGGAAGCCTCAGCCGGTCGTTGCTCGGTCGTCGATAAGAACATGGGTGGCTTCCATGGCAGTATTTATTTTGACAGCTTTACCTGCAAAAGCGTCTTGGTGGTGGTTTTTCGTTTTTGACTCGTTTACGACACAATCTTCAGAGCCCTCGCCTCCAGTGGATGGGAATGCAGCGCTTATAGCCGTGGGGGCGGTTGGCCTGATGGCTGCGGGTATTTTGTTCGTTACCCGTGACCGCTCCGAAATGCGCTCGCCCGCCGACGCTTCAGTGGCGGGCTTGACAAAGGAACAAGAGGAAGTGTTCCAGAAGTCGATCAAGAATTTAACGGACGGCACCCCTGCGGCTCGGAAATCCGCGGCCTGGGAGTTGGGTGAACTGAAAGATCCTCGAGCGATTCCCGCATTGATCCCGGCTTTAAATGATGACGATTATGGCGTCCGCTATTTTGTCATTCGAGCGCTCGCCGCATTCAACAGTGACCCCCAAGTTGTTTCCACCCTGACTGAAAAATTGACAGATCCGGATGCCGGCACCCGGTATGCAGCCGAGCAATCTCTGGGATCTCGCTCCGAGGCAAGGCACAGCTTTCTGACACCAGACAAACAGCATGAAGTGCAGATCGTTCTGGATTCGAACAATGAATACGGTCTTTTGATCGATGGGGTGGGGGATGGTTTCCCGGCCGACATGTCCGAAGCCGACCAGGCCTTGGCCATGGCTCAAGCTCAAAAATGGATAAACGAACACCCGGCCGTTGCTGCCGAAGCTCCCGCGAAGCCGGCGATTGTGGCTCAGCCTGAAGTTCCGAAGGCGAGCCCCACTCCTGCATCTATGCCGGGACGAGCGGCCGCAGCCCAGTTTGCGCGAAAGACGCCGGTAGCAGTTTCAGCCACGGCGGCTCCCGAAACGGCTTCTGTAAAAAAGCCCGGAACTTCCGCGCCAGCCATTCTTGAAAAACCGGCGGGCGGGATCGTTCTAAGCTTTAAGACGGATGCCACACCCCCACAGCAAGTGGAGGTTTTGCGCGCTGCCGGGAACGAAGATGTTTTTCTCATTACGCAAAAAGTGGGCGGCCAAGTAGCTTCCTTTTTTCTTAAGATCGACGGCCAGATCCTGAAGATCGACGATAAGGTTTTCAAGATCAACGGCCAGGCCCTGAAAAAAGAACAGGTGCAGGTCGTGATGCAGATTATTGCGCTTGCCAAGACAAAACTTGAAAAAGCCTCACGGCCGGATCTCAGCGGTCTTAAGTTAACGGAAAGAGCTTTTGGTGGTCCCGCGGACCAAAGTCCGGAGGGCAAAGCTGCCAGGGCAAAGCGGTTGGCGGCGCAACAGGCAGCGCAGGCTGTTAAAGAAGAAGCCGCGCGCCAGGCCAGGCTCCAAAACTCCAAGCGGGTGGTGGAAGATCGCAAAGGCGGGTTGATCGATGCCCTTTATCGTTTGCCGGAAGAGAACAAACGGGTCCGTCTTGCGTGGGACAAACTATCGACGGCTTTTGAAGCTAGCGTTCTCAAGGACCGGGGCGGTGAATTGCTGGACCTGTTGAATCAGGCGAAAAAGTTTTCATCGGTCCGTACCCGGACTTATATTTTTACCGCAGTTGTCCTCGTTACGGTGCTTTCGTTTCTTATCGGGACCGGGGCTGTCATGGGGGCGCTTGTTGCGGCTTGTTGCATCGGGCTTGGCGAATTGTGGTTTTTCAGTCATTACAAACCTTCCATTCTTGATATCGATGATGTTCTCCTGCTGATCGCGCCGCTCCAAAAGGCCCTGGACGACGTCAAAACAAAATTCAAAAAAAGCCAGGAGACGACGACTGGCACAAACGGCAAAACGGTGGGGGGGTTTGGCGACGGCGTTGCGAAAGCCTCGGATGAGGCCGTGAATAAAATGGATGCTCAGCAGGAGAAAAAAGGTTCCCTCGCGGCCTCCGTGATCGTGCCAAAACTTACGGAAGTGATCGCTGGTGTTCTTGCGGATAGTTTTGCGCAAAGGCTGGCTCAAAAACCAGCGCCGCGGCCCGGCATGAACGGCTCTGTCACTCCGCCGGTTCGTTCCGAAATCCGAGGAGGTCAGAATAGTAAAGTTCAGGCTCTTTTTGAGAAAGCTGACGCCACATGGCAAGAAGAAAACGGTGCTGTTAAGGTTCTTACTGCTGAAGTGAACAGTTTTCGGGAGGCCGTTAATCAAGTTAACGACAAGGCTGTTATTGAAAAATTACTTCTGCTGATCAGCGAAGCGGAAGAACAACTTGCCGCAGCCGGATTGCTGTTGTCCTATCACTATAGAACAACATTAAAACAGATCGTGACCGCGCGCGGAAAACAGCTTCGCTCCGGAGTGCGGGAAGAAAAACCGGTTTTTGTTACTTTGAACGTGAATACAGACCTGCAAGGGCTGAATTTCAAAGATGTTGAAGCGGCGGTCGTGAGCGGCAAGATTGCCATCGCGGAGGTTTCCGTGGATTGGGCCCGGAAGATCAAATCCGAATTCCCCGACGATACCTTCACGATCTTTATTTCTCCTTTTGACGAAGAACAAATAGCTCAGGAAATGAATAAAACCGGTCGGACCAGAGACGAAGCGATCTTTGATTTAATGCTGGTCCGGCAAAAAGAACGTGCCTTAGAAAAGCCGATCGCTGAGAAAAAGCAGCTTGCCCGCGCTATGGCCGCACCGCGTGAAATGGCGCTTCAGAGTGAATACAATCAGGTCATTGTGAGCAATGTGCTTAAGGATCTTAAAAAAGACGGATCGCGGTGGACTGGCGTGGAAGGCGACAAGATTGTTGGTCAATTTATGGCTGCGGTTGAGACCGCCAAAAAAGCCGGCAAAAAATTAATCCTCTATTCCGGGCCGTCGGCGACCGGAAAAACGCCGCTATGGGACCAGATTCAAAAAAGATATGGAGATCAATTTTCACGGATTGTGCTTTATACAACGCGTGACCGGCGCGAAGGTGAGATCAATGGCGTCGATTTCCACTTTGTATCCATTGCTGAGCTTAAAAGCCTGGAACTGGATTTGAATACAAACCCGTCGGAAATTGCAGCCATTAAGGGTGAAATACATACCCATTGGGAAGAAAATATTACTCCTTCGGTTTTTTCGCATTTATCGATTCGAAGTTTGTTTTATGCTTTAAATCACCAACCAGAGGTCAGGTTGTGGGTTGATACTTTCATGACAGGACAAGAGGACTCGGCCTATGAACATGAGGACATCGATACAAAACCTCATTCCGAAGAAGACGTTATCGGCGCGACAAGGTCTTTTTTGCAAACGATTGCCCGAAAATTTTTGGAAGTCAGTAACGATAAGAATGAACTCGAGGTCCTTCTCATCCTCCCTGATGACATTGTTCATAAGACCTTAGTTAACGACAAAATTCGGACTCTTTCTGAGCGCTCCGAAGCTCGCTCGCTCGCCGATTTATCCGCCAAAGTTTTAGTGGAGGAAGCTTCCGTGGCGGGCTTGACAGCGGAACAAGAAAGACTGCTCCAGAAGTCGATCAAGAATTTAAAGGACGTAAAGAACGGCACTCCTGCAGCCCGCAAGTCCGCGGCCTGGGAGTTGGGGGAACTGAAAGATTCTCGAGCGGTTCCCGCATTGATCCCGGCTTTAAATGATGACGATTATGGCGTCCGCTATTTTGTCATTCGAGCTCTCGCTTCATTTAACAGCGATCCCAAAGTCATCTCCGCGCTAACGGGAAAATTGACAGATCCGGATGCCGGCACCCTCTATGCAGTCAAGCAAGCCTTGGGATCTCGCTCCGAGATGCGCGAGTCAATATCGGCCAAGGAGGCCGACAGGCAGAATGCGCTGGCTGAGATCCGTGCCCGCATTCGCGTTATGCCCTACGAAGAGCTTTTAGTTCTTATTAAAAACGCCGGCTATACGCCTGATGATATTGGCGGAAGGCTGGACTTGAACGGCCGTGAGCAAGCCTACAGGATTCTCTCTTGGGGCAAGCAAGTCGTCGGAGACGGTTTCGGCAATTGGGTCGAAGGGGAAGATGGAATTAATGACCATGTGCTTGGCGGTTTAGCCCTTGCCGGTCTTTTGGCAGGTATTTTTATTCCGGCCTCTACCTTTTTCTGGCATGTTCTCATCGGCGTGGGTGCTTTCGTCGCAGGACTTGTAGCCGTGATCGTGGTCGCCATTTTGAATTCTTGGTTTGCAAAACGATCTGACGAAGCAGCGTTCATAAGATTCCAGAAAAACGTCGAGGCGGCTCATTCCGACTCTCTCGGGCAGGCGATCGAGCGGGAAAAAATATTCCAGCGGGCAAAACGAGATTTGACAGAAGGTGATCCGGAGGCCCGCGAGTTCGCAGCCTGGGAGCTGGGCGCGTTAAAAGACCCTCGGGCGGTTGACGTATTGGTCCCGGCTCTTAATGACAAAGACTTTGAGGCCTGCTCTTCGGTTATCCGAGCTCTTGCCGCCTTCAACGACGATCCTCTAGTTGTTTCTGCTCTAAAGAAAAAAATAAAGGATCCGAATCGCGGGCTCAGCTATTTGTCAGCGCATGTCCTGGCTGAACAGAAGGATCTTGGAACCCGTCTCATTCGTCCTGCCGATGGAAGGCGATCGTTTAACCCTACGGTGTGGGGGCCTCCGGAGTGGCTGCAAGAGGTCGATAAGCTGGCGACGCGGCTTCAGGAAAGAGTTCGCGCGGCTGAAAAGGTAGGATCCCCGGAAACGGCACGGCTGAAGACGCGACTGGAGGATGTTCTGACTATTCAAGCAACCATGAAAAGTATTTTCATGAAGATCGAGAGCCGGATTCAAGAGATTCAGAAAAGAATGAAAGGCGAGTCTTCCGAGGAGAGTATTCTTCAAGGTCTTGAGGCGCAGCAGCCTTCCATTCATGAGCGGGTCCTTGAAATAAAGGGACTTTACGAAAAAGCGATTTCAGTGACGCGTGCTGAAGTCCGCCGGGCAACAACAGGCGAGGCGAATAAACCGAATGTGGTGGTAAGGAAAGACGGGGCCGATCAGATCGCGGATCTGGTTTACGCAGCGACTCTGAAAAATGGCGTTCTGGCGTTTACTTCGAAGCCCGGTGAATCGATCCTGCGTAATCTCTATCACTCAACAAAGGATGGAATGCAGAAGCTGGAGCTAAAGTCGGAGGATCATTCGCTCATTCAGACCGTGATCCGGGTTGCCGTGGAGGAAAAAAAGTTTTCCGATGCCATTGTTCACGTCGGTTTGAACGGATGGGTTTTGTCAAGCGAGAACCGGTTTTTCCTAACGCCCGTTATTACGAGCATCGAATCTCCCAGTTTGCGGGAGCCGCAATTCCAGCAGGCGATGAAGGCTCTGGCTTTCAGGCCTCTCTTTGACCGTTTTTCCTACGATATTGGTATCAGGCGCCGGGTGGCTAACGCCAAAAAACTTGGGGAGCTTGGAGACCCGCGCGCTGTTCCCGTATTGATCAAGGCTTTAGGCGATATGGATAGTGATGTCACTGTAGCAGCCGCTAAAGCCCTTGGAATACTAGGAGATCCGCAGGCCATTCCCGCTTTACAGGAGGCACTTGAGGTCAAAGACGTTCTTCTGCACCAGGCTGCAACAGAAGCACTCAAGCGGATCGAATTGGTGGCAAAGGACAGCCAAACCCCAGACGTCAGACGTCAGACCACAGCCAAAGCTTCAAATCTTAAGTCTCCAGTCTCCGGTCTTTTGTCCTCTGTCTTAATGGCGGGGGTTATGGGGATGATAGCGGGAATAGCATCTGGACAGATTGGTCGTGCGGCTGAGCCCGTTACGAAAGACACCAAAGTTCTGATCATTCGCAATAATGGTGAGTCTCTTCTGCTTGTTCCCGATGATAAAGAGACGCAAAAAGAGCCCAAAAAAACAAGAGCCAGGAAAAACTACAATGAAGGGATTGCCTCGGCTGAGGACGGGGATTATTCTCTGGCGATTTTTTTCTTTAGTGAAGCTATCAAAATGGATCCCACATTTACCGAAGCGTATAACAATAGAGGCTCTGCATATGTTCAGTCGGGCCAAGAAGCGAAAGCGCTTGCAGACTTCGAGAGAGCGACCATCCTGAATCCAACCAACTCATTAATATATTTCAACCATGGTCTGGCTCTCAGTCTGCTGGGGCGGCAAGAGAAGTCCATCGAGAAGATGACGAAGGCTATCGAGCTTGATCCGGAGTACACCGAAGCCTATAAGAACAGAGCTGTTAACTATATCTCTCTCGGACGGTACGCGGACGCTGTCACGGATGTTAGTACGGCCATCTCTCTTGGGAAGAAAGATGTTTTAATGTATAGCACTCGTGCGCAACTTTTTGTGCTTTTAGAACAATATGACAAGGCGATTTTCGATTTTACAAAGATTATTCAGCTCGATCCTGGGAATGCCGGATATTATTTTGCGCGGGGGAATGCCTTGTTAGCGATGAAGAAGTACGGGTCGGCTGCTGCTGATTTTACCAAGGCCATAGAACTTTCTCCCGATGATTTCAGATTTTATTATAACCGCGGCATTGCTCACGCAGCAGCAAAGAACGCAGAGGCGTCAAAAAAAGATTTTCTGAAAGCATATAATTTGAATCCTGGGCTGAGAGATATGATTATTGACATCGCCGCTGAAATGGAACTCAAAATCGATCTCGATGCTTCTAGCGGCGACTGGCAAAAAGGTAAAAAAACAGTACCAGGCACCACGGGAACGAAGGATCGCTTTCGCTCCGAAGTCCGGCTAGCGGAGGATCAAGAGAAGGTGTTCCAGAAGGCGAAGAAGGATCTGGCTTTCAGGCCTCTCTTTGACCGTTTTTCCTACGATATTGGTATCAGGCGCCGGGTGGCTAACGCCAAAAAACTTGGGGAGTTTGGAGATCGCCGGGCTGTCCCCGCATTGATCAAGGCTTTAGGCGATATGGATAGTGATGTCACTGTAGCAGCCGCTAAAGCCCTTGGAATATTGGGAGATCCACAGGCCATTCCCGCGTTGCGAGAGGCGCTCGAGGTCAAAGACGTTCTTCTGCATCAGGCTGCCACCGAAGCCCTTGAAAAGATCCAACCGAAAGATATTCAGACGCCCTCTCAAGACGAACTGCAAATTCAATTACCAAAGATCGTGCAAGAACTCGATCGAATCCAGGACCGGCAGATAGCCTCAAACGAGGAACCCGGTTTTTCGCGCGAAGATGTGCAGGCCCTTGAAGGACAGCGCTCCGCGATCCTGGAAAAAATAAGATCGAGCCGCGCTGAGACGAGGACGCTTGTTGATGCGATGACAACAAACAGATTTTTTGAGCGCCTGGAGATGCTCAATCAGCACCGGGGAAGACTCGTGAATCTCGGTGTCTATGCGATAGAAGTTATGAAGGAATGGCTCGTGTCGGAGCACTTCAGCTCGCGGCGATATGCTTTTTCGACATTGAAAGCCGGAGGACAATTAACCGATGCCGACGTTATTGCTTTTATAACAGCCGAATGGAAAGACAGCACTCTTTTTGCTGGTGAAAGGAATTTTATCCGAGAAGAGGTCCAAAGCATCTCAGAGGCGATGAGCCCCGCGCTACTGCCCGAGGGACTGCGGAAGATATTATTGGATACTCGCTCCGAGATGCGGACCGGGGTGTTGCCGAGGGTCGACCCGACATCGACCGCCGCCTGGAAAGATCTCGGGGAACTTGCTCCGCTGATGAAGAAAATTCCCATAAAAAATATGTTCGAGATTGATCCCGATCGTGGCACAAGATATTCCATCTCGCTGGGTGATGACTTGTTCCTGGATTATTCTAAAAACAAGATCGACCATGACGTTATGCAGGCGGGTTTGCGGCTGACGGATCAGACGCGATTGAAAGAAGCGATCGAGTTGATGTTCGCTGGCGCGAAGATCAACGAGACTGAGGGCCGCGCCGCGCTCCACACCGCGCTCCGGGCTCCGGAAGATGCTGTGATCGAAGTGGACGGAGTGAATGTCGTCCCGGCGGTACACAAAGTCCTTCAGCGAATGAAAAAGTTCACCGACGAAGTCCGTTCGGGTGTGTGGAAGGGGTCCACCGGCAAGCGCATCAAGAATATCGTCAATATCGGGATCGGCGGTTCGGACCTCGGGCCGGTGATGGCTTACGAAGCGCTCAAGAGCTATAGCGACAGGAACCTGACGGTTCGTTTTGTGTCGAACGTGGATGCGACGGATTTTGTGGAAAAGACCCGCGACCTCAAGCCAGAAGAAACGCTTTTTATTGTCGCTTCCAAGACCTTCAAGACTCAGGAAACCATGACGAACGCCGGGACGGCGCGCGAATGGGCTTTGCGTACGTTAAGGCCGTTGCAGAAGAATGCTCATCCTAATGATCCGAGGGAGCAAGAGGAAAAGGACAAGGAGATCGTAGGTAAACATTTTGTGGCGGTTTCGACGGCTGAAAAGGAAGTCAAGGCTTTCGGGATCGATACAGCGAATATGTTCGAGTTCTGGGACTGGGTCGGCGGGCGTTATTCCATGTGGTCCGCGGTCGGTCTGTCGCTCATGTGCGCGATCGGTTACGACCGGTATCGTGAGTTTTTGGACGGTGCGCATGAAATGGACGATCATTTCAGGACGGCGCCTTTTGAGAAAAATATTCCCGTGATCCTGGCGCTTCTCGGGATCTGGTACAACAATTTCCTCGGCGCTCAATCCTACGCGGTCCTGCCATACGACCAGTATCTGAGCCGTTTTGCGGCTTACCTCCAGCAAGGGGACATGGAATCGAACGGGAAGAGGACCGGCCGTGACGGTCAGCCCGTGACGTATCAAACAGGCCCGATCATTTGGGGTGAACCCGGCACGAACGGCCAGCATGCCTTCTATCAATTGATCCACCAAGGGACGAAGCTGATCCCCGCGGATTTCATCGGTTTCGTGAATTCCCTGAATCCGATCGGGAATCATCATGACAAGCTTACGGCCAATCTTTTTGCGCAAACAAAAGCGCTTGCGTTCGGGAAAACCGCCGATGATGCGCGGGCGGATCTTCTGGCTGAAAACGAAGAGTTAAAAGCGGAAGGCAAAACACCGCGGACTGATGCGGAGATCGAAGAACTCATTCGCCCGTTCGATCTTTTTGAAGGTGATAAACCGACCAATACGATCCTTGTTAACAAGCTCACGCCGCGGACGCTTGGGATGCTCGTCGCGATGTACGAACACAAGATCTTTGTGCAGGGCGTGATCTGGAATATCTTCAGCTTTGATCAGCCGGGCGTGGAGCTCGGCAAAGCGCTTGCGAAGAGGATCCTTCCGCAGCTTGCTCCGAATGCCAAGATGAATGAGCGAGAGGACAGTTCGACCCAGGGGCTTATCGCTCGATGGAAAAAAACGAAGGGTCGTTCCGAATCCCGTGTTTTTGATCTGGCCATGCTCGGCACGGTCGGGAGCGCCGGCTGGATCGATCACGCGTATTCCGCTTGGGAAAAACACCCCATTTTATCCGAAGTATGGCTCACAGTCGGAGTAGTTTTGGGCTATGCCTTTGTATTATCCTTGCTGGTTGTCTTCGCGAACCATGTCAGGAAAAGGGAAGAAGCCCTAAAGTCCGAAGAGGTTGCGCGTGCAATGGCGGCTAAGAACCTCGGCGAGATTTCGAAGGCTGATCCAAGCCTTCTGGAGTCGAAGACCCCTCGCTCGGAAACTCGGACGCAGAACTGGGACGCGGATCATTGGTTCAGGGCTCCCATGAACGCATTGGCTCACAGCAAGAAGGACCGTAAAAATATCGTCGGGATTTGGCTGAATGCCGGCGGTCAATATTATTTTGTTTACAAAGACCGGTTGCCGAAAGCGCTGGAGCTTTACCATCGCGGGGAGATCGTTGATATTCATCAGGTCGGTGTCGACAAACAAAGCCGGCCCGTTTATTCCGCTCTGGAAGAAAAAGAAGCCGCTAAGCCCGTAGCAATGGCAACTTTTGTGCCAAAGACCTCGCTTTCCAAGCATCCGGACTTTTTCGCCTTCAATTTTGATCCCGCGAAATCTTATCGGGAAAACGTTCCCACGTTTTTGGGCCACTTGTTAGAAAAAGCCATGGAAGGCGGAACCGTTCGTAGAATCAACTCCAGCAGCTATATGATCGAGTCGGATCTTTTTACCTCAGAGCACATTACTGTCGATTGGAGCGGAGCTTCGGATATTTTGATGATCGGATTTTTAAACGACGCATACGGGTCGTTGCTAGGCTTTCGGTTCAACTTTGATCCGGAACGTGGATGGGAAAGAGTCCGGACCGTTCTGGATTATCGCGGGACACAGATCGAGGAACCGGAATTGGCAGGGAGCAACGGCACTTTTACAAGACTTCCCGCCCGGCTTCAGGGTTTCGAATTTGACGGCGCAAGGTTCACGATCAAGGCCGAACAGCAAGCGCTCGATGTTATTCTGCCGCAAAAGATCCGGGAAGCGATGAAAGATCGTAATATCCGTTTCAATAGCCTCGAGCTCGTAGCTGAAATCGTCCCGATGTCTCGTGAAGCCGTGAGGGACATTCTTGAAAAGGCGGCTGTCTCTGTGACGCATCAAAGAGCGGAATCGCTTTCTGCCAAAAAGGAATGGGACGAAACCTATAGTATTTTGAAAGATCTTTCCGCAGCGCTTTGGCAGGTCTTGGATAAGGATCTTCCCGGTCCGGACGTGGATTCATGGATCAAGTTCCTGACTTCCCAGGTTGGCGAGCAGCATGCCCGTCAGATCGTCGCCAATCTCCCGCAAGAGATTTTTTCCAGGGTGCGCTCAGAAGTGAGGGGCGTGGTGTTGCCGGAGGCGGTGGTGTCATCGAATCAGAGTTTGTTCAGCGATATCAGGACCGTTGCCGAAAATCGTGGCGCCGCGGCGGCGCTTGAATTCATTCATGCGTATGAGCCGCGAATTACAGGGGAAAAGGATCTTGCTGCACTCGCAGCTTTTCGCAAAGAGATGGAACTCCTGGTCCGTCCCACGGGGGGAATGGATTCCTGGGAAAAAGCGGGCCGTGTGGATTGGACGGGTCCGATGGAATTAGAAAACGCTCCTCCGCGTTCTGAAGTGCGTGGAGAAGAAACGCGGAGAGAATTTATAAAGAAGGCCCTCATGTTTGGAGTCGTGGCGGCTGTTGTGGGTCTTGCCGGCTGTGAAGATGATGGGGGCACGGACCTTAGCTCAGAGGAATCCAAAACGACAGATCCTCAGTCTTCCGGTTCTTCGGGAAAGTCCTCCCGAGAGGTTTATACAGTAAGTGCTTCAAACGCCGCGGCGATCGCGCAAGGTGCGGGGCTTTCAAACGGCGGTTATGAAGATGTCGCCTATACCGGGGATGTCAATGCCATGAAAGATTTCATCCGGCGTGTGATCGCCAGTCGTGGCTGGAGTATTAATTCGGAGGGTGGGCTGAGCGGTTTGGCGCCCTTCTACACTGCCTACAATCCCGAAGTTTCAAATCCGGAGTTTGGCAAAGGTGCCCAGAGTTTTGGCCGGCTAGTGGGAGAATTGGAAGTGGCTTATTGGGTCAGCCGCTCGGAGATCCGTGGCCGCCTCCGCCAAATGGTCATGGTTGCTGCGTCTGCGGCCGTCATGGGCTTTACAGGATGTGCCGCTTACCGGACGGGGACGCAAACACACATGTATCGTCCGCCGATTCCCGTATACACTCCCGCTTACCGGGCTCCGAGGGCTCCCAAGATCAACATTCCACCTCCAAGGTTGCCCATGCCGCATCGTTCTGAAGCGCGAACGGAAGTTGATCCTCAGAAGGATGCGAGGATCGCCGAGCGGTGGAAAAAGATCCGCTATATGGAAACAGATCCTGAAGGCGCGAAGCTTAGAGCTGAAGCGGAAGAGAAAGGCGAAGCCTTTTTGGCGAATGCCCAGGAGCAGATTCGCAGCGTAGCAGCGAAGATCCAGCTTGATCCCCGGGTTCTTGCGAAACTTCTTCAATTTGAAAAGATCATCCGCGTCAAGATCCCCTTAACCCTTGATGAAGGCGGCGAACCGCAGATGATCGACGCCTGGCGCATCGGCCATAACGGCGCGCGCGGTCCTTACAAAGGCGGGATCCGTTATGCGATCGAGGTGACGGAGCCGACGATTAAGGCCTTGGCTACCGAGATGAGCATCAAAAACGCGATCGCAGGGCTTCCTTACGGCGGCGGCAAAGGCGGCGTGGCGATCAATCCGCAAGAACTTTCAGTGAAAGAGCTTGCCCGGCTGACGCGCGGGTATGTGGATCAATGTCTCAAACAGGACCCCAAGGCTTTTGGCGCACTTCTGGATGTTCCGGCCGGGGATATCGGGACGACTTCACGCGAAATGGGGTGGTTTGCGGATGAATTCCTGAAGGTTAAGCGTCCGGATCTCTTTACTTCACAGGATTTTTTTGAAAAACTTGCCCAAGCCGATGAAACCGGTACCCCGCATCTTGAGTATTACATGCAGCACTATTACGGCCAACGGTCCATCGATATGAATGAGGGATCGCCGATCGCGACGGTAACGGCGAAACCCGAAGGTAAGGGGGGCGCGGTGGGCCGTACGCCGGCGACGGGCCTCGGTCTTTTTTATGTGACCCGCGAAGCGTTGAAAGTTTACGGCGAGCGTCTCGGGATCGGGGCGGGCGTTGAGGGACAAAAAGTTGCGGTCGAAGCGTACGGGAACGTCGGCAGTTACGCGGCGCGGAGTTTTCGCAGAGATGGCGCTTCGATCATGGCGATCAAGGAGTATGTCGGCGGAAAAAATGTTGCGGTCGCCGCTATGAAAGATGCCGGTATCGATCTTGATGCTCTGGACAAGCATTTAGCCGAAAAAAATTCCGATGGAACTTCCAAGAAGAATACGGTGTTGACCTATGCTGCGCTACATCCGGAAGATGCCCGGGAAGTGACGGTCGACGAATTCTGGTCGAGCGATGTCACGATCATGGTTTTGGCAGCGAAACAAAAAACCGTGGATGCGAGGATCGCAAAGCTTATCAAGGCGAAGATTATTTCAGAAGGTGCGAACGGGCCTCTGGAAGATGCCGCGACCGAAAAGATCCTCCTGGATAAAGGCGCGATCGTTCTTTGCGACGTGTTTACCAATGACGGCGGCGTGGCGTTCTCATCTTTGGAATGGCGGCAGAATAATATCGGGGAGCTTTGGCCGGAGGTTGCAGGGAACGGCTTGATGGAAGACAAGGTTGTAAGCGCTTTCTATGACATCTCGCGAGTTTCGGAAACCCAGAAGATCTCTTTGCGTGAAGCGGCCTATCAGATTGCCATCAGCCAGATCGTGGACGCGATGCTTGCGGCCGACCCCAAACTCTGGAGTTTGTTTTCCCCGGTAGTGATCCGTGCGAAACCTTTCGATGAAGCCTATCCTCCTTACGTGATGGATGCCGGGGCCAAACGTTGGCGGCCGGAAACCTTGCCGGAACTCAATCAGATCAATACCCCGGAAAAGAAACTCCAGTTGATCGAAAAAGCCGACCAGGTCATGAATGCGAAGATCGAGGGGATCGTCACGAAAGCCCTTCTCGAACTTCCCGCAAAACGGGGAAGTGTGATCCTGATCGGCGGGCCGCGCGCCTCCGGGAAGCCGATGCTTGCTCAGAGCATCCTGAAAAAGATCGCGGATCAAGGGTTCAAGGCGAAGTCGCTTGATATGGATTACCAGACCGTCGAAGAAATATCCCGCGCTCTGCAAGGCAAGAAAATTCCTGTCAAGAATGAACGCGGCGCGAACGGCGAAGTATTCCAACTCGATCAGGACGAAATCCTGGTGGTCAGCGGTTATGACGCGATCGGCGATCGTATTCTCGGGATCATCAAAGCGATGGAAGGGAAGGCTTTCCCGATCATGGCGTATAGTTCTCCAGATATCCTTCTCGCCAATAATTGGGCGTTGACGGCGTATGATCTTCGTCTCATGCGCGATATTTTAAGCAGTGTTGCGGTAGGAGAAGAGGCGAATGCCCAGGAAGTGATCCGCCGTTGGCAGTGGCAACGTGTTTCTGAAACTGAGGCAGTTTTCGGGACCTGGAAAAATGCCAAGCGTTCGATCAATACCTATCTGCCTTATGAGCTTCCTTTCCTGAAATCCATGGTCGGCCCCCTGATCAAGAACGCGATCGATCAGGAAAAAACGGATGAATACACGCGGAATGTTCTGCGCCACCTTGAAACCCTCCTGAAAGGCGTTGAGGGTTGGGATATTTCTCTCCTGGATGGCCATCGTGACTCTGTGTTGTGGGAGTATGCCCACCGCTATGCTCCAAACGGCGCCATCGATGTTCGCTCGAAAGTGAAGGCCCGGGCGTTGGTTGCCAAGCTGGCGCATGAGGTTTCTGTTCAAAAAGCCATGAACGAGTTTGAGAATAAAGCATGGGCCTATTATCATCCGGGTCCAAAGAATGATCAGACACTAGCGGCTCTGCAGCATGCGGAATTCGAACTTGCGGAAGCGATCGTCAAAACGGCCGGGATCTTGGGTCTGCGGCATTTTCTGGAGATGAAAGCCGGTGATCAATCGGCAATAGCTTATTTGGAATACTCCCTTGTCGATCCGTTGTTCCGGGCCCTTAATAAAAATAATGAGACCCGGTCCCAGCTGATCGCCGTCTCGATTTTCTGGCAAATGACCCGTTCGGAGGCGCGTAACGACAATCTCCAGGACTTGGCGCTCCGGGGTCTAGTGTTATTTGGGGTGGTGTTTGCTGCCGGGATCGCGGTTATGGCAGCGTCTATGGGTTATCTTTCGGTGGTAGCGCAGAATCCACAGAAAGAAGCCTTGGCTACGTCACTGGTTTTCGGTTATTACTTTTTCATGGCGGGTTTTGGCGGAGCCGGCGTCTATTATTTTTCCAGAAAGTTCCGTTCAGCCGAGCAAGTTGCTCAGAAAAATCCGAAATTTTCCGACTTTTTTACTGAGAGGCTTCCCGAAGGTGTGACGGTTGGTGACCTTAAGGTCGGACGGTACGATATTTTCCTTCAACTTCAAGATAAAAGCCGGATTAAGATCGATGTGGCGGGGGGAGCAACGATCCTTCATCAGTTGGATGCCTTTGTCGGCACGCTGGGTCTTAGCAAAAACTTTTCCGAGGTCGAGAAGGTTGACCTTTACCCTCGCTCAGAGGCGAGGGAAGTGGAATGGACATTGGCGCAGGGTTGGCCTGCGCTTTATCCAGTCGCAGGACAAAATCTTGAGCGGGCGCTCCGAAGGGTGGTTGAAGCCCGAGGTCTTTCTGTCAGAGCCGCGGAGAATATGGATATTATCGCGACGCCTAAAGCTGCTCCGGGGTCGGCGGTCTCTGTTCGGGGAATTGGCAATGTTGATTTCAAGCTTTCCAACATTTACGAATTGGATTCTTCCAATATTCGGAAAATTGAATTTGCATGGCCGTTCCAAAATCTAATAGTTCCCGATCTCAACGGCCGTACGATGACTTGTGATTTAATTCCCGACGCGCAAGGTGAGGTTGCATGGAAGAGGGAAGATTTCTCCAGAGCTATGGGCGAGTACCTGAGGCAATGGGATAACGAGCGGGGGTTGATCTCCAACCAGATGAGTCAGCCGATTTCGAGGCAGGTCGTGATAGCCGGTCGCAAGTTTGGCATTCGTTTTGTCCTAACACCGCCCAAAGGCATAAGCTTTGCTGTCAGTCGTGATGATGTTGTGATCGCATCCGGAATTCTTTCTGCCCGCTCCGAGGCGCGGGATCTTGCGGATAAAGTTCAGGTCTATGAAGGGCCGAGAACGCTGAATGGCGCGCAATTGGTGGATACGATCATCGCGTTCATGAGTGAGGCATTCAAGGAACGATTCCATAAAGCGAACGGGATGCAGGTGACTTACCCGCATCTTTTCTTGAACGGAGAATTCCGTGAGAACACCACGATGCTTTGGGGACCACAGAACCGCGATTTGCTTCAGGAATTTCTCGCGACGCAGGGGATCGACCTTGGCGCCGAGGTGCGTTATCAGCTAGGGCTCCGTCGGGAAGGCGATTCCATCAACGCGCATGTCTTTTTGAACGCGATTCATTCCAAGGACGAACAACGTTACGCGTTGGCGAAGGAAGCCGTGGCACAGTTTGCCCTTGCGGCTCAAAACCCGGTGGCCCCTGTTGAATATTATTGGATCGATTTCAAAACGAAAGAAATCTCCTATCGATTTAAAGCAAACTGGAGTCGAAGAGACAAAGGAACTGTCCCGCCCCGGGTCAGGGATCTTTTCGGCCAGATCCAGAGTTCCGTGACCGTGACGCTTTCGGCGCCCGCAGAGATCCTTGGCGATGCAGCCTCCAAAGCGGAGCTTGCATGGATGTTGAGCCAACTGCCTCGAGTCGTTCACGCGCTCGGGTCGATCCAAAGACTGCCGCACCGTTCCGGCGGGACGCTCGGGATCCGTTGGCAGAAGCTCGGTGTGCATATCAACGGTTATTCCGGATCTGAGATGACGGACATTACTGTTGAGCCTTTTGAGACTACGGACAAGAAAGATCTCCACACTTCATTTATCCCTGCCGATGAGATTGCGTTCGGCATACCTGGAGCCGCAGATCAACAATCCCGCTCCGAAGCGCGGGGAATTCAGACCACAGGCCAGAGACCAGGGACCGCAGCCAAAGCTTTTGGTCTCCAGTCTCCAGTCTCCAGTCTTCAGTCTGCTAATGTGGTGGTGATGAAGGACGGCGGTTCGCCGACCCATGCCCTTGCTGAGCTTGTTTATGCTGTGGCGCGTCAGGGCCGTGGGTATGTGGTCCAGGGCGAACCCAGTAAAGAAATTTTCAATTCTCTTTATACTCGCGTTAAACACGGCATGGACAGCGTTGTCCTGACCCAGGCGCAGAAGCAGCAGATCCGTGATGCGGTGCTTGCCTTCGTGGCCGGAAAGACTGAAGAAACTCTCAATGTTACGGTCCAGCTCAGCGTCCGCTACCTGCCCAATCGCAGTATCACCATCGCTCCGATCGTGGTTCAAGGGCGCTCCGAGGTTCGACCATTAGTCAAGGACGGCAAAATTCTGGCCTGGAAATCGAAACACGGGAAAACACTAAAAGAGATCCTGGATCTATTCGTCAAGGAATACGATTTCCGCGGTTTTGACGGAGCGGATGACGTGAATTTTCCTCAGCAGGTTGATGAAGAGCTGCTCCGTTGGGTGGGGAATGCCTTAGGAAGTGTGAACTTTGAGTCGCGTCGCCACGGCCGGTCCGTCCAACTGAAGGCAGGAGATACTTTCGTGATCGCCGGAGATAATGGTCCGTCGACGCAGAAGTTCAAGGACGCCTTGATCCAGGGGCTCCGGGATGCCGGTATTAATGTGATCGACCTTGGCGTAACCATTTCCGGGCATCTTTACAAGAACATAAGCAATTTGGGAGCGCAGGGCGGTCTTTATGTGACCCGCAGTCATGTGGAAGTCGGTACGAACGGAGCCAAGCCCAATATTGGCGGCATCACGCTTTACGGTGAGATGTTGCAGCAGGTCAAGTCCCAGATCCTCAGCGCGCAATACGCTAAGGCGGAACGACCCGGGACGTTGGATGATTCACAGGCGGTTCGGAATCAGGCGCGTGAGATGTATCTCGGGTCTTTGGCGGCGGGTTACGGTCATTTGGCGGAGCTGTTAAAGTCGGCCGGTATGAAGATCGCTTTCAATTTGAATTCCGGAGCCGCGACCGGGTATGTTTCGTTCCTCAAGGATCTGTTTGGAGAAAATGTGACGCTTCTAAAAAGCGAAGGAGATTCGTGGGCCACGAAAGGTTTGGCCGATCCGACCCGCATGGACGAAAAGGCCTTGGCCCATCCGGAGGCGAACATGGTGCAGTATTCAAAAGATCATCCGGATGTTTTTGTCCTGAACTTCGATCTTGATACAGATCGTGTGAGTTTGTTGCAGGACGGTAAGCTATATCTTGGGGATGAGATGTTCTATTGTGTGATCGAGTATATGCTGACCCTCGATCCTTATAAGGAATTTCTTAAGAAGATCTATCCGGATTCGCGCATGAAGATCGAGTTCGGACAGCTTGTGAGGCATTTCGGCGGGATCGCGAAGCTTCACCCCAAGGGCCATTCGAAGGTGAAGGCAACGATTGACCTTCTTTTGAGTCAACTGGTCAAGACGGGCGGATTTCCGGATGTTGCGGGATTGCTGAAGGCATACCCCGGCTTCCGGATCGCGCAATCCGAGTATTCTCTGCACTTTTTCTTGACGAGCGACAAGGGTGAGGCTTTTGATGACGCTCTGGAGTTTGCGCTTTTCTGGTTGAACGTGTTCGCGAAGATCAAGCTTGAACATAAGCGGACGGACTGGGCTTACGGCGATTACGTGCGTGATCTCAAGTCCACGGGTATTATCAAGGAATCCATCCAGATCAAGGAACAGCGCACTGCCATGCCGGACGATGTTAAGGGGCCGGTGATGGACCGTATGAAAGACTCGGTTCTGGAGCATTTCAAGGGACGCTCGGATTTTGCGTATGCGCCGGATTGGGAAGCCGATTATGAGGCGGGAATGAAGCCGTATACTCTGATCAACATTGAAGGGGTTTCCCACCTCCTGACCCCGATGGGCGAGATCTTCTGGGGACAGTCCAACACATCGCCGAAGGTCGCTTTTGGGGCGCAGAGCACCTCAGCCGAAAATACCCGGAAACTGGCCGGTATCGTGGCCGCTCTGATGATCCATGCGCGCGAAGAAGTGGCGCCGCAGGCTCCCAAGTTACATCCTTTGGAAACCTCGGAATTGTTCAAGGCATGGCTGCCCGAGACGCACAAACTTTCTTATGCGGATTTTTCAAAAACAACGGAAGGCGCATCTGGAAAAACGTACGAGGCGTGGCAGAGCAATGGTCTGGAAGCCAATGTTCTTGCGGCTTATCCAACCGCGGAAGCCGCGCTTTCCGAATTCACGGCTCGTGCTGAGATCCGGGATTTAGATAACGAAGCTTCGGAATTTTTTATCGATGATAAGAAGCCCGCTCATGAAGACAAACAGCCTGCCACGATCTACTATCACACTCCTAAGGAAATGACTTCATCTCCGAGTTATGGCGTCATTACATTTCTCTCGGGTATTGCCGTCCTGTTTGTTGTGGTCGGTCTGATCGCCGGATTGGTTGCTGTGGCCAAAGGAATGAATAACCCGATTTACGGGGCGGGTGATCCGATGGCCCGTATGATCCTGTGGACCGCGGGCGGAGTTTTAATTGTAGCGGCCGTGATTGCCGCCTGGATGTGGCATGGATTTTCGAAGCAAAAAAATTATGAAATGATGGGCCCGACGACGCTTAAAGGTCCGATTACCCCGGAAAACCAGCCCTATTCATTCACCGAGCAGCCTTCCAAGGCTCCGGAAAAGGTCGGCTCTCCGGAGCGTTCGGAGGCACGCAGTAGCCTCCGCACTGAGAGGAGCCGCGAAGCAGCTCCCGTACGTGCTGAAATGCGGAATTTCGAATCCATGATAGAAAAACATCTGTCTTCCGATTTCGGGATGAAAGTTTTTTGGGACGTCGTTTGGGCTGAAATGAATCGAAATGAAGGGATGAACCCTCTGGATCCTTCGCGGACTTTCCAGCAGTGGGTTTTGGAGGCGGACCATGCGGACGAGCTTGTTGATGTGGTGGAGGCGACAGGAGAGATTTCCTTGCGTCTGAAAAAGGCGCTGGATTCGCAAAAGAACTTGGCGGCTCAAGAAGAAAGCCGCCGTTTTAAGAACAAGATCCTTTTTGGCGGGGCGGCCGCAGCGGTGATCCTTGCGAATGTTGTTTTCCTGAAGATCATTTCACCGGGATTAGCTCTTCACTTCCTTTCGCCTGCCGTATCGTTGCTTTTACTTGCGCTGTTGATGCCAGAAAATATTTACATACGGAAAAGTTTAAGCCTTGAAGATGCAGTTCGTCGCCCCAAATTGATCGAACATTACAGCCCCTTGATCCTGACCGCTTTTGAACAGGCAAGGAAGGAAATGTTCCGCATTGTTCGGGAAGAGAGCGACGAGAGGGAGAGGCATTCGCCCGTCCTGGAAGCTTGGGTGAGACAGACTCGTCCCGACGAAGTCAAGCGGGCGGAGATGAGGGATATCGAGGCGGATCTTGCGCAGATTCCCGAGCCGCTTCGAACGAATGTGCGGGAGTTTCTGACCTTGGGAGAAGCGGATGCAGAAGGTTGGCAGGGTTCTAAGTCTTTGCTCATGCGATGTGCGAAGGGTTCGCTTTTCCGGTTTGATCTAGGCGTTCGTACTATCGCCAATGGTTCCGAGCGCTGGGTCAAGATCGATGTGACCGATATAACGCCCGGGACGGATCAGAAAGAAGTCGGCTTTTACAAGTTCCGTATGGGGCTCCCGGTGGGCGGCAAAATCGTGGCTATCGGGGAATATGACATGGATGCCGAGCGTCAACAAGAGCACGAACCCACGATGCGGGTCGGGCCCGATTATGAAGGTCGCTATATAGGGAGCGCTCTTCTTGTGCTGGGGTTGTATTTGGCGAAGAAATACGGGAACGAGAGCTTTATCGCCCGTGACATAGTGGCGAAAGGATTTTTTGATGCCAATCACATGGGTTTTAGTCCTAACGGGAATGGTTGGGAGAGTATTTTCGATCTTGTGGAAATGCCGCTTCCGAAGCTGCCTTCGCTCAAGCCCCAGGACCCGATTCGTGTAAAGTTAAACCGCGAAATCGCTCATTGGAAGAATCGTTACGCAAGCATTGCCGGGTCGAAGAACCGGGAGTACGGTTTTAATATCAGCGTCCGGAGGTTCGAAAAGATCGATCTGACCATGGAAAAAGTTTACGGGGATCCTCTCCTTAACGAGGAAGAGCGAGTGATCGTCGCCAAGGCGATCGCGTTCGGCAAAGGCGGGATCTTCCACTTCTGGAAAGAACTCGACAAGGCTGCGAAAAGGCGCTTGCTCGATCAGCTGAACGCCATAGACCGGATTGATATCCGTCTGAACATCCAGACCTCTCGCACAGGCATTGAGAGTTTACAGGAGCTTTTTCAAAAATTCATTATCAACGGAGAAGCGGGAGCGGATTTAAAGCCGGCTCCTGAGCAGATCCAAGCCCCTGGGATGTTTGACCTCGCGGATGAAAACAGTCCTCAGGCCATGGAGGCGATTATGCTGGGAGATGCAGCTAGGTCGCGTGGAGAAGTTGCTGTACTGGAACTTGCCGGGGGAAGCGGGTCTCGTCTTGGTTTTGACAAGCCTAAAATAGAATATCCTGCGAGCCCTATCCGGCATAAGTCTCTGGGGAGACTCCGAGCCGAAAAGATCGCTGCCTACGCTCAGGACGCGCTTCGGCTGGGTGCTTTTCTGACAAAAGTACCCCACAGCGGGCAAGAAGCCGAAGAGATGGCTGCCGGTTTGAAAAAAGCTTCCGCAAAAACGGGGATACCGATCCCTTGGATCATCATGACAAGTGATGTAACTCATGCCCAGACGCTTGCGTATTTTAATGATCGAATGAGGGACGGAAAGTATTTCGGGCTTATTCCAAAGGATTGGGTTCGCTTCAAGGAGCAGCGCGTTCTACCCGTCTTTACGGATCGCGGTGAATGGGTCCTGGAAGCAAAAGACAAAATCTCCGTAAGTGGCTTCGGGCACGGGGACGCGCGCGAGTGGATCATGATGGATCCCGAGACCCAGGAATGGCTCCGCGGTGTTTTCGGGATCAAGTATGTTGCTGTGGCGAACGTGGACAATGCAATGTTGCCGGCCCTTGGTTCTCGAGCCATTGGTTATCACATTCTGGCCACCCGGGATAATGCGCTCGGGGCAGAACCCCTGAGCAAGGTTGTGGTGGACAAACGAGGCCCCGGGGAAAAGGTCGGTGTTTCGGTCCTTCTTGACGGGAACGACGCCGTGATCGAGTACAACCAATTTACGAGAGACATTCTGACTTTCAAATATGCTTATGTTTTTGAAAACCGGCGAATCGTTTTCTATAAAGCGGATGACGGGACCTACCAGATCTACGGCTTATCGGAATTTAACGATTTTGTTAAAGGCACGCAGTCGCTTGCGGCCATGGATTTCAAACAGTTTGAAACGTGGGTCTCCGAGCATCTTGCAAACCTGAATGAGGTCCCGCAGGATGCCAAAATTTATTGGAGCGGGGAACCCTATCTGAAGGAAAGATTAAAAGGCCTGAAGTTGTGGCTCAACCTAGGAAGTATTAACGGGCTTATTTGGACTTTGGATTCTTTCATGAATAAGGAGCACCCTTTGGCGCCTCTTCCGGTGGTCGTTGCCAAGGGAAAAAATGTTGATGGATTCCATCCTGAGAATTTTAAGCCTTACACAAAAGACCAAGAGGTCATTAAAGTCAATAAATTCGAGACCATGGCGTTCCACGGATTTTTGAGGGGGCCTTCCCATGGTGCGCACATTCTGGCCCGCCGCGAAGATGCTTTTTCTCCTATCAAAGAGCCAGAAAAAGAGGGGCCGGATAACCCCGTGGAAGCCGCGCGGATCTATAGTGAAAGACATATCCGCTGGCTAAGGGGGCGTGTCGACGCTGAAGTCATGCCAGGTGCTGTGGTGGAATTGGCGGATCCTTTCGCGGGAGTCGATGGTAGGGAGCTCTTTCAGAGGATTGGAAAAGGTTTGTTTCTTTCTGAAAAATCGCAATTCAGCGTTAGCGGTCCGAATACACGTATCGGGCAAAACTTCCGGGTGGAAAATTCGTCTGCTTTTATCTTGCGTCATGACATCGAATCCCGTTCTCAATCGGAGGTCCAAATTGGTCCTGATGTGACGGTTAAGGCACATGTGTATTTCCGCTTGAAAGGCAATGCGACGGTCCTGGTGGATCCTGGCGTTGTTTTTAACTATCCCGTGGCCTTTGTGCTGGACGACGGAGAATATCTTCATATCCGGCAGGAGCTTCTGGACGAGGTGTACAGGCTTTTGAGCAGCGGAAATGAGGCCGACATATCTCAGGTTTTTGAGATGTATCGGAAAAGCAAGGAAGCTTCCAAAGGAAAAACAGAAGAATCGCGAACAGACGGGCAAAAGAAATACGATTCCTTTTTGGTCTATAAGCTGGTGGAGTCTATTTCCAAGCGATTTCCGGATTTTAGCCCTGCCAAGAAAAACGCACAGAGGGTCCTCGCGCAGATCGTTGATTGGCAGCTCAAGCTTAAGCCGGAACAAAAAGAGGCTTTGGCACGGGCCCAAGATGTTTACCTTGAAAAATACAAGGAGCCGATGAGTCCCGCCTACGCGGCCTATGTGACCGCGATGATTCTTAGGGCCGACCGTGAAAAGTTGAAGATCGCGGTTCGTGGTTCTGACGGGAGTGTGATCGGGGAACAATCCAACTTCGTTCTCGCATCTCAATTGACCGATGAAGAGAAGGAGAGGCTCTTAGGGGCTTTTGACTATAAAACCATTGTCGCAGATTCTGAAAACGAGCCGGAGGCCGCCAAAGCTTTTGTGACGATTCATTCCCTGGATGGCGGGTTGGGGGAGAAACTGGTCCGCTATGTTTATAAGCAGATTCTTGTCGACGAAAATCTTGTGCCGCGCGAAGAAGTGGAATTTGACGAAAACGGGAAGGTCAAGAACGGAGCAAAGGGGACGGATACCGGCTTTGTGATCCATCATGAAGGGCAGCGTGTGTTTGTAAGTGTCGCCGAAGTCAAGATCTTGCAGATGATCGAACGGGTGCGGACCGGCAAGATAGGCGGTGTTGGGTTTACGCCGCTTGTGAACAAGGATTCCAAGCCTTCTTATGAAAAACTTCTGGATCGCATTTGTCTCGAAGATCGTTTCAAAAGCACCGGGGATAAAAGGACTTATCGTCAGCTGCTTCAGGAACTTGGAGCGGAGGTCAATCCTCTTTATCTTCAACAGGACTTACCGGGGATCGATGTGGAGACCAATCGTCCTGCCACAAATCCGGACGGTCTTTGGCAACCTGGCGGGCACGGACAGTTGGGTTTCAGTTTCCTTTATAAACCGGAAGATTGGAAGCCCCGCCATGATGGGAAGTTCGACGTCCTTGCTTTTGTGAACGGGGACAATGTTAACGCGAGTCAGCTGGATCCTTCCATGATCGGGATGATGGCCCGGAAAAAAATGCCGGTTGTCAAACTGACAACCATGGCGATGCCGATCGATAAAAAAGGCGGGAAAGATGGGCTCTTGCTTGAAAACGGCAGTTTGAGAATCCCCCAGCAGATGGAGATCGCGGATGCTCAGGCATGGGGGAAGACCGAAGAAAATCTTTTTATTAAAGCTGGCCAGGAAGAAGGCTCCAAAATCTTCGGTGCAACCTCTGTCGGGAACCAGCCTTTCAACACCAATACGATCTATGTGGTGAAGGATTTTCTGTTTCCACTGCTGGCGGAAGTCAAAAAACTTTTGGGGGACGAACGCTATTATGCGGAAGTGATCGCGCCGACACTGATAAGCAAAGATACAAAAAAAGCCAAGGATGGGCGTAATTACAGGCCTCTGGATGCGGCGATCGGAACGGTTATCCACAACATGAACGAATTTTTCCTGAGACGCTTAGCGGTTCCCACGGGATGGCGTTCTATTGAAGACAAAAAAATCGCTGAGGTCATGAAAAAATACAGGTATGACCGGGTTCTTTACTTTTTTAACGTACCCCGGAGATTTTTTACGCCTCAAAAGAACCCGTTGGATGCCTATCTGCAGGCCTACGGCAATTATTTCAGTTTGGACCAAAAGGTCTGGATTTTGAGGGAAACATCTGAAGGGCTTGTTCCTCCCGAGTTTTCTGTTACCGCGCGGCAGAAGGCGAAGCCTGATGATGAGCGTGGTTTTTCATTCGATTCTGGGAAAGGTTATTGGAGCGAACTTCAGAACGTGATCGATTCGTTCGGAAAAAATTCGGATTGGTCATTTTTGAAAAAACTCGATATCGACGGGGATGTTTTGATTCGGGATGCCGTTTTGGCTGGAGATATTCATATTCAATCGGCCTTTGACGGCGTCTTCGCTCTTGACCAAGCTCCCGAAATGCAGCCGTTGCGAGGTGCCGATGGCCGTATTCGATTGAAAAACATCAAGGTGAGCATCTCGAAGCAGGGAGGGGTCTCTGTCACTCCGCGTTCGGAAATGCGGACGGGGAATGAGCTTGAGAGAGCCATTGCCCTCAGCCAGTTAGCGCTTTCGGAGCTTAAGCGGGATCTCAAAGAGGCCAAGAAGGCGGGGACTCTGGCCTTAATCCCGGGTCTGGAGCAAACGATCCGGCAAAAGGTGAATGACATTGTTCGGTATCAATGGACATTGTCGGAAAACACAGTTGTTCAAGAGATCGTTCCGGAAATGATGAAGAAAATTTCTGAAAGAGAAATGGCTGTTCAAAAGAAGGATCTGAATAAGGCCGCACGCCTTGAGGTGGAACGGGCCTACTATGCGATAGCTCCCGTGGCTATTTCCATGGGGGTTGATCCGATCGGCATGTTGCGATTCTTATATGGGATGGTACCTCTTAGCGAAGATCCGAATAAGAAGTTTATGGATATTTACGCGGCGTTTTTAACCGGGGACCAGGACAAGATCAAAGCTTCGAACCTTCAGATCATTGGCCGGCCCATCAAGGATCTGGAAACGGCCCGTGAAATCTTTGCGGAAAAATTCGCTCCCTGGATCGCTGTTTTGCTCGAATTGCCCAAAGAAAAGAGTGCCGGGGTCAAGGTTTTCGCCCTCAAAAATTTTCTAGGGAACATGACAGGTTTTTATTTCGGGAATCGTGAAAAGGCCCTTCTCCCGGAGGCGGGGCGTCTCTTGACTGCGTGGGACAACTGGGTGAATCCCTCCAGAGTTCTCCCTGTGGCTCCTAGCATGCTTCAAGTGGGCGGGCTTAAGGTCGTAGTGCCGAACGTCTCGAAAACTATTCCGCCGCAGCAGCGCCAATCGTCGGCGCGTGCCGAGGCGAGAGATACTGAAGTCGATTATTCTGCCATCGAAGAATCCGTACAGCAGTTGAGGTTCGAAGGTGCCGAAGCCCGTCGAAGGACCCTCCTTGAAAAGCTTGTGGCTTTGTCCCTTGGCGCGCTTTACAAACCAACCCAGGTAGAATTGACGCCGGGAGCATTGAGAGAACTTGGAAAGATCTTCGGGAAACTGCCGTCTGAGTTAACGCAAGAATGGTGTTTTGGCTTGATGCTGATGGTGGTGAGCCAGGGCATTCCTGCGAAAGGGGAAATATACGAACGTCCGGAAGTGCTTATCACGTTCGTTTCCGAAAAGTATCGGCTTGGTGCCGGTAAGGAGATCGCAACGGATGAGGCTTTGGCGAAGTTTATCCAAGCCGAGCAGGAAAGGATCTCCAAAGAAGCAGCGAAGATCCGGGTACTTGAAAAACGTAAAAATTCCAGCCGCTCCGAAATCCGGGGTGGCGACAACGGTTATACAATTGAGTCGTTGACGCCCAGAGAACAGCTGGTTCGGGGGCAGATCAAGCGGGAAATGATAGAAAGAACGGCGTCGCCCAAGATCTTATGGTCCCAGGGAGAATTGAAGAATTTAAAGACGCTGGAAATAGAGGCCTTGAAGATCTGGACGCCCCGGTTGTATGTTTCTGGGAAGCCGGATGTCCAAAGAGCCAAAGCCACTCGCGATCGGTTGCGTGAAAATTATTACAGCTATGACGTGCAGGTTGCGGCGCATATGCTGAAAAAAATGGCCCTTGAACTAAGCTATGAGGAAATCAATGAGCAGCTCACCCGGGAGCAGCTAAAAGAAGTGACGGAGGTTTTGAGCGCGGCCGTCCACAATGGTGAGTACCTCCAGGATCACCGGGTGAGTTCTTGGGGGCATTATGATCAGCTGAAGCTTATCGCAAGTTCGCCCGCCTACCTTAAAGATATTTTGAGGAAGTTAAAGGCTCTTTATGAACATGAAGCTAGGCTCGCGGCCTCAAAAACAAGCCGAGCCGAGGTTCGTGCCGTTCCTGCGATCTCGCAGGCCACTGTCATGAATTCGATGAACAGGGAAGAACGGCCATTCGATCTCCGCAGCGTTACGCAGTTATCCTTTTTGAATTACCTCAAACTGCGTTTCGGGATTCTGCCGCAAGCCATGGCGGAAGCGCTTTCAAAGAGCTTCACGAATGTTCGCGGAATAGTGAATCGGTTGATGACCCATGCGGGCATTGCGGCGCCGGCTGTGGCCTCCAAGACAGCTGAGAGTGCCAATGCGGTGAAGATGAAATCAGCTCGTGCGGTCTTTGGTGAAACGACGCTCAACAAGACCTCCGATGCGTTCATTATTGGCGCGACGTTTGCATTCGATCGTTGGGCGATCGCGGCGATGCGCGCGGTTTTTGGCGATGCTTCGATGGTCGTACTGGTCCGAAATGACGAGGATCGGGCGAAGCTTGCAAAGATGAATGCCGAACTCGCAAAGGCGGGGCGGCCTGAGATCCTGCAAGCAGAGGATTCCAATGGGGTGAAGGCGTTCATGGCTCAGGAGAAAGTTCGTCAGCGCGGTATCGGCCGCAACCTGAGATTTAAGGCGATCGTGGACGTAAACGATCCGATGGCGATCGCGCTTAAGGAAATGATCCCGGATTTTGTCTGGGTCAACGATGGGAACTTCGGAAGTTTCATGTTCCAGGCCGGCGAAGCGATCCGGATGTTGGTTGCCGACTTCCAGAAGAATTTCGCCCTCGCCAAATCCGCGTAACGCAGGACATAGTACTTTGTACTTGGTACATAGTACTTGGCATATAGCAAAAAACTTCCCCCATTTTGTTTTGCTCCAAGTACCATGTGCTATGTACTATGTGCTTTCATTTCAGTCCCTTCATTGCTAAAATACTCTCCAAGTTTGTAACCCGTTGAATCAAGGGGGGATAGCAGTGTTTCCATCCGTCAAAGAGCAGCTAGAGGTTTTTAAAGAAAATCTCGTCGAGCTTATCTCCGAGCGTGAGCTGACGATGAAGCTTGAAGCTTCCCTCAAGAATAAATGTCCTCTTCGTATCAAATACGGCGCCGATCCTTCGGCCCCCGATCTTCATTTGGGGCATACGGTCCCTCTTCGTAAACTTCGACAGCTTCAGGATTTAGGTCATCTCGTCGTTTTCATTATCGGCGATTTCACCGCGCGTATTGGGGATCCTTCCGGGAAATCGGAAACGCGGCCCATGCTTTCCGAAGAGCAGGTTCAGACGAACGCCAAAACCTATCAGGAGCAGGTGTTCCGCATCCTCGATAAAAAGAAGACGGAGGTGCGCTACAACTCCGAATGGCTGGGTACCATGAGTTCCGCGGATTTTCTCAAACTCACGGCGCAGTACACGGTCGCCAGGATCCTTGAACGCGATGATTTTTCAAAGCGCTATAAATCAGGGGAGCCCATTGCGGTCGTGGAGCTTCTTTATCCCCTCATGCAAGGCCATGATTCCGTGGAGATCGAATCCGATATCGAGATCGGCGGAACGGATCAAAAATTCAATCTTCTGGTCGGACGGGAACTTCAAAAGACCGATGGCCAGGAGCCTCAGGTTGTGATGACGCTTCCTCTGATCGAAGGGTTGGATGGCGTTCAGAAGATGTCAAAAAGCCTCGGAAATCATATTGCGCTGAAAGACAGTCCCCGGGAAATGTTCGGCAAGGTGATGTCAATCCCGGATGCTCTGATGGAACGGTATTACCGGTACGCGGCCGCGCTTTCTCCCAAAGAAGTCGAAAAGATCCTCGCAAGTCTAAAAAACGGAGAACTCCATCCTCGCGACGCCAAGGCGCAACTCGCGGAGCGGATCGTGTCTCTTTTTCATTCGGAAGCGGAAGGAAAAAGCGCGCGCGAAGAATTCGATGAGATCTTCAAGAATAAAGGCATGCCGGATGAGATCCCCACCGTCAAGATCGGTCAAAAGACGATCGATATCGTGAGCCTCCTGGTCGAGGCGGGGCTTGTGACGAGCAAATCCGAAGCTCGTCGTCTTATGGAACAGGGCGGGGTGAAGATCGGACACGAAAAGATCACGGACCCGAAGGCGGTCATGACGATCGGAGCGCCGTTTGTTCTCCAGTGCGGTAAGCGGAAATTCGTAAAGATAGTAAGTAGTATGTAGTAGGTAGTATGTGGGGAAGGGAACGGCGGAACAGATTTTTGGCTTTTACCTATCACCTACTACCTACCCCAATATGATTTTTCATAGAAAGATCCATGGATAAAACACACTCCGGTGCTTTAATACAGTTCCAAAGTGTCTCCAAGAACTACGGGTCTTTCCATGCGCTTCGCGATGTCTCCTTTGACGTTAAGGAAGGGGAGATCGTCGGATTCCTGGGGCCGAATGGCGCGGGCAAGACCACGGCGATGCGCATTCTTTCCGGATTTTTTCCTCCCTCAAGCGGCCGTGTTTTTGTCTGTGGCACGGACATGTCAAAACATCCCCACAAGGCGAAGCGTGCCATTGGCTATCTTCCGGAAACGGTGAGTCTCTATCCGGATATGAAGGTGATCGAATATTTAAAGTTCGTGGCAAAGCTTAAAGGCGTGCCGGCCCATGAACTGGACGGGCATGTCCGGAGCAAAATGTCGTTTTGCGGGCTTCTCGAGAACGGGCACCGTTTGATCGGGAGACTTTCCAAGGGGTACCGGCAGCGTGTCGGGCTTGCCCAGGCGCTTATGGGTGATCCTCAGGTCCTGGTCTTGGATGAACCGACGACCGGGCTTGATCCGACGCAGATCAAGGAGATCCGGGAGCTGATCCGCGCGCTTGGGCAGAACCGCGCCGTGATCCTTTCAACGCATATCCTGCCTGAGGTTTCGATGCTTTGCAGCCGCGTCATGATGATCAATCAGGGCGAGATCCTGGCAAGCGGGACTGTTCCGGAGCTTGCCTCCTGTCTGAAAGACCGCGAGGCGATCCACATCAAGATCAAGGACAAAAAAGACCAGCACCGCGCGCTCGGGATCCTGGGTTCGATGCCGGGGGTCGAGTCCCTGGAGGTCGCGGAGGAAGTCAGGGGAGAGACTTTTATTACTTTTGAAACTTCGCCGGACGAGGACTTGCGGCCCCGGATCATGAAAAAATTTTTGGAGCAGGGGATTTCACTCACCGAGATCCAACGCTTGCAGTTGTCGCTCGAGGATATTTTTCTGGGGCTTTTGAAAAACGGGAAAGTGGGGAGACGTTTTCCATGAGAAAAGTCCTAACGATCGCGCGTAGGGAGTTCAGTAGCTGTTTTCACTCCTGGCTGGGGGTGCTCGTCGCGTCGCTTTTTTTCCTGGCCGCAGGGATCTTTTTTGTGATCCTGGTGCTGAACTATTCGAAGATCTCCATGAACCCGGAGCAGTACGGGCTCTCGAATTTTTCGGGGATCAATCAAACACATTATATCTTCGGGTCCTTTTTTTCAAACCTGAGCATTATGCTTCTTTTTCTGGTGCCGATCCTCACGATGCGTTCCTTCGCGGAAGAAAAACGGCAAGAAACGCTGGAGCTTCTCTTTACCTATCCTTTGTCCGATCTTGAGATCGTGGCCGGAAAACAGTTGGGGATCCTATTGTTTTTTGGGGCGCTTCTCTTGCCCCTGGCGGGATATTTGGCGGTGTTCCATGGAATTGGCGGAGAATTCGATTGGGGGCCGGTGGGGCTTGGATTTCTCGGATTCTGGCTTTTGGGGGCAGCCTACTCGGCGGCCGGGGTCTTTATCTCGAGCCTGACAAAAAATCCGATTGTGAGCGCGTTCGGAACTTTCAGCGTTTTGCTCGTGTTCTGGATCTTTGATTGGGTGGATGAGGTCGTGACGGGGCCCTGGGGGCATATCTTTTCCGAGCTTTCGCCGCTTGCTCATTATAAAAATTTCGCGCTGGGGATCCTGGATGTCCAGGATGTGGTTTATTTTGGTTTCTTTTTCTTTTATTTTCTTTTTCTCACGCTCCGTTCGACCGAAACAAGAAATTGGAAAAGCTGAACAATAAGTTCGGAGTCTGGAGCTGGGAGTTCGGAGATTGAAACATGGAAGATAAATTTTCATTCGAGAATCTGTTGGTCTATAGGAAAGCGTTGGATTATGTGGATTGCGTCTATGAATGGACCCAGGTATTCCCAAAAGAAGAAAAGTTTGGACTGACAAGCCAATTTCAGAGGGCAGCGCAGTCCATAGCGTTAAATATCGGGGAGGGAAGCGGCGGCACCAAGGCCGAATTCCAGCATTTCGTAAAGATAGCCAGACGATCTGTAAGGGAATGTATTGTTTGTACAACGCTTGCAAGAAGAAGGAATTATCTATCTGAAAAGGATGAGGCGAAATCGCGAGAAAGAGCTTCGGAATTATCAAAAATGCTGAGTGGGCTGTTTAAGGCTATTTGATGCTCCGAACTCCAAACTCATGACTCAAAACTAAAAATGAGACAGTTTTTTTTAAAGTTCCAGATTTTGTTCGAGGCGGCGATCCTTTTGGCAACGCTGACGCTGGTTTATGTGGTGATCCAGCCCTTTCATGAGCGGTGGGACATGACCCGTGAAAAGATCTATTCGCTTCCTCGGGCGACCACCGGAGTTTTGCGCGATTTGAAAGATCATAGAGTCGATCTTCTTCTTTTCTTTCCACAGGATGATCCCACGCGAAAAGGGCTGGAAGTTTTTCTGAAAGAGTGTAGCCGGCATCACCCGGATTTTCATTTCGATTTCTATGACCCGAACCGGAGGCCGCAACTTGCGCGTAAGTTCAATGTCTCGGTCGCCAAGACGGTGATCTTCCGCTCCGGTGATCGGGAAGAACGTCTGATAGGTCCGACCGAAGAAGGCTTTACGAATGCGTTCCTGCGGCTACTCCATCCCAAGGATCTGGATGTCTGCTTCGTGTCGGGTCATGGAGAGGTGGAGCTCGATGATGAAACGACCGGCGGGTACCTGCGTTTCAGAGACACACTTTTAGGATATAACGCCAAGGTCCACGGGATCGTGCTCGCGCGTGACCATGTGCCGGATGCCTGCCAGGTAGTGGTTGTGGGCGGTCCGCGTTGGGATTTGACGGCCGAAGAGTTTGCGGATCTGGACAAGGCCTTCCAAAAAGGGAAGGGTGTGCTGCTTTTGGTCGATCCGATGGACCCGGGTGCGGGAGGTGCATTCACGGAATTTGCGAAAAAATATGGTGTGGCGCTTGGGCAGAACGTGATCGTGGATAAGGTCAGCCGTATGGTGGGCGGAGATTTTTTGATGCCGCTCGTGAGTCAGTATCTCGTGACGAATTCCATCACGAAGACCATGAAACAAGCGACTTTTTTTCCGTTGGTGCGTACGGTGCAACCGTCCGCGGATGTTATCCCGGGGCTTGAGGTGACGCCTCTGGCCATGACCAGCGAGGGGAGTTGGGGAGAAACGGATCTTTCAGCCCTTGAGAATGGGAATGCGGCGTTTGATATGAAAACAGATATCGCGGGGCCTTTGCCGGTGGCCGTGGCGATCGAGAAAACCAGCGATAAGCTGTCAGCGTTAAGCGGTAAGGAAAAAACCTCTAACGCTTATAACTTAGCGCTTTTCGCTGGAGGCCGGATGATCGTTGTGGGGGACGGGGATTTTTTGACGAATGGCTATCTGGATCTTTCCGGGAATAAGGAGCTGGGACTGAATATGATCCGCTGGCTCGCCCGCGATGATCGTTTTATGGACGTGAAGCGTCCGGAGCTTCGTTTTAAGCCGCTCCTGCTTGACGTGCCGCATCGGACCCAGCTGATCATCCTTTTGCTCGGAGTCTATCCCTTGGCGCTCCTTGTGCTTGGTGGGACCTATCTTGTGATCCGTTCCAGGACGTCATGATTCTCCTCATTGAAAAAAATAAACGGGTAATCATGACAGCCCAAGTCACCATCCAAGAAAAGAAAATAAAGACTTGGACGTCATGAAGCTCGTCCGGACATTCGTTTTTATCCTTCTTTTTGCCGCCGTTGCGACGATCTATTTTTTTCAGGTGCGTCTCGCCAAACAAACTCTCGCGATCATTCCCGACGAAGTGAATCGAACGGTCGCCATCTCAAAAAACGATCCAATCGATCGCGTGGAATTGTGCGACAACGTCCAAAAGACAAAGATCAAGCTTCGAAAAGTAAATGGGGCCTGGGAGATCGAGCGGCCCGTTCACTACCCGGCGGAGAACCAGGTCGCGGAGGGATTTGTGGTCGCGGCCCGGATGGCATCCCAACAGCCGCGTTTGCGGGCTGAGAAAGAATGGGGAGAGTATGGGCTCGAAAAGCCTGAGCTCGAGATCCTGTTTGGACTTCCCGGGAAAAGAGCGGTAACCCTTCTGATCGGAGCCCAAGCGCCCGTCGGAAAGGCGATTTTTGCCCGGTGGGCGGAGGAGCGTGGATTTTTTCTCCTGCCTCCCGAAATGAAAGCGATGTTTCGTCAGACGGTTTACGGGTTACGTCAAAAGCGGTTGTTCCGTACTCCGGCCGACAGGATCCAGAAGATCTCGGTGGAAATGGGGGAATACAGTTGTCAGTGGAAAAAGGACGGCGGGACATGGTATTGGCTTGAACCTGTTCAAAAATTAGGCCAGAAAGTCCCGGCCGGGCGCATCGATCTTGTCGTGGGAGGCCTGGAGAGCCTTCATGTAAGAGAATTTCTGGACAGCAATAAGAAGTCCAAAGCCGAGCTCGGATTTTTCATGATCCATGACCTTATTCAGGTCGAAGCTGAAGATGGCCCGCCTGGAAAACGGGACGAGGCTCGCCCGTCTTCGCAGGGCGGCAAGAAGGAAACGTTTTATTTCGGGAATGAGGTCCCGGAGAAGAATGCCTATTACGGATTTCGCGAAGGCGAGGATGTGGTTTTTCTTGTGGATCGCGTCAATGTGGTAGAGCTTTTTGATTTTATACGCAAGATCCAGGCCGAAGATCTAAAACCCGAGACCAAGGATCTGAGCCCGAAGACCGGGACCGTGGAACCCAAGGTATGAGTATCCCGCAGGCCATTAAAGACCTTCGCAATTCCATGGACAAGACGGCTTTGCAAGCGGGACGTGATCCGGGAGATGTCCGGCTTGTTCTTGTGACGAAGACCGTCGAGCCCAAGCGCGTTCTGGAGGCCTATCAGGCGGGCGAAAGGGATTTCGGAGAGAATCGTGTCCAGGAGTGGCAGGAGAAGAAGGACGCGCTCCCGTCGGATGTCCGTTGGCATTTGATCGGGCATCTCCAAACGAACAAAGTAAAACATGTCATCGGCCAGGTCGCGCTCATTCATTCGCTGGACCGGTTCGAGCTCGCGGACGCGATCGAGAAACAGGCAAAGGTTAAAGGAATCGCTGAAGTGCCGTGTCTCGTGCAAGTGAACATGTCCGGGGAAGAAAGTAAGTTTGGTCTTGATCCGGCCCAGGTCGAAGATTTCGTAAGGCAAATGTCTTCCCGGCCGTCAATCAAGCTCCTCGGGCTTATGAGCATCGGGCCGCTTACGGAAGATGAGGGGAAGATCCGGGAATGTTTCCGAAAGACCCGGGAGCTTCGGGACGAGCTGAAGAAGAAATTCGCGCAATATGGCTGGGGCATCCTTTCCATGGGAATGTCGGCTGATTACAGAATAGCTATTGAAGAAGGCGCAAATATGCTTAGAATTGGCTCTTTAGTCTTTCCGAGGGATATCAAAAAATGAAGACACTAGGCAATAAGAAGATCGGCGTGATCGGCGTGGGGAACATGGGCGCTTCGATCCTGGAAGGTGTGCTCGCTAAGAGTCTTACAACCCCTTCCCGTGTATGGGTTTATGACAAGGCTTTGGCGAAGGCCAAGTCCTTTGCTCGCCGGAACCGCGTGAATCAGGCATCTTCGATCGTAGAATTGTTAAAGAAAACGGACGTGGTGCTTTTGGCCATGAAGCCGCAGGATTTTGTGACCTTCGCGCTAGAACATCGGTTGTCCTTTAGGCCCGGGCAAAACGTTATTTCGATCCTGGCCGGAATGACGACGGAAAAGATCACAAAGGCTCTTGGCAAAAATGTCACGGTGGTTCGAGCCATGCCGAATCTGGGAGCGAAGGTGGGGCAATCGATGACCGTGATCTGCGGAAAAAACAGAACAGCGCTTTCTTGGGCTGAAACGCTTTTTGCCGGCTGCGGGGAAGTGGTGACGCTCCCGGAAAAGAGATTGGACCTTGTGACCGCGATGAGCGGCAGCGGACCGGCCTATTTTTTTCATCTGATGGAACTTTTGACGGATTTTGGCGTGAAACAGGGGCTTCCTGCCAAGGTTGCCCAAGCGCTAGCCGTTCAGACGGGATTAGGGGCCGCGCTTCTGGCAAAAGGCTCTGAGGAATCCTGTGGAGAGCTGCGGCAGCGGGTAACCTCCAAAAAAGGAACGACGGAGGCCGCTCTGAAAACTTTACAGCGTGGAAAATTCGGGAAGATCTTTCAGCGAGCGCTTGGGGCCGCGGTGAAGAGGAGTCGGGAATTACGGAAAGGATGAGTTTTGGATGTCATCCCCGAATGTTTTAGTCGGGGATCCAGCCTGGATTCCCGCTTCCGCGGGAATGACAATGTTAACAATAACCCGTAGGTAGGGAGAATAAAATGTTCATTTTCGGGATCGTGTTCCAGGGATTGGCCATGCTCGTGAACGGGATCTGTACGATCCTCTATTGGCTGCTTTTCGCGAGGATCCTCGTCTCGTGGTTTCCCGTGGACCCTTTCTCGAGTCCGATGCGGTTTTTGATCCAGGTCACGGACCCGATCCTGGAACCGTTGCGCCGGCTTCCGATCCGGATCGGGATGATGGATTTTTCGCCGCTTCTCGCTTTTTTCATGCTTTATATTACGAACAAGATCCTTGTCACCATTCTTTTAAAGCTTGCTTACCAATTCGGCGGAGGCTGACCCCGTTAGAAATTCAACCAATGATCTTTTGAGAACATGCCGTGGCAGGTAATACGAAATGGAAGTTAGTGACAGGCGATCCAAAATTGTATTTCTAACGGGGCAAGTGACCACCTGTCCCGTTAGACATTTGATGAGGCGAAAGAATCAAGCAGGTGTTCGAAGTTTATATAAAGAAAAGTTCTTGCGAATATAAAGGAGAAAATTAATGTCTAACGGGATGAAACGTACCCAGAAACCTTCGAACGAACTTCTTGAGAAGATCGATGCCTGCGTCGCGGCGATCCGTAAAGAAACGGATTTTATTCCCGAGATCGCGCTGGTCCTTGGCACGGGGCTCGGGAATCTCGCGGGGCGCGTGAAGGCGGAAAAGGTTCTGACGTATGACAAGCTGCCGCATTTTTCGAAGTCGACCGTGGAATCCCATAAAGGGCAGCTCGTGCTCGGGGAACTTTCCGGAAAAAAGATCGCGGTGATGGAAGGACGATTCCATTTTTATGAAGGGTACTCGCTTGAGGAGGTGACGTTCGGGGTGCGCGTGCTCCGCGAGCTGGGGGCAAAGATCCTGATCGTTTCAAACGCGGCCGGCGGATTGAATTTGAGCTACAAAAAAGGAGAGATCGTGATCATCACCGACCAGATAAATTTTATGGGGGTGAATCCGCTGATCGGCCCTAATCTTAATAAGCTGGGGCCCCGCTTTCCGGATATGTATGAGCCTTATTCCAAGCGTTTGAACGACCTGACACTTGCCGCGGCGAAAGAAGTCAAAGTCCCGGTGAATCAGGGGGTTTATGTCGGAGTGACGGGGCCGTGCCTTGAAACCCGCGCGGAGTACCGGATGATGCGTAATTTCGGCGCAGATCTTGTGGGGATGTCCACGGTGCCGGAGGTGATCGTGGGGGTGCACATGGGGATGGAGATCCTGGGCTTGAGCATTGTGACAGACACTTGTGATCCGGACCATCTCGAGCCATGCAATATCCAGGAGATCATCAAGACGGCGAACGAAGCCGGGCCGAAGTTAGACAAACTTATTACAGCCGCGATTTCCAAGTTCTAAGTGCCATGTACTATGTACCAAGTACGGAGGCATAACGAGTACTTAGCATATAGTACATAGTACTTAGTGAAAGAAAAAATGACCGAAGCGAAGAATTATAAAGATACACTCAATCTTCCGCAAACTTCCTTTCCCATGAAAGCGAATCTGGCCGAGCGTGAGCCGGAGATGCTTAAAAGTTGGGAAGCGGAAGGGGTGTATGCTGCGATCCGCGCGAAGTCTGCGGGGAAACCCAAGTATGTGCTTCACGACGGTCCTCCTTATGCGAATGGCCACATCCATATCGGTCACGCGCTCAATAAAGTCCTCAAAGATCTCATTGTGAAATATCAGACCATGCGCGGCCATGACGCGCTCTATGTGCCGGGCTGGGACTGCCACGGCCTGCCGATCGAACACGCCTGCCTTAAAGAAATGGGCAAGCGCAAGGAGGAAGTGGATCGGGTCGAGTTCCGCAAGCACGCGCGTCAATACGCGGAAAAATTTGTCGGGATCCAACGCGACGGGTTTAAAAGGCTCGGTATCTTCGGGGAATGGGACAAGCCTTATCTCACCATGAACTACGGGTATCAGGCGGCTATTGCAGATTCTTTCCTTCGGCTTTACGAGGATGGGTTCATCGAACAGCGCCTGAAACCTGTTCCGTGGTGCTATGACTGCGACACAGCGTTGGCTGAAGCGGAGCTTGAGTATGAAGACAAGATCTCCAAGTCCGTCTATGTGAAATTTCCCTTGGAGGATTCCAAGAATGTTTTGAAGCTTCCCGCCGGGACTTCAGCTTGTTTACTGGTATGGACCACGACGCCTTGGACGTTGCCGGCGAACGTTGGCGCGGCCGTGCATCCGGAGCTCGAATACGGAATTTTCCAAAAAGGGAACGAGGTTTATGTTTTCGCCAAAGAACTTGAGGCGAAACTAAAAGACAAGATCGACCTCGGCGGTTTCAGCCGTATCAAGTCTCTGACGGGGCAAACGCTTCAAGGGATGGAATACCAACATCCGTTCCTTGATCGCAAAGGCAAAGTCATTACGGCGGATTATGTCTCCAGTGAAGATGGCACCGGGATCGTCCATATCGCACCGGGGCATGGGGAAGACGACTACAAACACGGACATCTGGAACACGGCCTGCCGATCCTTTCGCCCGTGGATTCACGGGGGAAATTCACCGAGGAATTTCCTTTTTGCAAAGGCGAGCATGTTTTTAAAGCCAATCCCAAGATCACAGCGCTTTTAAGCGAAAAAGGATTACTCCTTAAAGAAGAAGATTATCCGCACAGCTACCCGCATTGCTGGCGTTGCAAAAAACCGATCCTTTTTCGCGCGACCACGCAATGGTTCATGAAGATCGATCACAAAGATCTCCGTAAGCGCATGCAGGGAGCCATCGAAAAAAACATCCAGTTCATTCCGGACTGGGGCAAGAATCGTATCGGAGCGATGGTGGAGTCGCGGCCGGAATGGTGTTTGTCCCGTCAGCGCCTCTGGGGCGTGCCGATCCCGGTGATCCGTTGTAAGCATTGCGCGGGGGTGCACTTCGTCAAGGAATCCAAGACGAAGATCCTGGAACTTTTTGAGAAGGAAGGCACGGATGCGTGGTTTTCGCATCCGGCGGAAGCGTTTCTCCCTGCGGGCCTCAAGTGTCCGAAATGCCACAAAAGCGAATTTGAAAAAGAAACCGATATCATTGATGTTTGGTTCGATTCGGGCGTGAGTCATCAGGCCGTGCTTCGCCGGCATCCGGGTCTTAAATATCCCGCGGACCTGTACCTTGAAGGCTCCGACCAGCATCGGGGTTGGTTTCAAAGCGCTCTTACCACTTCGATGGCGCTTGAAAATAAAAGCCCGTTCAAAAGTGTCCTGACGCACGGGTTCGTGATGGACGGGCAGGGGAAGAAGATGTCGAAATCCGCGGGGAATGTCGTTACCCCGCAGGATGTGATGAAGGAGTTTGGCGCGGACGTCCTTCGCCTTTGGGTGACCTCCTGCGATTACCAGTTCGATGTCCGCCTTTCCAACGAGATTCTGAAACAACTTGTGGATACTTATCGCAAGATCCGTAATACGTTCCGTTATTTTCTCTCCAATCTTTTTGATTTTGATCCCGCGAAGCATTCCGTGCCGTATGAGAAATTGCATCCTCTGGATCGCTGGGCGATGGCCAAGGCGGATCTCCTGGTCGCGTCGGTGACGGGCCTCTACGAGCGTTTTGAATTCCATGAGATCTACCGCGAGGTCTACGATTTTTGCGTGGTGGATTTGAGCGCCTATTATCTGGACGCGCTGAAGGACACGCTTTACACCGCGGCGCCGGATTCCTGGCTTCGCCGCTCCGCCCAAACAGCGTTTTTTTATATCCTGTCGCGTCTCGTGAAGATCGTGGCGCCTATTCTTCCCTTTACAGCCGACGAGGTGTGGAAATCGTATAAGCTCGAAGAAGGAGTCGCGACGGTGCATGCAAGCGCCTGGCCCGTGGCACCGGTCATAAAGACGGGGAATGAATTCCGGGATTGGGAGCATCTCCGGGAGGTCCGTAACGCGATCACCCCTTTCCTTGAAAAAAAGCGTGAGGCCAAGGAGATCGGCGCGGGGCTCGAGGCGAAGGTGATCTTCACTGCAGAAGATCCGGAATCAGCCGAAATACTACATAGATATGAAAAAGAACTCACTCGCGTTTTTGTCGTGTCCCAGGTCACCCTGGAGACAAAGGCCGTGGAGGGTATGGAGGCCGCAGAAGGTGTTTCCGCGGTGCTCCAGAAGAAATTCGGATTGAAGGTCCTTGTGACCAAAGCGGACGGTGCCAAATGCGTCCGTTGCTGGAATTACTCCTCCGCTGTCGGCCGGGATCCCGAGCATGGGTCTCTTTGCCCCAAATGTGTTGAAGCGATCCGGGGAGCAAAATCATAAAACCAAAGGGATGGTCCCATTTTTAAAAGAGATATGTCGTTCCATGTAAGAACCCCAAAGACCTTCCTGAAAAAAGTGCTGGTCGGTCTCGTCCTTTTCTCGCTCGGAGCTTTCGCCGCCTACCTGCTTCCTTTCCTGATACCCTCTTCCGGGATTTCGGATCCTTGGGTCCATCATCCGCTGCTTCCGATCCTTGTGATGACCGTGATCTTTGTAGCGGCCTATAAATCCACCGAACGGTGGGTGAAGAAATTCCTCGAGAAATATTTTTTTCATAAGAAAACATTCGCCCAGATGACTCTGATGGATCTGGCGGGCGACCTGGCGGTCAATCTGGACCTCCAGGAGATCGCAAACCTGGTGGTGAACACGTTCGGAGAGGTGCTGCAATTAAAGACCGTGGCCTTGCTCGTTCCGGACTTGCTTCAGAATAATTTTGAGGTCGCATCAGCTTATGGATGGACGATCTCGGCTTCCAAGCGGGTCCGTCTCGCGGCTGAGACGCCGCTTTTGAGAATGATCCATCAAACGGGGCCGCATGTCTTGATGCGCGGGCCGGTCCTTCAGAGCCTTACATGGCAGGAAGCGAATGCGCTGGCGCGTGATCTTGATTCTTTGCAGGCCGCCTGGATCATTCCGCTGTTCGTTAAAGGAGAATTGGCGGGGCTTCTCGCGTTCGGGGCGCTTGTGCCGGATACGGTATTTGACCAGGGCGACTTCCATTTTTTCAGGGAATTTGCGGCGGCGATCGCGCCTTGTGTTCATAATGCCATGGTCGTGAAGCGGTTGAGGCAGTTTAATTTTGAGCTCCAGGATACCCAGTCCCAGTGGGTCCAGAAGACCAAGTTGAACGCGATCGAAAAACTAGCCGCCGGGATCGCCCATGAGATCCATAATCCTCTGGCAATTATTTCCGGAAAAGCCCAAGTCCTGCTCATGCAGAAGGGCCCCAAGCAACTGGAGCCCAATGTTCAGGACGCGCTCAATACGATAGTGAAGCAAACGCGACGGGCGGCCGATATAACAAGGAAGCTTTTGATGTATTCTCAAGGTTCCCGGGGACCGCAAGAGTGGATCTCGCTGGAAAGAGTCCTGGATGAGACGCTTTCACTTCTCGCGTATCAGGCTTCGATCGATAAGATCGAGATCGTAAGGAACCTGGATCCGGAGTTGCCGGCGTTTTTTGCAAATATGCAGGAGATCCGGGAGATTTTCCTCAATCTGCTTCTGAATGCCGTGGAGGCCGTGGGGTCGGAAGGGAAGATCGTGGTGGAATTGAAGTATCACCGCGATGAAGAGTTGATCGAGATCGTGTGTTCGGATACGGGGAAGGGGATCCCGGCCGAGCATCTTGATAAGGTGTTTAATCCTTTTTATACCACGCGCCATGAAGCGGTGGGACTCGGGCTTTTCGTGACCAAGCAGATCGCGCATCGTTACGGCGGTTCGATTCGCGTTGAAAGCCAGGTGGGGATCGGCAGCATGTTCATTCTTCAGCTGCCCTATGTCGCGGAAACGGTTCGCCTTCAGCGGGCCTCGTCTTCGCCACAACAAGGAAAAGAAGCGGCGCGAAATTCGGAAGCAAAAAGGACCGGTGCGACGGTTGCGGGTGCTCATACAGAGCCATGAACAGGATCTTGGAATTTTTAAATCAATGCCGTATCAAACTTATACAGGGAGGGAATGCAACCATGAATAAATTATTGATCGTGGATGATGAAATCGAGATCTGTGAATTCTTAAAATCCTTTTTTGAAGACCGCGATTTCAAGGTCGCCGTTGCGCATGACGGGACCAAAGCCCTGGAGCAAATGGGCCTTTTCAATCCCGAAGTCGTTCTTTTGGATATTCAGATGCCGGGCATGGACGGTCTTCAGACCCTGAAGAAGATCAAAGAAGCTTATCCCAAAGCGAAAGTCATCATGGTAACCGCCGTGGAGACCCAGGAGAAGATCGAAGAAGCCATGCGGTTGGGTGCCGATAATTACATCACCAAACCCTTGAGCCTTGAATATCTCGAAAAAGACGTTCAGGATAAGATCGATATTCTTGCCAAAGGCTCCTAATACCACGGTCTTATAGATTTTGGAAACAGGCTCTCGGAGCTGTTTCTCTGGTCAAGGCCTTTGTTGCCGAGATCATCAAGCCGGAGTCCTCGACGTGACACGGTGAGGACTCAGAAAGCGGTCCCGCGAAACGGGAAGATTTTTATGCCAACAAAATCAGATTCTCCAAACTCTCAAAAATTTGACTATCAAGAAGTCTTGCGGGATGTGGCCCGCAGTATGGTCCGCCTTAAAAGGCCGGACCGGCTTCTCCAGCTCATCACTCGTTTCATCGACCGCCGGTTCGGCCTCGCCCATGCCTCGCTCCTGATCCTTGATCCCAAAAAGGAGCATTATGTCTTCGTCAATTCAAAAGGAGCCAAACGTCTTCCGATGGGGCTTGTGAAATTCGACGCAGATCATCCGCTTGTCCAGTGGTTTTCGGGATCCAAAAAAAAGCTGCCATTCCAAAAGGATTTTCTTTTTTTCTCCGATGTGAAAAAAATGCTCTCGCGCGCTGAATTCCGGCTGGCCTCGAATTCCAAGGCGGACCATCTCGCAGGGATCCAGAAAACGATGCAGAATCTGAAAGTGGAGCTCCTGGTGCCCGGTTATTTCAAGGATACGCTCGTGGGCCTTTTGATGCTCGGGCGGCGCGTGAATGGCCGCTGTTTTACCACACAGGAGGTCACTTTTTTTCAGACGCTGGCCAACGATTGCTCGATGGCGGTCAAGACCGCGGAATACAACCAGAATCTTGTTGAGCAGAACCAGGAACTTGCGAAGAGGCTTGAAGAGATCGAAAGAATGCGCAACAAGGAACAGCGGACCTATTATGAGATCATGCGTTCCTTGGCTGAAGAAGTTCACGCCAAGGAGCCCTATATTTTTGGGCATGTTTCGGAAGTGGAACGCCTGGGTATGATGACCGCCCGCGAAATGGGGATGGATCTTTCCGGAAAAACCAAGGACCTGCTTTCTGCAGCGCTTATTCTTCATGACGTCGGAAAGATCGGGATCCCGGACAACATTCTCTGCAAACCGGGACAATTGACCCAGGAAGAATGGAAAGTCATGAAAACCCATGTGGAAAAAGGTGCCCGGATCCTGGAGCCCCTGACGGATTTTAAAAAGGTACGTGAGATCATCATGGCGCATCACGAGCGTTTCGACGGAACCGGCTACCCGCGGGGTCTCAAGGGGGATGAAATCTCGATCGAAGCACGTATCATCTGCGTGGTGGACAGTTTCCACGCTATTGTTTCGTCCCGGTGCTACCGGGAAGGGCGCTCCATTGACTTTGCCATCCATGAGGTCCGGAATTGCGCGGGGACCCAGTTCGATCCGGTTGTGGTCGATGCGTTCCTGAAGGCTTTGAAGAAGGAACTTCAGAAAAAAGGCGAGATTCCCAGCTCTTTGGCGGAATACGCTACGGACTGAGTTTGTTTCATTTTTATGGACTTATCGCTTGCGTCGCCAGGGGGGCATCAGTATAATGCCGCCTCAATTATACAAGGGCGAAGGCGAGCTTCGCGTTGTCTCAATTCCAAGGAAAGTGAGTTAAAATTTTATGGCAAAATCTAAGAGAACTTCTAAAAAATCCTCAAAAAAGTCTTCCAAGAAATCTGTGAGAAAGTCTGCTAAAAAACCGGCCAAGGCGCTGAAGATTAAAAAGCTTCCTAAAAAGGAGCTGGATATTTATAAGAAGATGCTTCTTCAGCTGCGCGGAAAGATCGCCGGAGATCTCCAGCAGATCGAAGGGGATTCCCTGAGCGGGAATCAGCCCAGCAGTTCCGGGGAACTCTCGGATGTGGCGGATATGGCGACCGATAATTATGACCGGGAACTGAATATCGGTTTGGCGACCAACGAGCAGCAGCTTTTAAACGACATTGACGTTGCCCTCAAGAGGATCGAGGATGGGACTTACGGCACTTGCGAGATCTATGGAACACCGATCCCCAAGAAACGTCTTATGGCCATGCCCTATACGCGTCTTTCGATGAAAGCCCAGGAAGAAGAGGAGAAGAACCAACGTCCTCAGTAATGTTCTTTTACGTTCTTGTAGGGTCCGTGGTTCTCACGGACCAACTTTCAAAATTTCTTGCCCTTCACTATCTTTCTTCCCAAGCGTCGGTTTCTCTCATTCCGCAAGTTCTGGATCTGACGCTCGTCAAGAATCCGGGGGTTGCTTTCGGGCTTTTCAGCGATTATACGCCCATCCTTTTTGCCGTGATCACGATCAGCCTTGTGTTCCTCTTCCTGATCGCCAACCGTTCTCATGGAACCTCGGTCACGGACCGTTGGGCGCTTAGCCTGATCCTGGGGGGTGCGATCGGAAACTGGATCGACCGGCTGCGTTTCGGAGCGGTGATCGATTTTCTGGATTTCAGGATCTGGCCGGTCTTCAACCTTGCAGATACTGCGATCACGATCGGTGTCGGGCTCTATTTTATCCGCGTGTTTACGTCTAAAGGAAAAACATGAAACCCGTGCTGTTTTCTCTCGGATCGATCCACCTCTACTCGTATGGCTTCTGCATTGCCCTCGGCGTTCTTCTCTCTCTTCTTCTGATGAAACGACGCGCGCTTAAAGAAGGATTCCCCAAACCTGATGAAGTGTTCGACATAGCTTTTGTTGTCCTGGTGTGGGGATTTCTCGGGGCTCGTCTTTTTTATGTGATCCAGAATTTTTCCTATTACAGTGCCGAACCGCTCAAGATCTTTGCCGTTTGGGAAGGCGGGCTGATTTTCTACGGGGGCGCGATCTCAGGCTTTTTGGGGTTGAGGCTGATGGTTTGGAAGAAAAAGTGGTCTTTTTGGAAGATCCTGGATTTTATCGTCCCCTACACCGCTTTGACCCATGCCTTTGGGCGGGTCGGATGTTTTTTGAACGGATGCTGTTTCGGTAAAGTTTGTGATCTTCCCTGGGCCGTCCGGTTTCCCGGGCTTCCGTACGCCGTGCACCCTGCCCAGCTTTATGAAGCGTTTTATGACCTCGTGCTTTTTGCATTTCTCATCCAACGCCGGAAGCGGATCCGTTTTGAGGGGGAGATCGCTCTTCTTTATTTTCTTCTGTACGCAATAGGCCGCTACACGATCGAGTTTCTGCGAGAGCCGGGTTGGATGTGGATGGGGTTCACCTCGAACCAGTGGTTGAGCATCACGATCATCGTGGCGTCCTTTCTGGTCTTTCAATCCCGCCGGCGCAAAGCTTCCTGATATGCCCAAAAACCGTTTTACGGAATTTGTGGTGGAGGCCATGGAGGCTGAACAGCGTCTCGACGTTTTCCTTGCTGAAAAGATGTCCCACCAACATTCCCGGGCGCACCTTCAAAAGATGATCAAAAACGGCGCGGTGATCGTGGATGGGAAACATGTAACGCCTCATTATCCGGTTAAAGCCGGGGAACGGATCCGCGTCGAAAAACTTGATATGCCGGTGGAGGAACTTCCCGCGGAGGCGATCCCGCTCGATATCGTTTATGAAGATGACGATTGTTTGGTAGTGAACAAGAAGGCAGGTATGGTTGTCCATCCGGCGCACGGCAATCCCAACCACACGCTTGTGAACGCGCTTCTTTTTCATGTGCAACAGCTTGGGAAAGCCGAGGATAAGGTGAGGCCCGGGATCGTGCATCGCCTTGATAAGGACACCTCGGGTCTTCTGGTGGTCGCCAAGAATGACTACGCGCACGACAAACTCGCGCGTCAGTTCAAGGACCACACGATCGATCGCGTCTATAACGCGATTGTTCGCGGAGTGGTCCAACACGACGAAGGAGTCTGCGAAGAGCCCGTGGGTCGCGCTTTTCTCAACCGTAAAAAAGTGGTGATCCGTCCCTCGGGAGGCAAGGATGCCGTCACTTTTTTTCGCGTGCTGAAGCGGTTCCCCAACGCGACTTTTGTGGAGATCCGTCCGAAGACCGGCCGTACCCATCAGATCCGTGTGCATTTCGCGCACATGGGGCATCCGGTGCTGGGGGACGCCCTCTACGGCGTTCAGTTCCCGCCGATCAAACGGCAGGCGCTTCATGCCTTGACGCTCGGGTTCGAGCATCCCCGTACGAAGAAGTGGATCCACCTGACAAGCGAGTTACCTGAGGATATGCAGGGCCTCCTGCGCTTCCTTGAAACACACCCCTAATGGTTCGACTCTCCGCCAAGTTTTTGGGCGGATTCGCTCACCATGGCACTGAGCTTCCTCTATAAAATAATAGAGTCGAAGTGCTAATTCGCTTATAATCGAAAACCGTGAATCCTGTCCATTGGCTTTTCTTCATCGGGACCGTCGTTGTCTCTCTGGGTTTTGCGCTCTACGGGCAGTGGGTGCTCTGGAAGTATAAAGCGCCCTCTTACAGGACGATCGTGACCGGTTGCGAGATGGCGCGTTTTGTTCTGGATAAAGCGGGCCTCTTCCAGGTTCCGGTGACTCCGATCGAGCCCTCCGGGGACTATCCTTCCGTAGAAGGTCTTTTCCTGGAACCCAAGGTCTATGAAGGGCGCGATTTCCTTTCCATCCTTCAGGCGGCACGTCAGGCGTTCCTCAAAAGCCAACTCTCCAACATGACCTTTTGGGTGCGTCTCAAAAAGCGCATGACTTTTGTGATCCGCTTCACTGTTTTGGCTGGATGGATCCTGTTGGTGCTGGGGAGTTTTATTCCCGGCTTGCGGTTTCTGGTTAATCTCGGCCTCGGGTCTTTTACCGTCGTCATGGCCCTCGTGATCTTTGACCTGCCCTTCGAGCTGGAGGTTGAAGAAAAAGCGTCCAAGCTTCTAAAAACTTCCGGACATTTTCAACCGAATGAAATGGTTCACTTGAAAAAACTCGGCCAGGCGATCGCGCTTATGGGGCTTGCGGCTATCGTCTACGCGCCTTTTAATAAATGTCTTTGTCTCCTGGGAAGGAAGGGGAGCGATTATGGGCTTTAAGAATCTCGGGGAATTTTTGAAGGCGCTTCGTGAAGCGGACGAACTTGTCGAAGTGAAAGCGCCGGTCGATCCGGTGCTCGAGGTGACCGAGATCTATGACCGTGTGGTGAAAAAGGACGGACCCGCGCTCCTTTTCACGAATGTCCGCGGTTCTTCAATGCCGCTGGTGATCAATCTTTTCGGCTCTTCCAAGCGCATGAGTATGGCCCTGGGCGTAAAAAACATTTCGGAGATCGCCGAACGCATCCATTCCTTTCTGGACCTTAAGCCGCCCCAGGGTCTTTTTGAAAAACTCGCGATGATTCCCAAGCTTTCTGAACTTCATGCCGTCCTCCCGAAATTCGTCAAACACGCGCCTTGCCAGGAGAAAGTTATCCTCGCAGGCGAAGCAAGGATGCTCGAACAGCTTCCTCTTATCCAGTGCTGGCCCAAGGATGGCGGAAAATTTATTACGTTCCCGCTCGTGATCACCAAGGATCCGGAGACGAACCAGCGTAATGTCGGGCTTTACCGGATGCATGTTTATGATGACCGGACGACCGGTATGCATTGGCAGATCCACAAGGACGGAGCCGGACATTTTCGGAAGCTTGGCAAGGGAAGTAAGAGGCGTTTGCCTGTCGCGTGCGTCATTGGTGCGGATCCCGCGACCATGTTTGCGGCCGCGTGCCCGCTCCCAAGCGGTATGGATGAACTGATGCTTGCGGGATTCCTGCGGAAAAAGTCTGTGGAGCTTGTGAAATGTAAAACGATCGATCTGGAAGTGCCGGCCGAGGCTGAGATCGTGCTGGAAGGTTATGTGGACGAAGGGGAGATGCGTCTCGAAGGTCCTTTTGGCGACCACACTGGTTTTTATTCCCGCGCGAAGGACTTTCCCGTGTTCCATGTTACCTGCATGACGCATCGCAAGAACCCGGTGTATGTCACGACCGTTGTGGGCCGTGCGCCCATGGAAGATTGTTACATGGGAAAGGCGATCGAACGGATCTTCCTGCCCATGATCCAGAAACAGTTTCCCGAGATTGTGGATATTTGTCTGCCGTGGGAAGGTGCGTTCCATAATTGTCTGATCGTTTCGATTAAGAAAAGTTATCCCGAACAGGGGAAAAAGATCATCCACGGCATTTGGGGGCTCGGACAGATGATGTTCTCAAAAATGATCGTGGTGCTGGACCATGATACGAATATCCAGGACTTGAAAGAAGTCTCATGGCGCGTCTTGAACAATATGGATCCCAAACGCGACATGGTGTTCGGGGAAGGGCCCTTGGATGAGCTGGATCACGCGGCGCCCAAAGATTTCGGAGGCTCCAAGATCGGGATCGATGCCACGCGTAAGGGCGCGGCCGAAGGCATGGAACGCCCCTGGCCCGAAGACATCATCATGACGGATGAAATTAAACGCCGTGTCGAAACGCGCTGGCGCGAGTATGGGCTGGATGAAAAATATCTTCGCTAAGTTCTGGTTGTTCCTTGAGATGATCAAGTTCGAGCATTCGATCTTCGCGCTTCCTTTTGCCTATCTCGGTCTTTTCTTTGCCGAGAAAAAAGTTCCGAGCCTTTTTCTTTTCTTCTGGATCACCATCGCGATGGTAAGCTTCAGAACCCTGGCAATGGCGCTGAACCGCTTGCTGGATCGAAAGATCGATGCGGAAAATCCGAGGACTTCAGGACGTGCATTGCCGCAAAAAAAGATACGAACAAGCTTCGTTTGGTTGGCGGCGCTTGTCTCGCTTCTTATTTTTGAAGTGAGCGCCTACAAGCTTGGATCTTTATGCTTTTGGCTTTCACCGGTTCCCGTGGCGTTGGCGTGGATCTATCCTTTGACCAAGCGTTTCACTTGGGCTTCGCATTTTGTGCTGGGACTGGTTCTCGGTATCGCGCCTTACGGCGCCTGGATCGCGGTTACCGGGCAATTCGCGTGGGCGCCGGCATTCCTGACCGCGGGAGTGATCTGCTGGGTCGCGGGTTTCGATATGATCTATGCGCTTCAGGATGTGGATTTTGACCGGAGGCGCGGACTTTATTCCGTTCCGGCCAAGTTTGGCGAGGTTCGGACGCTTCAGCTTACCCGGGGGCTTCACGCGTTGGCGGTTCTTTGCTGGGCTGCGGCAGGTTTCTTGAACGGGGCAGGACGGGTCTATGGTCTGGGGCTGATTCTAGTGGTGTATTTCCTGATCCGTGAGCATCAACTGATTCGCTCCTTCGGCATCGCAAAGATGAACGAAGCTTTTTTTGTGATGAATGCGGTGGTCAGTCTCGCACTCTTTTTGGCCGTTGTCCTGGACGTTGTTTTATAAAAAGGAGTTTTATTTTGAAACCTTGGATTCTTGCCATAACAGGAGCGAGCGGAGTCGTTTACGGGATGCGTCTGCTCGAGATGCTGGGAGAGCAGAGAATCCCTGTGGAGTTTGTGATCTCGGACACAGCAAAGATCGTGATGAAGGAAGAGCTGGGGAGTGAGGCAAGGTTTCCGGAGGCTTCTCATTTGTTCCGTATTCACGATTTCCACGATTTTACCGCGTCGATCGCGAGCGGATCTTACCCGACGGAAGGTATGGTGATCGTGCCGTGCAGTATGGGAACGCTCGGGGCGATCGCCTCAGGCCTCAGCCAGAATCTTATCCACCGCGCTGCGGATTGTACGATCAAGGAAGGACGCAAACTTATCCTCGTGCCGCGCGAAACGCCGCTTTCCGCGATCCATCTTGAAAATATGCTGAAGCTTTCTCGCCTCGGAGTGAAGATCGTTCCGCCGATGCCGGCTTTTTATTCCGAACAAAAGAGTATTCAAGACCTCGTGGATTTCGTGGTGGGGAAGGTGCTCGATCAGATGGGTGTTTCGCACATGCTCTACCCGCGGTGGGTGGGGAAAATAGACTACAGACCGCAGACTACAGACAATAGCTAGAAGCGAAAAGCTCTACGAAAGATTTCATGAAAGATCAAACGAAACTTCGTATCGGAAAAATAAAGTATCTCAACTGCCTTCCGTTCTATTTTGGTCTCGTGGAAATGCTTCGCGCAAAAGGGCTTGAACCGGAGATGAGTTTTTTTGAATCCCATCCGGCCGAGATCAGCCAGGCTATGGACCGTGGAGAGATCGACGCGGCGCCGATGTCTTCTTTAGAATATCTCCAGCATCAGGACAAGTACCTTCTTCTTCCGGACCTTGCGATCGGGACGCGGCTTTTTGCTCGCAGCGTGCTGCTCCTTTCCAAGAAAAAAATCGAACAGCTCAATGGCGCAGTGATCGCGCTTTCCCGAGAAAGTTTAAGCTCCGCGGGTCTGGTGCGTATCCTCCTCGCGAAAAAATACAATCACCAGAACACGTTCGAGCTAGTCGATCAGGACCCGGAGGCCATGCTCCAAAAATATCCGGCCGCGCTCGTGATCGGGGATCAGGCGCTTTTCTGCCAGCCCAAGGAACTGATCTATAAATATGATCTTGGCGAGCTATGGCAGTCCTGGACGGGAAAGCCCTTCGTGTTTGCGCTTTGGGCCGTGCGTAAGGATTTTGCGGCCCGTCATCCGGAAACGCTCAAGGCTTTTCTTGAAACGCTGAAAGAAAACCTTCAAAAAAAATTGGCGGATCCGGAAGGTCTTCTGAAACAGTCGCTTGGCATTGCCCCCTCGGACAAGCGGTTCTGTCAGTTGCTTGGTTATCTTGTGAATCTTCAATACACGCTGGACCAGGACATGCAAGAAGGCGTGATGCGTTTTTTTGAACTCGCCCATGAGCAAAATCTTGCGCCCGCGCCAAAACCGCTTCACTTTTTTGAATAATGGATATTCACGACACAATCCTCGAAAAACGTCTGAGCGGTGGACGGCTCACGTTTGAAGACGGCGTTCAGCTCTACACCTGCGATCTTTTGAGGTTGGGCGAGGCTGCCCGAAAACTGACGCCGCGGCTCCTGACCAATGCCGTGACGTTTATTGTGGATCGCAATATCAGTTACACAAATGTTTGCACGATTGGCTGTGACTTCTGTGCGTTCCATTGCGCCCCAGGAGCCCCAGAAGCGTATGTGCTTTCCAGAGAAAAGATCCTAGCCAAGGTTCTTGAGCTCGTGGGCTTAGGAGGAACACAGGTCTTGATTCAGGGGGGCATTCATCCGGACCTAAAACTTGATTACTACCTGGACATAGTCCGAGCCATTCATGAGAAATTTCCGCAGGTTGCGATCCACTCTTTTTCCGCGATTGAGATGGATGTGTTGTCACAAAAGTCGGGGGTCGCTTTGTCCAAATTGTTCAGGAGGTTCAAAGAAGCCGGACTGAACTCGCTTCCGGGGGGCGGGGCGGAGATCCTTGTGGAGCGCGTGCGCAAACTGATCAGCCCGAAAAAGATCTCATCCGATCGGTGGCTTGAAGTGATGCGAACGGCCCACGAGGCGGGGCTTAAGACCACCGCGACCATGGTTTTCGGACACGTTGAAACGATCGAGGAAAGGATCTTTCATTTGATCAAACTGAGGGATCTTCAGGATCAGACCCAAGGCTTTCGGTCCTTCATCCCCTGGAGTTTTGTTCCATTCGCAAATAAGGGGACAGTCCCTTTAAATGCGTTAGAGGGACTGTCCCCATCAGGCGGGGACGACTATCTCAAGACGGTTGCGATATCGCGGCTTATGCTCGATAATTTCGAGCATATTCAAAGCGGCTGGCTTACCGAAGGGCTCAAGCTCGGCCAGATCGCTCTCGCATTCGGTTGCGACGACTTGGGCGGCACTTTGATCGAGGACAAGATCCTGGAGCCCACAGGGATCAAGGTGAATACTCGCAGGGATGATCTTATTCGTCTTATCAGAGACGCCGGGTTCATTCCCGTTCAGCGCGACACAAATTACAAAATTCTAAAAATTTTTAAGGAGGTGACCGATGCCGGCGCCTGATAAAAAATTTATTCGTGAAGCTTTTAATTCGATCACGCCGCGCTACGATCTGCTGAATCAGGTCCTGAGTTTCGGAATGGCGGAAGCTTGGCGCAAGCGGTCAGCGGAAATCCTTCTGAGCGATCCTCGTTTTTCTCCCAAAACCATTTTAGACCTCGGCTGCGGGACGGGAAAGTTCCTCGAATGTTTCCTCTTGAAAAAATCCTGGGAAAGCGCGACGGGAGTGGATTTTTCGGTCGCTATGCTCGAAAAGGCACGCGCGACGGTTCCGGGGAATGTGATGTGGCTCAAAGAGGATTTTGATGCCTTGCCGTTCCTGGAAGCCAGCTTTGATCTCGTGATCTCGGGGTTCACGCTGAGGAGCGTTCAAAAACTTCCGGAGTTCCTGAGTCGCGTAAATCGCATCCTGACGCCGGGCGGGAAAGCGGCATTTCTCGATCTGACGCGACCGCGGAATTTTTGGGCGAGGCTTCTCTTTTATCCGTACTTGAAATTCATCCTGCCCCTTTTGGGCTGGCTTATTTCAGGTCATTTAAAGGCCTATGGTTTCCTCTCCGGTTCGGTGCGGAGGTTCCAGGCCCCCGAGGAAACGATCCGTTTGATGCAAACCGCCGGGTACCGCGAGTGCACGAGTAAAAGCTTTGCTTTTGGCGCCGCTACGCTTATCATAGGGAAAAAATAACCCCAAAATGATGACTCCAGAAGAAAAAATCACGCAATTAGGCCTGTTTTTGCCGCCCGCGCCCAAGCCTGTGGGGCTTTATCAGCCCTTCGTGGTGGCGGGGAAGCTGGCCTTTTTAAGCGGCCAGCTTTCGAAGGACGCCCAAGGCAAGCTTTTGACGGGGAAGGTCGGCAAAGACCTTTCTCTGGCCGAGGGACAGGCGGCGGCGCGTCTTGCGGCGCTGAACGTCCTGAGCATTATGAAGCACCTGATCGGTTTTAAAAAGATCCGGCGCGTGGTGAAAATGACCGGTTTTGTTCAGGCCGCGCCTGATTTTTATGAAATTCCGGCGGTCGTGAACGGGGCCTCGGAACTTTTTGCCGAAGTAATGGGAGAACAAGGAGCGCACGCGCGTTCTGCCGTAGGGATGGCGAGCCTTCCCATGAATGCCGCAGTCGAGATCGAACTCGTCTTGGAATTAAAATGACGTGATTTTTGCGTCATCCCCGAACGTTTTAATCGGGGATCCATGGATTCCCGCTAAAAACATGCGGGAATGACAGAGCTATTAAATATTCTGAAAGGAACACCGTGAAAGGTTTTCTTAAATTCATCCTTGTTTTTGCAAGCATCCTTCTTCTGAGCGCGGTCCTCGCGCCCGTACTTCATTCTTTCTTACCTTACAGTTTTTCGCGTATCTTCAACCGGGTTGTCATGGTCACCGCGTTGCTTGCGGTTGTGATTTTTGTAAGATTCCGGAAAGAAATATTCGTGCGGTTCGGGATGGACTGGAGAAAGGACAGCCGGCGGCTTTTTTGGGCCGGATTTTTGACTGTGTCGGCCGTGCTGGTGCTTTTTACGGTCATCCAGCTTCTCATGGGGAATGCCCACGTTTCGTTGCGGGACTATACAGGGCAAAAGTGGGCGTACAAAATTTTCAGCTGCATCGGCGGAGCGCTTCTGATCGGGACCATGGAAGAGTTTTTCTTCCGGGGGTTCATTTTCACCTCGTTGCGTGACAAAACGTTCCGGGGGAGCGTTCCGCTGGCGATGGTCGTGACGAGTCTTTTTTATTCGGCCCTTCATTTTGTCAGTATCCGTAAGCCCGTGATCAGCCAGGATCCGGGATTCCTGGACAGCCTGAAAATGATCGCAGCTCCGATCCAGTCGTTCGCGGACTGGCAGGCCGTATGGCCCGCGGCGATCGGGCTTTTCCTCTTCGGGATGGTCCTGAATTATTGCGTCGTACGTGCACGATCGCTTTATGCTTCGATCGGGTTGCATGCGGGGGCGGTTCTTTTTGTACGGACGGTCGGACTCTTTATCGCGTTTTCCGAAAAAAATGTTCTTCTTTGGAGTACAAAAAAAGTCTACGACGGCGCGTTGGGCTGGCTCTGCCTGCTTTTGACCGGTTGGATCCTGAGCAAGCTTCTCAAAAAAGCTGATGCCCCAGTAACCCCCTAGCGGAAACAATTTTCTTTATGACCACATTCAATAAGATCACTCGCGAGAAAGTCCTCGAATGCCTCAAACAGGTCCAGGAGCCTGTCCTGAACGAGGACGTTGTTTCCCTCGGGCTTGTCCGCGAGATCGAGATCGACAAGAACCATGCTTTCGTTCATCTGGAATCTTCAGTCGAGGATCCTTCCTTGCAGGAAAAATTGCGCGGGGCGATCGCTCAGGCGGTGCTCAAGGCGGGCGCGAGCGGCTGTGATGTTCACTTTTCCGGGAAACCGAAATGCGGGATGAACGCTTCGGCGATTCAACCCATTTCCGGCGTGAAGCATGTGATCGCCGTGGCAAGCGGGAAGGGCGGCGTCGGGAAATCGACTGTGGCTGTGAATCTGGCGCTTGCTTTAAAACAACTTGGCGCCAAAGTGGGATTGATGGATGCGGATATTTACGGCCCGAATATTCCGATCATGTTGGGCATCTCGCCTGAAAAACGTCCCGAGGGAAATGCGGAAGCCAAAATAATTCCTCTTGCCGCCCATGGCGTGAAAGCGATCTCGATCGGATTTTTTGCAAATCCCGAGCAACCGGTGATCTGGCGCGGGCCGCTTCTCCATAAAACTATGGAGCAGTTCCTGCACCGGGTGGATTGGGGGGAGTTGGATTATTTGGTGGTGGACCTGCCGCCCGGAACGGGGGACGTGCAACTTTCCTTATCCCAATGGGTAAGCCTGTCGGGCGCGGTGGTAGTGACGACGCCCCAGGAAGTGGCTTTGAGCGATGTCCGGAAAGCGGTGAATATGTTCCGTCAGCTCGAGGTGCGGATCCTGGGAGTAGTCGAAAATATGACAGGACCGATCTTTGGCAAGGGGGGCGGCGAAAAAATGGCCGATGTGTTTCAAATCCCTTTTCTTGGAAGTATTCCGCTCGAGGCTCAAGTGCGGGAATGCGGGGATTTGGGGCTTCCGGTCGTGATCGGACATCCCAAAAGCCCCATCAGCGAACGATTCGTGAAGATCGCGGAAGCGGTGCGGAAAACATTAAAAGCTTAAATGGCTGAAAAGGCTAAAAGGGCTAAAAACGCTTTAAAACTTCCGGGTTGATTTTTTAAAGCATCTTAAGCCTGTTTAGCTTTTTTTGCTTGTTTAGCCTTGGCCTACAATTAAGGAGATGAATTCATGAAAAAGAAGACGGTAGCGAAGGACGAAGATAGATTCGAAGGACTGGTCAAAGAGATGCTCACGCTTCTTGGCGAAAACCCCAAGCGCGAAGGCCTTGAAAGGACGCCAGTGCGTGTGGCGAAATCCCTCCGGTATCTGACGCAAGGATACCAGATGGATCCGAAGGAGATCCTCGCTCACGCGGTCTTCAAAGAGCCCTACGATGAAATGGTGATCGTCAAGGACATCGAGATCTTCTCGCTTTGTGAGCACCACATGCTTCCGTTCTACGGGAAAGCCCACATTGCTTACATTCCGAACGGAAAGATCATCGGCCTTTCCAAGATTCCGCGTCTTGTGGAAGTATTTTCCAAGCGGCTGCAGGTCCAGGAGCGCCTTACGACCCAGATTGCCGAATGTCTTATGGAAGCCCTAAAACCAAAAGGGGTTGCGGTTGTGATCGAGGCGCTTCACCTCTGTATGTCCATGCGCGGCGTCAAGAAAGCCGATGCCTACACCATCACCAGCTCCATGCTCGGGGCCTTCCGTAAAGACGCCCGTTCCCGTAGCGAATTCCTCAGTCTGATACGGCTGAAGAGAGAAGAATAGTTGGCGGAAGGTGTACGGCGAAGCTAGGAAGTTTGCGCCGTACGCCTTACTCCGTACGTCGTTTTTTGAATTACTTTTCGGAAGGGATGCCTAGCTTTGCTTCAAGCGCCGCGACTTTCTTTCTGAGAGCGCGGACATCGTCGAGGGTTTCTGCGGCGCGAAGCTGGGCGCCAAACTGTTTTCTCATTTCCGCGTAGGGCCTGGCGGGCTGGCCGAAATAGATCTGTTTTCCGGGGACTTTCTTGTTGGAAGGAAATCCCGCGCCGGCGCCGATCATGGCCCAATCGCCGATCTCCACGTGATCTCCAAGACCAACACTTCCGCCCATTGTCACGTGAGAACCTACCTTGCAGCTTCCGGAGATCCCGGTTTGCGCGGAAATGACCGTATGCTGGCCGAGCACGACATTGTGGGCGATCTGGACGAGATTATCGATCTTGCAGCCTTTGCCGATGCGTGTGGAACCGATGGCTGCGCGGTCGATCGTGGAACAAGCGCCGATTTCCACGTCATCCTCGATCACGACATTCCCGATCTGGGGGAGCTTTTCGTGGGCGCCGGGGGTCGCGACATAGCCGAAGCCATCCGCGCCGATCACCGTGCCTGCATGGATCACAACGTTCATTCCTAATTCGCAATTCTCATAAAGGGTGACATTCGGATGAATCACGGAGTTCGCGCCGATCTTCGCGTTCTCGCCCACAAAAACATGCGAGCAAAGAACCGCACCGTCTCCGATCACGACATTCTCGCCGATCGTCACGAAGGATTCGACCGTGACATTCTTGCCGAGTTTCGCGGTCTTGGCGATCGAGGCGTGCGGCGAGATTGTCCCAGGGAATTTCCGGGCAGGGAAGAGCTCCCGGAGGATCTGGGCCCACGCCCGTTTGGGATATTCAACCTGGATCAGGACTTTGGAGGATTGAGCGATCTGTTTCGGGACGATCATGCAACTGATCTCGGAAGCTTCAAGGGCTTTAAAGCCTTTTTCATCCTGTACAAATGAGATATGACCCTTGAGGGGATTCTCGAAATTCGTGATTCCCTCGATCACAACTTTTCCGTCACCGATCAAAACGCCGCCCACCATTTTTGCGAAATCTTCAGCTGTTCTTTTCATAAGGCCTTTATTTTTTTGCCGCAGGAGATTCGGTTTGAGGAGGTTCTACTTCTTCAGGCAGGGGTTCTTCCTGCCGAGCTCCTTGAAGAGCAAGATAGTCTTTTAAGGCAGCGCGTTTATTGACATCGTTGGTCCAGGCTATGAACGCCATTTTTTGTTTCGTCGCGGCTTCTTCCTTCGCCTTCGGATCCGTCAGCTTATCGGCCCCGGCTGGTACGAAACTTGCGATCTGGAGGCGCAAAAGTTTTTGAATACGTATGAACTCCCTTAGTCCTTCCTCGAATTCACGAGGGGAGAGGTGAAGGGTGCGGGTGAGCCAGAGTTTGTATTGTTCGGTCGTTGGGCTAACCAGGCCTTGCTGTTTGAGGAGATTCGCTATCTCGCCACGGACTTCTTCATCCGCGATCTTGATGCCACGGCGTTTCGCCTCGCGGGCATAAATAATATTTTGCCAGGTGTAATCACGCAGAAGCTGCGGTTCATCGATCGGTTTTTCAGCCGGCATGAAAAGCTGCGTGGCGCGGTAGAATTGATTGTATTCCTGGAAGGTGACAGCTTGACCGAAGGCTTCGCCCGCGAACCGCCCTTCTTTCTTGAGAGCGCTCACCGAATAGCCGCCCCACAGGATGAAGGAACCCACGACGATCCAGATAATGACTTTAGTGTATTGCCGAAAAATCTTTAGCATAATGGGGCATAATGTAGCACAGAGCAAAAAATAGGGAAAGGGGAAAAGCCCTTTTAAGCCGGAGAGGCGGAGGGAGGCTGGTGGATGACGCCCGCCCCGTTTTTTTCACCATCCGCCTTCCGCCATTCTTCTTGAATTGCCGTCTCTTGGCATTCAGACGAAAAGTGAGTTCAAGATACGTTGCAGAGTGTGATTTATTTCTTGATGCTCCTATTCAAAGGAGATATCATTGCCGCATGAGCGAAAAAGGAGTGGGTCTGATTGAGATCGTGGTGAGCATGATCCTCCTGGCGGTTTGTGTCCTGGCGGCGACGGCAACGATTTCCATGGTGAGCGGCAAAGAGCATAGAAGTGCCGGTGGCAGCAGTCTGGATCTTCAAGCCCTGAGCTTTGCGAGAGAAACGGTCGAGCAATTGAAAAATGCTGTGAGTACGAACTCGACGACCGCGTTAAAATTAAGTGATAATAGTTATACAGCTCCATGCGCCACGGCGATAGGGGTTCCCTGCGGAGCTGGACAGGTACACTCCACCGAAGGGCTCCCCTTGACAGGACTTCCTGCGGGGAGTGATCTTCTGACCAAAGTGAGCGGTACCAGCACCCGCACTTATAAGGTCTGGGACATTTCCAGTGGGACCAACACTGTGGGAACTGATGTGGCCTACAAAAAAGTGACTGTGACTGTGGCATGGACCGATCCCGCTTGAAAAACATGGAAAGAGGGTTTACCCTTCTCGAACTTATTATTGCTGTAGCTCTCGCTGTCATTATCCTGCTTTCCGCTTCCACTCTTTTGATCCATTTCGGGAAATTTTCAGTGAATGTCGTCAAGAACGAAGCCTCTCTTATGGGGACGGCACTCGGTGCTTTCGAAGAAATAACCGGTAAGATCACGGAAGCCAATGAGGTAGCCATCAATAAAGCCAGCCCCGATGTTATACTCAATTCCATTGCCTATCCTGCGGGTTGCTTAGCCAATGGTAGTTGTATTCAAATAAGAGTCAGTCCCACGGGCTCAGGAGCTTCTTCCGATCATTCACTCGATACGGTCTACACTTATTGGCAGTCCGCAACTCGATTATTTAAATCCGTAGGTGCGGCGGCGGGGACCGCGATCGCGGAAAATCTTCTTGCCAATTCTTTGTCCTTTGTCAGGGATGCGACCAACAGGAATCACATCAAAGTTACTTTGAAGGCTGAGACGACGGGGGGGCACATTGCCGGCGTGACAAAGGAGCATTTGGAAACTACAGCCATCATGCGGTCAAGGAGCGCAAATTTAACATGAAAAGAGGATTCGCATTGATCACGGTTTTGGCGGTTTTGATGCTGATCGCGTTGGGCACTGCGACCATCCTTCAATCGGTGGGAACTCACACTAGCCTGAAGGCAAAAAACGTCCAGGAGGTCAAGGCCCAGGACCTTGCCGAAGCCGGCATGCAACATGCCTTGCAGATATGCAGAAAAAACAACGGGGACTGTTCTTTAGCGAACATCACTCTCCTGAAAGCGGACACGCTCCTGGAACAAGACATTAAAATCACAACGGTTCCGGCAACTTCCGGGGCAGCATCCTACACGATCAAAGTAGAAGTCAACTATCCTGATGTTTGAAATGGCAGAGTCCCGCAAGGGAATGCCCTAAGGAGGGGAATGTGATCATGAAAAAAGGGTTCACGCTGGCTGAGCTTTTAGTAACGATCGTGATCTTGTCCGTTCTTGCGGCGATCGCGATTCCCGGATTTTCCAAGTCAAGGGACAAAGCCGCGGCAGCTCAGGCGGTTGCCTATCTCCGGACCCTCAGAGTCGGCGAAAAAATGTATTATGCCAAGAATGCGATTTATGTGGGTTGCGCCAATGCCACAGCCGTCAAGACCAATCTCGGGGTTGAGGTGACAGAAGAGAATTACAAATTTAATGTGTTGGCCCCCACCAATTCAACTTTTTTTGCAAGAGCACGCAAGGGCACGGCTCCTACCGATTGCACTTCCACCGATGTGATTTGCGTCGATCAGACTGGAAATTGGTCCGGGACTTCGACTTACGTGAATTTCACAAAGCTCAACAGCTGATCGTGCGTGTTTTTTAAATCACAAACCATATCCTGAGGTGAAACATGGTTTACAAAAATATTTTAGGGATTGTTTCCATTTCAATTTTCATGGTTGCCTCCATCGCGTATGCCGGCAAAGTGGAACTCACCACTTACTATCCCGCGCCGTATGGGGAGTATAAGGAACTAAGAACCACAGAAAATGCTTATTTTGGGACGGACGCCCCGACCGCTAAAAGACCTAGCCAAAATACAGACTGGACGATGGCTAGATTTGTCGGTATTGGAACGACGACCCCGAATGAAGCCCACTACAAAGGGAACGGCCTGACCGTCCAAACGATTGGTAACCCTTCTTACCTGGAACTCTATCGAGACGATAGCTTTGTTGCTTCGGGTGCTGGCGATGGGGGCGTGGGGTGGGACTCTCTCGTTGGCGCGTGGCGGGCCGGGCATCGTACTAACTCTGCTATCGCCGGGATCGACTTTCTGACCGGCGCGACAGAGAAGTCTGGCGCGATCGTATTCAGAGTCTATAAAAGAACATCCGCCACTACTTCGTATCTTAGCGATTCTGTAAATGAAGCCATGCGTATCGATGACTATGGGAACGTCGGCATCGGGACGGATGATCCAATTGCCATGCTTAATGTCGCTGGAGTTACGGCATTACAATCAGGAGACTCAAACGGCGCTTTGCAAATTGGCGCCGATGTGCTGGCGACAACGCTTACGGCTAATGTCAGAAAATTGGGGAGAGTTACCTCTCCCTCCTATAGCAAGAATTATTACTATTCATTGTTGTCCGCGGATAGTGATGTCGGTGGCGACGGGGTTGAATTTGGAGGCCGGGCAGGAGCGCTTAACCCGTCTCCCACTTATATTACTTTTGCCACTACATCTGTAAGAGGAGATCAAACTAAAAATGCAGAACGTATGAGAATTGATACTAATGGCAATGTCGGCATCGGGGTGGCTCCGTCGTCGACGTATAAGTTAGATGTTGCCGGAACGCTACACAGCACTACGGTTCCCTGGACTTCTTCGGATAGTCGCTTCAAAAAGGAAGTGACTCCGCTTACGGGGGCACTGGCAACGGTTGAGCGTTTGCAGGGCGTCAATTTTGAGTGGAGAGTTGAGGATTTTCCAAGTCGCGGGTTTGAGAAGGGAAAGCAAATCGGGTTAATTGCCCAAGATGTTGAAAAAGTCGTGCCGGAAATGGTTAGCACGGACAAGAGCCCCGAAGGGTATAAATCTTTGGCTTATGAGAAAGCTATTCCCATCTTGATTGAAGCCGTTAAGGAACAGCAGCAGCAAATCGATTTATTGAAAAAGGAAATTGCGGAACTGAAAAAGGGTTAGGGCGATTCGGAGTTTCTCTGAGACCCGGAGTTGCCCGTAACGGGGAAGGCACCTCATGGAAGCCTTCCCCGTTTTTTTGTTCTTTTGAGTTTATTGACATTCCCGAAATGCTTTTGTATGATACCGCAAATGGGACACCTATCAGTTCAACTTACCCGTATTTTTAAGGCACAAAACGACGCGAAGCGCGTTCGTCTTTGTGCTTTTTTTATTTTCAACACCTTCCAGTAAGGAGAAATCACTATGTCAGTTTTCATTGGAAAAGATCGCAAGGCACGCAGGGCCTATGGTTTTGACGAGATCGCTTTGGTGCCCGGCGATGTGACCATCAACCCGGATGAAGTGGATATCAAGATGCCCTTGGGGGACATGACCCTCGATATTCCTTTTCTGGCCTCTGCCATGGACGGCGTCGTGGACCCGAAGTTCGCCATCGCCATGGGAAAGCTCGGCGGCCTTGCCGTGCTAAATCTCGAAGGGATCTATACCCGCTACGACGACTATGAATCGATCCTCGAGGAGATCGCCAAAGCGACGCCGGAAAAGGCGACCCAACTCGTTCAAAAACTTTATGTCAAACCGATCAACGAAAAGCTGATCGTCAAACGTATCCGGGAGATCAAAAAGGCGAAGGTCCTTTGCGCCGTGAGCGCGATCCCTCAGCGTGCCGAACGGTTCGGGAAGATCGCCGAAGAAGCCGGCGCGGATATTTTTGTGGTTCAGTCGACGGTCACTTCGGTGAAGCACATCTCGAAAGCTTATCAAGTGGTTGATTTTTCCAAGTTTTGTAAAAAAATGAAGATCCCGGTCATCTTGGGGAACTGCGTGACTTACAAAGTCGCTCTGGAGCTCGCGGAAACCGGTTGCGCGGGGCTTCTGATCGGCATCGGGCCCGGGTCGGCCTGCACGAGCCGAGGTGTTTTGGGGATCGGAGTTCCGCAGGTGACCGCGATCGCGGATTGTGCTGCTGCACGGGAGTTCTACCGAAAGAAAACCGGTAAATACGTTTCGATCATCGCGGACGGCGGCATGTCTACCGGCGGCGATATTTGCAAATCCATCGCCTCCGGCGCGGATGGCGTGATGGTTGGTTCCGCGTTCGCGCGGACCAAAGAAGCGCCCGGCCGCGGGTTCCATTGGGGCATGGCCACGCCGCACGCGAACCTGCCGCGAGGCACGAGAATTCATGTCGGGACGACCGGGACTTTGGAAGAGATCCTTCTGGGTCCCGCGCATCTGGATGACGGAACGCAGAATCTGGTCGGCGCCCTTCGCACTTCCATGGGGAATCTCGGTGCCGCCAACATCCGTGAGATGCAGATGACCGAGATCGTGATCGCTCCAGCCATCAAGACGGAAGGCAAACTATTTCAAACCGCGCAAAAACTGGGAATGTGCAAATAGCGTAACGAGTACGGCGCAAGGCGTACGGCGTTTTATTTCGCCGTACTCCGTACGCCGTACACAGGACTCAAAAGCATGGAAGAAAACATCGTCGTTCTGGATTTTGGATCGCAGTACACGCAGCTAATTGCTCGCCGTGTCCGTGAGAATAAGGTCTTCTCAAAAGTCCTTCCGTTCAATGCGCCGCTTGAAAAGGTGCTTGCTGAAAAGCCCACAGGCATCATCCTTTCCGGGTCGCCCGCCAATGTGTACGCCAAGGGTTCTCCGATCCCGGATGAACGGCTTTTGCTTTGCGGGGTCCCCATTCTCGGCATTTGTTACGGGATGCAGGTGACGGCGCACCTCTTTGGCGGTCGCGTTCACAAATCCAATAAACGCGAATATGGATTCTCCGAACTCCAAATCGACAAACTCCAAAGCCCTCTTTTTAAGGGACTCCCGAAACGACTGACCTGTTGGATGAGCCATGGGGATAAACTCGAGCGTCTTCCCAAAGGATTTGAACGCCTTGCGCATACGGAAAACGCCCCGTTTGCGGCGATGGGCGATGCCAAGCGAAAGATCTATTGCATCCAGTTCCATGCCGAAGTCGCGCACACCCCGCTTGGTTCCAAGATCCTCAAGAATTTCCTTTCCCGCATTTGCGGTTGCCGGATGACCTGGACGCCGGAATCCTTTATTACCGAAAGTATCCGGCATATCCGCCGGCAGGTGGGCAAAGACCGCGTGGTGCTTGGACTTTCCGGAGGCGTCGATTCCTCGGTCGCGGCAGTACTCCTTCACAAGGCAATCGGTAAAAAACTCAACTGCATTTTTGTGGATAACGGACTCCTCAGGCTTGGCGAAGCGGAGAAAGTCGAAAAGACTTTTCGCGGCCATTTCAAAATGAATCTCAAGGTCGTCGATGCCGAAAAAATTTTTCTGGACCGGTTGAAAGAAGTGATCGATCCTGAAAAAAAACGCAAGATCATCGGCAAGGCTTTTATCGATGTATTCACCACTGAGGCAAAAAAACTCGGGAAAGTTCCGTTCCTCGCGCAGGGGACGCTTTATCCGGACGTGATCGAATCGGTCTCTTATCACGGCGGACCCACGAGTGTTATCAAGAGCCATCATAATGTCGGCGGTCTTCCGAAGGATATGAAATTCAAGTTGGTTGAACCCCTGAAGGAACTTTTTAAAGACGAGGTCCGTGCGGTCGGGCGTGCGCTCGGGATCGATAAGGATATTGTCGGGCGTCAGCCTTTTCCGGGGCCGGGACTTGCGGTGCGTATTCTGGGCGAGGTCCGCAAGGATCGCTGCGAGCTTCTTCGGAAAGCCGACTGGATCGTGATCGATGAAATTAAAAAGGCCGGTTATTATGACAAGGTGTGGCAATCTTTTGCCGTGCTGCTTCCGATCCAGAGCGTCGGGGTGATGGGGGATGAACGCACGTATGAGAACGCCGTGGCAGTGCGCGCCGTGACCTCCCAGGATGGTATGACCGCAGACTGGGCGAAACTCCCTCCGGAACTTTTGGGCCGGATCTCCAACCGTATTATCAACGAAGTGCGCGGCATCAACCGCGTTTGTTACGATATTTCCTCGAAGCCTCCGGCCACGATCGAGTGGGAATAACACCAGTGCGGCGTACGGAGTATCGCGTACGGCGTAAAAGCACAAAATGATTTTAAAGTTCAACGCGAGACGCCGTACTCCGTACGCCGTACGAAAATGAGCCACAGCGACTTCGTCCATCTTCATTGTCATACCGAATACAGTCTTCTTGACGCGACCTGCAAGATCGATGAGCTCATGACGCGCGCCAAGGAGCTTCGTTTTCCGGCGCTTGCCATGACCGACAACGGCAATCTCTTCGGTGCTATCCAGTTCTACTCCAAGGCCATGAAAGAAGGGATCAAACCCATTATCGGTTTGAGCACGTACGTGGCCCCCGGATCCCGGCTTGAGAAACAAGCGCATGGCATCAAGGAAGCTTCCTTCCATCTCACCCTTTTGGCTACGAACGAGAAGGGGTACCGGAATCTTATGAAGCTCGCAAGCATTGGATACACCGAAGGTTTTTATTACCGGCCGCGCGTGGATAAGGAAATCCTTAAGGAATATTCGGAAGGTCTGATCGCGCTCTCGGGCGGGCTCAAGGGCGAGGTTCCGTATTATCTTTATCATGATCAGATGCATGATGCGCGAAAGGTCACGGAGGAATACGCGGGGATCTTTGGCCAGGACCGGTTCTTTCTTGAGATCATGGATCATGGGCTGGAACCGCAGAAAAAGGTCACCCTGGGCTCCCAGAAGCTTGCCAAGGATCTCAAGGTCGGCATTGTGGCGACCAATGACGTGCATTACATTCATCAGAACCAGGCGATGGCGCATGACGCGTTGATCTGCATCGGGACCGGCGCGAAGCTCGATGAGCCGAATCGCATGCGCTATCAGGGCGATCAATATTATCTTCGGTCCGCGGAAGAGATGAAAAGCCTCTTCAAGGATATTCCACAGGCGATCCGGTCCACGATCGAGATCGCCGAGCGATGCAATCTGGAACTCGATTTTCACAAGATCTTTTTGCCCCAATTCGCGCCGCCCGACGGAAAGACGCAAGTTCAGTACATGGAAGAGCTTTGCTTCAGGTTCCTGCGTGAGCGTTTTGCCGGAGAGATCCCTCCCGAATATGAAACCCGTCTTCGTACCGAGATCACGCTGATCAATAAAATGGGTTATATCAGTTATTTCCTGATCGTTTGGGATTTCATCCGGTTTGCCCGGGAAAAGGGGATCCCTGTGGGGCCGGGGCGTGGATCGGCGGCGGGGAGCCTTGTCGCTTACGCGCTTTACATTACGGACATCGATCCCATCAAGTACCATCTTTATTTCGAGCGATTCCTCAACCCCGAACGCGTGAGCATGCCGGATATTGATATCGACTTCTGTTATGAGCGCCGCGACGAGGTGATCGATTATGTGAAACGCAAGTATGGCACGGCGAACGTGGCACAGATCATCACGTTCGGGACCATGGCGGCCAAGGCCGCGGTGCGTGACGTGGGACGGGTGATGGGGATTCCCTACGGTGAGGTGGATCGCATCGCGAAGCTGATCCCTCTGGAGCTCAAGATCACGCTCAAGCAAGCCCTGGAGCGTGAGCCTCAGCTTAAGGAAATGGTGGCCACCGACGTGCGGATGGCGCAACTGATTGAGACTGCCCAGGCCCTTGAGGGGCTCTCGCGCCACGCATCGATCCACGCGGCCGGTGTGGTGATTTCGGATGTACCGCTCACGGATCATGTGCCGCTTTACAAGACCGAGGACCAGATCTGCACACAATACACCATGAAAGATCTCGAGAAGATCGGGCTCCTTAAAATGGATTTTCTGGGTCTCAAGACGCTTACCGTGATCGATGAAGCGGTCAAGATCGTTCAGAAGATGCACGGCGTGAAAGTCGATATCGCGAGGCTTCCGGAAGACGATCCCCAGACTTATGAGATGCTCGCCAAGGGCGATGCCTTGGGCGTGTTCCAGCTTGAAAGTTCGGGGATGCGCGATCTTCTCAAGAAAATGAAGCCGAATAAATTCGAGCATCTTGTGGCGCTCCTCGCCCTTTATCGCCCGGGACCTCTCGGCAGCGGCATGGTGGATGATTTCATCAAGCGTATGAGGGACCCCAAGCTCATCAAGTACGATCATCCGGCGCTAGAACCCAGTCTGAAAGAAACTTACGGCGTTATTCTTTACCAGGAACAAGTCATGCGTATTGTGAGCGATCTCGCAGGCTTCACGCTCGCTCAGGCCGATTCACTCCGTCGCGCCATCGGGAAAAAGATCCCCGAGGTCATGGCGAAAGAGAAAAAGGCGTTCATGGATGGCGCGATGAAACGTGGCGCCAAGGAGAAAGTCGCAGAGAAGATCTGGGAGCTCATTGATTTCTTCTCGGGTTATGGCTTTAACAAATCCCATTCCACGGCGTACGCAGCGGTGTCTTATCAGACCGCCTATCTCAAGGCGCATTATCCGGTAGAATTCATGACGGCTCTTCTGACCTCGGAAATGAACAACACCGATAAAGTGGTGCAATATATCGAGGCCTCCAAAAAGATGGGGATCGATGTCCTGCCGCCCGCGGTCAATGAAAGTTTTTCGGATTTCACTTGTGTGGGAAATCACATCCGGTTCGGGCTCGCGGCCATCAAAAACGTCGGTTCGACCGCCATTGAGTCGATTATCGCGACCCGGCTAAAGGATGGCCCGTTTAAATCGCTTTTTGATTTTGTTCAGCGTGTGGAGCTTCGGACCTGCAATCACAAGGTGATGGAAAGCCTTATTAAATGCGGCGCTTTTGATGAATGGAAGCTTCACCGTTCTCAGCTCATGGCGATGCTCGATGGCGTGTTGGATATGGGAGCGAATGTTCAGAAGGACCGAAGCCGCGGGCAGCTTTCTTTTTTTGAGAATAGCGGAGGGGAAAGTTTTCATGACCAGCAAGCTTCTGTGCCGGATATTCCGGAATGGCCGGAGAACCAAAGATTGGCTTATGAGCGCGAGCTGATCGGTTTTTATGTTTCCTCGCATCCGCTTTCCAAATACGCCAAGATCCTGAAAAGTTATGCGACGGCGACCACGGCCAACCTTTCGGAATTCAATCACCAGGCCGAGGTGACGATTGGCGGGATCATTGACACGATGAAAGAGATCCTGACGAAAAAAGGGGACAAGATGGCGTTCCTGAGCCTCCAGGATCTGAACGGCTCCTGTGAGACTGTGGTGTTTCCGAGCGTGTACAAAGCGGCGGGGACTCTGATCCAGAAGGATGCGCTGGTCTTCATCAAAGGCAAGGTCGATGCGCGCGATGATGTGGCGAAACTCTTGGCTGATGAGATCATTCCTTTGGAAGAAGTGCCAAAACGGTACACCCGTATGATCGCGGTTAACCTCAAAACCGCAGGGCTGGGCGCCGAGGTTTTGAAGGAAGTGCGCAGGATCCTTATGGCGCACAAGGGAAGCACACCTGTTTATCTTACTCTTCAGGATCCCAAAGGGCGCATGACCGTTCTGGATTCCGGCGACAACCTTAAAGTAGAAACCTCCGATGTTCTCTTCGAGGAACTCGAGCGTCTCCTCGGCGAAAATTCTGTCAAAATACGTTCGTAGAGATAATTCTTTCGTTAAACCTTGATATGGCTTGAGGTTACATCTTAAATCGCTTGACAAGGCCTCCGAGATTTGCTATTTTTTTGCATCTTCAAACAGGACAAGCAGTTGGGTAAAAACTCCCTTGCTTCTTCGTTACAGGAGGTGACACTTGACTAAAAAAGATATTGTGATGAAAGTTTCGAATGAAACGAATCTCACCCAGATCGATGTCAAGAAGATCGTCCAGAAAACCCTCGATGTCATTTCCGATAGCCTCCAGCGCGGCGAAACTGTGGAGCTCAGGAATTTCGGTGTGTTCAAAGTGAAAAACCGGCGCGGTCGTTTGGGACGCAATCCCCGGACTGGCGAAGAAGTGACGGTCCCCGAAAAAAAAGTCGTGGTGTTCAAACCCGGACTTATCTTAAAGATCAAGGTGAAGTAGAGAAGTGCTGGACGCGCCCGGATATTCTGCGGCGCGAAAGTGATTTTCAAAGATTTTAAGGAGGCGGGTATGGCAGAAAAAGGCAAAGTGAAATGGTTCTCCAACGTCAAGGGTTTTGGATTCCTTCGTAAAGAAGGGGAAGAGAAGGATATCTTCGTCCATTATTCCGTGATCCAGGGGGATGGCTATAAGCGCCTCAATCCCGACGAAGAAGTCGAGTTCGAGATCATTCAGGGAGACAAGGGACCTCTTGCCCAGAACGTTGTCCGCCATAAAAAGCCGAAAGAAGAAGGTTCTGCGGAAGCCGCTTCGGAGACCAAGAAGGAAGGCAAGAAGAAGGAAGCCCCGGCCAAGAAATAAGCCCGCTTTTCAGCGTCATTTTAAATGTGAATTAACCCGCGGGAGCTTTCCCGCGGGTTTTTTTCTATCCCAGAACGAATACAGGAGGCGCGATGTCCGAAAGACAGAAATCGAAAAAGTTGCGCCGGTTCTTTACTTCCCAGACCCTCCAGAATGCTCCCCATGATCTCTGGCTCGAGCCTGCCGAGACCCACCATCTTCGGGACAGTATTCGCCTTAAGCAAGGGGATGCTTGCCTTGTGACGGACGGCCGGGGCGGTGAAGCTGAAGCGGTGGTGGGTGAATTCGCTTCGGACGGCCGGGTGTGTCTTCACATTCAGGAAGTTTTTGTCAAACCTGGCTCGTTTAACGAGGGGCTTTCTCTCCGGGTCTTTCCGGTGATGTTGCGAAAAGGAAAGACGGACCTTCTTGTCGAAAAAGCGCAGGAACTCGGAGTCCACGAGTTTTGTCCGATTGTTTCAGAACGCGGTGAAGTCCAGATCGCGAAAGAAAAAACCGGTAAAATCCTTGAGCGATGGAACCGCATTGCGCGTGAAGCCAGTAAACAGTCTGGGAATCTTAAGATCCTCAGGATCGAAGCCCCTCGAAATTTCAAGGAAGCTCTCGGAAGTATTTCTCCTGATGAGCCCGTCATCATCTTTCATCCGGGTCCGGAGGTCATCTCTTTCTCGAACTGGCTTGTTGAGGCGCAGAGATTTAAAGGAGCGATCGAAGCGCTGAATGTCTTTATCGGTCCGGAAGGCGGCTTTTCCCAAGATGAAATTCTTTGGGCGAAATGGCATCGCAAAGAGAAAAACATTTACCTCGTTGGGCTGGGGGAAGTGATTCTAAAGGCGGATACCGCCTTCATCGGCGTTGTGGCATCCCTCAGGTTTTCCGGCATTCTTTCCGCGTGATCATGGCTTCTCATTCTTCTTCCAAGAAAAACGTTCGTTTTTACACGCTCGGGTGCAAGGTGAATCAGTACGAGACCCAGGCGATGCGTGAAGCCTTGGAACGAAACGGTTATCAGGATATCGAAGGGCAAAAAGGAGCTTCTTGCGATCTTGTGGTCGTGAATACTTGCACCGTGACCCAGGACTCGGACCGGACGAACCGGTACTGGATACGGCGTCTCCGGCGAGAACACCCCCAGGCGCGACTTGCGGTGATCGGTTGTTATGTTGAGAAAAATCGTGCCGAGCTTGAGGGAATGCCCGAAGTAGATCTTATTTTTTCGAATGACGAGAAGCCATTCCTTGCGGAAAAGCTCCTGGCTCCGGCCGGTATCTGCGGAGCCGCGCGGACGGACAAAGTCCCAACGTTTATGCCGCTTTCGATCTCGCGGTCCGAAGGGAAGACCCGTGCTTATGTGAAGATCCAGGACGGATGCAATCATGCCTGCAGTTTCTGCAAAGTGTCGATCGTGCGCGGGCCGTCGCGCAGTCGCGCATTGGCGGAGATCCTGAAAGAAGTGACCCGGCTCCGGGAGGGTGGTTACCGGGAGATCATCCTGACCGGTATTCAACTCGGGGCTTATGGACTTGATCTTGAGCCTCGTTCCGATTCCAAAGAACGCCAATATCTTTTGAGAGATGTAATCGAGGCCAGTGCCCGGGTCGAGGGAATCGAGCGTATTCGTCTCAGTTCAATCGAGCTTACGGATCTTGGCAAACTCATTCGCGAAGCCTTTGGAGCCATTCCGAAACTTTGTCCGCACATTCATCTTCCCATGCAGAGCGGGGATAATGAAGTCCTTGCGAGGATGAACCGGCGTTACACGCGAGAGAAATATCGAGATGTTGTTTTGGAATTGAAGGAACGGATCCCGGATTTTGAATTTAGTGTGGACGTGATGGCGGGATTCCCCGGTGAAACCGAGGCTCAATTCGAAAACACTTTGGAGCTTCTTGAGATCCTTAAACCGCTCAAGACGCATGTTTTTCCGTATAGCTTTCGAGAAGGAACGCGTGCGGCAGAATGGGGAACCCTGCCCGCACAACTAGTTCGTGACCGGGTTCGCCGGCTGATGCAATCGGCCGAACGGATTTCCGGGGAAGTTCGGAGCCGGTATCTGGGGCGATCGATGGAGATTCTGGCCGAACACAAACATGCGATTACCGGAGTGTCCGAAGGATTCACGCCGAATTATCTCAAGATCTTTTTTGAGTACCCACAGGACGTGCAAGGGTGTATCATACCGTTCAAATTGACCGAACTTTTTCAGGATGGTTTCCGGGGAATCCCGGGCTTGCCCCGTTAGAGATTACGGGGAGAGTTGTTGGATCATCGATTAGGAAAGGTAGGGAGACGCTTGAGTTTATCTTCTAAACAATACACGGAAGCGCTTTCAAGGAGCGCTTCCTATCTCTAACGGGGTGAACTAGATGGAATGGTTCTGGAAGATGTACGATCATCTCCAAAAAAGCGTTGCGGGCTCGGCCCTTCAAAACTTTGCACCGACCGACTGGATTTTTTTATGCCTGATCTTTTGGGGCCTGGTGCAGGGAAGCCGTAAGGGTTTTAGCGACATGTTCGGGAAGTTGTTGGGGATATTCCTTGTGAGCATGCTGACCCTGAGTTTTTACTTAAAGGCGGGCGCCTTTCTCAACGCAAATCTTCCCGTTTTTCCCTTGAAAGTCGCTGAATCGATTTCTTTTTTTCTGCTGACCCTCTTTCTCTGGCTTTCCGTCTCATGGAGTCTCAATATCGTCGGCAAATTTCTCAGGGTGGAGGCGCAAGGGATCCTGAAGACCTTGGGCGGAATGATCTTCGGTGTTTTGCGCATGATGCTTTTACTCAGCTTTCTCGCGCAGATGCTTTTGTTCCTTCCGATCGAACCCCTGCAGCAGATCTTCAAACAGGGACGTACCTTCACAGGTTATGCGATCGCGCAATTCGTGCCTCATCTTCACACGCTGGTTGTAAGCCCCTTCCGTAAGCCGGCCCTTAAAAAAGCCGTAGCCTCATACAAGGTCGGCGGGTAGCATCGTGTCGATTTTATTTTTGCGGGTGCACAGTACAGCCATGATTCTCAAATTAAAAATAAACGGGTAATCATGACAGCCCAAGTCACCATTCAGGAAATAAAAATAGAGACTCGGGCAGTACTGCGAACCATAAAATCAATATTAACGCAGTACTAGGAAACAGACGCGTTATGGAACAAAAAAACTCCGGGACGCGTTACGAAGAACATGTCGTTGAGCAAGTCAGCGCCGCCAACGATATCGTCGAGATCATCTCCCAATATGTGCCTCTGAAGCGCGCCGGCCGTCATCTCAAGGCCTGCTGTCCCTTTCATCAGGAAAAATCCCCTTCGTTCATGGTTCAACCCGAAAAACAGATGTTCCATTGTTTTGGATGCGGGGCCGGGGGCGATGTGTTCAGTTTTCTTATGCGTCATGAAAATATGACATTTCCAGAGGCGTTAAAGTCGCTGGCGGAGCGCGCGCATATCACGCTTCCAGAGCGGCGTTCCCATCAGGACGACGGCGGACAGAAAGAAAAACTCTACGAGGTTTGCCAGGTCGCCGCCGACATTTATCATGAGCTTCTTTTCAAAGAGACCGGGGCTGAGGCTCGCGCGTATCTGGCCAAGCGGCAGATCACGGAAGAAATTATCCGGGAGTTCAAGCTCGGCTGGGCGCCGATGGAATGGCGTACTCTTTTTGATCGCATGGTCGCTAAAAAATATCCGGAAGCGCTCCTCAAACAGGCGGCTTTGATCCAGCAGTCCCCGAAAGGGAATTATTACGACACCTTTCGCGGCCGTCTCATATTCCCGATTTTGAATCTCCAGAACAAGGTGATCGCGTTCGGCGGCCGGCTGATCGCTGATCAGGAAGGTCCGAAATATCTCAATTCGCCGGAGACGCCGGTCTTTTTCAAGAGGCGCGAACTTTTTGGTTTGAATCTCGCCAAAAAGCATATCGATCGCGAATGGCCGACGCTGATCCTGGTGGAAGGCTACATGGATTTTCTCGCTCTTTATCAACACGGCTTCAAAAATGCTGTCGCAACGCTTGGTACCGCGCTCGGAGAAGATCATGTGCGTCTTATGCGGCGTTTTGTGGAGGAAGTGATCGTGGTCTATGACGGCGACAAAGCAGGAGAAGCCGCGGCCCTCCGCGGACTCGAGATCCTTCTGGAAGGCGGGATGCAGGTGAAGCTCGTGAGCTTGCCGAAGGGGGAGGACCCGGATGATTTTCTGAATAAGCGCGGGAACGATGCTTTTGCGGCGCTCTTGAAGAACGCCAAGGATTTTTTTGACTATAAGTTGCAAGCGCTTCTTGCGCGCTATCCGCGTCAAGACGCGCTGGGTGTTTCCAAGATCTGTCGCGAGATGTTCGAAACCTTTCTTAAGGTGAAAAATACGGTCATGCTTTCGGAATATTTCAAGAGACTCGCCCGCGCGTTACAAGTGGATGAAAACTCTTTGCGTACGGAGTTCTCTCACCTGAATAAAAAAGATACCGTCTCCCGAGAGAGGTCTCAAGCGGCTCCAGCTATGCCCGCACCGATCAAGCCTGCCCCCGAAGAATTGTTGCTTTTGGTGCTGATGGCGGAGGTGCCGCCTTTTTGTGATCGGGCCTGCGAAGAACTCAAGGATCTGGATCTCAAAACGCCGGCCTCGCGTGAGCTTTTTGAATATCTCCGGCAGATGAATGAGCAGGGGAAAAAATGCACGCTTTCGGGGCTTTTGATCCGGATCCAGGATGCTCTCTATCGCGAACAGCTTGTGGCGGTCATGGCCTCCTTGGATGAGACGGCGGAGCGGGAAAAGATCCTTGAGGACTGCATTGCCAAGATCAAACAAGGTCGTGCCACCGGGAGACTCGAGGAGTTGCGTCGTCTGATCCTCGCGGCCGAGAACGGACGAGATGAAACCAAAGTTCGAGCGGCTACCCAGGAATACCAGGAGCTTTTGAAGCGGTCCCGGGAAGCTAAAAAGGGCGAATAAATCGCTTGGTTTCAAGAGGCGAGATAACTATAATACCCAGCTCTATCCTTGTCTAAGATTTGATTTTAAAATGGTTGACAAGGATTGCCCTAATTTCCGTCCAAGTCTTTTTTCTTTAGATGGCGACTTGGACGGCCCCAATCACAGCGTTGCTGTGATTGATCGGGATTGGGACCGCTTCGCAAAAATTAAAAGGTTTTAGGACTATGAAAAAAGCACACAAGAAGCCCACGCCCGTATCATCCAAAAAGCCCTCTTCGGCTCACGCCAAGGGGAAGTCCCTGCCTGTGCCGCCCGCCAAGGCAAAATCGGGTAAAAAGGGGGGCGTCTCGATGAAACTCCAGGGAGAGATGATTCATAAGCTCCTGACCCTCGGCAAGAAGCAGGGTTTTGTCACGATTGAGCAGATGAAAAAGCAGCTACCCGCGGACATGAACAATCCCGAAAAAGTCGAAGAGATCATTGTGGCTTTGAATGAAAAAGGGATCGAAGTGACAAGCGGCGCCCCGGGAGATCCGACCAAGTCCGGTTCCGAAGTGATCCAGGACGTCGAAGTCAAAAAAGGGAAAGACTCCGAGCTTGAGGAAGATGCGGCCGTTGAAGAATATGAACGCGGGCGCATCGATGATCCGGTCCGCACTTATCTCCGCCAGATGGGACAGATTTCGCTTCTGACCCGTGAACAAGAGATCGAGATCTCCAAGAAGATCGAAGCTTGTGAGCATGAGCTGAAGAAAGTGGTCTATCAGACCAAGGCGGCGCGGTTTGAAGTCCTTGAGCTCGCGAAAAAAATGCTCGAAGGCCAGGTCCAGATCGAGGCGATCATTGAAAGCGAAGAGCAGGCCCAGATCCAGACGCTCAAGAAAAAACTCAAGTTGTTGATCCGCAAGTTCCGCGCCTCCCGGAAAAAATCAAATGTCGTTGAACTTCTTTTGCAGTTTAATCTCAGTATCGCGATCGTCGAGCAGATCGTTGTCAGCTTAAGAGCTAAGCTGAAAGAGCTGAAACGGAACCGCGATGATATCAAGAAACTTCGTCGGAGCGGCGTGCGCGGCAAGATCGGCCAGATCGAGGAGCGGAACCGTCAGATCCTTCACGAGCTCGGCGAGCCGGAAGAAAAACTTCATGAGCATTTTAAAGCGATTATTCGCAAGGAATGGGAACTCACCAAGGCAAAGAAGGCGCTCGTGGCCGCCAACCTTCGCTTGGTAGTGAGTATTGCCAAAAAATATACGAACCGCGGGCTTTCTTTTCTGGACCTGATCCAGGAAGGGAACATCGGCCTGATGAAAGCGGTGGATAAATTCGAATACAAGCGCGGCTATAAGTTTTCAACTTACGCGACCTGGTGGATCCGCCAGGCGATCACGCGCTCGATCGCAGATCAGGCCCGTACGATCCGTATCCCGGTCCATATGATCGAAACAATCAACAAGTTTTTCCGAGCGTCGCGTCATCTGGTTCAGGAGACCGGGCGTGAACCGACCCCGGAAGAAGTTGCGCAGGTCATGAAGATGCCCGTTGAAAAGGTGAAGGGGATCTTGAAGATCGCCCAGGAGCCGATCAGCCTTCAGACACCGATCGGGGATGAGGGAGACACGAGTTTTGGGGATTTTATCGAAGATAAGTCTGCAGTCTCTCCGGCCAATGCGACGGCTTACAGTATGCTTAAGGAACAAATGGATGACGTGCTTCTGACGCTTACCGAGCGTGAAGAAAAAGTCCTGCGTTTGCGATTCGGGATCGGCGACGGTTATCCCCGGACCCTGGAAGAGGTCGGGCATATTTTCAGCGTAACCCGTGAGCGGGTTCGTCAGATCGAGGCCAAGGCGCTTCGTAAGCTGCGTCACCCTACGCGGTCGAGAAAACTTAAGAATTTTCTGGATATTAAGCTAAGCGAGTAATAGAATCTTTTCGAGTTTGTACGGTCCGCGGGGACCCTTACCAAGCGCGGCGGCGGCGGTTAAATTATTTTTGAGGCCAAAATGTCAGAGAATAAAAAATGCCTGCTTGTGATCGATGATGAGGATGATGTCGGCCAAATCATCAAGGAGAAGTTCGAGGCTCTTGGTTATAAGGTTTTGACCGCGCTTGACGGAGCCGAAGGTTTTCAGAAGACTGAAGAAGGTAAGCCCGACGTAGTGCTTCTGGATATCCGCATCCCGAAAGGCGAAGACGGATTGACCTATCTTCGCAAACTTCGCTCGTACCGTCACGATGATCTTCAGGAACAGACTCGTATCCGGAAAACTCCCGTCATCATGCTGACCGGCGCCGGGGCGACGATGCAGTCGCTTTTTGAGCTTGAGGGGATCAGTGGTTTTATTGAAAAACCTTTTGATCTCGCTAATCTTCAGGGCAAAGTCGAGAACATCCTCCGGACACGTTAGTTTTCTTTCCCGCCTTATTGTTGATTGCAATTCCTCTTTATCTTCGATATCCTACTTTCGCTTTGCTCTAGTTCGGAGTATGGAGTTTGGAGTTCGGAGTAACATCCTTAGATTTTTTCTCCGAACTCAGGACTCATAACTTCTAGCTTAATACAAGGGCCTATCCAATTCTCTGTAAGAGATTAAAAGGTTAATTGGATTGGTCCTGTCGACCATTAAAGAAATAAATAAAAGACAAGGGCCTATAGCTCAATCGGTTAGAGCAGAGGACTCATAATCCTTTGGTTGGAGGTTCGATTCCTCCTGGGCCCAATCTTTTTTAGGAAGGCCGAGTCCTGGTTCTCCGCCAAAAATCGTGGCGAGACCCGTCCACAAAGCTTCGAAACATCCGTACGATTTTTGAGACGAACCTCGCCAAGCTTTGTGGCGGGGAGTCCAGGTGGGCCAAGTTCTTTCTTGACAGTTCTCGCAGGTGAAAAGTAGACTTGGGCGTACATTGCTATTCGCCAGATAATGAAGGGGCCTTTTATGAAAAAGATGAAACTTTGGGCGGTGGGGGCACTCTTAAGCGTACTGTTTGCTTCGTGCGCGTTCCATTCTTCGAAGCATTCTTTCGGACCTTATTCCGCTGCCGAAACTTTTTACAGCAAGGGGAATTATCCCAAAGCGATCGAAAAGTATCAAGAATATCTGGCCGAAAATCCCAAGGGAAATCTGGCTGCGACGGCCGAGTACTATGTTGCGAAAAGCTACGCCGCATCCGGAAATCCGGACAGAGCTCGCGAGAGTTTTGAACGGGTCCTGAAGACATTCCCCGGGACGAGTTGGGCTGCGTTTTCAAAGGAACAACTGGAAGCTTTGGATGGTGTCACGAAAGTTTAACGGTTTCATTTTTTTGTTCTTTGATTGGAAAATGGGTTTTTGAGAAGGTCTTCTCGGATGACCGCGCACAGATGACGAGAGACGGGAAACGTCCTGTCCAACCGCTGTGGGAGGAAAGTCCGAGCTTCACAGGGCATCGTAGTGGGTAACGCCCACCCCCCCGTCGCTTTGCTTCGCAAAGCGAAGCAGCGGGGGCGGATTAGAGCCACAGAGACGAGTTCTGCTTCGCCTTGTCCGTAAGGGCAAGGCTACGCAGGAATGAATCCCTCTAGCAATAGGGGGCTAGTTCCTGCGAAACGCCGCCGTTAAGGACGGCGTGGAGCAGAAGTGAAACGCGGCAATCTCTACGTGAAGAAAGGCTAAACAGGGTGAGGAGCGAAAGCGGGAACTGCCCGTTCCTAGATCGCCGCAAGGCGGGAACCTTACCGGGTCAGCCGACCGAGGCCGTCAGTAATGACGGCCCTAGATAGATGGTCATCCATTACCCGCAAGGGTGAGGACAGAACTCGGCTTACAGGGAAGACCTTCTCATTTTTTTTACCGGACTTGACAAAAAGCGAACAAACGAGTAGCTTTTGCACAAGCAGATACGATTCGAACTCCTTTTAAGACGGCGCGGGACGCCGACAAAGGTGGAAAAAATGGAATACAGGACGGAACTCAATAATGACCCTGCACAGACGTGCGGGGTATTTTTTTGCCTGCCCGCCACTCAAACACTGGCGGGCCTACCTGCCGACGCTTTCGTGTCAGGCCCGGAGTTTTTATGACCCCCTCGGAAAAACAGGTCCTTGATGAGGGAGGGATCGAACGGGCGCTTGCTCGTATCGCCCATGAGATCGTCGAACGCAATCAGGGAATGGCGAATCTTACCCTGGTCGGTATTCGCAGCCGCGGTGTTTTCCTCGCTGAGCGGCTCCAAAAAAAACTTTTTGAGATCGAAAAGAAAGAGATCCCCATCGGTATCCTCGATATCACCCTTTATCGTGATGATCTTGGGGAAATCGGTCCCAAAGCCGAGCTTCATGAAACGAATATTCCGTTCGATCTCAGCACCAAGATTGTGATCTTGGTCGATGATGTGCTTTTCACGGGACGAACGATCCGGGCCGCCCTGGACGGGCTGATCGATTTCGGACGACCCAAGGCCATTCAGCTGGCGGTGCTCGTGGATCGCGGGCATCGGGAATTGCCTATCAAAGCCGACTACGTGGGCAAGAACGTTCCGACCGCATTCCAGGACAAGGTTATTATCCGATTGAAAGAAACGGAAGGGAAAGACGAAGCCGTGATCTCCGGAGGGGGCAAACCATGACACAGAACGGCAAACTCAAGTGGAACCGGAAGGATCTTCTCGGACTGCGCGATCTTTCCGCCGAGGAGATCACGTTGATCCTGGATACCGCAAAATCCTTCAGCGAAGTATCCCAGCGGGAGGTCAAGAAAGTTCCGGTCATGCGCGGCAAAACCGTGGTGAACCTTTTCCTGGAACCCAGCACCCGGACGCGGGTGTCTTTCGAACTTGCGGAAAAACGTTTGAGCGCCGACACCATCAGCATGCAAAGCGCCGGCTCTAGCATGACCAAAGGCGAATCCTTGTGGGACACGATCGCCAATATTGAAGCTCTCAAAGTCGATATTATCGTGATGCGGCACGGTTCCTCGGGGGCACCGCATCGCGTCTCAAATTACACGAAGTGCGGGATCGTAAATGCGGGGGATGGTATTAACGAGCATCCCACGCAAGGCCTTCTGGATATGTTCACGCTTCGCGAGATCAAGGGGAAGATCAAGGGCCTCAAGGTGGTTTTTGTCGGGGATATTCTGCACTCCCGGGTGGCACGGTCGAATATCTGGGGGCTGACAAAACTTGGGGCGGAAGTGGTTCTGTGCGGTCCCAAGACGCTCATTCCTTGGGGGTTTGAGGAACTCGGCGTAAAAGTCATTCATGATGTGAAGAAAGCGATCGATGGCGCGGACGCGGTGACACTTCTCCGGATCCAGATGGAGCGGCAGAACGAGACACTGTTCCCGAGTATCCGCGAATATGCGAGCACCTTCGGGATGAATACCGAGCTCTTTAAATGCGCCAAGCCCGACGCGATCCTGATGCACCCGGGGCCGGTGAATCGCGGCGTCGAAATTGAAAGCGCGCTTGCCGATAGCCCGCAGTCTTATATCCTCAAACAGGTCACCAACGGGATCGCGGTCCGCATGGCGGTCCTTTATCTCTTGAGCGGAGCCATGAAAAATGAAAAATAAACTGAACGGACAATCCGTCAAGAATCTGATCATCCGGAATGCTCACATCGTGGATCCTGCCAACAAGATCGATGAAGTGATGGATCTTCACATCAAAAGTCACCGGATCGTAAAATGGGGCAAGGATCTCGCGGCGGAAGAGGCGGAGATCCTGGATGCCAAAAAGCTCCATCTCTTGCCGGGCCTCGTGGATCTGCATGTTCACTTCCGCGAGCCGGGTTACGAGCACAAAGAAACGATCGAAACAGGAGCCCAAGCGGCCATCGCGGGCGGTTTTGTGGCCTGTGTGACCATGCCGAATACGAAGCCCGCCTGCGATAATGCGCAGGTTGTGAAGTATCAAATGGAACGCGCGAACGTTCTCAACTTTAATATTTTCCCCTCCGGAACGCTGACGCAGGGACGGGAAGGCAAGAAGATCTCGGAGATGGCCGAGATGAAGGCCGCGGGAGCTGTGGCTGTGACCGATGACGGTGGATGGGTGGTGGATTCCGGGGTGGCGCGCCGGGCTTATGAATATGCCGCGACGTACGGACTCCCGATCATGTCGCATGCCGAGGATCATTCGATCAGCGTCAATGGCGTGATGAACGAAGGGATTGTTTCCTCGAAGCTGGGACTTCGGGGTGCTCCGAATGCGGCGGAAGACATTGCCACGGCGCGCGACATTGAACTGGTCCGGCTCATCAAGTGCCAGCTTCACTTCCAGCACGTTTCAACCCGCGGGGCTGTGGATATGATCCGGCGCGCGAAAGCGGAAGGGTTGCCGATCACTGCGGAAGCGACGCCGCATCACATCGCGCTCACCGACGAAGAATTCGTGAAGTACGATACCTTTTATAAAATGAATCCGCCGCTCCGGACCGAGAAGGACCGGGAGGCGATCCTCCGGGGTCTTGAAGATGGCACGATCGATGCGATCGCGACGGACCACGCGCCCCACGCCCTCGAAGAGAAGGACCGGGATATCGAAGTGGCCCCGTTCGGTGCGATCGGACTGGAATCGGCCTTCGGGGTGATCATGACCGAACTTTTTCATGGCCGGAAATGGAAGCTGGAAGATATTGTGAAGAAGATGAGCCTGACGCCCGCGGAGATCCTGAAAAAATCGAATTTCGGGCGGCTCAAGACCGGAGAACAGGCGAATTTTATCCTGGTGGATGTGGAGAAGGACTGGGTTTTTTCGGAAGAGGATGTTCATTCGAAATCCCTGAATTCCTGCTTCTACGGCAAGAAGCTCAAAGGCAAGGTCCTGCATACTTTCGTGAAAGGTTATCAATACGCTCTCTAAAGCGCTTGAGGAAAAATGAAAACAAAAAAGTACGACGAAGAGGCTCTTCTTCTCGAGAATAAAAAGGTTAATGGTAAATATTTCAAGCTGGCCTTTCGTTCTCAGAATCTTTGTAAGAAGATCAAGCCCGGGCAGTTCCTCCACGTTCGCGTCAATCAGGGGCAGGATCCCTACCTGAGACGCCCGTTCAGCTACTTCCGGGTTTCGCCCGGCAGGGTGGAGATCCTCTATGAAGTTCTGGGACGCGGCACCTCGATTCTTTCCGGCAAGAAAAAAGGAGATGCTCTGAAAGTGATGGGGCCGCTCGGAAATGCTTTTACCGAAAAACTCGGCAAAAAGAAGCGGATCCTGGTCGCGGGCGGAGTGGGTGTCCCGCCACTTGTTTTTCTTGCCGAACAATATCCCACGGAATATCTTCTGATCGGCACAAAGTCCAAGGCTGAGCTTCTGCCGAAGTCCGAATTGAAGAAAGTCCGCGCCAAGGTCCTTTGCACTACGGAGGATGGCTCGTACGGCACAAAAGGTCGCGTAACCTTGCTGCTTGAAAAGATCCTGAAAGACCAGCACCCCGAAGAATTTTTTATCCAGACCTGCGGGCCCAAGCCCATGATGGAAGCTGTGATCACGCTTGCCCGAAAATACGGCGTCGATGGCGAAGCCTCCTGGGATGAGAGTATGGCCTGCGGCGTCGGGGCGTGTTTGGGGTGTATGGTCAAAACAAAAGACGGCTTGAAACGGGCCTGCGCGGATGGGCCGGTATTTCAATTTAAGGATCTCAAACTGTGAAAGTCGATCTGACGACCCGGATCAAAAGCCTGACGCTCAAAAATCCTATCACGGTGGCTTCCGGGACTTTCGGCACCACGGATGAATATGCCGGGTATGTGGATGCGAGGAAGCTTGGGGCGATCATCACGAAAACCATTACCGTGAAAGCGCGTGCCGGCAATCCCATGCCGCGGATCTGTGAAACCTCATCGGGGATGCTCAACGCGATCGGGCTTCAGAATAAAGGCCTTGAGGATTTCATCGAGCACAAGATCCCTTATTTCAAGAAACTTGGCGTGCCCCTCATCGTCAGCATCGCGGGAGAATCCGCGGAGGAATTTGGGAAGCTTGCCAAGACATTTGACGGGATGAAAGATGTCGTGAAAGCGCTTGAGGTGAATCTTTCTTGTCCGAACGTGGAGGCCGCCGGAGTGGGCGGCATGAAAAAGCAGGAACGCATTGCGGACGCGGTTAAAGCGGTCCGGGGTCAGACGAACCTTCTTGCTTTCGCGAAGATCTCTCCCGAACTCGGGGATGTGCTTGAGATCGCCGGAAAAGTTCTGGCGCAGGGAATGGACGGGATCAGTTTGATCAATACGTTGCGCGGGATGGCGGTGGATCTCCGGACGCGGAGTTCCAGGATCGCGAAGGATTTCGGGGGGCTGAGCGGCCCAGCGATCAAACCGGTCGCGCTTCGCTATGTCTATCAGGTCAAAAAGGAATTTCAAGTGCCGGTCATTGCCTCCGGCGGCATCTCGAACGCCCAGGACGCCCTGGAATTCCTGATCGTAGGAGCGGATCTCTTGGCGATCGGCACGGCAAATTTCGTGGAGCCGCAAGCGACACTTCAAATTCTGAAAGGGATCGAAGATTTCTGCAAAAAAGAAAAGATCCGGGGGCTCGACGATCTTCGGGGTAGTTACGAACCTGCCGGAGAAAAAGGGGAAGGATGCAACCGATGAGCACTGTTGATCCAAAAGATCGTTTGATCGTGGCGCTTGATGCGCCGACGCTTGAAGTGGCCGAGCAGTGGCTGATCGAACTTAAGGGCGTGGTTCATTATTACAAAGTCGGCCTGGAACTTTTTACGGCGCATAGCTGGAAGGCCGTGAATCTGGTGAAAAATTACGGCGGCAAGGTTTTTCTCGATCTTAAGCTCCATGATATCCCGAACACCGTGAGCCGGACGCTGGCGTCTGTGTGCGAGCATGAAGTGGACCTCGTGAATGTCCATGCCTTGGGCGGATTTGAAATGATGAAAGCTGCCCGCGAAGCGGTGGACAAATATTCTTCGGGGCGCGTAATCAAACCGAAACTGATCGCTGTCACGATCCTCACGAGCCATAGCCAGGAGACCTTGAAGAAAGATCTTTGTATCAAGAAGAACGTCAAAGATGAAGTGATCCATTTGGCAGGTCTCGCCCAAAAAGCCGGGCTCGATGGCGTGGTCTGTTCTCCCCAGGAGACTGCTTGGGTCCGGAAAAAATGTGGCAAGGATTTTGTGATCGTGACCCCGGGCGTCCGTCCCGTTGGCGCAGCCCTAGGGGACCAGAAAAGAATTGAGACCCCCGAAAAGGCCATCAAGAGCGGCGCCAGTTATATTGTCGTCGGCCGCCCCATCACCCAAGCCGAAAATCCAAAAAAAACCGCACTTGAGATACTCAGCTCCATAGCTTCTTCCTGACCCTATAAAACATAACCTGTTATAAATAAAGAGCTTATAGAAACAGCCGCCACGGTTTCCCTTGACAGCAGAACGGAAACTTTTATAATACGCGCTCCACATGCCCAATAACTTTCCTGAGATTCCATCATTATGATAAGAAGCATGACGGCTTTTGCTCGCGTGTCGATTGCGGCCGGGGGCAAGCATTGGGTCGTCGAGATCAAGTCGCTGAATCAGCGGTATTTTGAACTTTCTCTGCGACTTCCGCCCGTGATGTATGCTTTCGAGTCGCAGGTTCGGCCTCTTGTTCAGTCGATGATGCACAGGGGGAAGATCTCTCTTAGCATCGCGGAAGAGGGGCGTAACGGCGAAGCGCTTGTCTATGAACTTGATCAAGATCAGGTGAAGGCTTATCTCGCCTCCGCCAAGAAAATCAAGGCGAAGTTCAAGCTGGAAGGGAAACTCACGGTCGAAGAGATCATGCGGCTTCCCGGCGTGGTGAAGGAAAAAGTTGCGGAAGATCCAAAGGCCTGGAATTGGGTAAAGCTCAGCGTACTTTTAAAGAAGGCTCTCGATAAAGCGATCTGTCACAAGGAAGAAGAAGGCGAAAAACTTGACAAGGATTTTCGCCTGCGCCTGGATCGTATCGCTAAAACGACGCATAAGATCGAGAGCTTGGTGAAAGGCAATCAAAAGATCTATTTTGAGAAGTTGAAAAATCGTCTCACGGATCTTCTGGGGGACGAGAAGCTCGACACGGAGCGGCTTTATAGGGAAGTCGCGCTCCTGACCGAGCGATCAGATATCACCGAAGAAACAGTGCGTATGAAAAGCCACCTGGAGCTTTTCGAGAAATGGCTCGGCCGGCCGGGAGAGATCGGTCGCGAGTTGGATTTTCTCTGTCAGGAAATGAACCGTGAGGCGAACACGATGGCGTCGAAGGCCCAGCTCTTTGAGGTCTCCCAGGAAGCCATCGCGATCAAAAGCGAGATCGAAAAGATCCGCGAACAGGTCCAGAATGTCGAATAAAAAAATAGAAGCAAGCCAGGGCATCTTGGTAGTTCTCTCCGCGCCTTCGGGATGCGGGAAAACAAGCATTGTCGAACGTCTTCTCAAGCGCCATCCGGACTGGGTACGTTCGATCTCGGCGACTACGCGCAAGCCCCGGGTCGATGAAAAAAACGCGCAGGATTATTTCTTTTATTCCCGGCAGGATTTTGAACGAAAAGTACACGACGGGAAGATGTTGGAACATGCCGAGATTTACGGTAATCTCTACGGGACTCCGCGGGAGTTTGTGGAGGATCAGGTCGCGCAGGGCAAGACTGTCATCATGACGATCGATGTTCAAGGGACAAAGCAGATCATGGAGTCTTGGGGGAAGAAACGTCCGCTTCTTAGTATTTTTATTCTCCCGCCCTCAGTCAAAGTGTTAAGGGAACGGCTGACGGGGCGAAAAACGGAAAGCCCCGAGGAGATCGAAAAGCGGATCGAAATCGCGCAGGATGAGATCAAGGCTGCGAAGCTTTATCACCACACGGTCATCAACCAGAACCTGGACCAGGCGGTGCTCGAGGTCGAGGAAATTATTTTGAATGTTTCAAAACAAAGGAGAACAAATTAGCCATGGCGTACATTGCGTTGGAAAAGATCTTATCGGAAAAAAACAAGAGTCTCTACAAAAGCGTGCTAACGGCCGCGGCCCGGGCGAATGAACTCGCGCAAGGCGCCCAGCCACTCATCAAAACAGATTCCAAAAAAGTTGCGACCATTGCTCTGAACGAAATGGCCGCGAAGAAGGTCAGTTATGTTGAGATCAAAGTCAAAGGCAAAAAGACTCTCGGGTAGGACGGTTCTTCACGTCCTGACGGGCAGTATTGCTACCTACAAGGCCCCGGATCTTATCAAAAAGATGAAAGACGAGGGCGCGCGGGTGGTGTGTGTCATGACGCATTGCGCCAAGGAGTTCGTGACGCCGACTGTCCTTCGTACCGTGAGCGGCGAGCGCGTTTATTCCGAGATGTTCCCGCAGGACGCTCCTTTTGGCGTGCTTCACACGTCCCTGGCGGATCTCGCGGACCTTATTCTGGTTTCTCCTGCGACCGCGAATTTCATCGCGAAGATGGCGACCGGCATCTCAGATGATCTGGCCAGTTGTCTTGTGCTTGCGACGCGGAAACCTATTCTGGTCGCTCCGGCCATGAACGACAATATGTACCTGCATCCCGTGACCCAAAAAAATATTGCCCAGCTCAAAGCCTTGGGATATCACTTCGCAGATCCGGTCGAAGGGGACCTGGCTTGCGGGCGTGTCGGGGTCGGTCATATTGCTCCGGACGAATCCATTCTTGCTTCGGTGCAGTTGATTCTTTCCCCAAAAACCAGTCGCAGGTAATCTCCGTGGCGCCTCGCCTCAAAAAGATCCTCATTACCGCCGGGCCGACGCGGGAGATGCTTGATCCCGTGCGATTTCTCTCCAATCTCTCGACAGGGGAAATGGGCTATGCCCTTGCAAGAGTCGCCGCTGCAAAAGGTTATCAGGTAAGTCTTGTTAGCGGTCCGACGGATCTCCAGCCTCCTCAAGGCGTAAAGTTTTACCCTATCCTCTCAGCTCTGCAAATGAAGAAGGTTTGTAAGGAACTTTTCCCTAAGCACGATGGTCTCATCATGACAGCGGCGGTTTGCGATTTTATGCCTGTCGTGGCCGGCCGGCACAAGATCCCGAGTGCAAAAGGGCTGATGTTGAAACTGAGGCGGACGCCGGATATCCTGGCGTCGCTTGCAAAACGAAAAGGTCGCCGGATAGTCATAGGCTTTTGTCTTGAAACCCAGGATCTGATACGTCGCGCCAAAGAGAAGCTCGTAAGGAAGAGGCTGGATGGTATTGTGGCGAATTTTTATGGTGTCGGGCGTATCCCGTTCGGGAAACGGCGGGTGAAGGTTCATTTGATCGATGCTGCCGGCACGGTCCGGAAGATCGCGGGCCAGTCCAAGCCGCAGCTTGCGAAGATCCTTTTGGGATGGATGGAGAGTTTGGCGGGCTAATGCCGCATCGCATTAAAATCTATGGGTATGCGGCATTGTCCTTGTCGATCATTTTTAAGATGAAATTTAAGACAAGGACTAAAAATCTATTTTGAAATTCAGAAAAGTGATTATAATGAGCGAAATTTCAGGGCTGCATTGTTAGGTTATAATTGAACTTGCCAAAGGAGGACATCATGAAGCTCTTTACAAGAAGACTAGCGGCTGTTTTGATCCTACCCCTGATGCTTAGCGGGTGCGCGACCGAGAGCGGTTTAACGGAACGAGAAACAGGGGGGTTGGCAGGCGCAGCGCTTGGTGCGGGGGCGGGTGCTCTTGTCGGGGCTGCATCGGGTCACGCGGGCGTCGGTACGGCCATTGGTGCGGGTGCCGGTCTTTTGACGGGTGTGGTTGCGGGCGAGATGGCGCGTCGTCAAAAGGAACAGACGAAAAAAGAGCTGCGCCAAGAGATGATGCAGCAGCAGTATCAGCCGCAGTATGCGCCCCAGCCGGTCGCGGCGCAAAGCGCTATACCGGTCCAGCAGCAACCGGTCTACGCGCAACCTTCGGTGAAGCAGGAACTGAACACAAAATACAATCCGCGGACGGGACAGACCTTTCCCTCAAATTACACCTATGACCCAAATACCGGCGAAGAGCTGAAGCTGCTTCAATAATCCCATGAAGCCTAAAAAGATCAAGAAAATCGGGATCTTGACCGGGGGTGGAGATTGCCCGGGGCTTAATGCGGTCATTCGTGCTGTCACAAAATCTGCGATTGCGAACTATGGGTGGGAAGTTTTCGGGATCGAAGATGGTTACGCGGGGCTGATCGAGAAACGCGGCCATGAACTGACCCAGGCTCATGTGTCAGGGATCCTTACGCTGGGAGGCACTATCCTCGGAACATCGAATCGCGCGGACCCGTTCAAAGTGCCCGTGGTTAAGGGAAAGAAGATCGTTTTTGAAGATCATTCCGACCAGTCGATCGAGAATTTCCGGCAATGGGGTTTGGACGTTCTGGTAGCGGTCGGGGGCGATGGGACGCTTTCCATTGCCAATCATCTTTGCCATAAAGGAATCCCGGTTGTCGGAATTCCAAAGACCATTGATAACGATCTGAGCGGTACGGATTACACGTTTGGTTTTCATACCGCCGTAAGTATCTGCACGGAAGCGATCGACCGGCTCCACACGACGGCTGCCGCGCATCATCGGGTGATGATTCTTGAGGTGATGGGGAGGAACGCCGGCTGGATCGCGCTTCATTCCGGTTCTGCGGGCGGTGCCGACATCATTTTGCTACCGGAGTTTCCGTATTCGATGGAAGCCATCTGCAAAGCTGTCAAGAAGCGGGCTCAACATGGGAAAAAGTTCAGTCTGATCGTAGCGGCTGAAGGGGCGAAAGAAAAAGGCGGGAAAGTTATTGAGAAAAAGAGCGATCCCAAGAATCCCTATCCCATCAAGCTCGGAGGTGTCGGAAAATATCTCGAGGAACGACTTGAAAAGTGTACGGGACTCGAAACCCGTTCGGCGAGTTTGGGGCATATTCAGCGGGGAGGTTCTCCGGTGCCGGCGGATCGCAATTTGGGAACGCTCTTTGGAACCCATGCCGTGGAGTTGATCCGTGAGCAGAAATGGGCCCAGATGGTTTGCGTGCAGGGGAATGCTATCAAATCCATCCCGATCGAGGAAGCTGTCCACAAATTGAAATTGGTGACGCCGGACAGTCCGCTTGTGGTGGCCAGCGCAGCTGTCGGAATTAGTTTCGGACGATAAGATCTCACAACGGGTCTTACGATTTTTTTAAATTAAAGTCGTTGGCTTGCTTTCCTTATAAAATGCAATCAATGTAAACCAGGCGCGGTCCTAAAGGACTGCACAAGGCGTCCCAATTCTCGATAGGAATTAAAGGTGAATTGGGACAGTCCTGATTTCTTCCATTTTTAAATTAATGATAATCAGGGCGCGGTAGCAAAGTGGTAATGCATCGGTCTGCAAAACCGATATCGGCGGTTCAATTCCGCCCCGCGCCTCCATTCTTCTCTCAGTGATCAGCCTTCTATAAAAATGCCCGAGTGGCGGAATCGGCAGACGCACCGGACTTAAAATCCGTTGGGGAGTTAAATCCCTGTGCCAGTTCAAATCTGGCCTCGGGCATTTTTTTTACTCGGTTTTTAAAAAGTCCCGCCACCGAATTGCAGTTAGTCTTTCATCCCTGACGCATGCGCTTGTTTAGAAGGTAAGCGTTGCACTTCGTTGTATCCCGCGATTTTCTTTCCGGAATTTTCTGCTTTTGAGGGTCGAAAAAAATATTTGTATGAAATTTTTTTAACATTCTCGATTTGAATATTACCTTATATACCTTTAAAAGCACTTTAACAAAATGTAAAAATAATCATAACTTGTTGCATATCAATGACTTGCGATCATTGACAAGCCTCGAAAGTCATGTTACTCTTGAGCCAGGTTACAGAATTGATAAATGCTTAAGCTTTTATCTCTTCGGCCTCAGGGCGGGGCCGTTAAAAATCCGGTCGAGAAAGGGCGAAAAAATGAATATCAAAAATAATCATTTTTATCAGCTGCGGCATTCTGGTCCAAAAAAAATCTTAGCCTCGCTTGTTATTCTCGCATTTTTCTTTTCCCAAACGGTTCCTTCCGGTTTTGCTGACATCACGCTTCGCCCTGAAACTCGCGTGACGCCCTACCAGCCCGAGACCGATGCGACCGATGATTCCTCCAACTCTCAGCAAACAAATCAAACGTCTGATATTCCGCTCGATCCGAACGCGGTCTTTTCGCAGGATGAACTTTCTTTAACCCCATCTGATGTGATTTCGAACGATCCGCAGACCTCTGTGCAAACCGCTCGGGATGCGATGGAGTATTCCTTTGATCAGGCCGCTGATTATTTGACGCTCGATTATGCAGCGGCGGTGATCGTGCGGGATGTGACGGCCGAAGACCTTCGCAGTCTCGTTCAGCTTGATGTGGAAGTGGGAATCGCCGTGATCCGCGGGAAAGCCGTATTTTTTACAAGCGGCAGTAGCGAAGAGCTTCGCGCCAATATCGCGGCGCAAACCTTGCTCCAGGAATCACCGATCATTGTGCATACGCATCCTGCGGGAGAACGGACCCAACCCAGCTTGAGCGATTTTTCTTTGGCCGGGGAGACGGTCGAGTACCTGCTTTCGGAAGATGGGGTTTATGCCTATAACCGCGATGGCCTTATTAGTGAGCAGCCATTAACCGAAGAAGAGTTGGCGGATTTATTGAGGACCGCGCAATCTCCGGAAGCTTCTTCCGTGGAAGCGCGCGCGATTTTGAATAACTTTATTTCTGAGATCGATGAATACAATAGCCAACAGGAGCAAACCCCCGTTTTTCGTTCCGCAGACCCAATTACTGTTTTCTCCGGACAACCCACCCTGGGGGCATTCAGCAGTGCCGATCCTAATGCGACTTCGCTTCCGATTATCGGCCAGACTTCAACCAGCGAGTTTTCCGTCAATTACAATGTGACGCCTGCGAACAGTTATTCGGGGGCAGTGATCAATTTTGATCCGAATCGCACGGGGCAGTCCCAGGATCTCAGCGGGTACGGTTCGATCACTTTTGAAATGAAAACCGCCACGGCTTGCACCGGCCACTGTCTCAAGCTGGAACTGAAGGATGCGGAGAAGCACACGGCCGCTTTCTGGATCAGCGATCTTACGACAAGTTATGAGCAAATTAGCATTCCCAGATCCGCCATCGCGCAATATTTTCCCGAGTTTAAACTCGATCAGGTTAAAGAGATCACTTTTGTTTTCGAGAACACGCAACTTGCGAATAAAACAGGGCGCCTGGACATCAAAACCGGTGGGCTTTATTTTGAACCGCCTGTGGCGGCAGGGGCCACGGGTCTCGTGACCGATATGTACACTTATAAGGTAGGCCCGGGGCTGATGGCGAGTCCGGCGGGTGCTGCGAGCAATTTACAAACGCCCAATAGTACCCAGCTTTCATTTAACTACAATATTCCTTCCGGGTCAGGGAACTGGGGCGGGGCGATCCTGACATTCGGGGCGAATGGAAATCCGCTCCCCAATCTTACGAACAACAATCTCACATTTGAGGTGAGTGGAACCAGTAAGCTCCGGGTCTCGGTGTCGGATGATGTGGTGGTTGGCACCAACGGGGATGGAAGCCCGAGATATCGAAGTGTGACGCTTGTCTTCACCGGAATCTCCGCAACGAATAAATACATCACGATCACACAAGCGGATCTTTTGAGAGCGATTCCTGATTTTCATTATAACAAAGTGACTTCAGTAGCCTTTGTAGTGGATAAGAGCGTGGCGACCGGAACGGGAACGGTGACGGTGAAAAGCAAAGGACTGGTCGTCTATCCGCCTGCACCGGCAACTTCGACCGGAACGTTAACGGACCTTGGAATTTATCAGACGAGTGCCGGCTCTTTGGCAATTCCAAAGGAAGCTTTGACCAGTTTTAGCGCGCCGGACAGCACGCAATTTTCATTTGGCTACAATGTCCCAAGCGGTAGCGTCAATTATGCAGCCGGCATTTTAACATTCGGGGCGAACGGGAATCCCAATCCTGATCTAACGAGCGAAGGTCTGACATTTTCTGTGACGGTTCCGAGTGGTGTAACCACGTTGAAAGTGTCGGTGTCGGATGATGTGTGGACCGGGATGAGCAATCCTGACGGGACGCCTCAATACCGCACCGCGACCTTATTGTTCACAGGTATCTCCGCAACGAATAAATACATCACGATCACACAAGCGGATCTTTTGAGAGCGATTCCTGATTTTCATTATAACAAGTTGACCTCAGTGGCCTTTGTGGTGGACAAGAGCGTGGCGACCGGAACGGGAACGGTGACGGTCAAAAGCCAGGGTCTTTATTTCGAGCCTTCCGTGAACGCGCTGTCGACGGGTACTGTCACCGATCTTAAGGCCTATCAGGTAGGCCCCGGTGTTATTGAGAGTCCGGCGAGTGCGATTACGGGAGACCTTCATAACACGTCGAGCACGGCTTTCAGTTTCGATTACAACATTCCCGCCGGGTCAAAGGACTGGGGGGGTGGAATTCTCGTTTTTAACGCAGTGGATGGGAGCGGAGTTCCGATTCGTCCTGATTTGACGAATTCGAATCTTACCTTCGAAGTGAGCGGGACGGGGACGCTCCGGGTTTCGGTGTCCGATGATGTCCCGACCGGGATGAAAAACGCAGACGGTACTTTGCAATACCGAAGTGTGACGCTTGTTTTCATCGGGATCAATACGACAAACAAGTTCGTGACGATCACGAAAGAGACTCTTCAAAAAGCGCTCAGTAGTTTTCATTTTAATGCGATCACGTCAGTATCCTTTGTTGTGAATAAAAATGTGGCGACGGGGACGGGAACGGTGACGGTGAAGAGTGAGGGGCTTTATTATGTCGAGAGGTTAAACGCGGACCCAACGCTTTCCGCCACTTCGATCAGTCATTTATCCGGTCTTTTTCAGTGGGTGGGATTTGACAGCGACAAGGTTGGGGAAGTGAACGTCTCCAGTGCTTTCGTTCAAAGTTCCACAACGCAAGGGGTC
>Ga0172380_10000262_pt1 | contig 108965 bp, 110 predicted proteins | sample Leawe162metaG_FD_119747 | JGI IMG/M metagenome (GOLD analysis project Ga0172380, IMG submission 119747) | Leachate microbial communities from a municipal landfill in Southern Ontario, Canada - Leachate well 162 metaG | ecosystem: Engineered > Solid waste > Landfill > Unclassified | place...
AAGTTGGCAACACCCGAAGGCTCTCATTAGAGGGACGAAGGTGGGGTTAATGATCAGGGTGAAGTCGTAACAAGGCATCCGTAGCGGAAGCTGTGGATGGATCACCTCCTTTCTGGAGTACATTTTTACGAAAGTAAAAATCCAAAGTCGAGATCATACTCGCAAGAGTATTGATCTTGGTCTTGACCTAAAAAAGACTAACGTTTTTTGTCACATTTGTAACTGTGAATCTTCTAAAAAACTCTCAAATTATTTTTGGGAGTTTTTTGTTTTTATTATAACTTTTGTTAGAAGTTACTATTTTTTTGTATAGAAATTAAAAAAATCCTAAATCATTAATCTAAAATATTTTTTATTCTAGATTTTTGATTTAGGATTCCTGCCTGCCGATAGGTTGAAGTTTAGATTATTTTATTTTTTCTTTTTGGTATTTAATTTTTCTATAATTTCTCCCAAGTAATCAGTTTGCAATTGTTGCATTTCTAGTAGTCTTTTGTTTTGGTTGACGACTAAGTGATCAAATTTTTCGTGAAGTAATTTTATTTCTAATTCGGCTTTTAAATTTACTTTGTAATCATGTTCACTTCTTTGTCTATCTTTTTGTTCTTGTCTATTTTGACTCATCATGATTATAGGAGCTTGGATAGCAGCGAGAGTAGAGAGAATAAGATTTAGTAAAATAAATGGATAAGGATCAAAACCTTTGTTATTTAAAAATAGAATATTACCAACTATCCAAAAAAACATGAGCAAAAAGAAAGTAATAATGAAGCCCCAACTACCACCAAAAGAAGCAACTTTGTCAGCAATTTTTTGACCGATACTAAGTTTTTCTTCTATAGTATCTTCGATATTTTCATTCAAGATACTATTGTTGGAGATAGCTTCTACTACATCTTTTTCTATTTTATCATATTCGCCTTCTTCTTTTTTGATAAGTGAAAGAAAATATAAACGGCGGTATCTGTTTAATTCATTAGTAGAAATATAGTCAGTATTTTTTATTTTTGGAAAATCTTTTTTCAAAATATTAATAATACCAGGTTGTAAATTTTTTATTAAAACAATTTCATCTATTTTGAGAATTTCTTTGGAAATAAAACTAGTAATTTTTTTCATAAGCTGACAGGCATTATAAGATTATTAACTTTTGACAATTAACATTTCTATTATAAAACAAATTAAGTTAAAAGTACATAAGCATGACGAATAATAAAAATTTATTTTATTAAATATCTAAACATCAACCAAAAATGACAGAAGCTACCGAGCATCACGAAAAGATGAAATATTTCATGCATGCCCCACCAGCGATTTCTTTTTACATAATTTTCTAAAGCAAAAAAGATAGTTCCTAAACTATAAGCTAAACCACCTGCGATGAGCCATAATACGGCAGTTAAACCAAGCCATTGGATAATTGGCACAATAGCAATGGTAATGAACCAGCCTATGGCAAGATAAATTATTGTGGAAAGCCAACCTGGTATTTTTATCCCAACTATTTTGATCACAATTCCTAAAATTGCTAATCCCCAAATAATTCCAAAGATGCTCCAGCCTAATTCTTTATTGGGCATACTAATACAAACAGGAGTATACGTGCCAGCAATTAGTACAAAGATCATGGCATGGTCTATTTTTTGTAAAGTTTTTTTTACTTTGTGTTCTTTGGCAAAGATGTGATAAATGAAGCTGGCAAAGTAAGAGAGAATAAGACTACTACCAAAAATGCTTAAACCTACTAATTCCACATGTTTATCTTTCAAAGCAGCAAAAACCATCATTAATACCAAACCAGCAATGGAAAGTAAAAGCCCTAAAAAATGAGTTAAGGCACTAAGTGGTTCGTTATCTTTGATGATTTTTTCCATAAATTATTTTACTTCTTCCAACATCATATTAGTGACAATTGAAGTTTCCATATCTACGTCGTACCAATCAAAAGTGATATTGCGTTCTTTGGTATTTTCATAAAGATGAAAGGTAATGACATCATATTCATTTCTTTCTACATCTATTATGGCTTTGCCACCCGTAATAGGTGAAGTGCCATTAGAATTGGAAAATTGTTTTAGCCAGTTTTTGACAGTTTCTAAATTGCGAATTATTTTTTCTGCTTGCTTTTCGCGGTTCAAAAAGTCTTCATCTTGTGTGTTTTTTATATTTGAAATATTTTCTGATGTGTTTCCTAAAGTATCGTTTGAATTTGTTTCAGTATTTATTATTGTAGTAGTTGTTTCATTGATTATATTTGGTGTTTCTTGATTTGGTGTAGATATTTCTTTTTTTGTAGTTACATTACAACCAGAGAATAAAAAAATACTAATAAATAAAAAGGCAAAAATCTTTTTGTTGTTCATATGTTTTATTAATTAATAATAAATTATTGGTAAAAAAATTTGGCATATAAAAATTTGTTTGCTTATATTATAGAACAATATAGTCCAAAATCCAAATTTTGTTTATTTTGGGCTTATTCTTGACTTTTGGTCGCAAAATGGTAAAATGAAATTACTAATAACTTTCTAAAATAATACTATGCCAGCAAATTTAGATAGATTAATAAAATTAGCCAAAAAAACTGGTAGTACTCTTATTATTCATGATGAAGAAAAGGGTGATGTGGTGATGATGGATTTGGATTCTTATGAAGATTTGATTGAAAAACAAGAAGATTGTTCTTGTGAAGATTTTTCTTATGGTAATGATTATTTGTATGAAATGTCAGAAGGGGAGTTGCTAGACAAAATAAACAGAGACATTAGTATTTGGCGTTCTTATCAAGAGGAAGAAGAAAAAAACATTAGAGATGAAATATTGGCAGAAGATTTGAATGAAAATCCTCCAACAGATCCTTTTGCTGAAGATTTTTTGCATGATCCTGAGTGGCACAAAGCAGGGGACATCTTGTCTACTAGACACAAAGATTTGGTAAAAAATTCTGAAAATATTCCTGATTTTTTTAATTATAGAGAATCTTCTTTTTTAGAAGATGATGAAAAAGATGATGAATTGTTAGGAGTAGATGATAGTAAAGATAATGTAGTTTATAATACTTTTGGTCAAGAAGTTTTTGAAAACAAACAAAAAGTTCCTTTTGAAAAACACGAAGAAGAACTTGATGCTGAAGAAGGTTTAGATGAAGACCCTGTGTTTTTTGAGGAACCGGTTTAGATTTCATTAAAACATGAAAGCATAAAAATATAAAAACAGTCTCCGTTTTGTCGGGACTGTTTTTTTGTAGCTTAAATATTTTGTAAAATTTGTTATAAAGTCTTTATTATAAACTTTGTAAAAAGTTCATCACTCTGAGCTTTTTGATCTTCTTTGGCTACATTTACCCAGATATCTATTTTTGTATCTCCTACGAAAGTTGTGTATTCATAGACAGAACCATTTGGATCAAATATGAAACTTACTAAGAAATCCTGACCATTGAATTGTTGTAGTTTGAATTCTTTGGTTTGACCGTCAGGATAAGTTTGTATATAATCTTTTTTAGCTAATAGTGCTTGTTTTTCTCCTGTGTATCTCTCTACTGTTGGATAATCACCCATGAAACATGGGATGTCTGAGGAAGTACAAGCATCGTTGAAATTTTTGATTGATTCAAGAGAAAAAAATTGTACTTCATTCAAGTCTAATGTTTCAGTATTGTTAGTATTTGAGAAGTCATAGGAACTATAGCTTCCTCTTCTATTTTTTTCAGTACTTTTGTTTATATTATAATTGTCTGGGAAGGATAATGTTAACTTTGGAATGTCTAGAGTGATTGACTTGTGTGGAGTTGTTAAGTCAGTATTTTTTGGAGCAGTTTCTTGTGCTTGTTGTAAACTAGTAGTCAAATCAACTTTTTCTTGTTGTAGTTTGGCTACATCATTTTTGAGAGAGGAAATTTGAGTTTGCATCGCTTGTGCATTGTTTTTGTTACTTGTGTTTTGTAAAAAATAAAATGTAGCTAATCCGGCTATTACAAATAGGAGTATTGCCAAAATTATCCAAATAAAGGTAGGAATGTGTGATTGACTTTGTGCGTTATTAAAATTATTTTGTTCATCCATATTTTTTTAGTTATTAAATAAGTTGTTTAGATTATATCACAAAATGAGTAAACAAAAAAGCAACTTTTTAGTTGCTTTTAATTTTGTCTATATTTTTGTTTGAGTAATTTTGTTATTCTAATAGTTTTAGTCGTCCATTTTCAAATTGATAAATACTTTTTGTTTTACCAATACCAGCAGTTAGAGAGTAGTTAGTGATTTGTTTTTTGCTTTTATCAAATTCTAAACCATTTGAACTTATTTCTTTGAAGTCATCAGTTACAGGCGCTGTTATAAACGTGTTAGTCTCTTGATCAAAAATCCAATATTGGTATGAAATCCATGTGGCTCCATTATCTATAGGTACACCTATATCAGAAAAACTATCAAAATTTATATCTTTTGCCGTAAAGAATGTTGTGATTTTATCACTAAAAAACCTATCAGATGAATCATAAAGTTCAATTATTTGTACGGGTTTTGTAATATTGACTGTGTTGAATATTTCAATATAGCCATATTCTAGCGTACTTGTATTGTAAGAAACAACATGAAATTTATAATTTGGTAATTGTGGATTAATTTGAACTTCAAAAGTGTATTCTGGTTTGTTTTGTATCGTATCTAATAATCCAAAACTGCCAAAATCTTTTTCTGTCAGTATATTTTTTGTGGTGATTTCAGAGTTGATAGATATGTTTTGATTTTCCTGATTAGATGTTTGTTGAATTTGGTCTTTTTGTTTTGAACATCCAGTTCCTACAAAAAACATTAGAACTGTTAGTATTATAAGTTTTTTGTGCATAAATAGTTTATAAAATTACATTTTACATTGTACATTCTGCAAAAATTGCTGTAATAACGCCATTATCCAATTTCCATCGGTGTTCACAATTTGCTGGTTCTCTTTTTTCACAACTACCAGATAAATTCATTGCACTGCAGTCGTAAATATTTTCTGACTTCTTAATACATTGTTGTAATTTGGCTAATCCATTCTCAATTTCTTTTTGTGTTCCTTGGTCGAAGAATGGAGAAGGTAATTGTGCGCTATTTACAATGCAATCATGTGAACATTGGGTTGAGTCAGAACATACTTTGCCACCATCACTATAAGGAACAACACATTTAGAGTCACAATTTGCTATGCCACATCCGCTTTCAATCATCGACCCTCCGTGTAAAGAACAAAATGTTGTTGTAATAGTTTCCCATTCTTTAGGAATTTGTTTGTAAAATAAAAAAAATAATCCAATCAATATTATAAAACTAATAAAAAGTGCATAAATAATTTTTTTCATAAATAAGTCAAAATAAATTAAGTTTAAAAAAACTTTGTCAAAATCAAACCTTTTCTTCCTAAATAGTGTTTTTCATGTACTCCACAAATTTCATACCCCATTTTTTTATAAAACTTTGCTGCTTCCCAGTCTTCATCAGTTTCAGTCCATATTTTTGTGCATTTGTTTTCTTTCGCGAAATTTTCTGCAAACAATAAAAGATTTTTTCCTATACCTTTGGCTCTATGATTATGATTGACAACTAATCCCTCAAGAAAGGCGACATTAGCTTCGATGACTAAATCTAATACACCTAAAATTTCATTTTTATTTTTAGCCATAAATTTGTAACTCTTTTTTTCAAAATTACGAGCTTTACCATAATGCTCAATATCAGAAATCAACCATTCTTCATCTTGGAATTTTTTGAGTTTAGGAGATACTCTTTTTACTTTTTGGATGTTCATAGTTTTTGGTTTCTAATCGGAGTAATTAGAGGGTGGATATTCAAAATTAAAAAACTCTTATTCGTAAAGTTTTTTCATTTCTTCGTTTATACATGTTCCAGTTTCAGAATCATATACCGGAATGTAGAAGGAATATTTGCAAAGTTCAGACAATATTTTTTTTATAGCAATTTCACTAGTTGCATCAATGATAACACCTTTTATTTCTATACTTGGCACTCCTATACCAACACCGTGTTCGTCGGAGTGTCTGGTGGCTGTTCCTGCATCAAGAGTGTAGGAATTTTTTTGTTCGCGTAAAACATATGTTATTGCGTCATCTCCTGCTGCTTTAATATCGAATATTTTGTTTTTTCTGTCTTTTAACTCTTCCTCTTTTGTTTTTTTCGTCATTTGTTCTCCGGTTTTTAGATAATGTCTAGTACTTCCGTCATATGCACCATATTCACTCGCAACATTACCCATGTATCGACCTAAAAAACTAACTCTATTAAGAAGTCCAATGAATGGATTCGCGTAATTTGTTTTTGCTCTATTTTTTTCTATGATTTCGTCTTTCGTTTGTCTACCAAAAGAAATAGATCCTCCCCAATTTAACGACATTGACGTTTTTGCATATTCTGGGTATTGTACTTCACGGCACAAAAAACCTGTTTTTCTCACTTGATCAAGTGTGTTAATTGGAGCACCATGTAAAAAATCACCTTCTGCAAGCACGCAAGTAGGTGTAGCCATTAAATTTTTTTGATTTGTTGCAGTGATAGCTTCATGATCGTTTGATTCTTCTATTGTTGTGCGAATTTTTTTGGATAATACATCTAACACGTATCTTAATTCTTCTGGATTTTCTAGTATATTTTTCGTGCGTTCATTTAATCTGTTGATATATTCTCCATCTTGTCTCATCAAATATTTGCTTTCTGAAGAATTTGGCATAGCAAATTCACCTTGTGTGTATAAATAATAAGAAATTAGTAAACGCAAAATGTGAGGATCTTCTATGTTAGCTTGCGCATTCTTTATTAATTCCTCAACTTCTTGTTCTGATAGAAGATTAGCGTGTTCTTGAATTTGTAGTTCATAAAATATTTTTTTGCTACTTTCTCGTACCTCTCGTTTTCTTTGTTCCATTAAATCACTAAATTCTTTCGCTTCTTTGATTTGTTGTAAAAGTTGTTCTTTTTGTTTGTCAAAGTCTGGTTTTCCTTCAATGTATGTGAAGCGGCTTATAAATGCACCTAAAACAAGTAATTTGGCATCAGGTGCTTGTGCTAAGACTTTTCCTGGAAATTTTTCAGTAAATAATTTTTTATAAAATTGAGAGAAATTTTGCGGATCAGAAGTAGCGTATTTAACAGCTTGAACAAAAAAAATATCAACTTCACCTTTTGCAAACAATTCCTCAAGTTGTTCTTTGTTTGATTCTATAGTTTCAGTTTCTTTTTTTGTTTGTTGATTCATTTCTTCCATTGTTAATCCATCTTCTCTCATATAGTTGTGTTGGTTAATAATTTTATAAAAAATATTTTGTAGCAAAATGGAACTAATAAAATAATTACTAAATATATATTAATAAAACTTTAAAAAGCTAATCACATTATACCTAATGATATTTTTTTCAGCAAATTAATTTTAGGTAAAAAATAGATTTTCGTTGGAAACAATAATATGTGAGGTAATCTAAATAAGATCAAAAATCTTGAAAGCGATAAATATCTGAGCAATGTCTGCAAAAATGTGAACATACCAGCAAGAAAACAGGTCTTGATATTTTTTGAAGACATAATTCATGATAAGAGCGTAGACGGTAAGCCCAAATGTGACTAGTACAAAGAATCCCAAATTGAACCAATTGTAATAAAACATGACATGATGAAAGGAAAAGGCAACGCCAGTAATAAGATAGGCTTGCCAAGGTTTGAGGATCTTGTCTAGTTTGGCAAAGAGAAATCCTCGCCAAAAGTATTCTTCTAGTAGTGAATTGAAAATGATGATATAAAGACCAATAAAAATAAGATTTTTTAGATTGATATTTATTAGACTGTTTAGTTTAGTGGTAATAGTACTGATATCTAGCAAATTTTTGAAAACAAAAAAACTAGTCAGATAAATTCCTGATAAAAAAATACCCAGTAGAGTCAGTCTCAAAATATTTTTTTTGAAAGTAGCAAAAGAAAAATTTTGGAATAGAGCTTGTGTCAAAGATTTCTTTTCACTCCACATCGCAAAGATAATAGGGGAGAGGAATACCAATTTGTAGAGAGAAGAAAAGAAATAATTATTTGGTAGTATTTGTCTACTCAAGACAATTATAATAGGTGGAAAGATGATAAGACTTAGTAAAAGTATTAGTTGTTTTTTATCTCGCATAATTTAGTCAGTTTTATTTTTGAATTTTTATATTGAATTCAACAGTAGTAGGTTCTTCTGTACCATTTTCACGATTAGATATTTTGATTTTTTTGACAGCCAAAATTTCATCAATTGTAGATTGACTAAAAGTTCCACTACTTTGCATTACTTGATGGAATGTTTCTGTCGAGCTAGTCTTGTCAGTTCCCGCTATAAGTCCAGGTGTTAGATAGAAATCATAAGGTACACGATGATTGAAGATATCGGTAGGTAGTTTGTCTTTGTTTGTAAAAACGGGGTCAATATTACCATCTAAAGGGTTAGGCCCTTCTTTTTCAAAGATAATGTCTGCTACATAATCATAGTTGGTATTTGGAGTATCTGTTTCGTGGACATTTTTTTCAAGTAAATTTGATTCGAAAAGGGTATGCCAAGTTATTTCATATTGGCAATTGTTTTTGTCAATTTTGAAACCAATTTTTCCTTTTAGTTTGTCTGTTGAGGTGATTTCAAAAACTTTGTTATCATATTCTTCTGCTAATTTTTTACAGTCTGCGGTCTTACTTAGATTTGTTTGTCCCTTGTCTGTAGTATCGCTTTCATCTCCCAATGAGATAAATAGGAAAACAATAGAGAGAAAAATAAAGAGTACAAAGTAACCCAAAATTTTTGTAGCTAGTACACCACCTTTTTTGTAATTGAATAGTTGATAAATAAGAAAGAAAAAAATAAGTAGAGAAAGAAAAAACCAAAGAGTAAATGTTAGTATTACTAACGAAAACAAGATGATAATAGTACTCAAGCTAAGTAGTAACCAGAAAAGTAAAACAGAAGATTTTTTTTGATTTTTTACTGGATCTGTATCTTTGTTATAAACATTGTCGTATTTCAACTCGTCTGGCATTTCCGCGTAATTTTTGTAAGTTCCTGAGACTTTACCACTTCGTAAGATTCCTAATTTCTTAAGTATTTCTATAATCTTCATAAGATTATTGTTTAAATTTGAATTATTTAATCTTTGTTAATCATACCACTTTTCTTTTACTTTCGGCAAATATTTTTAGCTATTTTTGTGGTATTTTTTGTTTCAAATTTTAGTATAAATATGGTGTTCAAATCTTTGTCATTTTTTTTCACAGTTATTCCCCAAGCTTGCTCTTGACTTCTTTTAAAATTTAGTTTATAATCACACCGCATATTTTTATGTATTTTTTTGCTCTTTTTTGAGCAATATAATTTATTTAGATTTATTAATATTCAAGGTCGCTGGAAACAAATCTAACTAGGCCATCCTAAGTTAGAGCGGCCAAACGCTACCATAGTTAATATGGCAGAATTTCAAAGAAACAAAACTCACGTAAACGTGGGTACAATTGGTCACGTTGACCACGGTAAGACTACTCTTACTGCTTCTATCTTGAAAGTAGCAGCAGCTCATGGTCTTATTGCACAAGACAAAGATGTAAGCCAAATCGACGCAGCTCCAGAAGAGCGCGAACGTGGTATTACAATTGCTACAGCACATGTAGAATACGAAACTGCAACACGTCACTATGCACACGTTGATTGTCCAGGCCATGCTGATTATGTAAAAAACATGATCACTGGTGCTGCTCAAATGGATGGTGCAATACTAGTAGTATCTGCAGCAGACGGCCCAATGCCTCAAACTCGTGAACATATCTTACTTGCTCGTCAAGTTGGTATACCTAGAATTATTGTTTTCTTAAACAAAGTTGATCAAGTATCAGATCCTGAACTTATCGACCTAGTAGAAGAAGAAGTAAGAGATTTACTTAAAAAATACGAATTCCCTGGTGATGAAACTCCAATCATTCGTGGTTCAGCTCTAAAAGCTCTTGAAAACCCAAATGATGAAGTTGCTTCAAAACCAGTTATGGATTTGCTTGCTGCTTTGGATACTTATTTCCCAGATCCAGTACGTGCTCTAGATCAAGATTTCTTGATGCCTATTGAAGACGTATTCTCAATCGAAGGCCGTGGTACAGTAGTAACAGGTCGTATCGATCGTGGTGTTGTTAAGATTGGTGATGAAGTTTCTATCGTTGGTATGACTGAAGAAATTTCAAAAACTACAGTTACTGGAATTGAAATGTTTAACAAGAATTTGAGTCAAGGTCAAGCTGGTGATAACGCTGGTATTTTGTTACGTGGTACAAAGAAAGAAGATGTACAACGTGGTCAAGTTTTGGCTAAAATTGGTACAATTACTCCACATACTGAATTTGAAGCTGAAGTAGTTGCTCTTACAAAAGAAGAAGGTGGACGTCATAAACCTTTCTTCAATGGTTACAAACCACAATTTTACATCCGTACAACTGATGTAACAGGTGAAGTAACATTGCCAGAAGGTACAGAAATGGTAATGCCAGGTGATACTGTAAACCTAAAAGTTAAATTGATCGTACCAGTTGCTATGGAAGAAAGAGTACGTTTTGCTATCCGTGAAGGTGGTCGTACTGTAGGTGCTGGTGTAGTAACTAAGATTATCAAATAATTGATTAATACCTCTCTAGAGCCTCCTTTTTGTGGAGGCTCTAGAAGTATTATTTAAACCTTTATTCATTATGTCAGACAACGCAACAAAAACAATAAAAGTCGAAAATCAAAAATTACGTATCAAAATCACATCTTACGATAGTAAAATTATTGATATCGCAACAAAAACAATTATTGATACAGCTGAAAGAAATAGTGTAAAAGTTGTTGGTCCAGTACCACTTCCAACTTCTATCAATAAATACAGTGTAAACCGTGCTACTTTTGTTCACAAAACAGCTCAAGAACAATTTGAAATGCGTACACACAAACGTTTGATTGATATCGTAAATCCAACACCAAAAGCAATTGATGCTCTTATGAACTTAAATTTGCCAAGTGGTGTAGATTTAGAAATAAAAATGATGTAATTTTACATCGAATTGCAGATTATTCAAGTTTAGTTTGATTTTTACAAGAAATTTAAAAAAGTTGGGGATATATCAACAATATTATCCTTGACATTTTGTTTTGTTTGCGTTACAATACTCGGGTATAAAAATATATACAAGTTTATTAAATACACAACAATTTGCAAGCAGATAAGATCCTAAAAATCAAGGAAAACATCTGACAAACAAAAGAGTTGTTTTAGCGGAGGTAACTCATTACATTTTTACTAAAGTGCCTTAAACCAATTAGCGGTCTTGAAGGCTAGAAGTGAATGTAACAAACTCTTATATTGTTTGCCATATTCACTTCTAGTTTTTTTATATTATGAAATTTATTATAGGTAAAAAATTAGACATGACACAGGTCTTTCGTGAAGACGGTACTGTAGTTCCAGTTACCAGAATTCAAGCAGGACCTTGTACTGTTACCAAAGTAAATACTTTGGAAAAAGATGGAGTAAAATCCGTTCAAGTTGGTTTTGGTATACAAAAATTATTTAGATTAGACAAACCAACAAAAGGACACTTAAAAGATATAAGTGTTGACAATAATGTAAATCTTACAGTAAGACATTTACATAATTTTAATAATGATAGTGAATTAAAACGTGGTGATGTATTCACTGTAGAAATCTTTGAAAAAGGTGAAAAAGTTCAAGTAACTGGTCACTCAAAAGGTAAAGGTTTTCAAGGTGTTGTTAAACGTCATGGTTTCCATGGTTCTCTAGCTACTCATGGTCATAAAGATCAATTGAGAATGCCTGGTAGTATCGGAGCCGGTGGTGTTCAACACGTTTTCAAAGGTACTAGAATGGCAGGCCACATGGGTACTGACAAAATTACTGTAAAAAATCTTGAAATAGTAGAAATTAATCCTGAAACTAATGAAATTTTAGTCAAAGGTGCTATCCCTGGTGCTCGTAATGGTTTGGTTTATATCTTTGCTAATAGTGGTAATGTTACTCCTATGAAAAAAGATGAAGTGGTAGAAGAAGTTCAAGTAGAAATTGAAGAACAACCACAAGCTGAAATTATTATAGAACCAACAGCAGAAGCTTTACAAGAAACAAAGTAGATTCCTAACTAGATTATAAAAAATATGACAAAAGTCGCAATGTACAATTCAAAAGGTGAACAAGTAAAAGATCTTGATTTAAATGAAGTGGTTTTTGTTACACCTGTAAACAAAGAAGTTGTTCATCAAGTATATGTAGCAATGCGTGCCAATAGTCGTCAACCATGGGCTGACACAAAAGATAGATCAGAAGTTTCTGGTGGTGGTAGAAAACCTTGGAAACAAAAAGGTACTGGTCGTGCTCGTCATGGTTCAAACCGTTCTCCAATTTGGAGTGGTGGTGGTATCACTTTTGGTCCTTTGAGTACAAGAAATTACAAACAAAAAGTTAATAAAAAAGTCAATAATTTAGCTACACGTATGTGTTTGACAGACAAATTGTCAAACAATGCTTTGGTAGTTTTAGAAAAATTTGATTTTACTGGTAAAACAAAAGATATTGCAAATATCAACAAAAAATTGTTTGCTGAAAATGGTAGAAAAACTTTGGTTGTTGTACATGAAGCTAGTGATGAAACTATCAAAACATTAAGAAATATAAAAAACTTTGCTATAGTGAGAGCTCAAGATGTAAATGTTTTGGATTTGTTAGAAAACAAATATTTGCTTATTGCTGAAAATGCTGTGAAATTTTTAGAACAACGTTTAGCAAAATAATTTAGTATTTAAATATTTATATGGGATTATTAGACAAATGGTCAAAAAAGCAAGAAAAAGAACAGCTAGGTGGAGTAGAAGGTAAAACTGCTGATGTTTTAAGTACTACAAAAAAAGTAACAAAAACCAAAAAAGCTTCAGAAGAAGTAAAAAAAGGTGTTTCTTTGAAAGGTAATGCTCATAGTGTTATAATCAAACCTTTGGTTAGTGAAAAAGCTGCTCATGCTGAAGTATCTAGTAAATATACTTTTTTGGTAAATAAGCAAGCTAATAAAACAGAAATAAAAAAAGCTGTCAAACAAATTTATGGTGTAATGCCTACAGAAGTTAGAGTTATGAATTTTGAAGGTAAGCGTACACGTTTTGGTGCTATGCTAGGCAAAAGAAAAGATTTCAAAAAGGCAATAGTCACTTTGAAAAAAGGCAATACTATTAGTATCCATGAAGGTGTTTAGTATCTAAATTAAATAGAATATATTATTTATTATGGCAGTCAGAAAGTACAAACCAACCACTCCAGGCAGACGCGTTTCTAGTGTCCAAGATTTTTCTGATATTACAAAAGGTAAACCTGAAAAATCTTTGATTAGTGCAATGAACAAAAAATCTGGTAGAAATAACTCTGGTAAAATTACCGTACGTCATCGTGGAGGCGGTACAAAACGTTTTTATAGACATGTAGATTTTTCTCGCACAAATTTTGATATTCCTATGACTGTCAAAGCTATTGAATACGATCCAAATCGTGGACCTCGTATCGCTTTGGTAGAAGATACAGCAGGTGTAAAATCTTATATTTTGGCTGAAAAAAATATGAAAGTTGGTGATGTTGTAGTATCATCACAAAGTAAGATTGAACCAAAAGCAGGTAATCGTATGCTTTTAGAACACATTCCAGCTGGTTTAAATGTTTATAATATTGAACTTCAACCAGGTAAAGGTGGTCAAGCTGTTCGTGGTGCTGGTAATTATGCTCAATTGATGGTTATTGAAGGTGAATATGCTCAAATGAAAATGCCTTCAAGTGAAATAAGATTAATCAATAAAAAATGTTTAGCTACAATTGGTGAATTGAGTAACTCTGATTACAAGCTTGTACGTTGGGGTAAAGCTGGTAGAATGAGATACAAAGGTATCAAACCAACAGTAAAAGGTAAGAATATGAACCCTGTAGATCATCCTCATGGTGGTGGTGAAGGTCATAGTCCTATCGGTTTACGTAAAGGTCCTCGTACTAAATGGGGTAAGCCTGCACTTGGTGTGAAGACTCGTAGACCAAAACAACAAAGTGATAAATTTATTGTTTCAAGAAGAAAGAGTAGTAAAAAGAAAAAATAATAATTTAAAAAAATAATAATTTATGTCTAGAAGTTTGAAAAAAGGACCTAATATTGACGAAAAATTACTTTTGAAAGTAAAAAAAGTCAAAGAATCAGGTGACAAAAAACCTATCAAAACATGGTCTCGCGCTTGTATCATTACTCCAGAAATGGTTGGTATCAACTTTTTGGTACATAATGGTAAAGAATTTTTAGAAGTGTTTGTTGATGAAAACAGAGTTGGACATAAATTAGGTGAATTTTCTCCAACACGTAAATTTAGAGGACATGGTGGTAAGATGGCCAAAGAACAATCAAAACCAGCCCCATCTTCTGCACCTGTCGCAAAAAAATAGTTTTTGAAAAATACATTTAATTAGCCTATGAAAGTACAAACAAAAGCACAATTAAGATTTTTACGAATAAGTCCACAAAAAGTAAGATTAGTGGTTGGTTTGATTCGTGGATTATCTATCGATAAAGCTCTAGATCAGTTGAAATTTAGTGGTAAGCAAGCAGCTCTTCCTGTAAAAAAATTATTAGAATCAGCTATTGCTAATGCTAAACACAATGACAATGCTAAAGAAGAAACTTTAAAAATTGAAACTGTCTTTGTAAATGAAGGTTCTACATTACGTCGTTGGATGCCAAGAGCTATGGGTAGAGCAACTCCTTTACGTAAAAGAAGTTCACATATTACAATAATTTTGTCAGGTGAAGCTGAAGAAACTAAAAAAGAAACAAAGAAAGAAGAAACTGAAACAAAAGAAGAAGTTAAAAAAGAAGTTACAGCTAAAAAAACTGAAAAAAAAGAAATTAAAAAATCTGTCAAAAAAACTACAAAAAAATAATTTAGAAAATAGTAAAAAGAAATTTGATAATTAATCTATTATGGGTCATAAAGTACATCCACAAATTCATAGAATAGGAATTTTGTTTCCTTGGAGTTCACGTTGGGTAGGTAAAAGAAATTACTCACAGTACTTGAAAAATGATATCTCTATCAGAGAATATTTGATTTCAAAATTTAAAGACGCACAAATCGATTCTGTTTTTGTTGAACGTGGTCCAAAAAATATGACCATTACTATTTTTGCTGCTAAACCAGGTGTTCTTATTGGTCGTGGTGGTCAAGGTCTTGATGATTTGCGCAAAAATATTGAAAGACAATTTTTGCAAATGTCTGTAAAAGTAAAATTGAATATTCAAGAAGTGCGTCAACCTTCATTATCTGCAGAAGTAGTTGCTCAAAATATTATTAGAGATATTGAAAATCGTGTTGCTTTTCGTCGTATCATGAAACAAACGATTGAAAGAGTAATGAATGCAGGTGCGAAAGGTATAAAAATTACTTTGGCAGGTAGATTGAATGGTGTAGAAATTGCTCGTACTGAAACTTTGTCACAAGGTAAAATTCCTCTTATCACTCTTAGAAGTAATGTTGATTATTCTAGTCGTCCAGCACATACTATGTATGGGGCAATTGGTGTAAAGGTTTGGATATACAAAGGTGAATCTTTTGAAGTTATAGATAAATTAGCTGACAAAAAAGAAGATATTAAAAGAAAACCTAAAAAATAAGTATGTTGTTACCAAAAAAAGTAAAACACAGAAAATGGCATAAGCCTAGACGTCGTAATAAAGGCGTAGCTACTAGAACTAATACTGTTGCTTTTGGAACTTTTGGTCTAAAGGCTACAACACATGGTTGGATTACATCTAGACAAATAGAAGCTAGTCGTCGCGTTTTGACACGTTTTGTACGTCGTGGTGGAAAAATTTGGATTCGTGTTTTTCCAGATAGACCTATGACAAAAAAAGGTAGTGAAATGCCGATGGGTAAAGGTAAAGGTAGTCCTGATCATTATGTAGCTACTGTAAAACCAGGTACTGTATTATTTGAAATGTCTGGTATTACTTTAGAGCAAGCTCGTGAAGCAATGGAAAGTGCTAAACACAAGTTACCTGTTAAAGCAATTTTTGTTAATAAACAATAATTAGATTATACTAGTTTCATATGGATTATAAAGAATTGTTAAATAAAAGTATTTCTGGTTTAGAAGAACTTTTATTAGAAAAAAAAGACTTAGTACGTAGTTTACGTTTTAAAGCTAGTTCTAATCAACTTAAGAAAACTAGTTCAATCAGAGAAGAAAAGAAAGATATTGCCCGTATTTTAACAGCTGTAAAAGCATTAAAAAATAACAAAAAATAATTGATTTAACTTATGTCCGATATTAAAAAAGTACAACACAGAAATTTTGAAGGTGAAGTGGTAAGTATCAAAGAAGATAAAACCATTCATGTTTTGATAAAAATAATCAAAATGCACCCAAAATATCGTAAGCAATATTCTGTAAGTAAAAAATATGCTGTACATGATGAACATTCTCGTGCCAAACTTGGTGATGTCGTTACTTTTGTAGAGTGTCGTCCTATTAGTAAAACAAAAAAATGGACATTGGTTAATATTATTAAATAAATGAAAATTACATTTGAATTACAAATGTAAATTATAAAAATGTTTTAAATAAATAAATATGATTCAACACAGAAGCATGTTACAAGTAGCAGATAATAGCGGAGCTAAAAAGCTCATGTGTATTAGAGTACTTGGTGGATACAAAAAAAGATACGCTCGTATTGGTGACATTATTACTTGTTCTGTAAAAGAATCAATTCCACGTGCACAAGTAAAAAAAGGTGATGTTGTCCATGCTGTTATTGTGAGACAAAGAAAAGAAATGAGAAGAACTGATGGTACTTATATCCGTTTTGATCAAAACGCTGCCGTAATTATTGATAAAAAAAATCAAGAACCAAAAGGTACTCGTATCTTTGGACCTATTGCTAGAGAACTTAGAACAAAAGGTTACAAAAAAATCGTATCTCTTGCTCCAGAAGTATTATAAAACAGTTTAGAGTTCAGTGTTCAGAGTTCAAAGTTCTTAGTAAAGTTTACGAGAATTGTGAACTCTGAACTAAGAACAATGAACTATGAACTATGAAATAATAAAAATATGAAAATAAAAACAGGTGACAATGTAAAAATTTTGACAGGAAAAGATAGTGGCAAAATTGGTAAAGTTATCCAAGTACTTACAAACAAAACAACTAAGCAAGTTTTTGTGGTTGTAGAAGGTGCTAACTTACTAAAAAAACACTTGAGATCAGGTAAACAAGGTGAAAAAGGTCAAATAATAGAATTACCTGCACCTATCAATATCAGTAATGTAATGTTAATAGATTCAAATTCAAAAAAACCAACACGCGTAGGCTATAAGATAGAAGGTGATACAAAAAGACGTATAGCTAAAGTAAGTGGTGAATTTGTAGCTTAATTATATAAATAGCTAACTTGTTTACTAAACAAAATTATGAAACCAGAATTACAAAAAATTTATCAAGAAAAAGTTGTTCCTGCTTTGAAAGCAGAATTAGCTTTAGCTAATATTATGCAAGTACCAAAAATTGAAAAAGTGGTGCTTAATGTTGGTTATGGTCGTAATACAAAAGATAAAGCTTTTGTAGAAAGAATTCAAAAAACTTTGACTCTAATTTCTGGACAAAAAGTTATCAATAACAAAGCTAAAAAATCAATTTCTAACTTCAAAATTAGAGAAGGTATGGAAATTGGAGCTTCTTTAACTTTGCGTGGTCATGCTATGTATGAATTTTTGTATAAACTTATCAATTTAACTTTTCCTCGTGTTCGTGATTTTCGTGGTATCAACCCAAAAAGTTTTGATGGAAAAGGCAATTATACTTTAGGTTTCAAAGAGCAATTAGCTTTCCCTGAAATTTCAGGTGAATCAGCAGATAATATTCATGGTTTACAAATCATTATCAACACTACTGCTAAAAATGATAAAGAAGGTTATGCCTTATTAGAAAAAATTGGTTTTCCTTTTATCAAAAAAGAAATAAATAAATAATAATTATGGCAACTCAAGCACAAAAAGCAAAAACATTTGTACACAAACCAAAATATTCTTCACGTCAAGTAAATAGATGTTGGAAATGTGGTCGTAAACACGGCTATATGAGAAAATTTGGTTTATGTCGTATTTGTTTTAGAGAACTAGCAAACAAAGGTTTAATACCTGGAGTTAGAAAATCAAGTTGGTAATTTTATAAATAATAATTTTAATAATTTAATAATAAATAAAATAAATAATTATATACTACTATGATGACCGATCCAATCGCAGACATGCTAACGAGAATTAGAAATGCTCAAAAAGCGAAAAAATTAAACATTGAGCTACCTTTTGCTAAGGTAAAATTTATGATCGGAAAAATTTTGTCAGAGCATGGCTACTTAGGAGAAGTGAAAAAAATTGAAGGACCAAAACCTGTATTGGCTATTGAACTTAAATACAATGGTAAAAACCCAGCAATTACTTCTGTAAAAAGAGAAAGTAAACCTGGACATAGAATGTATCGTAAAGCTGAAGAATTGCCAACTGTGTTGAATGGTTTTGGTTTGGCTATCGTTTCTACATCTCAAGGTATGATGACAGTAAAACAAGCTAAAGAAAAAGGTATTGGTGGTGAAGTTGTTTGCTCTGTTTACTAATTTTTTAAAAAGAATTATCAATGTAATTTAATGCTATGTCACGTATAGGAAAACAAATTATCAATATTCCTGCTGGAGTTACTGTCAATATAAAAGATGCTAATATTGAAGTAAAAGGACCAAAAGGAACTTTGGTAAGACAAATTGATCCAAGAATCAAAATCACAATGGCTGACAACACTTTGACTGTTGATGTTGAAAATAAAGAAGAAAAAAAAGAGAAATCTCTTTGGGGTACTTATGGTGCTCATTTAAAAAATATGATTTTAGGTGTTACAACAGGTTTCAAAAAACAATTAGAAATAAATGGAGTAGGTTACAAAGTTGCCATGAAAGGTAAAGACTTACAATTAGAAGTAGGTTTTTCACATCCTGTTATTTTCAAAATGCCAGAAGCTGTTGTTGCTAGTGTTGAAAAAAATCTTATCACTTTAGAATCTTATAATAAAGAAACTTTAGGTGCTACAGCTGCTGAAATACGTTCTATCCGTAAACCAGAACCTTACAAAGGAAAAGGTATTAAATATATTGAAGAAATAATTAGACGTAAAGCTGGTAAAACAGCGTCAAAAGGTGAATAACTTTGAATAATTTTATGAAAATATTAACTAAACAACAAAAAAGATTACGTCGTCATGTGAGAAGTCGTTCTCGTATGAATGGTACAGCAACTATTCCTCGTATTAGTGTTTTCCGTAGTTTACGTGGTATGTACGCTCAAATTATTAATGACGAAGCTTCAAAAGTTTTGGTAAGTGTGAATAGTAAGAAAGATTTTGATAAAACTGTTGATGTTGGTGAAAGAAAAGGAAAAGTAGCAATATCTTATGTTTTAGGTAAAAAATTAGCTGAAAAGGCTAAAGAATTAAATATTACTACCGTTGTTTTTGACCGTAGTGGATACAATTATCACGGTCGTGTACAAGCTTTAGCAGAAGGTGCTAGAGAGAGTGGTTTACAGTTTTAATTTTGCTAAAAAATAATTTTATATATGTCAAAACCTCAAAGTAATAAAAGACAAAAACCAAGAAAAGAAAAACCAGAGTTTGATCAATCAATTGTTGATTTGGCACGTGTTACTCGTGTTACTAAAGGTGGAAAACATTTAAGTTTTCGTGCTTTAGTTTTGATTGGTGATAGAAAAGGTAAAGTAGGTTATGGTGTAGATAAAGGTGCTGATGTACAAATCGCTGTAGACAAAGCTGTAAGACAAGCTCAAAAGAACATGATTTTTGTACCTTTTAGTAAAGAAACTATTCCTCATCGTGTAGAAGCAAAATATAAAGCTGCAAAAGTAATGATCAAACCAGCCCCACAAGGTTCTGGTATCATCGCTGGCAGTTCTATTCGTACTGTACTTGAACTTGCTGGTGTACCAAATGCTTCAGCAAAAATGCTTGGTAAATCAAACAACAAAATTGTTAATGTAAAAGCTACTTTTGAAGCTTTATCAAGATTCAAACCAGAAGCAATTGCTCGTGCTAAACAAGCTCGTGAAAAGGTAGAAAAAAATGTTATCAAGCAAATTGATGTAAAAAATATTGTTGTTCCTGTAGTAGAAAAAGATGAAAAAATCAAAAAAGCTCCTAGAAAAGCTATTGTTAAAAAAACTGATAAAAAATAATAAATAAGTTAATATGACATTATCTCCAGGTACAATCTCTTCAAAAAGAGTAAAAAAGAATGTAAAAAGATTAGGACGTGGTAATGGCTCTGGTAAGGGTACTTATTCAGCACGTGGTATGAAAGGTCAAAAAGCTCGTTCTGGTGGTAAAGGTGGCTTAATGACTCATGCTTTCAAAGCTCAATTACAAAAAGTTCCAAAACTTCGTGGTTTCACTTCTCCTGTAGCTAAAGCTGAAACTATTACACTTGCTATTCTAGAAAAATTTGCTGTAGAAGGAGTAGAGGTAACACCTTATTTCTTGAAAGAAAAAAACTTAATAAAAAGTGTCAAAAATGGAGCAAAAATTGTTTCATCTGGCAAACTTACAAAAAAAGTAACAATCAAAAATTGTTTAGCTACCAAAAAAGCAGTAGAAGCTATTGAAAAAGCTGGTGGTAAAATTTCTTTCTAAAATCTTCTCTCCTCTTGATATAAAGCTGAAAATGCTTTATATTTAGTTATAGGGGGTATGCATGCAAAATGTTACTCCTAAATAAATTATTTTAGACAAACATTAAAATTCATTATCTTATGTGGGAAAAAATAAAACATATTTGGAAAATTAAAGATTTACGTAAAAGAATTCTTTTTGTATTATTTTTATTTATCGTATTTCGTTTTGCTGCTCATATTCCTGTACCTGGTATTAATACTGAAAATTTAGTAAAATTTTTGGAAGGTAACCAAATTTTAGGTTTGATGAATTTGTTTTCAGGTGGTAGTATGGAAAATTTTTCTATTGTGATGCTTGGTATTGCTCCATATATTACTGCTTCTATTATTTTTCAATTGTTAGCAATGGTTGTACCTCGTCTTGAAGAAATCACCAAAGAAGGTGAAAGTGGTCAACAAAAAATAAACATGTATACTCGTATTTCTACTGTACCTTTGGCTTTGTTACAATCTTTTGCTATGATAAAATTATTGAGTAATTCTCAATATGAAATTTTCGGTGACGTTAATTTGTATCGTTATATTTCTATCATGATAATGATTACGGCTGGTACAATATTCTTGATGTGGTTAGGTGAACTTATTTCAGAAAAACACATTGGTAATGGTATTTCTATGCTTATCTTTGCTGGTATCGTAGCTTCTTTACCAACAGCTCTTTCTAATGCTGTTATCAATTATGATCCTTCACAATTGTATATGTATATCATGTTTTTGTTAATGGCAGTTTTGACTATTATAGGTGTTGTAATTATCAATGAAGGTCAAAGAAATATTCCAGTTAGTTATGCTAAGCAAGTACGTGGTAATCATGTTTTTGGTGGCAATACTAGTCATTTACCTTTGCGTTTGAACATGGCCGGTGTAATTCCAATTATTTTCGCAATTTCTGTGGTGATGTTTCCTTCTATGATTGCTCAATTTTTTGTAAATGGTACTGGTTTTATGGCTAGTGCTTCACAAACAATTATAACTTTGTTTAACAATCAATTATTTTATGGTGTTGTATATTTCTTGTTAGTATTTGGTTTTACATATTTTTATACTGCTGTAATTTTCCAACCACAAAAAATGGCTGAAAATTTACAACGTCAAGGTGCTTTTATTCCAGGTATTAGACCAGGTAAAGAAACTGAAAAATATTTGCAAGATACTATGGGTAAATTGCTTTTCTCTGGTGCTTTGTTTTTGAGTTTAATTGCGGTACTTCCTTTGATTGCTCAAATCTTTACTAAATCACAATCTTTGGTAATTGGTGGTACTAGTTTACTTATCGTGGTAAGTGTTGCTATTGATATTACCAAACAAATTGAAGCTCAAGTAAAAATGCACGAATACGATAGAGTTTAATTTTGAATTAAAAAAACAAAAAACAATCTTAAAAAAAGATTGTTTTTTTATTTTAGCGTTTTCATGTTATAATATAAACAAATTTAATTTTGAATTAAAAAACATGTCTGAAAAAAAATATTTTCCACCAGTAATTAGTTTCAAAAAATTGATTGGTCCTAGTTTTATTATTTTGGCTTTGGGACTTGGTTCTGGAGAAGTAATTCTTTGGCCTTATATGGTTTCCAATTATGGTCTGGGGATTGTTTGGGGTGCTTTACTTGGTTTAACTTTTCAATATTTTATAAACATGGAAATATCTCGTTATGCTTTGGTAAAAGGTGAAAGTGTTTTTGTGGGTATTAATAAATTTTGGAAAGGCGCTGCTTATTGGTTTATTTTTTCTACTTTTATTGGTTTTGGTTTGCCAGGTATTGTGGCTGCGTCAGCCCAACTTTTTGCTAGTGTATTTGCTATTGCAAATTTTAAATGGTTGGCAATAAGTTTTTTGATAATTATAGGTTTGATTTTGAGTTTAGGTAAAACTGTTTATGGTATGATGGAAAAAATAACAAAGACTGTTATTTTGTTGGGTGTGCCATTTGTATTTATTTTGGCTATTATTTTGAGTAGTAAAATGGATTGGCAAATGTTGTTGCAAGGTTTTGTAGGTAGGGGAGAAGGTTATAGTTTTTTGCCATTAGGTATTAGTTTGACTACTTTTTTGGCTGCTTTTGCTTATTCTGGTGCTGGTGGTAACTTGAATTTGACACAATCTATTTATATCAAAGAAAAAGGTTATGGTATGGGTGTTTATTCCCAAAAAATAGCTGGTTTGTTTGCTCATAAAGGAGAAAAAAATGAAGTAAAATTAGCTGGTGAAGAATTTGAAATAAATCATGAAAATGTGAGTCGTTTCAAAGCTTGGTGGAAAAAAATATCTTTGGAACATCTTTTGGTTTTTTGGTTGGTTGGTCTTTTGTCTATGATTTTTCTGATGATCTTGTCTTATAGTACAGTTTATGGTTTGGAAAGTAACAAAGAAGGAATAAGTTTTGTGATAAATCAAGGTTTAGTGATTGGTCAAAATGTGTTTCCTTGGGTAGGTTCTTTGTTTTTGTTAGTTTTGGCTATTATGCTTTTTCAAACTCAGTTGGGTGTAATGGATTCTACTTCTCGTATTATGGCAGAAAATTGGGCTATCAAAAAAATAGAAAAAAACAAAAATAATAAAATAAATTTATCAAAAATCTATTTTACTTTTTTGTGGTCACAAATTATCTTTGGAATTTTGCTTTTTTTGTTCAATTTTTATGAACCAAAAAAGTTGATAATTTTGGGGGCAGTGATAAATGCTATAGCGATGTTTGTACATATTGCTTTGGTATTTTTTTTGAATCATCGCGAATTACCCAAAATGTTTAGGCCTAGTTGGTGGCGAAAAATTGTTTTAGCTTTAATTTTTATATTTTTTGGATTTTTTAGTGGTTTTGTTTTGATTAGCAATTTTTTTGGCTAAGGTTTGCTTTTTTTATAAACTTGTGGTATATTTTTTAAGCTTTTATTTAGTTTATTCTCGATTTTATCGGAATTATGTTAATTTTCCTTCTCATAGCTAATTCTCAATTTTGTTGAGATTGTGGGATAATTGATTAATAAAATTATGGGTTTTTTCAATTTTTTGTTTTCTTATGGCAAAAAGACCAATAGTCAAGATTTTGTAACTTATTATTCTTTAAATAGTTTAGAAGTAAAAGAGATTATCTCTAGTGTGAGAATATCTGGTCTTTCACAAGAAGAAGAAAAGTTAATAGAAGAAGTACTTTTGTCCAAATTAGCTGTTTTTAACAAAATTTCTTTGAAAGAAATTGACAGAATATTGTATAATTTGAGACGGGAATATAGAATTGAAGATTCTGATAGAAAAAATATTTTAAAAACTTTTGAAACATATTTCAAACAAAGACAAAATAATACAAAAAAATAACTATGAAAAAGATAATAATTTTGATGGGGGTTCCGGGTAGTGGTAAAGGTACACAGGCTAGAAAACTTGTACAAAGATTTGATTGTGCTCATATATCTACTGGTGATTTATTACGAGCTTTAGATGCTGATCCAAAGGCTGATATATTAGACAAAGCTAAATTAGCGGATATGAAAGCTGGTAAATTGGTGTCTGATGATTTGATTTACAAATTAGCGTTTCAAGCAATAAAAACCAATTTAGATCTTGGCAAAACTGTGGTTTTGGATGGTGCTATTCGTAATCTAACTCAAGCCAAAAAATATGAAGAATTTTTTGCTTCTCTAAATCTTGAAGATGAAATCATAGTTATTGAAATAAAATTGTCAGATGAAACAAGTTTCAATCGTTTGACAAAGAGAAAAATTTGTCCTGCTTGTGGTTTTATTTTGCCATTTTCTTTGGAAAATGAAAAAAAATTAGATTGTCCAGAATGTGCTCAAAAACTTATAGTTCGTAGTGATGATAATCCAGAAACAATTCAAAAAAGAATCAAAGAACAAGGTAATGATGCTATCAAAGATATTTTGGATTACTATCGTGAGAATGGGAAATTAGTTAGTATTGATGGTGAGGAAAGTATTGATAATGTTGATGAAGAAGTGTTAAAATATATATAGTTTATAAAGTTTGTAAAGTTCATTTCTCCCAAGGCGGACAAGAAAGTTTATAAAGTCATTTGTAATTTTATATTATGTATATTAGGAGGACATTAAAAAATTATTTTGTTCCACATTCAAAAAATAATTATCATCCTTATATTTTGCATACCAAAAGAGCTGTTTTTTATAGTCTATTTTTTTTAGTTACTAAATTGATAGTTTTTTCTTTTGTATTTTTATTACCAATTTCGGCTTTTACTAGTGAGAATGTTTTGAAATATAATTCTGCACAAGTCGTTATTTTGACAAATGATTTACGTCAAAATTTAGGTTTGCCTAAGTTAGTAGAAAATGAAAATTTGGATACTTCTGCTCAAAACAAAGCTCTGGATATGGCGCAAAAAAGTTATTTTGAACATGTTTCTCCTGAAGGTAAAGGTTTGAAACAATTTTTGCAAGAAGTAAATTATGATTATCGTTTTGCTGGTGAGAATTTGGCTGTAGGTTTTTTTACAGCTGAAAGGTTGCTGGATGCTTGGGTAAAAAGTCCCAGTCATTATGCCAATATTATTGACAAAGATTATCAAGAAATTGGTATTGGTTTAGCTGTTGGAGCCTACAAAAATAGGGCATCAAGTATTTTTGCTGTTTCTCATTTTGGAACAAAACAGGGCTTTGAAAGTTCAGTGGCTGGTGTTAGCGAAAAAAAAACAACTTTGTTTGAACCTATTTTTTATAATGAAGATAAGTCAGTTTTATTGTGGCAAGAAAGTAGAGAAGGCATAATTACCCTTACAGCCAGAGCTTATGTTGCTGGTTCTGTAAAAAATATCAAAGTAGAAGCAAATCAATATGACATAGAATTAACTCCAACTGAAAATGATGGTATTTATGTTGGTAAAATTAGTTATGTTGGCAATAGTGATGATTTGTTCAAAATAATTTTGAATCCTATTATTCGTATTACAGATGTAAATAACAAAGTTTATGAACATAACATTTTTTGGAAGAATCCTAAAATAGTAGCATTGACTAATGCTGAAAAATATCAGCAAGCAAAAACAGCACTGTCTGAAGACTTTATGATTTTTAAAGTATCAAAAATAATTTATTTATTTTTTATTGTTTTGTTTGTAGTTGCTTTGTTTTTGAAAATTTTTATAGAACTGCGCAAACAACATCCACATGTTATTTTTCAAACATTGTTACTAATTTCGTTGTTAGTTATTTTGTTTGAAGTCTAGTTTTGACTATTTATCTCAAATAAAAAACCTGGCCATTTTTGGCCAACTTAGATTAAGTCAGCTCAATAGCCAGGTAAAAGATAGCGCCAATTGCTTGGTAGAAAAATGTTTCTACCCATGAAACACTTTTCTAAAACGCTAAACAATATTTTACTTTAGTTTTAGTAATTAATCAAGGGTTTTTGTTGATAAGTGTGAGAGTTTGTAACGTTATAAAGTTATAATGTTGTAATGTTGTAAGGGTTATTTGCCTAATCTATTCAATTTTGATATTATATACACAATATGTCATATATAAAAAAACAAGAAGAAATACAATTAATTATAGAAGGTGGCCGTATTTTGGGTGAAATTTTGGATAAATTAGCTCAAATGGTGAAACCTGGTATATCTGCTTATGAAGTAGATATGGAAGCTGAAAGACTCATTTTAGAGGCTGGAGGACGTCCTGCTTTCAAAGGTTACCGTGGTCGTAGAAGTGAACCTCCTTTTCCTTCTACTATTTGTGCTTCTGTAAATGAAGAAGTAGTACATGGTATTGCTAGTAAAGACAAAATTCTAAAAGAAGGGGATATTTTTAGTATTGATATTGGTATGCAATATCCTGTAAATTCTGGTTTGGGACGTGGTGGTAATGGCTTTTTTACAGATACAGCTATTACAGTAGCAGTTGGTAATATCACAGAAAAAACTAGACAATTAATGAATGTAACAAAAAAATCTTTAGAATTAGCTATTGAAAAATGTTTTGTAGGAAATAGTATTGCTATTATTGGTAAAGTTATACAAGATTATATTGAGCCACAAGGTTATGGTATTGTCCGTGATCTTGTTGGTCATGGAGTTGGTCATGAAGTACATGAAGAACCTCGTGTGCCAAATTATTATGATAGAGATTTAGAAAGTTGGAAATTGGAACACAATGCTGTTATTGCTATTGAACCAATGATTACGATGGGTGATTATAATGTAGAAACATCTGATGATGGGTGGAGTGTTTCTACTATAGACAAAAGTTTGAGTGCTCATTTTGAACATACTATTGTTATTACCAAAGATGGACCTTTGGTTGTTACCAGAAGACCATCAGAAATACTTTAAAAATATGAAAAAAATATTGTTTGTATTTTTTTTAATTAGCGGTTTTTTTATACCGTTTTTTGTTTTTGCTGAAGAAATTCCGGATCAAGTTGAGATTACCAATTGTTTGTCTACTGCTTACAATACTTATATAGAAAAATTAAATAACTGTAATTCAAATACTGTTGAAAATATTCAAGCAAAAATAGACGTTATAAATCAAGATTTAGATTTTAATTTGGCACTTTGTTATCAAGCTGGTGACCCTGAAATTTGTGCTAAGCAGGCTGAGGACTATGCTCGTCGTATTCAAAAATTGCAGGCAGATGCTAGTAATCAACAAAATAATTGTCGTGAAGAAGATTTGAAAAAAGAATATATTTCTGCTCAAAATATTTGTTATGAAAAATATTCTTTCAATAATGTTTGGGATACTCCAGTTTTAAAAGAAATGCTCAAAAATCAACCTTTGGATTTGCTTGCTCTTACTCAAGATCAGACAAATGAATTGTCTGTTTGTGTTCAAAATTTGATTGATAACAATACTTTGGATTCTAATTCTTCTGATTCTTATAACAAATTATCTGATTGTTATAAACAAGTAGGTGTTTTTTCAAATACAGTCAATACTTTTTCTGGAGTTTCTACTGTCTTGGATTGTTCAAGTGAAACTTTTGGTTTACAATCTGGGCAATCTCTTTTGAATTTGGCTGCTACCGCTTCTGGTGAACAGCGTCAATATTTGGAACAATGTGTGATTGAAAAATTGAATCCAATTATTGCTGGTGTTGCTGTTTTGAATGTTCCTTTTGCTTCTGGTTTTGCCAATTTCTTTTTGTATTTTCAATTTTTGTTTACGCAACCACTTTTACTTTTGACCAAAAGAAAAAATCAAACTGTGGGCAAAATTTTCAATTCTTTGAATCAAGATCCTGTAGATTTGGCTACTGTTCGTTTGCTAGATAAAGAAAATGACAAAGTTGCCAAAACTATTGTAACTGGTAGAAATGGTGAATATTTATTTTTGCCAGATCCGGGTAATTATAAAGTTGAGGTTCGTCGCGAAGGTTTTGTTTTTCCTTCACTTTTTTCTTCTTTGAAATTTGAAAATGAATATAAAGGTGAGAATATTTTGATAAATTCCAAAGAAGATGTGGTCAACAAATATGTGCCAGTTGATCCAGCAGAAAAAAATATTTCCAAATTTAATTTTTATTTTAATAAATGGAAAAAAAGATTAGCTATTTTGTTGGCTTTCTTAGCACCTTTGTTTGCTTTTTTGGTAGTAATTTTTGTGAGAGATTGGTGGACTTATGCTATGCTATTTTTACATCTTGTTTTATTATTTTTGTTTATTCGTTTGTCTTTTGGAAAAAAAGAAAAACAATATGGTAGAGTTTTTGGAGAAAAGAAATCATCTTTGGTAGGTGTGACTGTTTCTCTTTATGAAAAGAAAAGAAATCGTCTTATAGAATATTATGTGACTGATATGTTTGGACGTTATTTTTTGCCATTAGCGATTGGTGAATATAGTATCGTTTTTGAAAAAAATGGTTTTGAAAAAAAACAAATTGATATAAGTATTTCTAGCAAAGAGAAAGAAGCTGAAATACTTAAGATTGATGTGATGTTAGATAAAGTAAAATAATTTTGTAAAAAGGCTTGAAAGGCTTAAAATGCTTGAGAAGCCTAAAATGCTTTTTTAAATTTAGCCTTTCAAGCCTTTCTGGCTTTTTAGGCCTTTCAAGCTTTTGATGTATGAATATCCTCGGTGTAGATTATGGTAAAAAACGTATTGGTCTTGCTTGGTTGCAGACTGGTCTTGATGTTATTTTACCTTTTGGTTTAGTTATTGAAAAAACTAGAGAAGAACAATTAAAAAAAATAGCGAGTATTATCAAAGAAGAACGTATTGATAAAGTTGTATTTGGTTTTCCTTTGACTTTGGAAGATATGACAGAAAATCAAAATACTAATAGAATAAAAAAATTTGCAGAAGATTTGTATCTTTTGACTAAAAAAGATTTTGAATTTGTGGATGAAAGATTGACTACTGCTGAAGCTAGAACTATGGATGGAGATGCTTCTTTGGATGAAAAGTCGGCTATGCTTATACTTAAGACGTATTTAGACAGTTAGTTTGTAAAGTTCATAAAGTTTTTTGTGATTTTAGATTTTTTATATTTTGTTACTTTATAACTTTAAAAACTTTATAAACTTTTAACTAAGTATTATGTTATCTATTGTTCTTTCACGTAAAGATTTTCGTGAATTTGACCAAATAATCTCAGTTTATAATGAAGAAAAGGGTAAGATTTCTTTGGTCGTACGTGGTGTTAAAAAGATAGTTAGCAAAAATTCGGCTCATTTGGAGCCTTTTTCTTTGGTTAATATTGATATTGAAAAAGGTAAAGAGTTTGATTATTTGACGAGAGTTTATATAGAAGATTATTTTAAAGGTATTAGACAAAATTTGGATAAAAGTTTAGTAGCAAGTTTTGTGATATATTTGGTTGATAAACTTTTTTCTGAGGGAGCAGGGGATGAACGTTTTTTTTATTTTTTACATAATTTTTTTGTTTATTTAGATAATTTAGAAAAAATTGAAAAAAAGGAAATAATTTTGTTGATAGATTTTTTTGTGGTTAATTTATTATATTTTCTTGGTTTTAAGTTAAGTAATGATGAAAAAGTTTTTAATAGTCGTTATTTAGATGATATTATTCGTTTGGAAAATAGCTCTTATGAAAATTTGTTTAATATAGATTTTGAGCTTTATTTAGCCAAAAAAACACATAATTTTTTACATAATTTGTTACAATTTCATACAGAAAAAAGAATCGCTGATTGGGCACAGACTTGCATAATTTAGTTAGCCGTTGTAGTATTATTAAGGATTGTAATCTTAAAATTTAAAATTACTAAATTTAAAATTTATCAACTATGTTTATCAAAGATATTGCCGATTTTGTCGGACAAAGTGTAGAAATAAAAGCGTGGGTGTATAACTTACGTTCTTCAGGTTCTCTTTCTTTTTTGGAGTTGCGTGATGGTACTGGTTTTATTCAAGCTGTTGTTGCCAAAGACAATGTTTCTGCTGAAACTTGGTTAAATACTGAAAAATTGACTCAAGAGTCTTCTATTAGTTTGATGGGTACTGTAAGTAAGCATCCCAAAAAAGAAGGTGTTTATGAAATTCAAGTTACTGATTTGAAAATTTTTGGTTTGTCACAAGATTATCCAATCGCTCACAAAGAACATGGTCCAGAATTTTTGTTGGAAAATCGTCATTTGTGGCTTCGCTCAAAAAGACAATGGGCAATTTTGCGTATTCGCGATACTGTAGAAACTGCTATCAATGAATATTTGCATAGTATAAATTTTGTACGTACTGATTCTCCAATTTTTACACCAAATGCTTGTGAAGGAACCACTACACTTTTCCCTGTGCCATATTTTGATTTAGGTGAAGCTTATTTGTCACAATCTGGACAATTGTATATAGAAGCGGCGATTGCTAGTGTTGGTCGTTGTTATGATTTTGGTCCAGTATTTCGTGCTGAAAAATCGGTAACAAAAAGACATTTGACAGAATTTTGGATGATGGATGCTGAAGCTGCTTTTGTAGAGCATGAAGAAAATCTTCGTATTCAAGAAGGCTTAGTCAAAGCTATTGTCAAAAAATGTTTGGACAATTGTACTCAAGAATTTGAAATTTTGGAAAGAAATACTGAACCACTAAAAAAAGTTTTGGAAAAATCATTTACTCGTTATACTTATGATGATGCTATTGTAAAATTGAATGAATTAGGTAGTGATATCAAACATGGGGAAGATTTGGGAAATGATGATGAAGGCTTACTTACCAAAGATAGTGATGTGCCTGTGTTTATTGAAAAATGGCCAAAAACTATCAAGCCTTTTTATATGAAGATAGATCCTGAAAACAATTCTCGTGTATTGAATGATGATTTGATTGGTATTGAAGGTTCTGGAGAATTGATTGGTGGTTCACAGCGTGAAGATAATTTTGATTTATTATTGGAAAGAATTAGAGAAGAAAATTTGCCAGAAGCTGAATATTCTTGGTATACAGATTTACGTAAATATGGTTCTGTACCACATGCTGGTTTTGGTATTGGGGTAGAGCGTGCTGTACGTTGGATGGCTGGTATTGAACATATCCGTGAGTGTATTCCTTTCCCTAGAATGGTGAATAGACTTAAACCATAATTGTTTTATTTTAAATTAATTTTGTAATAGAAAACGTTCTTTTTGTAAAGGACGTTTTTAATTTAGTTCCGACTAGTCGGGATTAAATATTTGAGTTTAGAAAAATTAGTTTATTATTTAAAATTAAAAATTCCAAAATTTCTAAATTATCTATATTAGCTATGGTGTGGATATTCTCCAGCTTTGCTATTATTCTTTATTTGCAATTTGTGTTATAATATTTACAAATACATTTTTAAACGGCTAACCAAAAATACATGAGTCGTTTTGTCTTAAATCAAGTTTTGAAAATAAAAAACTTGTTGTCAAAAATATTACCAAAAAAATTATCCAAATATCATTATTTGGCATTTTTTGTTTCTTCAATTATTTTAGTTTTTATTTTTTCTAGTCATAGTGTAATTGCTGAAGGTAGTACAGATGTTTTCGGTGGTATCGGTAATTGGGTATCTGGTGCTTTGTTGACTTTTGCTAATTTAGCTATTTTGTTGAGTATTTTCTTTTTGAAATTTTTTATTCATTTAGCTAGTTACAACAATTATATTGATGTAAATGTCGTAAAAATTGGTTGGGTGATGGTACGTGATGTAGCTAATATGTTCTTTGTGGTTGCTTTGCTTATTATTGCTTTTGCTACTATTTTAGGTATTGAAAAGTATGAATGGAAAAAAGGCCTAGTCAAGTTGATTGCTATGGCTATTTTGATAAATTTTAGTAATTTGATAGCTCAAGTTATTATTGATGTAGCTCATGTTTTTACAATTACTTTTTTGAATGCTATTTCTGCTAGTGCTGGTGGTAATTTGATCAACATGTTTGATTTGGCTGAAATAAATACAATGGTTCATGGTAGAGAGCTTGGTTCTGATATGCAACAAGCCAATTATGCCATATTTGGTGCTGCTGTGTTGGCTCTTATTTTTTCGGTTATTACAGCGGTAACCTTGGGAGCTTATGCTATCGTGATGGCTGCTCGTGTGGTGGTATTGTGGGCTTTGATCATTTTGTCTCCATTGGCTTATCTTTTGTCAGCTTTGCCTGATGGTGACAAATATGCTAGTAAATGGTGGTCAGAGTTCAACAGGCATGTGATAGTCGCTCCGGTAATGGTTTTTTTCTTATGGTTGGCTTTTGCTACTTTTGGTAGCGGCAATATTATGGCTGAAATAAGTAAAAGTGCGACCGTACCTTTGGATACTGGTAGTATTCCTACTTCTATATCTTTGTTAGAAGTTTCTACTTGGGAAAATATGGCCAGTTTTATTTTGGGTATTATATTTTTGGTGATTGGTCTAAAAATGACACAGGAAACAGGAGCAACTGCTTCTGGTATGGTAAGTGCTGCTGTAGATTGGGGTAAGAAAGTGGCTACTATTGCTAGTGGTTATGCTCTGGGTAGATGGATGGTGGGTAAGGGCAAGGATGCTGTTATAGAAAACACACCTATTGTTGGTATGCGATCTTTAAGACGTTACGGTAAACAAATAAAAGGTGTTACTACTTATCCATTCAAAAGATTTGCTATTGCACGTGATGGGCAAGTTCAAAATTTAGAAAAAAAACGAGAGGATGCAAAAAAAGAAGGTAAAACTTTTAAAAGTTTTGCTTTGGGTGCTGCTGTACTTGGAGCTACAGCTCTTTGGAGTTCTTCAAAAAGAAAAGACACTCTGGCCGATAATTGGGAGGATATTGCTGAACATATGGATAGAGAGCATGAAGCAAAAATATCTACAAGTAGAACTCCAAGTGGTGATTTAAAACAAACTGCTCGTGTGAGAGCTGATTTTGCTGTGGAAGCTAAAGATACAAAAGGTCCTCAAAAAGGTGCTGAACGTGCTTTAAAACTTATAAAAGAAAATGATAAATCAGTAGTAGATTCTTTGAAGGCTATGTCTTCATCAAAATCAAAAGGTGAGGTTGTAACTGGTTTAGTTGATGAAGTTAAACGTGAAAAATATTTGAAAGAAAGAGATAAAGATCAAATTTTAGACAAAAAAACAGATGATGATACTTATATGAAAATTTTGGCACGAAAGAAAGTTTTTAATGAAAAATTTCAAGAAACTGTTGATACTGATAGGGATTTAATGCAAGAAGATACTAGATTACATTTACATGATACAGATGATAATTATAAAAATTTAGATAATAGATCTACAGAAGCTGGAGAAAGATTGACTCAAGCAAAAAATTTATATGCTAAACGTATGGATGAAGGCTCTGCTGTTGAAAAAGCTAAACTTATGGAAGATGATAAATTCAAGAAGAGAGAGCAGGAGTTTGGAACTCTTGAAGCTAGAACAAAAGCTATAACAGAAGATGTTAATTCTCAAAAAGAATTATATTTATTGAAAGCTATTAAAGAGATTTTAGGAGAAATAACATTAGATACAAAAGGTAATATGACTGGTCCAGAAGATAATGTTTATAGAAGATCTTTTGTTTCTAAAGCGGCTGTAGAGAGATTGAAAGATGGTGTGGAAAGAACACAAATTTCTTCGTTGGCTTCAGCTAGAGCAGAAGGATATGAAAAAGAATCTGATGATTTACGTGCTAATTCTGTAAGAAAAAATGCTGCAGCTGAAATACAAAAAAGAGATACTGAAATGTTTGCTAATTTGAGTTATCAAGATAGACGTTTATTAGAGCAGACATTGATTGTCAAAATTCAAGAAGCTGAGGATAAAGGAGATACAGATCTTTTGAAAAAACTTAGAATGCAAAAAAATTCTTTGACTACTTTGAATATGTTAGATGACGCTGAAACTTCTCGTGATACTCGTATTGATGCTTTAGATAAATTGGGTATTAACGAATTAGGAGATAAAAATCGTTTAAAAGCAGAATTGCAAAGACGTCTTGGTGTTCATACAACAAAACTTGAAGCAGTTTCTATGGATGAGGGCGAACAAATAGCATATCTTCAAAAACTTTTTGATGATTTATATGAAGGTCAAGAAGTTCAAAAACAGATTGTTTTGGAACAAATAGAAAAAGCTATGAAATCTGTTGCTATGAAAGGTGATGAATATGGTCTTGGTCTTATCAATTCAACACCAAGTAGTGATGATATAGCTTCTGGTACAATAACAAGATCTTGGAAAAGTAAAGCCGATAATGACGAGACAGATTATTTTGCTACAAGAGCTAGAGGAGTTGATAGTATTGAAGGTTATGCTAAATTAAAGAAAATTGGTGATAAATATAAAATAAATGGTTTTTCTAAAAGAGGGGTAAACTCAGTTTCATTTTTTTTCAAAGGTGTTGATTCTCGTTCTATGGCAGCAGAGAGTATGAAATCTGTAAGTAGTTCTGTTAATGAAGCTTCTGTTGATTCATCAAATGTAGATGAATATTTGGATTTTTTAGAGAAAACAAAAAGTTTAATGCAAAGTAGTGGTTATGAAACAGCAAAAAAACAGTGGGAACCTTTTATTGAAAAATTGGAAGCTGAGGCAGATTTTAAACAAAAGGAAAGATTAAAAGAAATTTTAAAAAAAAAGGAAGATTAAAAGAATAAAATAGTATAATTAATTTTCATATCATATTTCCGATATCATCGGGATTGTGGAATAGTTGATTTGTTTTTTATGAATAATGATTTACAAATAAAAAAAATTATTCAAAATAATAATTTTTCTGAGGTTGAAATTAAACTTAGAAAAATTATTATTGATCCTGTTGCTAAGGATGTCTTTTGGGGTATATTGGATGAGGATTATTCTTTTGCGGATAATAAAAAAATACAAAATGATTGGTGGAAATTATATAGAATGTATGTAGAAATTTGTTGGAAAAAAATGCCAATGTTGCATATTGAATTTGTAAATAATCATTTATTTGCAAAACAATTAGTAATTGCTAGTGTACTTAAATTTGAACCTATTGAAACTTTATTAAACTATTTGGGTTCTAGATTTCTTTTGGAAGAAGAACAAATGTCTGAATATAAAAAAATAAAAGAAAGTATTTTCAATTCTAATATTGTTTTAGGTACATATAAAGGAAAAAATGTTATTCAAAAAGAATTAATACAAGAAATTACAGAATTAAATAGTAAAAGTAACCCTACATTGGAGTTAGCTAATTTAAAAGCAAAATTAGAAGAAATATTTTTTTCTAATTTTCCAAATGATTTGAATTTTGATAATTTTTTTGTAAATAAAAGAGAAGTTGTTGTAACATTTTTTTCTTTTGTACATTTTTTGATAGGTGTTCAACCAAAAAGTATTTCAAGATTTATTGATTTGTATTTTAATGGTAAAGAAATACTGAATAAATCAGAATTCTCTAATATCAATAATGCTTTGGACGAAATAGTCAATTTAGATACTGACATTGTTGAAAATATAGAAAACAATGAAGATCTTTTATCTAATAGTACAAGCAATTTAGACAATAAATATTTGCAAATCAAATCCCAACTAGAACAACAATTTTCTTATGATGAAAATGGAGAGTTGACTCCAATAGAAGAAGTTTTGAATATTTTGTCTCAAATGGCGGAAGAACAAGGTGATGTAAATATTGAAGAGTTGTATATGTTTGATGAAAATGCTGGTAAGTTTGTCTGGAACGAAGAATTAACTAATGCTAAATAAGTATGGCCGATAATAAACAAGCCACAATTTTGGTAAAAAAAGCTGACGGTACAAAAGTACGCGTTACTCTTGAGGAATTCAAAAAAATGCGTGAAGGAGAAAAGGGGAATGGAGAAACATCCCAAACGTCTGGCAAGAGCGGAATGAGTGACAATGAACAGAATGTGATGAACAATGAGCTAATAACCCCGCTAGAAAATAATATTCAAGAAGAAAAAATGTTTGTCACTTCAGCTTCTGTACCTCTATCACCAGCTGTTACATTGTTAGAAAATGAACAAGTTTTAGCAAAAGAACAAAATGATGTACCTGTAGCAGAAGAAAATGAATTGGCAACAACTACACCAGTGACAGATATTTTTGTCAATGAAGCTGCTGCAAATTTTGAATGGGGTCAAAAAGACAATGAATCACTTTTAGAAGAAGACAACAAAGAAGTAGTGGCTTTGCAAAACAAAGGTAAAGTGCATGTGGCTATGCATGATTTGAATGAACATATCAAAATGCCTAGTATGGGAATAGATGATGATATGAAAAATCGTGCTAAATCTTTGCTTATTTCTTGGCAAAAAGGTATTAGAAATGATTATCAGATTTTGGATTATGCTAAACGAGATATCAATCACGGTGGTCTTGGTTTGGATGATGATCAAGCCAATAGATTTTTGAATCAAATAAAAAATTACAAAAATAATTTAGACAATTTGTTTGAAATAGTTTTTGAAAAAAAGAAACAACAAGTTATCTTGAATACTAATACAAAAAATGTTGTTGATGCTACATCAAAAAATGAAGTCCTAAACATAAATCCAGAAAATTTTAGAAAAGAAATTGCCAAAAATACTATTACAGATGATAATTTTTTTAGTGCTCCTTTTTCTCATACGCCACCAAAATCTGTTGTTTATGATGTGGCTTCACCACAATCATTGAAACAAAAAACAACTGGACCAAAACAAGAAATATCCGAATTTTCATTAGTAGAATTTCGTCGTTTTGCCAAAGATCCTTACAAATGTGCGGATATGTTATTTTCAAAATTTCAATCTTGGAAACAAGAATCTTATTTGTTGTTTTTAGATACTATGGAAGGTTGGCACTTGAGTCCTTTGTACAATATGTATGTCAGAGCAACCTTGGAAGCTTTCAACAAACATATTACTTTACAACAATTTTTTCAGACAAAAAATCCTAATGATTTTATTACTTTTGAAGAATACAAAAGTTTGATAGAGTTAAACGACAAGTTAAGTAAGTAGTTTTTATGCAACAGTTTGTAGTACCACAATTTATTGAAGTAGAAGACAAAATTTTTGGTCCAATTACAGTGAGACAGTTTCTTATATTATTAGTCACTGGTACTATTATCTTTTTTTCTTTTCGTTATGGAGATTTTTATTTGTTTCTTTTGTGCTTAGTTTTTTTTGGAGGTTTGGGTCTTATTTTCTCTTTTGTAAAAATAAATGGACAAAATTTTCATTATTTCATATTGAATGTTATACAAAGTTTAAAAAAACCAGATTTGCGTGTTTGGCACAAACATTATGACAAAGTTGAATTAAATTATTTACGTAAACGTGTTTTTGTTGTAGAGAGTGTTGACAAAAAACAAAAAAAAGTTCAAAAAAAACATATTAGAGATTTGGCTTTACTGGTGAATACTGGAGGATTTTATAAACCAGATGATGATTTTTCTTTTTAGTTTATTCTTTATCAAAAAGTAATTTGATTAGAAGTAGTAGATTTGTTAAATTTTTTATATTATGCAAAATAAAAAAGCTTTAAAAAAAATAAACAAAAAACCAAATACGCAGACATATTTGCCTATTGCTGAAATTAGAGATGATGTTGTGGTTTTGAAAGATGGCACTTTGCGAGCAGTACTTATTACTTCTAGTATCAATTTTTCTTTGAAATCAGAAGACGAACAAAATGCTACAATTTCTTCTTATGTAGGATTTTTGAATTCTTTGGATTTTCCTATTCAAATTAGTGTGCAATCTAGACGTTTGCAAGTCAAACCTTACTTAGAGAAATTGATGGACCAAGAAAAAAAACAAACAAACGAATTATTGCGCATCCAAACAGCTGATTATCGTTCTTTTATTGAAGAGTTAGTAGATATTGGCAAAATAATGACCAAAAAATATTATGTGATAGTTCCTTATGATCCTTTGTCTAATAATAAAAAAAGTTTTTGGTCAAGGTTCAAGGAAGTTGTCAAACCAGCAATTTCTTTACGTCTAAAAGACGAAAGATTCAAACAAAGAAAAGATGGTTTGGAAATGCGTGTTAGACAAGTATCTAGTGGTTTGGAAAATATGGGTTTATCTGTAGCGCAGTTAGATACACAATCATTGATAGAATTATATTATAATACTTACAATCCAGATATTGCTTTTGCAGAACAATTGGGTGATATCGAAAAACAGCAAATAGAGGAGTTGTAAGTGTTTAGTTATTAAAAAAATAGTATATAATCATAAATATGCCTTTTAGACCTATTTCAAGCAGTAATATAAAAAACTTCAAAGATTACGAGCTTGAAGATAAAGAAAAAATAAAAATTAAAGAAGATTTAATATCTCTTGAAGAAGAGCGTGTTTATCGTGAAGGTACGGTGGCAATACGTGATCTTATTGCGCCCTCAGCTTTCAAAGTAGAACCAAATTTTTTACAATTGGGTGATACTTTTTTGCGTACTATTTTTGTAACTAGTTATCCTCGTTATATTGGAGTTGGTTGGAATGCTTCTATCCTCAATTTGAATTTGAGTATGGATGTTAGTATGTTTTTTTATCCTGTTAACTCTGCGGTAATTTTGAAACAATTAAAAAATAAAGTAGGTGCTTTGCAAGCACAATTGTCTTCAGACGCTGAAAAAGGCGCTGCCCGTGATCCTTTGAGAGAGACAGCTTTACGTGATATAGAATCTTTGCGAGATGATTTGACTCAGGGTACTGAACATTTTTTTCAATTTGCTTTTTATATTACACTGTACTCAACAAGTAAAGAAGAATTGGACAAACAAACTGATGATTTGCACAATATTTTTGGTTCAAAATTGATTCATAGTAAACATGTTTTGTATCAATCTGAACAAGGCTTCAATTCTACAATACCATTGGGAGTAGATGAATTAGTTATTTCTTTTAACATGAATTCATCTCCGATTGCAGCTTCATTTCCTTTTATATCCTCAGAGCTTACTAGTGATGATGGTATTTTGTATGGTATCAACAGACATAATAATAGTTTGATTTTGTTTGATAGATTTTCTTTGCAAAATGCCAATATGGTAGTATTTGCTACTTCTGGTGCTGGTAAATCTTATGCTGTAAAATTGGAAATTTTGCGTAGTTTGATGATGGGTATTGATGTAATTGTAATTGATCCTGAAATGGAGTATGTTCATTTGTCTGAAGCTGTAAATGGTACTTATGTAAATATTTCTTTGGCTTCTGATAGTAAAGTAAATCCTTTTGATTTGCCAAGACCTGTTGGTCAACAAGTTTCAACTGAAGATGTGATTAGAAGTGCTGTCATTACTTTGAAAGGTTTGTTGCGTATTATGTTAGGTACTATAAATTCTACAGAAGATTCTATTTTGGATAGAGCTTTGCTTGAGACTTATGCCAAAAAAGATATTACTATAAATAGTGATTTGTCTACTGTTGAAGCGCCTGTGATGCAAGATTTGCTGGATGTTTTGTCTGGTATGGATGGAGCTGAAAATTTAGTAATTAGATTAAAAAAATATACAGATGGTACTTTTGCTGGCTTATTCAATTCTCCAACCAATGTAAATACAAGTAATCAACTTGTGATATTTAGTGTGCGTGATTTGGAAGATGAATTGCGTCCAATGGCTATTTATACTTTGGTCAATTATATTTGGAATATTGTGCGTTCTGAAAAAAAGAAAAGATTACTTATGATAGATGAAGCTTGGTGGCTTATGATGCACGAAGATAGTGCCAAATTTATGTATGCTTTGGTCAAGCGTTGTCGTAAATATTTCTTGGGAGTAACAACTATCACTCAAGACGTCAATGATTTTTTGCGTTCTCCTTATGGACAAGCTATTGTGAACAACTCATCTATGCAATTGCTTTTAAAACAATCTCCTTCAGCAATTGATACTATTCAAAAGACTTTTATGTTGACAGAAGGTGAAAAATATTTGCTTTTGGATAGTCCGGTAGGACAAGGTATTTTCTTTGCTGGCAACAAACATGTGGCTATTCAAGTAGTTGCTTCTTATACTGAAGATCAATTGGTCACTACCAATCCTCAACAGCTTTTGGAAATAGAAAGAGCCAAAAAAGATTTTCAAGATAAAATGAATAATGAGTATTTATCATAAACTAATTGCTATTTTTATGTTTACATTTAGACAAAGAATTTTTATTTTTTCTGGTATTTTTGTGGGATTGGTTTTGGTTATTTTATTATATTTTTTTTATATAAAACCAAAAAACAATAAGCAAGAGAACACACCAGAAGTTGTGGTCAATGAAAATATTGTAGACAGCAATAATCCTAATTTAATTTTTGATAATTTAGCAAATAATAATCAAGTTATAAGTAAACCAGACGGAACACCAGAAGAACAATTTTTGAAACAGATGTCTAGATTTTTTGTAGAAAGATTTTTTACTTATTCTAATCAAAATAACAATGTTCATATTGTAGAATTACAAAGTTTGGCAACACCAAGTATGAATACTTGGATGAATACACAAATGAGAAAAAAAGAGCAAGACTATAGTGGTGTTACTACTAGAGTTTTTAGTATGTCTCTTATTAATTTTGACAAAAATTTAGCAAAAGCTTCTGCCATGGTAGATGCTGAACATGTTATTTCTATTGAAAAAGATAATCAAGTAGAACAAAGTAAAACACAAAAAAAATACCAAGTAGATTTTGAATACGTTGATAATACTTGGAAAGTCTCAGCTGTTTGGGACAAAACTTTAAGCAATTAATTTTTTATATGATTTTGGGAGGAATTGTCAATTCTTTAAAAGATATTTTTTTTCCAGTAAATTGTTTAAACTGTGCCAAAGAAGGTGCTTTTGTTTGTAATGAATGTTTTGAAACACTAGATTTGTCTGGTGTTTTTTGTTGTCCTATTTGTCACAAAGAAACTATTGATGGAAATTATTGTGATAATTGCCAACCTTTGTTTATAGACAAACATGTCGCTGCTATCAAATATTTAGAAACAGATTTGATAGGGGAGATAATCCATAATTTCAAATATCAGTATGTAGAAGATTTGGATAAAATAATTGAAAAAATGTTGATAAATTTTTTTGCAAACAAAAAAATAAGTGATATAGATTTAATAACTTTTGTGCCTTTGCATAGTCGTAGATATGTAGAAAGAGGATTCAATCAAGCTGAAAAAATAGCAATACTTTGTGGTAAAATTTTACATAAGCCGGTTACTAATTTACTCAAGAGAACTCGATATACACATCCACAAGCTCAGTTCAAAAGACAAGAAAGATTAGTGAATTTGCAAAATGCTTTTTCTTTAGAGAATAAAAAAGATGTGTTTGCCAAAAATATTTTGGTAGTTGACGATGTATTTACTACAGGTTCTACTATTCAGGAGTGTGCTAAGGTCTTAAAATTGCATAAAGCTGCTAATGTATATGGTTTTAGTTTAGCTAGAGGTTGATTAATTATAAAATTAGACAAAAAAATATCGCTTTTTATTGCGATATTTTTTTATGTTTACAAAGTTATTTTTTTTGCATTTTTAAAAAGAAAATCATTAGTATAAAAGCAGTAAGTGACATCATAGGTATTGTAACATAGCCAAACTCCAAAATATATAATTTGGTACAAGAGACAGCAGTATCACAAGCAATACTATTTTCAGTACCTAGGTAATAAAGTAAATTTTGATAGACACCAATGATAGCTCCTAATATTGTCAATGTTAAAGCGTATAAGTAAGAATGTTTAAATTCTTTTTTGAAGTAAGCAATACCCAAAAATATTGCTTGAGGATAAATAAAGACTCTTTGCCACCAACATAAAGAACATGGTAAATAGCCAACTATTTCAGAATAATACAAACTAAGTAAAGCAGAAAAAAGAGCCATTAGCCAAGCTAATAGTAGACCATATTGTCCAAAAAATTTCTTGGCCAAGTTGTTTTCTTTTTTCCAAAAAATATAAATCAAAACTACAATTAAAAAAATGTGTGATAAAAGTGTGCCTGTAGCTAAAAGTTTGTTTACTATTTCGATCATATTTTTTATATTAAGGTAATTGACAACTTGTTTTTTCTGCTAATTCTTGCAAAGATAATTCACCAGATTGTCTACTACCATCGGCAAATATCCAAGTAGGATAGCCTTCTATTTTTTGATTAGTACAGACAGGTAATTGTCCATTGCTATCTACAGTAGAACATTCTACATATGGTAAGTATTTGGCAGATTTTCCAAAAGTTTCTTTTTGGGCATTACAATGTGAACACCAAAAAGCGCCATAAAAAACAGCCCCTTTGTCTTGTAAACATTTGGCAAATTCATCTAGTTTGCCAGGTTTTTGGTTGTAAGAGACTAAACTATAAATAGCAATACTTAAGATAATAATTATGATTGAAATTATAGTAATATTTTTTGTTTTTTTATTCATGTCATTTGATTATAATTTATATTTGGTTATTATATCAATAATCTTTTGTTGTAGTCAAATTATAACAAAAAACAAACTTTAAAATAAAGTTTGTTTTTTTAGCGGAGAGATAGGGATTCGAACCCTAGGAAGGTTTGACCCTTCAACGGTTTTCAAGACCGCCGCCATAGACCGCTCAGCCATCTCTCCAGTTTAACTTTTGACAGTTAACATTTGACAATTAACTTATTAAAATAAGGTTAATTTTTAATAGTCAAATGTAAATTGTCAAGATTGGTGTATTGTTACTATGATGATCAAAAGCGGAGAAGGCGGGATTCGAACCCGCGGTCCGGTTTTACCCAGACAACACATTAGCAGTGTGCCCCTTTCGGCCTCTCAGGCACCTCTCCTATGACAACTTTTAACAGTTGGCAATTGACTATTAACTTTTTTTAAGATGTCAACTGTCATTTGTTAAGTGTCAAAAGTTGGTCCTGGCGGAGAGACAGGGATTCGAACCCTGGGTCCCCTTGCGGAGACTGCAGTTTAGTAAACTGCTGCTATCGGCCACTCAGCCATCTCTCCTTTTTTAACATCTAATTCTTGTATATTCTATATCAAACAAATAATATTGTCAACTTCTAAACCTGTGGTTATTTTTGTTTTTTTGGGTGTTTACTATATCTAATATTTTTGTTATAATTTAGCTATATTATGAAAAACAAAATGAACAATCATGGATTTTCTATGATTTTAGAAAATTTACAAGATGTTTCTTCACAAGAAGCTTATGGAAAAGAAGCCTCAAAAGAATTCAAAGATTGGATAGAAGAGGGAAGTAGTGAAGGTAAATTATCTATAGATGTGGCTCAAAATGATTCACATATTTTTGTAGTATCTACTATGGCTGGTGCTAAACCAGATAAAATAGAAGTTTTTGTTCACAATGATGTTTTGACTATTAGAGGTACAAGATATTCTCCTTTAGATATAGAAAAAAACATTGAATATTATTACAAAGAATGTTTTTGGGGAGTATTTTCTCGTACGGTTGTTTTGCCTGTTGAAGTAAAAAGTGATTTATCTTATGCCAAATTTCAAAATGGTGTTTTGTTTTTAAGTATCCCAAAAAAGAAACATGAAACCAAAATCTCGATTGAGATAGTAGAAGACTAATTTAAAAAATATGTTTGAAAATTTTTTCAAAAAAGAAAATGAAAAGTTGGTTAATTTTTCGTGGAAACGTGTTTGGTTGATTATTACAATATTTGTTGTAATGGTTGGTGTTTTTTTTGTGGCTAGTTTTGTTTATGTAGATAGTTACAAAGAAAAAGTTTTGCCAGGTGTTTATTTGGGTGGTATTCATATTGGAGGTATGGACAAAGAAAATTTGACTACCTATATTCAAAGCATGAATACTAAATTGTTAAATAAAGGTATTTTATTTAATTTTTCATTTGAAGGTGAAGAAAAAAAATTTACGGTTTATCCTTCAGTTCTTGCCAAAGAGGAAACACGTGATTTGATAGATTTAGACATACAAAAAGAAGTAGATAGTTTAATTTATTATCGTAAAAATGATAATTTTTTGTCTGATATATTTTCGGCTGTTTTGGTACGTATTCAAAAACCTACTTTGAATTTAGAAACTGTAAAAATAGACAAGAATGAACTTTTTATACAAATACAAAATTTTTTGAAAGATTATATAAAAGAACCAAAAAATGCTACTATCAAAATTACTACATTGGATCCTCTTAAATATGAATTAGTTTCTTCGACATCAGGTTATTCTTTTGACTACGAAATGGTAGCTGGTAAGATTTTGAAATCTTGGTCAAATTTAGAAACACCTAATATTGATATTGTCTCTCATGCTAAGGATGCTGAAATAAAAGAAGAAGATGTAAAATTAATGACAGACAAATTAAGTAAAATTTTTGATGGCGGTCCTCTAAATATTTCTTATATAGATAAATTTACTACTAAAAAGTATAATTGGGTGATTACAACTAAGATGATTTCAGATTGGTTGGAGGTCCAAAAAAATAATGAAGGTAATTTATCTTTTGGTTTAAATTTTGCTTCTACTACAGAATTCTTTTTAAAAGAAATTGAACCTAATGTAAACATAAAAGCTCAAGATGCCAAATTTCAAATTGGTGCTAATGGAAAAGTTAATGAGTTTGTTGGTTCTAGACCTGGTGCAACAGTAGATACTGAAGCTACTTTAGAAAAAGTCAAAGAAGCTTTTGATTCTAGAATTTTACATTTGGATGCTGTAGTAAAAAATGTAGATTTGGTAATCAAAGAGACAAAACCAAATATCAAAACAGGAGAAGTCAATGATTTAGGTATCTCTGAAATTATTGGTGTTGGACAATCTAGATTTAAAGGTAGTCCTACAAATCGTATCAAAAACATAAAACATGCTATTTATGATAAGTTGAATGGTTTACTTATCAAACCTAATGAAGACTTTTCTCTTGTAAACGCTTTAAGACCTTTTACTGTTGCAGATGGATATTTACCAGAGTTAGTTATCAAAGGTGATGAAATAAAACCAGAAGTTGCTGGTGGTTTATGTCAGGTAGGTACTACAATGTTTCGTGCCGCTATGAATTCTGGATTAAAAATTACTGCAAGAAGAAATCATTCTTTAGTTGTGAGTTATTATAATGATTTATCAAATGGTAATCCTGGTACAGATGCTACTATTTATGATCCAAATCCAGATTTTCGTTTTTTGAATGATACTGGTAATTATATTTTGGTTACAACTGAAATGAATACACAAACAGGTGATCTTTTCATTTATCTTTGGGGAACAAATGATGGTCGTAAAGCTTCATATAGTCCACCAGTTGTTTCTAAATGGATACCTACAGGACCAGTCAAGAATATAGAAACAACAAATTTAGCTCCTGGCAAAAAAGAATGTCAAGAATCTCATGTTGGTGCTCAAACTTCTTTTACCTATACTCGTGTTTTGGCTGATGGTAAGAAAGAAAATGTTGTTTTTGATAGTTATTATCGACCTTTACCAAAGATTTGTTTGGTGGGTGTAGAACCAAAAGTGGAAGCTACTATACCAAGTACTGAAGAAATACCAAATACTACAGAAGAAATTACAGCAGAGGTACCTGTTTTAGAAGAAAATCAATTACCTTTTGATCTAAATGACCCTGTTTTGAATTGATTTGTGGACATATAATATATAAAATTGGCTTAAATAAGCCAATTTTTGTTTTTTATCCTTATTTACTCTTGACAACTTTGTTATAATATGTTATTATATCAAGTCGTATAAAAAAAGGTTTAACAGTTTAAGAATGTAGTAAAGTATATTTTTGACACATAAGCTTAGTAAATAAAAATATACGCTCCTGTATTCACAACTATAAATAGTTAAAGCTAAACGAGGATTTAGGATAGTGCGTTTTTCTTAGTAAAGTCTATTAAAAACATATTATCCTGTATCCACGACAAGCATGGGGGTGTGTTGTAGGCTAGGGCAGGCTACGGCTCGCAATTGACCTAGAACACACCTTCTTGGATCAGGTAAGGACTCAATTCCTTAATCTTTTAAATATTCCTCAACACATTTGTGCTGAGGAATTTTTTTTTGACACTGATTACACTGATTAGAAAAGATTACACTGAAAAATAAGCTAAGATCTTTAAACCATTATTTTTGTTTATTTAAAAACAGACGTGTATTAGTCTGTTTTTGTTTTTAGATATTTTATAAATTTATCAAAGTCTTTGTATAAATAAGATTCTATACCTAATTCTTTGGCAATCTCTATATTTTTTACATCATCATCTAAATAAAATATTTCTTTTGCTGGAATATTTAGATTATCTAATATGAATTCATAAAATTCTTTAGTTGGTTTTTTGTGTCCAATATAAGCTGAAGAAAAAATTCCATCAAATAATTCTCCAAATTTCATTTTATTCTTCAAATATTCTGTGCGGTATTTTTCTTGATTGGTGGCTAAATAGCACTTTATACCTTCTTTTTTTAATTGATTTATAAATTCTATAACTTTTTCATCGATATTATTTTCATGTTCAAACCACTGTTTTAGAAATTCATCTACACTTTCATTCCATTGCCATTTTACTAGCCATGGTTTAATTACTTCTTTTAGGTCTGCTTTGCCTTTCATGCAGTCTTGAAACACTCCTGTAAAAAATGGTAACATTTCTTCTTTTGGAATATTATTTTTTTGACTGTAGTGATTACTAAACATTTCAGATAAAACGACTACACCATCTGTGTCAAAAAGAAAAACTTTGTATTTCATAATTTTCTTAATAAAACGTTAGGGACAGGTCTAGACCTGTCCCTACAATTTATATAATATTATTATTTCTCAATCACTTTGTCTACCAAACCATATTTTACAGCTGCCTGAGCACTCATGAAATTGTCACGGTCTGAATCATTTTCGATAGTAGTTAATTTTTGACCAGTGTGTTTTTGTAAAATTGCGTTTAGGTTGTCTTTCATTTTTAGTATTCTTTCAGCGTGAATCTTGATATCACTAGCTTGGCCTTGAGTGCCACCCATGACTTGGTGAATCATGACTTCACTGTTTGGCAAGCAAAATCTTTTGCCTTTGGCTCCTGCGGCTAATAAAACTGAGGCCATACTAGCTGCCATACCAATACAAATAGTAGATACATCAGGTTTTACAAATTGCATAGTGTCGTAGATAGCTAAGCCAGCTGTGACTGAACCACCAGGGGAATTGATATATATTTTGATATCTTTTTCTGGATCTTGATTGGCCAAGAATAATAGTTGAGCTATCACAATATTAGCGACTTGGTCATTGATTTCTGTGCCCAAAAAAATTATTCTGTCTTTGAGTAGTCTGGAATAAATATCATAAGCACGTTCACCATAACTAGTCTTTTCTATAATAGTTGGGATGAGGATTTGAGAAGTTATCTCTTGGTTGGAAGAGTTGTTCATAAAGTTTATTTTTTATTTAGTTACATTCGTAATTCGAATGTTATTTTTTGTAAAACAATGCTATTTATATATTACCTTATATTCTTATTTTTTTCAATTGTGGACCAAACATTTTCTATAGCTTCTTCAATAGGACCATTTATTTCAAAACCAGCAGCTTTTTTGTGTCCACCACCACCAAATAATCTGGCAATTTGTGAAAGATCTAAGGTATCTAAAGTAGTTCTAGTACTGACTTTTACATTGCCATTAGCTTTTTCTTTGAAAAGAAATATAGCTTGTCCTTCAGTAAGATGATTCATCATGTTTGATAATCCTCCAATTTCTTCTTCGCCCAAATTATATTTTTGTAAGTCAGCTTGTTTTATATAAGTATAAACAATATTATTTTTTTCATTTATATTTAAACGATTGAGTACAGTACCCCATAATTGTAAAATAGCAATATTTTTGTCTAAAACGATATAATCGTGTATTTTTTTGAATTTGGCTCCTTTGTTTACTAGGTAACTAGCCATAGACAAGGCTTCTTTTGATGTGGCAGCATTAGAAAAGTTATCAGTATCTGTAATAAGACCTGTGAGTAATGCTGTAGCCATTTCACTATTTATTTTTATTTTATTTACTAAAAAGTAGTTGTATATTACTTCTACTGTGGAAGATAAAGTTTCTCTTACTAAATTGAAGTTGCCATATTGAATATTACTAGCATGGTGATCTATGTTGATGATAAAAGGTTTTTTTTGGTTTTTTATAAATTCATCAATGCCGGCATAAGATAGGTCTCCTGAATCAAAAACCAAAATAGCTCCAAATTGTGTTTTCCAGGTATCTGGATGAGTTTGTATTTGGTCAATATTTTTTAGATATTCAAATTGTTTTGAAGCCGGTGTTTTGCAAAATAGAGTGTATTTTTTGTTTAATTGTTCCAACATTTGGGAAAATGAGGAAACAGAACTACAAGCGTCGCCATCAGGATTTTGATGTGCTACTAGCAAAAAATTGTCCTTTTGAAGGATTTCAGAGTGAATTTGTTTGGCTATTCTATGTGGCATATTTGTCTTATTTTACAGCCAGCCATTATATCTGATATTCATATTATTGTCAACTATCAAGAAAAAAGGTATAATAGATGTAATTTGTAGAATAACTATTACTTATTTTATAGTTTGTCTTATTTATACAGTTTTTAGTTAAAAGTTTGTAAAGTTCATTCCGCCCAAGGCGGACAAGAAAGTTTATAAAGTAATTTGATTGTATATTTATTTTAAAAAACTTTATAAACTTTTAACTTTATAAACTATTTTTATAATAAAATGATATATACTTTAGAAAGTAGTATTTTGTTTAATATTTAATTTATCGTTTGAGTAGTGTATGTACGTAAAAAAACTTGAGATAAATGGTTTTAAATCTTTTGCCAGTAATACTGTAATAGATTTTCCTGCACCAAAAAATTCTGGACAATATAGTGTTACTGCTATTGTCGGTCCAAACGGTAGTGGTAAGAGTAATGTTGTAGATGCTATTCGTTGGGTGTTGGGTGAACAAAGTATGAAGCATCTTCGTGGCAAAAAAAGTGAGGACGTTATTTTTGCAGGTTCAGAAGGTAAAGGGAAAATGGGCTTGGCTAGTGTTACAATGTTATTAGATAATAAAGATAAAAGAATAAAAATAGATTATGATGAAGTAGAAATTTCTAGAAAAATTTATCGTTCAGGTGAAAGTGAATATTTATTAAATGGTAGTCCAACTAGATTGTTGGATTTGCAAATTCTTTTGGCACAAGCACAATTTGGTCAAGGATCTTATTCTGTAATTAGTCAGGGTACTATTGATAGACTACTTTTGCAAACACCGGCAGAAAGAAAGAATTTTTTTGATGAAGCTGTTGGTATCAAAGAATTTCAAATCAAACGTCATCATGCTGTCTTAAAACTTAATAAAACACAAGAAAATATCAATCAAGCAGATTTGATGCTCAAAGAAATAGAACCTCATTTGAAAAATTTGAAACGTCAAGTTGGTAAATTGGAAAAAAGACAAGAAGTAGAAATATCTCTACGTGATTTGCAAGAAAAGTATTATTTTACTTTGCATGATAATTTGTCTTTGGATTTGGAAAAATTGCAATCAGAGCATGACAATGTTAGTAAAATTTATGAAGAAGTGAATGTTCGTCTTTTGTCTGTCCAAAATGAATTGTCAAAATTAGCTCAAGAAAAATCTAGACAAGAAGTTTTTACAGAGTTACAAGATGAATATCAAAAGCTTTTACAAGGAAAAAATTCTTTGGAAAGAGATCAAGCTATTGTTTCTGGAAAGTTGCAAACTGAATTTGGTAAAGTAGGTAAACAAAATATTGGTTGGCTTGAATCCAAAATAGATGAATTTTTGCAACAAGAAAAAAATATTGAAAAAGATATTGAAGGGCAAGATAAAAGAAAAGAAGAAATTTCTAATAAAATGAAGTCTGTTTCTTTGGATATTGAAGATTTTCAAAATAAAAAAATAAAATTACAAAACAGACAGTTGGAAATAGAACACAATTTAAATGAATTAAAACAAGGCAAAGATAGTATTCAATTTGAAGGTTTGCGTGCTGTTAATGCTATTTTGATGCAAGTTCCTGGCAAATTTGGTGGCAAAGTACACGGTTTGGTGGCGCAGTTGGCCAAAGTAGACGAAAAGTATCGTTTGGCTTTGGAAGTGGCTGCTCAGGCTCATCTGGGTGCTATTGTGGTAGAAAATGATAGTGTCGCTCAATCAGCTATTGAATTTTTGAAAAAGCAACAATTGGGATTTGCAACATTTTTGCCTTTGAACAAAATAAAAGGACGTTTTGTACCAAATGATATCAAAGAGTTAGAAAATACTACTGGTGTTTATGGTTTGGCAGTAAACTTAGTAAATTATGATCTTATTTACGATGATGTTTTTTCTTATGTTTTTGGTTCTACTTTGATTGTAGAAAATATAGATATTGCTCGCAAAATAGGCATTGGGCGTGTACGTATGGTAACTCTGGAAGGGGATATCATGGAAACTAGTGGTTCTATGAAAGGTGGTTTTAGACATAGTAAAAAAGGAGTTTTGTCTTTTGCTGGTGGCAATCAAGATTTTAGTGAATATGCTTATGAACAATTGAAACAAGAACTTTTGGAAAATAAAATCAAGTTGGACAAAATGGAAATAGCTATTGAAAATCTCAAAGAAAATTTGATGGAACAACGTATGCAAGAGCAAATGCAAAGTCAAAAAATTGGACTTTTACAAAATAGTTTGAAAGATGTTTCTAAAGAATTATCACAGTTTAAACAAGAATTATCAATGCATACTTTGTCAAAAGAAGAATATAGTGAAATGATGAATACTTTTTCTAGTCAAAAAGAAGAATTGTCAACAAAAATACAAGTTTTGGAAGATAATATCTCACAAGTAAACAAAAAAATAGAACAATTGAATGCTGAAGAAGAAGCTAAAAGACAAAGAATTTTTTCTTTGCAAGATAGTATGCAAGAAGAACAAGAATCTTTGAATAAGCAAGCTGATGAAAAACATAAGTTGCAAGTAGAAATTGTAAAATTACAAACACACAGAGAAGATTTGGAACAAGAAATTTTTACAGAATTACAAGAAGGTATTGGTAATATAAAAGTAAGATTGACTGACAAATTTTTGCAAGAAGAATTGGAGTCTTGCAAAATTGAAATAGAAAAATTGAAATATCAATTGTCTTTGATTGGGGGAATTGATGAAAGTGTGATGGGTGAGTATGAAGAGATAAAAGCTCGTTATGATTCATTATCTTTTGAATTGGATGATTTGAGTAAAGCTTCTGCTGATTTGGAAAAAATGATTGAAGAGTTAGACAAGTTGATGAAGAAAAAACATAAAGAAAGTTTCAATAAAATTAAAAAAGAATTTAGTAGATATTTCAAAGTATTATTTGAAGGTGGTAGTGCTGAGTTGGTAGAAGTGTATGGTACTGAAAAAGATGAAGATGAGATGGTATTAGAAGGTGAAGTACTTTCAAGTGAAAATTTGCAGGAAACTGATGATTTGGGAAATCCTGTAGAAAAGAAAAACAAAAGAAAAATTTTGACAGGTGTGGAAGTCTATGCTTGTCCTCCAGGGAAAAAAATAAAAAATATTTCAGCACTGTCTGGTGGTGAGAGAACTATGACGTCTATTGCACTTCTTTGTGCTATTTTGCATACTAATCCTTCACCATTTGTAATTTTGGACGAAGTAGAAGCTGCTCTTGATGAAGCCAATACAACTCGTTTTACCAAGATTTTGACAGAGTTGTCTTTACAATCACAATTCATCGTTATTACTCATAATAGAGTGACTATGCACGCTGTAGATGTACTCTACGGTGTAACAATGGGTAATGACGGTATTAGTAAATTGCTTAGTGTCAAATTGGATAATTAATTTTATATTTTTAACTTTCTTATTGTATGGTAAAAAACACAAAAAATTCTATTATTAATATTCTTGCTGATTTCAAAAAAAATGTGACTGTTTTGAAAGCAAAGAGAACAAAAATTGTGAAAGATTTTCAAAAAAAAATTAAAGATGTTGAAATAAAAAAGTTACAAAAAAATATAAAAAAGATAGTTTAATTTATTTTTTTAATATAAATATATGAGTATACACGATGCAATTAAAGAAGGTGAACATACACAGGAGTTTCAGCCTAGTGTTGCTGAAGCGAAGAATGAAACTCATCAAAAAATAATAGAACTTTTGGAAAATGTACCTGCTGTCCTTAATAGTGAAGTGGCTACTACTAAACAGCTAGTTTTTGAGATGATAGAAAGAGCAAAATCTGTTGATCTTGATGCTGAGGATATCTCCGCATTTGAGGATGCTATGAAAAATATTGTGAAAGAACTGGAAGTGCTTGCGCAGAAAGTACAGATACAATTGAATGCTATTCAAGCTACTAATGAATTAGTTGCTAGTGGTATTCTTTCTGTAGAAGATGTACCTGAAGCAGATCCTATAAATTTGGGTGTTTTTCAACAAAGTGTTAGATCAGTGATGTCTCAGGTCAGTGGTGAATTGTCAGCTATTGTTAATAAAAATGTACAAGAAAGGTATCGTAGAAGAGCTAGAATTAATTTTGCTGACACATTAAACAGATCTGGATTGAAAAGTTCTCATATAGAATTATTTACCATTCCTCCACTTGAACCTTCAGATGTCTTGCAAAAACAAAGGGTAGCTTTTGAGAATGCAAAAAATTCGGCTTCTTTGTCTCAAGATGTGTTAACAAGAGCAGAAAATAATTTAAGAGCATTAGAACAAAAAGAACAAATTGCCTGGGATGCTTCACACGCTGGCAATTCTGAAGAGATTGCACTTTTGGATAGTATTCGTACTGCTTTGGATACGGGAACCTTGGATAAATTATTTGCTAAAAAAGGATTTGATACTGAAAAAGCTGTTAAATTGATTGCTACTCAAATTCGTGAGAAAGCATTTTCTCTTGATGGTATAGGTAATGATATATTAAAAGAACTTCCAGAAGAAGTTATAAAGGCTATTGTGCAAGATATGTCTGATGAGGAAATGTGGAAGACTATTAGAGAAATGTCTATGATTGTTGCTGGGAAAAAAACAATTTCATACATATACATAAGCAAACCATACCAGGAAAGATCAAAAAAATTAATAAGAACACAGGCAGATGCAATAAAAGTTTTTGATGATTTTTCTATTTATAATAATACATTGGGAAGATTGGTTGATGCTTTGAAAGAAAAATCGGTAGATAAAAATAATATTCGTGATAAGGCGGTAATGGAATTAAAGGATGTGGCTATAGCTATAAAGGTAATGAAAGATAGTAATGATCCTAATTTGACGTATGTTAATTTATTTCCAGATGTACAAGATGATTTTGATAAGTTTATAGAACAAATTGAAACATCTCCAAATTTACAACCTTCTGATATCTTCCAATTTGTTACAAAAATTAAGGAGACTTTGTTTCATCCAATAAATAGAATCAAAGAAACTTCATACATTAGTTCTTCTGCTGTAGATGGGGCCACTAGTCTGTATCAAGACCAATTGAGGCAATCAGAAGCAAAAAACAGTAGGGAAAGAGAAATTAAGGGAGTAATTAGTGGTGTTTTGAGTGAGTTGTTATCATATAAAGTAGATGATTATATAAGAGAAAAATTTGACCTTAATAAGTTAGAAGGTCATTTAAGTTCTATTTCTGCATCTGTTCACGATTATATTTGTGCTGTAAAACTTTGTGAATTGCAAGAGCAAGCATATAGAGAATTTAGGAGCAAACCTTTTTTGGGTCAAAATAGAAAAATAGAATTGACTGATGCTCAAAAAGATGCTATTACAGCTATTGCACAACTAGAAGGTCAAGAAGATCCTGGTGTTGGGGGAATTAAATTTGTTGATTATAATAAAGAAAGGAATAAAATGTCAGTAAAAAGAGGTATTATGGAAGAAAAGAGGATGATTGTTATAAATCAAGTATCTAGATTTAGTACGCCAAATCTAGCTGTGATCAGTAACCTCATGCCCACAAGAGAACAAGTGGTATCTTCTGTTTTAGAAAAATTAAAAAGAATTGAAGAAAAAAAATTGGGTGGAAGCTTTTATGTTGATGAATCATTGTTGAAAATAGAAGCCGAAACGTTTGTTCCTGATATAAAAGAATTACAAAGATCAATAGCAAAAAAAATACTTGCAACAGCAAAAAAATATATGGATTTGCTAGATAAAGCAATAGTATCTTATGATACTAAAAATATAGAGGGAATGCAGATAGAATTATCTAATATGGAGACTGTTAATGAAAAAGTAGATTCTTCTTATAAAGAAGTAGTTACTTCTGGAGGAGGGGGACGTGTGTTGGGAGTATTACAATCTGTTAAGAAGGATCTTCAAGAAATGTTAGATGGTTTTTCAAAATATGAATAAACTATTTGAAGTTAAATTAAATAATTAATATGAGAGATAAACCATTTGATTTTAGTATACGTAGTGAAAGTGAAGGTATTATTGGTTTGAGTGATAGTATTGAAGATGTTAATAGTCATAGTGAAAAAGAATCTTCACCTGATTTGGAAAAATGCCAAAGAATAATTTGGAAAAAAATTTTAGAAGATAAAGATTTCTTTAAAGGTTTATCTAAATTTTCTATATCTGCTAAGACAATTGCTAAAATGAATGGATTAAGATTACCTTATCAAGCTACTCGGGAGGATATTCAAAAATGTAGTTCTAAAAAAGAAATTAGAGATATTAAAAAATTGTTGTTTGATAAAATTATTGATCAGATAAATGTATATAATTTAGAAAATGGTTATTTTCCTTTCCCTACTGTTTTACCTGATATAAATTTTGAAGAATCAGAAAAATTTCAGTTTGATGTCTTTGTAAATAACGGTTTACAAAAAGTTACTTTTTTGTGTACTTTGTCTTATGAATGTGTTTATGGTTATGATTGTCCTATTTTGGAAGTTATAGATATTGTTCAATATAGTCAGTCGGTTTATGATTTTAATACTTTGAATACTTGACAAATAAAACCTTATCTGTTAGAATAGTTTTCGTAAACCGTCACCCGCTCTAGATAGGTTTATTTATATAAAAAGAAATATTATGTTGACTATTCGTCTACAAAGAATTGGTAAAAGAAAACAACCAACTTATCGTTTTATCGTTTCAGAAAAACGTCACGATACACAATACAATAGTTTGGAAATTTTAGGTCATTATTCTCCTACACAAAATCCAAAAATATTGGAATTGAATAAAGATCGTATAAAACATTGGTTGTCTGTTGGTGCTCAAACATCAAATACTGTAAATAATTTGTTTGTAAGAGAAGGTTTGGTTGAAGGTAAAAAAAGAAAATCTGTTACAATCAGTAACAAACGCCAAACAAAACTTACTACAAAAAAAGCTGAAGAAGCAACAAAAAAAGAAGCCGCAGCAGCTAAAGCAGCTGAAGCACAAGCTTAAAAAATACATATTTAAAAAATCTCGTTAAAAGCGAGATTTTTTGTTTTATATGAGCGACTTGAAAAAAAATGTATTAAATAGTAAACTGTAGATGATATGTATTTTTAGATTAATAACTTATTTTATATGCAAAAGATTTTAGAACGTATTTTGAAAATTCTTATTGGAACAACTTTTTTTATTCCTTTGCTTGTTTTGCCAAAAGTTTATATATTTCCGTTTATCGTACCAAAGATTATTTATTTTCGCTCTCTTGTCTTGCTCATGCTTGGTGTATATTTGATTTTGTTGTTTGCAAATTTTGCTAAGTATCGTCCTAGATTTTCTTGGTTGCATGTCAGTGTTTTGGCATTTTTTTCCTCTTTCTTGATTTCTACTTTTTTAGGTGTGGATTGGTATAAGAGTTTTTGGGATAGTCACGAGAGAATGCTTGGAGCTTTTACTATTTTTCATTATATAATTTATTATATTATTGTGAGTAGTGTTTTGCATAGTTGGGATGATTGGAAAAATTTGTTGCGTACATTTTTGTTGGCTGGTTCTGTAGTCATGTTTATTGGTCTTTTACAAAGATATGCTGATCCAGAAATGCTTTTGAATAGAGGTAGCGAAAGAGTTTCGGCTACACTTGGTAATGCTATATATTTTAGTGGCTATGGTTTGTTTTTGTTTTTTGTAGGTGCTCTTTTGGCTGTCAAAGACAAATTGAAATTGGTTAAGAATCAAATGTTTTCTTTTGAAGCTTCTTGGTTTTGGTTTGAAGTATTAGCTGCTTTGCTTGGTTTTTGGGGAATATTTTTGGGTGGTACTAGAGGAGCGTTGGTTGCTTGGTTGTTAGCTATTATTATTTTAAGTTTGGTATATTTTTTTACATTAAAAGAACAGAAAAAATTGAAGCAAATAGTTTCTTTATTTTTCTTAAGTATGTTGACTATTTTTGGAGTATTGTTTATAAATAGAAATACTGAATTTGTTCAAAATTTGCCAACAGTTGGACGTCTGTTTTCTACAGATATATCTAATACAAATACTAGAGTTATGGCTTGGGGAGTGGCTTTGGATGCTTGGCAAGAAAAACCAATTTTTGGTTGGGGTCCAAATAATTATTATTATGCTTTCAATAAGTATTATCGTCCAGAATTTTTGCAATATGGTTTTACTGAAACTTGGTTTGACAATGCACATAGTGTAATCATGAATACTTTGGCTGTGCAAGGTGTGGTTGGTATTGTATTGTATGTGAGTATGTTTTTACTTGCTAGTTGGTTGTTGATAAAGAAATATAGAGAAGGTAATTTGGATGTTCATATTTTGGCTTTTTCTTTGGCTTTTTTGTGGGCTCATTTTATTAGCGTTGCTACTGTTTTTGATAATCCTACTTCATATTTATATTTCTTTTTCTTCTTGGCTATGGTAAATTTTTTGACAGAAAATAAAAGAGAAGAAAATCTAACTAAAAATTATAAACAAATTTCAATAGGTATTTCAGTTTTAGTTTCTGTTTTTATTCTTATTTTATTATATAGTACAAATATTAATCCAGCTCGTGCTAACAAAGCGACTTTGCGTGCTATCCAGAATTTGACGTCAGGCAAAGCTTTTGAAGCTGATTATGAATTGGCTTTGAAAACGCCTAGTCCTCATATAGATGATATTAGAAATGATATTTCTAGATTTTTTACTGAAGTGATCACTCAAATTTTTAAAGATACAAAAATAAAAGATAAATGGGCTGTGGCTGAAAATTTTTATAATTTGGCTGTAAATAATTTGGAAGAAAATTTGAAGATTCATCCTAATGATATTCGTGTAAGTTTACAATTGTCTCAGTTGAAGTTGATAGGTGCTTCAGCTACTCAAGATGTAAAATTGTTGCAAGAGTCTGAAAAGATTTTGGAAGATGCTTTGTTATTATCTCCAAAGAGACAACAAATACAATATTTATTGTCAAATGTCAAACAACAATTGCAAAAACCAGAAGAAGCTGAACAATTGTTGAGAGATAGTATTTCAAATGATCCTTTGATTGCAAATGGCTGGCAACAGCTTGAAAGTTTGTACAAAGCTATGGGTGAAAATGAAAAAGCAAAGGCGTTGCATGAAGAAGCTGTGGAAAAGGGAATATCTTTTTAATTTAGAAATTTAGGAATTTTAAATTTTAAATTATCTGTTTGCCTATGTGGTGCGAGCGGAAATATTTTTTAATTTATAAATGAAATTATTTTTATTCTCTTAATTTAGCAGACAAACAAGTTAAAATTTAAAATTACTAAATTTAAAATTATATTTATATGCGTAAAGCACTAATAACCGGTATCACCGGACAAGATGGATCTTATTTAGCAGAATTATTGCTAGAAAAAGGTTATGAAGTACATGGTATTATTCGTCGTTCTAGTAGTTTTAATACGGAAAGAATAGATCATATTTATCGTGATAAACATGAAAAAGGTGTTAAATTATTTTTGCATTATGGTGATTTGACAGATAGTAGCAATGTTAGTCGTATTTTGGAAGAAGTAAAACCTGATGAAATATACAATTTGGGAGCACAGAGTCATGTGCGTGTAAGTTTTGATTTACCAGAGTACACAGCTGATGCTGATGGTTTGGGAACATTACGTTTACTTGATGCTATTCGTGACAAAGGTATGGATGTAAAATTTTATCAAGCAGGAAGTTCAGAAATGTTTGGCAAAGTTTTGGAAATTCCACAAAAGGAAACAACAGCATTTTATCCTCGTAGTCCATATGCTTGTGCCAAAGTTTATGCTCATCATATTGCTGTTAATTATCGTGAAAGTTACAATATGTTTGTTTGTAACGGAATACTATTTAATCATGAATCTCCTCGTCGTGGTGGCACTTTTGTTACCAAAAAAATTGTGGATGCTTTCAAAAATATCAAAGAAGGAAAACAAGAAAAATTGTATTTGGGTAATCTAGAAGCCAAGCGTGATTGGGGTTATGCTTGTGATTATGTAGAAGCTATGTGGATGATGCTTCAACAAAAAGAGGCTGATGATTATGTCATTGCTACTGGCGAAACTCATAGTGTGCGTGAATTTGTGGAGGAATCTGCTCCTTATTTTGGTTTTGCTATTGAGTGGAAGGGAAGTGGTATGAAAGAAAAAGGAATTGATAAAAATAGTGGTAAAGTTTTGATTGAAATAGATGAACAATATTTTCGTCCAGCAGAAGTAGATTTGCTATTGGGAGATGCTAGTAAGGCTAAAGAAAAATTGAATTGGGTACCAAAAACTAAGTTCAAAGAGTTGGTGAGTATTATGTGTGAGGAAGAAAAATAAATTTGTTGGTTTTTAGAAATTATGTTATAATATTTTCATAAAAAAATAAATGTGAGCAGAGGAGGGGGAGTGTATTTAGTCCATAAAGTTTATAAAGTCTATAAAGTAAAAAGTTGTGATTTTACGGACTTTATAAACTTTATGGACTTTAAATTTTAAGGACTTTATGAACTATTTATCAAAAATTTATGTAGCTGGACATAATGGAATGGTAGGTTCTGCTATTTTGCGTTTACTTGAAAAACAAGGTTATACAAATATTATTATACGTACGAGAGAAGAACTTGATCTGACAAATCAGCAATCTGTGGCAGATTTTTTTGCAACAGAAAAACCAGAATATGTGATTCTGGCAGCTGCCAAAGTGGGGGGAATTATGGCCAACAATACTTACCCAGCAGATTTTCTCTATCAAAATTTACAAATTCAAAATAATGTAATTCACAATGCCTATTTGAGTGGCGTGAAGAAGTTGTTGTTTCTTGGATCTTCTTGTATTTATCCAAAGAATTGTCCGCAACCCATGAAAGAAGAATATTTATTGACTGGACTTTTGGAAGAGACAAACGAACCTTATGCGATTGCCAAGATTGCGGGAATAAAAATGTGTCAAAGTTACAATAGACAATATGGCACAAATTTTATTGCGGTCATGCCGACCAATCTTTATGGGGAGAATGATAATTTTGATTTGAATAATTCTCATGTTTTACCAGCTTTACTTCGCAAGTTTCACGAAGCAAAAATAAATAATTTGTCAGAAGTAGAAGTGTGGGGTACAGGTACACAAAGACGGGAATTTTTGTATGTGGATGATATGACGAAAGCTTGTCTTTTTGTCTTACAAAATTTTAGTCCAACTAAGGACCAAAATGAAAATGGCGATATATTTTTTAATATTGGGACTGGAATGGATCTTACTATTCTAGAATTAGCAGAAATGATCAAGAAAATAGTTGGTTTTGAAGGAAATATAGTTTTTGACACTACTAAACCTGATGGAACTTTGCAAAAACTCTTGGATGTAACAAAAATAAATAACTTAGGTTGGAAAGATGAAAGTAGTCTAGAAGAGGGTATAAAACAGGTTTATGATTGGTATTTGGACCGTATTGACACCTAGTGATACCATATGATAAAATTGTTATAGTTGTTTAATCACTACGTTTGTTGTAATTTATTTTTTAATTATAACATTTATAATTCTTACAAACATCTATAATATTATGTCTGAAATCAAGCCCAACGAAGTATATACAACTACAGAAGCTCAAGATTTACTAAAAATTAGTAGTAGTACCATGAAACGCCTGCTTAAACAAGGTCTTATTCGTGCTAATAAGATTGGTAAACAATACAGAATTCTTGGTCATGAACTTTTGCGTTTGCTTTCGCCTGTTGTAGACCAAAGGGTCACTGATTTATATCAAAAGGTGAAGATAAAAACAATTGAGAAAATTGATAAATGGTAGTAGTATTTATTTTTTTATTTAAGTAGCCTTTTGTGTAATAAAAATTATTAGTTTTTAGTTGGAATGATATAATTATAAAAGTTATGAAAAAAATAATTCAAAAATTTAATTTTTTATATAAAATTAATGATCTTTTCAATAAAAAAGAAAAAATACATTTTTTATTTGTTTTGATTTTGTCGATTATTTCGTCTTTATTTCAAGCTTTGGGAATTATTTCTATACTTCCTTTTATGAGTATAATAATGAATTCAGATTTAATATACTCAAATTTTTTTTATTTTTATGTTTATAATTTATTTAATTTTACAAGTGAAGGTTCTTATATATTTTTTGTAGGTTTATTTGTTTTATCAATTATTATACTTGGTAATTTAATTTCAGCTTTAAATATTTGGGTTAAAACATCTTTCATTTGGGGTAAAGAGCATAAGTTGTCAGTTTCTTTGTTGAAAAAATATTTGTCTCTCCCTTACATTTATTTTTTGGATAGAAACACTGCAGATTTGGGGAAAAATATATTGGTTGAAGTTGGAAATCTTATGAATGGTTTTCTTTTTCCATTTTTAAGAATATTATCTGATATAATAATGATTTTGGTTATTTTGGCAACTCTTCTTTTTGTTAATTTTAAAATTACTTTAATTGCCTCTGTTGTTTTGATAACAGCTTATGTCATAATATATATTATGATTTCTTTTAAATTAAAGAGCAAGGGTGTAGAACGTTTAGAAGAAAATAAAAGACGTTTTGAAACAGCCAATGAGGCATTGGGTGGAATAAAGGATGTAAAGCTTCTGGGTAGAGAATTATATTTTTTACATAGATTTTCTAAACATTCTCATAAATATTCTCAACTTATTATGTGGAGTGATGTAGTTGGACAAACACCTCGATATATAATGGAGATCTTTGCCTTTGGTGGAGTTATTACGTTAATTTTGTTTCTGTTTTCTTCTGGTTTTTTGATAAATGAAATTATTCCTTTGGTTAGTTTTTTTGTTTTTGCTGGTTATCGCTTAATGCCAGCATTGCAAGATGCATTTAATTCTTTTACTGTTTTTCGGTTTAATAAGGTTGTTTTGGACAGTATACATAAAGATATGTTGGAGGATGGTATATATAAAGAAAAAAAAATTCTTAATGAAGAAAATTTAAAATCTATGATTTTTGAAAATGAAGTAGCTTTAGAAAATATTAATTTTCATTATCCTAATACACACAAAAAAGTGTTGAATGGTATAAGTTTAAATATAAAAAAGAAAACCTCTATTGCTATTGTTGGGTCTACTGGTTCAGGAAAAACAACTTTAGTTGATATTATTTTAGGACTTTTGAGTCCTCAGGAGGGACAAATTAAAATTGATGGTGTAGAAATAAATTATTCTAATATTAGAAATTGGCAGGCTAATTTGGGCTATGTTCCACAACAAATATATCTTTCTGATGATACTTTAACTAGAAATATTGCTTTTGGAGTGCCAGATCATTTGATTGATAATGAACAAGTTAAAATGGTGGCTAAGATGGCTAGTATTGATGATTTTATTGAGAATGATCTTAAGGATTCATATAATACTATTATCGGAGAGAGGGGGATTAGGTTGAGTGGTGGACAAAGACAAAGAATAGGTATCGCAAGAGCTTTATATAATGATCCTAAAGTTCTTGTATTTGATGAGGCTACTAGTTCTTTGGATAATGTGACAGAAGACGCCGTACTAGATTCTATAGAAAGAATTTCAAAGTTTAAAACTATGATAATAGTTGCACATAGATTAACAACCATTAAAAAATGTGATATTGTATATTTATTAGATAAAGGTAAGCTTGTGGCTAGCGGAACCTATGAAGATCTAATAAAGACAAATGATCAATTTAAAATTATGGCAAAGAAATTTTAAAAAATAATTAAAATTAATTTTATGAAAGTAGTTATATTATGTGGTGGTTTAGGAACCCGTTTAAAAGAAGAAACTGAATTTAGACCAAAGCCGATGGTCCCTATTGGTAATAAACCTATTTTGTGGCATATTATGAAGATATATGCTCACTATGGTTTTAGTGACTTTATTTTAGCTCTTGGTTATAAAGGTGATACAATCAAGGAGTATTTTAATAACTATGAGTTAATGAATAATGATGTGACTCTTGAGTTAGGTAGACCAGAAAATCGTATAGTTTACCAGAATCATAAAGAGATTGGTTGGAAAGTTACTTTGGCTGATACAGGTCAGTATTCTTTAAAAGGAGCTAGACTAAAAAAACTGGAAAAATATATTGAAGATGATGAATTCATGGTGACTTATGGTGATGGTGTCGCAGATATTAATATTGAAGAGCTTTTAAAATTTCATCGTAGTCATGGAAAGATGGTAACTGTAACTGGTTCTATTCCTTCATCTCAATTTGGAAAATTAACTATACAAGAAAATGATACTGTGAATTTTAATGAAAAACCAAAAGCTGATTCATATATAAATGGTGGTTTTTTTGTTTTTAATAGATCAATTTTTGAATATCTTACGACTGAAGATAGTTGTGATTTAGAATATGGGGTTTTAGAAAAACTTTCCCAATCTGGTGAAATTAAAGTTTATAAGCATAATAATTTTTGGGCGAACATGGATACCTTTAGAGATATGGAATATTTGAATAAATTATGGAATGAAGGTAATGCAAAATGGAAAATTTGGAGTTGAAAAATGAGAAAATTAAAATGGCAAAAATATGGAAAATATTAAAAAAAGTTTTAAAAATAAAAAAATCCTAGTCACAGGTCATACTGGTTTTAAAGGATCCTGGCTTTCTCTTTGGCTCAAAGAACTAGGGGCGGATGTTAGTGGTTATTCTTTGCCACCAAAAAATAATCCTAATCTTTATTCTATTTTAAATTTAGATTTACCTGAAACTTTAGCTGATATTAATGATAAAAATTCTTTGTCTAGACATTTACAAAAGTATAAACCAGAAATAATTTTTCATTTAGCCGCACAACCTTTGGTTAGAGAGTCTTACAATGATCCTGTTGGTACTTTTCAGACAAATATTGCTGGTGTTTGGAATTTATTAGACTTGATTAAAAAAACTCCAAGTGTTAAAGTAGTTGTCGTAGTTACTACTGACAAATGTTACAAAAATAATGAAAATGGTGTTCCCTTTGTTGAAACGGATCCTTTGGGGGGGTATGACCCCTACTCAGCCTCTAAAGCTTGTGTTGAAATAATTTGTGAGTCATGGAAATCATCATTTTTATCGGAACAAGGTGATCCTGTATTAGCTACTGTAAGAGCCGGTAATGTTATAGGTGGAGGAGATTGGTCTACTGATAGATTAATTCCTGATTGTATTAGATCTTTTATTTCCAATGAGTTTGTTAACATTAGATATCCAAATTCTGTAAGACCTTGGCAACATGTTTTAGAAGCTTTGTATGGATATATTATTTTAGCAGAAAAACTCTATAATTTTGGTAATAAATATTCTGGTGCTTGGAATTTTGGACCAAATATGGAAAATCAAGCAACAGTTGGTGATGTTGTTTCTATTGCTTCTGAATTATGGGGTACAAAAAACGTTTTTAAAAAACAATCAATAAATAATCTTCATGAAGTTGAATTGCTTAGGTTGGACATTACTAAAGCTACTAAGGAATTAGATTGGAGACCACGTTGGGACATTAATCAGACATTATCTGAAACAGTAGAATGGTATAAAAAATGGCATCAAGGTGATGACATGTTAATATATACAATAAATCAAATAAAAAAATATGGAATGTAAATCTTGCAAGTCATTAATAATTGAATTTTTTTCTTTAGGCCAAATGCCTTTAGTTAATTCTTTTTTGAAAAAAGATGAGTTGTCTACAGAAGAAAAATTTGATTTGAGAGTTGGCTTTTGTACAAAGTGTTATCTTGTTCAATTAATTACGGTAGTACCTCCTGAAAGGTTGTTTAGAGATTATGTTTATTTTTCTTCTACGTCTAAGTCTTTTTTAGAACATTGTCAAGAAACTTCTGAATATTTAACAAAAAGATTGGGTTTGAATTCTAAAAGTTTAGTAATGGAGATAGCTAGTAATGATGGATCTCAATTAAAGTTTTTTAAAAATTTAGGTATTTCAATATTAGGAGTTGATCCTGCTATTAATATCTCAGAGATAGCAAATAAAAATGGGATCCCTACAATTCCAGAATTTTTTAATTATAATTTTGCTAAAAAATTAAAAGAAAATGATGGGATAGAAGCGGATCTAATTCTTGGAGCAAATGTTTTGGCACATGTACCTGAAATAGTTGATTTTGTTAAAGGTGTTAAGATTATTTTGAAACAAAATGGTACAGCTGTATTTGAGTTTCCTTATTTAAAGGGTTTGATAGAAAAAAAATTTGATACTATTTATCATGAACATGTTTATTATTATTCTCTAATAGCTTTAATAAATCTTTTTAATCAAGCTGATTTGGAAATTTATGATGTAGAAATAACCTCTATGCAAGGAGGATCCCTAGAAATTTTTGTTTCACATCCTGGTAGTTATAAAATAAGTAGTAATATTAAGAATTTAGTTGATAAAGAATTTGAATTTGGATTTGATAAAATTGAAACATATCAAAAAATAAACAGTGATGTTAAAAGTTTAAAAAAAGATCTTGTTTCTTTTCTTGATAAATTAAAAAAAGAAGGTCATAAAATAGCTGCTTATAGTGCTCCAGCTAAAGGTAATATTCTTTTGAATTATTTTGGTATCAATAATAATTATATTGATTTCATAGTAGATAAATCGATAGCTAAACAGGGTTTATTCACACCTGGTACTCATTTAATGGTTTACTCACCTGAAAAAATTTATCAAGATAAACCAGATTATCTTTTAATTTTGTGTTGGAACATAGCTGATGAAGTAATAGAACAATTAAATGAATATCAAAAAACTGGAGGTAAATTTATTATTCCAATACCAGATATAAAAGTAATATGAAGTTCAAAGAGACTAAATTAAAAGGTCTTTATATTATTGAGCCTGAACTTAAAATTGATGAAAGGGGCTATTTTATGAGGACTTTCTGTATAGAAGAATTAAAGAAAAATGATCTACAATTTACAGTTACACAAGTAAATCAAACCTTAACAAAAAAAAAGGGGACTATTCGTGGAATGCATTTTCAAAAATCATCAAAAGCGGAAGATAAAATTGTTCAATGTTTGCGAGGTGCTATATATGATGTTGCTATTGATTTGCGTGAAGATTCAATAACTTATGGTCAGTGGGTTGCTGAAGAATTAACAGAAAATAATAAAAAATTGTTTTTAATACCTAAAGGTTTTGCTCATGGTTTCCAAACATTAACTGATAATTGTGAACTTCAATATTTTATGTCGGAATACTACTCACCGGAGTATGCATCTGGTGTACTTTGGAACGACCCACTTTTTGATATATCATGGCCAATAAAAAAAATATTTCTTTCAGAAAAAGATAAAAAGTGGAATTTATTAAAAAAAGTATGAAAAGAATTTTATTGATAGGAAAATTTGGACAATTAGCTACTGAAATTATAAAACATTCTGTTTATTTTGATTTTGATGTTGTGAGTTTTAGTAAAGAGGAACTAGATGTCAGTGACATAATTCAAGTTGAAAAAAAAATAATTGAAATTAAACCAGATATATTAATTAACACTTCTGCCTATCATGTGGTAACAAATTGTGAAGAAAATCCAGCAGTTGCCATGGAAATTAATTTTATTGCTGTGAGAAATTTAGCTAAAATTTGTTTAGATCAAAATATTACCTTTGTTACTTATAGTACGGATTATGTTTTTGATGGCAAAAAAAAAGTACCTTATGAAGAAAATGATAGAACAAACCCACTTCAAACATATGGATTTTCTAAACTTGCAGGGGAATATGCTGCTTTAAAAACTCATCCTGATAAAACATTTGTTATTAGAACTAGTGGTGTTTATGGAGGAAAAAATGGTAGTCATGAAAAAAAAGGTAATTTTGTTTTAAATATTATTAAAGAGTTACAAGATAAAAATATTATTGAAGTTAGTTCTGAACAATTTGTTAGTCCTACTTATGCTGTTGATTTGAGTATTTCTACTTTAAAATTATTAAATAGTAATGCTGAAGCTGGTATATACCATTTGGTTAATGAAGGATTGTGTAGTTGGTATGAGTTTGCACAAGAAATTATTAAATTGTCTAAAATAAATAAAAAAATAAAACCTGTTGATAGAGGTGGCTTAACTAAAAAAATGAAACGTCCTAAATTTTCAGCTTTAAAAAATAGTAAAGCTAAGTCATTAGGTATAGAATTACCTCCTTGGCAGGAAGGTTTAAAAAAATATTTATATGATTTGTCCAATTTGTAAAGATACTAATCCACAATTTATTTTTAATTTTTTTGATAGTCCTGCAATGCAAAATAAATTGCACGTTACTCTTGAGAGTGCTTTGATGGAAGAAAAAGTTTCTGTTAATCTTTATGGGTGTAATGAATGTGGTTTTGTTTTTAATGCGGATTTTATTGATAAAAAAACGGAATATTCTTCAATTTATGATAATACACAAGATGATTCTATTTATTTTCAATCTTATTTGATTAAACTTGCAGAAAGACTTGATAAAAAATATCAGTTATTTGATAAAAAAGTGGTTGAAGTAGGATGCGGAAAGGGGCATTTTATCAAAATTATTTATGATTTGGGTGTAAAAAATATTAGAGGCTATGACCCTTCATATATTGATTATAATAAAAATATTGATAGATTAGTAATAAAAAAATTTTTTGATGATAAAAATGTCGATGAAAAAGTTGATTTTATTATTTGTAGGCATGTTTTAGAACATATTAAAAATCCAGATTTGTTTGTATTCTCTATTGAAAAATGTTTGAATGTTGGAGGTTCTATGTATTTTGAATTTCCTTCTTTAGAGTGGATTGTTAAAAATGAAGTTTTTTTTGATTTTTTTTATGAACATTGTAATTATTTTTCAAAGAGATCATTATCTTTTTTGTTTAATAAAATAGGATTGGGTAATATAGTTTTTAACTATGGGCTTGATGGACAATATTTTCAACTTGATATTAGCCGTGGAAAATGTAGTGACTTAAAATTATTAGATTTGATTAATTTTGATGATATTTCTAATTTTTTATCTAATAAGATAAATGAATATAAAAAAATGGTTGAAGAAATGGGTACTTTTATTGTATGGGGTGCTGGGGCAAAAGGGGTTACATTTCTTAATAGGCTAAATATTTCTGTTGAAAAATGTCAGTATGTTATAGATATTAATTTAAATAAACAGAATAAGTTTATTCCTATAACAGGTCAAGAAATAGTTTCACCTAAGATTCTTAAAAAAATAGATGTTAATACTATTATTGTTATGAATCCTGTATATGAAGAGGAAATTAAAAAAATGGCATCTTCTTTTGGTTATAATGGAAAATTTATTTTATTGCATTAGTTAATATTTTTTTTATATTAAATAAGTTGAATTATTAATAATAATTTTTAAATTATGAATAACGATCAGTTGGAAAAATTTAAAGATGAATCATCTAAAAGGATTTTATCTTATGAAAATAATCATAGTTTACAAGAGTCTCGTAAAATATTGTTTGAAGAGATGAATAAAGTAAAATATTTTTATAATTTTTTTTGGCTAGGTGTTCCAATTATTCAATCACCTCAAGATATGCAAGCTTGGCAAGAAATTGTTTGGGAAGTTAAACCTGATTTAATTATAGAAACAGGGATTGCTTGGGGTGGTTCAATTCTTTTTAGTGCTTCTTTATTAAAATTGTTAGAAGTTTGTGGTGAAATAGAGAATGGTGAAGTTATTGGAATTGACATTGATATTCGTTCTCACACTAAAGATATTATTAATAATCACCCAATGAGTAAATGTATTACTATGTTTGAGGGATCAAGTGTAGATAATAAAATTCTAGAAAAAATTAAACATATTGCTGGCAGCAAAAAGAGAATTTTAATTATGTTGGATAGTAATCATACACATGAACATGTTTTGGCAGAACTTAAAACTTATGCACCTTTAGTTAGTTTAGGAAGTTATATCATAGCTCAGGATACTATAGTTGAAGATTTGTCAGATGATTGTGTGGTTGATCGCCCTTGGTGTAAAGGTAATAATCCTAAAACTGCAGTTTTTGAATTTTTAAAGAATAATAGTGATTTTGAAATAGATAAAAATATTGAATCAAAAATTATGTTAACAAATTCTCCTGATGGGTTTTTAAAGAGAATAAAGTAATATGGAAGAAAAAAGTCAAAAGTTAGTTAGTGTAGGAATTCCAACTTATAATAGACCTGAAGGGTTGAAAAGAGTATTGGAATGTATAACTAATCAGTCTTACAAAAATTTAGAAATTATTGTTTCTGATAATTGTTCTTCTTACTCGGAAGTTGTAGAAGTTCTTCTTGAATTTTCTGCAAAAGATAAAAGAATTAAATACTTTATTCAAAAAGAAAATAAAGGTGTTTCTTTTAATTTTGATTTTGTTCTTAAAAAAGCAACTGGTGAATATTTTATGTGGGCATCAGATGATGATGAATGGGAAAATAATTTTATTGAAGTATGCGTTAATTTGTTGGAAGAAAATAAAAATGCAGGAGTAGCTTTTTCTAACATTGTTAATATAGATTCTTTTAACCATATTGTAAGAACATATCCGTCTTTTAAAAAGTTTACTATTAAAAATAATTTTTTTAGAATAATAAAATACGTATTGGATCCAGAAATATTAGGAAAGGCCAATATTATTTATGGTCTTTACAGAATAGATGTATGTAAAATGGCATGGAATATTTGCCCTTTAAATGAAAAATGGGGGTCTGATATGGCGTTTGTATTAGCCACACTTAGCCGCTTTCATATGTGTATTGATGATAGAATTCTTTTTAAGAAAAGAATAGTAAAAGATTCTGAAGATAAAAACTATGCTTCTAAGATTAATATTTTGCATCCATGGCGAAGTATTTTCCCTTTTGATAAGTTTATTGAATATACAGTAGAAATGAAAAAAGGCGTTAGTGGAACCAAGTACTCGTTTTTAGTTGTTTTTTTATTATTAATTCGTTTGCCTCAATCATTTTTAAACAAGTATTTGGGGAGTTAATTTATAGAAAATATGATACCATTAATGAAATATGCTTTTTTGAATGAGTTTGAAACTAAAAAAGCATTAGCAGATTTTATTTTAAAGACAGACCGTTTGAGTATGGACGTACAATGTTCAGAATTTGAAAAAAAATTTGCTTCTTTCCAAGGAAGTAACGATTCTATTCTTTTTAATAGTGGTGGAAGTGCAAATTTGGCAATTATACAGTCTTTAAAAAACTTAGGAATACTAAAAGAAGGAGATAAAGTGGGATTTTCTGCGCTGACTTGGTCAACCAATATAATGCCTATAATCCAGCTTGGTCTTATTCCTGTACCTATAGATTGCAATATTAATACTCTTAATGTTATGTCGTCTGATTTGGAAGATAGAATTAGAGAAACTTCTTTGAAGGTTTTGTTTTTGACTAACGTTTTAGGATTCGTCGGGGATATCTCCAAAATAAAAGAAGTATGTAATAAAAATGATATTATTTTATTGGAAGATAACTGTGAAGCATTAGGGACTGAATTGCCAGAAGGGAAAACTGGAACTTTTGGGTTGTGTGCTAGTTTTTCTTTTTTTGTTGCTCACCATATGTCTTCTATAGAAGGTGGTATGGTGTGTACTAATAATGAAGAATTGGCTGAAATGTTAAGAATAGTGCGTGCTAATGGTTGGGATAGAAATTTAACAGCTCAACAACAATATAAATGGAGAAAAAAATTTAATATAAATTCAGAATTTGAAGCAAAATACACTTTTTATGATTTGGGATTCAATATGAGACCTACTGAAATAACAGGTTTTCTAGGTTCATATCAGCTTCAATTTTTAGAAGATAATATAAAAGCTAGAGAAAAAAATTATTTGTTAATTGAAAAAATCGTAAAAGATAACGATGATCTTGTTACATTAACACATGATCATATAAAATGTCTTTCAACTTTTGCTTTGCCTGTGGTCTGTAAGAGTCATGAGCTAAGAGAACACTATTTGGCTAGATTTGCCGGAGCTGGTATAGAAGTGAGGCCAATGATAGCAGGGAATATGCAGCGTCAGCCTTTTTATTATAAGTATGTAAAAGAAAAATACAATGTACCAAATACAGATTTTATTCATGATAATGGATTTTATTGTGGTAATTATCCAGAACTTACAGAAACAGATTTACAAACAATTTCAAGTTGTTTGTTAAAATATTAAATTATGATTGTTGTAAGATTAATAGGTGGATTAGGAAATCAACTTTTTCAATATGCTCTGGCAAGAAAACTTTCTGTTCATTTAGATACCAAAGTTGTTTTGGATATAACTCCTTATAAAAAATATAAATTACACAAATACGGACTTGATAATTTCAATATTTGTTCTAAAATAATATCTGGCAGAGAGAAAATTTTTTGGTATTTTAAAAAAATAATATTATTTGATAAAATATTTTGCATAATATCAAAAAAATTTCGTAATGCCATATATATTACTGAACAGCAATTTAATTTTGATAAAAAAATATTTTTAGATTCAAAAAAAGATACCTATTTGGATGGTTATTGGCAGAGTGAAAAATATTTTTTAGATATTAGAAAAAATCTTTTAGGTGATTTAATTGTTTCTAAACAAATAGAAGGTAAAAATTTGGAATTGTCAAAACAGATTAATAGTGTAAATTCAATATCTTTACATGTGCGTAGAGGTGATTATGTTTCTAATATTAAAACAGCGCAAGTGCATGGTGTTTGTTATTTAAATTATTATTATAATGCGATTGATTTTTTATCAAAAAGAATTGAAAATCCTGTATTATTTATTTTTTCTGATGATATAGAATGGGTTAAAGAAAATTTAGAAACAACTTTAAAATGTATTTACGTTGAAAATAATAGTGCTAATTTTAATTATGAAGATTTAAGATTGATGAGTTTGTGTAAACATAATATTATTGCTAATAGTTCTTTTAGCTGGTGGGGTGCTTGGCTTAACAATAATCCAGACAAAATAGTTGTTGCTCCTAAAAAGTGGTTTAATGATTCTTCAATTAATACAAAAGACTTATTACCAGACGATTGGGTAAAAATATAAAATATGAAAAAACCTGAATTTTCAATTTTAATGGCAAATTATAACAATGCTAAATATTTGAAGCAAGCCATAGAATCGGTTTTGAATCAGACATATATTAATTGGGAACTTATTATAGTAGATGATTGTTCTGTTGATAATTCAGTTGATATTATAAAAAAATATTTAAAGGATTCACGAATTATTTTTTTAAAACATAAAAAAAATATTGGGTATGTTGGTGTTTTGAAAAAGATGATCTCTTTGGCTAGTTCAGATTTAATTGGTATTTTGGATAGTGATGATGCTTTAAAAAAAAAAGCTGTAGAAGAAGTAGTATCTTGTTATCTAAAAATGCCCGAAATTGGTATGGTATATACACAGTTTCAATATTGTGATAAAGATCTAAATCCAGTTAAAAATGGTTATTGTCAAGAGGTTTCAATTTCAAAGAGTACACTGGACTGTGATGTTGTGAGTCATTTTAAGACTTTTAAAAAAAGTGTTTATTTAAAAACTGAAGGTTATAATGAATTTATAATATATGCTGAAGATAAAGATTTAGTTTTCAAATTAGAAGAGGTAACAAAAATGTTTTTTTTAGATAAAATTTTGTATGATTATAGAGTATTAGAAAATTCTCAAGGTAATGATAAAAAGAAATCTTTTAGAAGGTTGATTTCTTTAATAAAGGCTAGGAAACAAGCTTATAAAAGAAGAAAAAATACAAATAAAAGATCTAGTTTTTTAAGTTTTTGGTTAACAAATGTAAAATTAATTTATAATAATTTTGTTAGATTAAAAATTAGCTACCTATGGAAAAAATAACTGTTGCAATTTGTACTTACAATAGATCTTATTTATTAAAAAAGGTATTAGAAAGTTTAGTAAATCAAACTGTTAAAAAAGATTTTTTTGAAGTTTTAGTTGTAGATAATAATTCTAGTGATAATACTAGAGAGGTTGTTAAAATTTTTGAATCTTTACTTTCTTTAAAATATGTTTTTGAAAATAAACAAGGTTTAAGCTATGCTAGAAATCGTGCAATAAAAAACTGTCAAACTGAATATATTTCTTTTATTGATGATGATTCTATCGCTGAGAATAATTGGTTAGAGATTGCGTATGATTTGATTAAAAATGGCCAGTATGATATTTTTGGTGGTAGTATTTATCCTTATTATATAGATAAAAAAATTTGGTTTTTGGATAAATATGAAATTAGAGAACCTGCAGTTGTTAGTAGCTTTTTACATAATAATCAGTTTTTGTCTGGTTCAAATATTTTTTTTAGAAGAAGTATTTTTATTAAAATTGGTAATTTTGATCAAAAATTAGGCATGAAAGGTAATAAAATAGGTGTTGGTGAAGAAACTTTATTACAAATTTGTGCTGACAAAAAAGAAATAAAAAGATACTTTTCTAGTAAATTGATTGTATATACATTAGTGCCTATTAAAAAAATGGAATTAAAATATTTGATAAAAAGGACTTTTATTACAGGATATGTGAGCAAACAAGTTTTTATTAGTAAAAGAGGATTGTTCGTGGATGGAGTAAGATTTTTTATGTCTATTTTATTAATTATTTTTTCTTCTATAACTATGATTTTTAGGAATAGAAAAAAATATAGGTATTGGCAAAATTATTTTGTTGAAAAAATTTGTAATTATTTTTATGTAATAGGAGTATTTTTTTCATATTTTAGATTAATTAAATTTTAAAATAATATAGTTTATAATATAGTTAAATATGCAAAACAAAAAAATAGGTATTTTAGGTTATGGAGAAATTGGTCATGCTATGGCTAAATTTTACAAAAAACCATTGATTAGGGATATAGAAATAAATACTTTTCAAGAAAATTTGGACATCCTTCATGTTTGTTTGCCATATTTAAAAAATTTTGAAGAGGTTGTTTCATATAATATTGTTACTTATAAACCAAAAATAGTTATTATCCATTCTACAATTGGGCTTGGAAGTACTTTGAATTTATACAAAAAATTTGGCAATGTGGTACATTCTCCTGTCCGTGGGGTACATCCTTATTTGTATGAAGGTATAAAAACTTTTGTTAAATATATTGGAGCTGATGATAGAAAATTAGGTATGAAAGTAGCACGACATTTTAGGTCTATTGGTATAAATAATCTAAAAGTTTTAGGAAGTTCAAAATCTAGTGAACTTGGGAAATTATTAGACACAACTTATTACGGACTTTGTATTGCTTATCATGATTATGCTAATAAGATTTGTGTTGAAGAAAAAGTTGACTTTGAAGAAGTTATGTCAGATTTTAATACAACTTATAATGATGGTTATAAAAAATTAAAAAAAGAAAATGTTATTAGACCAGTTTTGTTTCCACCCAAAGATGGTAAAATAGGTGGACATTGTATAATGCCTAATGCTCAAATATTAAAAAAAATATTTGGCGACGATGCTATTTTGAAAGCCATACTTAGACACGAATAAGAATTTATGAAATTTGTTATTTTGAATTCAGATTATCCAGTTTTTATAGAAAGTGTAGCCAAACAAGACACCTCTTTTTTGTCAGTTACATATGATGAACAGACAAAAATATATTTTGATAAATTTTTTGGTACGGCTAATTTTTATTCAAAAAATCTTTGTTTATTGGGACATGAAGCTCAAGATTTTGTAATTAATAATCAATATTTACAAAAAAAATGGTTAGTAGATCATGATTTATCTTATAATAAGATATTAGAACTGTTTGATAAAAATAGAATTTTGAGGACTCTTAAGAGGAAGTTTTATTTTTCTAGTGATTGGTATTATAAGGCTATTCTTGCCCAAATAAAAGAATATCGTCCAGATGTGATATATATACAGTTGATGGCCCACATTTCCCCTGTTTTTTTGAAAAAAATAAAAAAATATTGTAAATTATTAGTTGGACAGATAGCTTGTCCTATGCCTAGTTTAAATTATTTTAAAGACTATGATCTTATTCTTTCATCTTTACCAAATTATGTTGAAAAGTTTAAAAAAGCAGGTATTAAGAGTGAATATTTCAAATTAGGTTTTGAAAAAGAAGTACTCAATAATCTATCAAAAAAAGATAATTTTTTTGATGTGGTTCATATTGGTGGTTATGGGCCTGTACATAATGAAAGAAATGCTTTGTTAGAAAAAGTAAGTAAAATTGTGCCAATTGACTTTTGGGGGTATGGCGTTAACAATTTGTCATCTGAAAGTCCAATTAGAAAAAAAATTCATGGTGAATCTTGGGGAGTAAATATGTTTGAAACGCTTTATAATTCTAAAATAACTATGACTAAACATATAGACTCTGTGGCTGGGGAATATGCGAATAATATGACACTCTTTGAGGCAACTGGAGTTGGTACTTTGTTAATTACTGACGAAAAAAAGAATTTATCAGAACTTTTTAAAATTGGTGAAGAAGTTGTGACCTATAAGAATGCTGAAGATCTTGCTGATAAAATAAAATATTATTTAGATCATGAAGAAGAACGAAAAAAAATTGCTCTTGCAGGACAGAGGAGAACTTTGACTGAGCATACTTACACAAATCGAATGCAAGAATTGATTAAAATTATTGAAAATTATTTATGAAAAAATTATTAAAAAATCTATTGTCTCCAATTCATAACTTTATTTATTCTAAAAATATACGTACTTTTTTAAAATTGTATTTACGTTTCTCAAATGCTAAACGTTTTAAAGAAACAAAAATTAATTTTTTGAATTATTTTTTTATAGTTCCTGATAGCCTCAGTTTTGTTTATCAGTTTAAAGAAATATTTGTTGATCAAATATATAAATTTAAAAATGTTTCAGATGAACCTATTATTTATGATTGCGGTGCAAATGTAGGAACGAGTATTTTGTATTTTAAAAAAAATTACCCTAATGCGATTATTAAGGCATTTGAACCGGATAAAAAAATATTTTCTTATTTAAAAAATAATTTAATAGATAACGGAATAAATAATGTCTTACTTGAAAATAATGCTGTCTGGATAAACAATGATGGTATAAGTTTTAGTTCTGATGGTGCTGATGGTGGTTCTATGTTTGGTGCTGATAATGTTACTTTAGTATCTTCTGTAAGATTACGAGATTTGTTATCTAAAGAAAAATTAGTGGATATGTTGAAAATGGATATTGAAGGATCTGAAGTTGAAGTAATAATGGACTGTGTTGATGTCTTGGACAAAGTAAATAATCTATTTGTGGAGTATCATTCTTGGAGTAAACAACCACAAAAACTGGATGAATTATTACAGGTATTATCAAAAGCTGGCTTTAGGTATTATTTACAGACTATCAAGATACAAAGTGAACCTTTTGTAAATAAAGGGAGTGGTATGTTGATGGATTTACAACTTAACATATCTGCTTATCGAATATGAACAAGCAATTAATAAAAAGAATTATAGCAAAATGTTATCCATTTATTTATCGGGATGGTATTTTGATTTTGAATTACCATTCTGTTGGTTCAAATAATCCTTTTTCTTTGTCTTTAAAAAACTTTGATGAACAAATGAATTATATTACTAAAAATTATAATATAGTGAAACTTGGTGATTTTTCAAATTTGGCTGGTGGAATAAGTTTAGTGGTGACTTTTGATGATGGTTATGAAGATAATTATTTGGAGGTTTTCCCAATTTTAAAAAAATATAATATTCCTGCGACGATATTTCTTACTAGTGAATTTATATTGGGTAAACTTGATATTACAAAAGATTGGCTAGATTATAAAGGTTTAAAACCTCTTAAAATAGATCAGATAGAAGAGATGAATAATTCAGGACTTGTTTCTTTTGGTTCACATAGTAAGACACACAGAAAAATGAGTAATTTATCTAAAGAAAATATAACTACAGAAGTAGTTGATTCAAAAAAAGAACTTGAATTTATTTTGGGCACTTCAATATCAGATTTCGCTTTTCCTTTTGGTCAAAAAAAAGATATTGGAGTATTTCAAGATGAGTTATTTAAGAATAGTGGTTATAAAACTGTTTGTACTACCAATTGGGGAATAAATTTATTTAAAAGTATTGATTTTTATAGACTAAAAAGAATTAGAATTGATCATTTGGACAGCTTAAATGATTTTGTAAATAAAATAAAAGGCCACTGGGATTTTGTTAGATTTTTTCAAAGTATAAAAAATTTTTTATGAAAAAAGTTTTATTTATAAATACAGTATTTGATGGTGGTGGTGCTGCAAAAATTGTTCGTACTTTGTTTGATTACACAGATAAACAGCCGGATGTGGAAGCTTATTTTGCTTATGGTCGTGGTAAAAATGTTTATAAAAACAGAGTTTATAAATTTGGTATTTTTTTTGAGGTACTTTTCCATATTTTTATAGTAAGAATTTTGGGTATAGATGGTTGTGGTACTTATTTTTCTACTAAACGTCTTATAAATTATATTAAAAAAAATAAATTTGATTTAGTTCATTTGCATAATCTACATGGTTATTATTTAAATTATAAATTATTATTAAATTTTTTAAATAAATTAAATATACCAATAATTTGGACTTTGCATGATGAATGGGCTTTGACTTGGCTTCCTGCGCATAGTATGGGATGTCAGCATTGTATTTCAGCTGAAGGTAAATGTATAAATAGATATTTATATCCAAAGACGTATAACAAAATTTTCGCAAATTGGTCTTTAAAAAGAAAAATAAATTTGATTAGTTCTATTTCTAATTTAACTTTTGTTTCTCCTGCCAAATGGCTTGCTAAAAAAGTTAATTTGGTTTATCCAAAACTCACTGTAAAAATTATTGTAAATAGTGTCAGTTTTTCAATTATAAACATTGATAAAAAATTGTTAAGAGAAAAATATAATTTAGGTCAAAATAAAAAAATAGTTTTATTTTCTTCTGGAAATTTGAATGATCCAAACAAGGGTTTGAAGTATATTATAAAAATAGCTAGCAATCTGATAAAAGAAAAAGATATAGTTTTTGTTTTAGTAGGACAAGGTAAAAAGAAAAAATTATCTAATATTGTCTACTTGGGATATCTTAATGAAAAACAAATGGAAGAGGTTTATGCGCTTTCTGATATGTATTGTTTTTTTTCAGAGGCTGAAACGATGCCATTATCTCTTTTGGAAGCAAAATCTGCTGGATTATATATTTTTTCTATGGACATATCTGCAAGTAAAGAAGTTCTAGAGGATTATGAAAGATGCTTTTTTGTTAATAATAATTCAATTTTTTTGTTGAAAGATAAAATTTTGAATTTAGACATAAATTTTCAAAAGAGGAAAAATGTTAGATACTATAATACTATTGATTTTTGTCAAGAATATTTTAAAATATATTTATCATAATATTTTAAAATGAAAATCTCCCTCATCACAATTTCCTACAATAGTGCCAAAACGATTGAAAAAACTATTCAATCTGTTTTGTCGCAGACTTATACAGATATTGAATATATTATTATTGATGGAGCTTCGACAGATGGAACTTTGAAAATATTTAATAAATATAAAGATAAAATTAGTAAAATAATTTCTGAAAAAGATAAAGGTATTTATGATGCCATGAACAAAGGTATCTCTTTGGCTACTGGAGATGTTGTTGGAATTATTAATTCTGATGATTTTTATATTGATGAATTTTCTATAGCCAAAGTTATGGATTGTTTTGAAAATAATAAAGTGGATGCTTGTTATGCTAATTTGGAATATTTGAATAGAGAAAATATTGATAAAAAAGTAAGAAGTTGGAGAGCAGGTGAGTATGATCAAAAGAAATTATCAAGTGGTTGGGCTCCTCCACATCCTACTTTTTTTGTTAAAAAAGAAATTTATGAAAAGTATGGTAAATTTAACTTGGATTTCAAAATAGCTGCAGACTATGAGCTAATGTTGCGTTTTTTGATCAAAGGTATTAATATTGTTTATATTAATGAAAACTTGGTTTGTATGAGGGAAGGTGGTCATAGTGCTAAGAGTGTTGCTCAGAGAATTAAAGGTTGGCAGGAGATTAGAAAATCTTGGCAAGTGAATAATAGACAAGTTCCTAAATGTTTGATTTTTAGAAGAATTTTGTCAAAATTATCACAGTATATATAACTTAGAAGTTTGTAAAGTTAATAAAGTAACTGTTTTTGATATTTCAACTTATTATACAGCTTTTCAGGCCTTTTTAGCCTTTCAAGCATTTTAAGCCTTTTTATATGAAACTACTCTACATCGGCGCCGGTTTTGTCGGCACATGCTCAGCTGCCGTTTCCGCTTCTAGTGGACACGAAGTTTTGGTTTATGATATTGATGAAAAGAAAATAAATATGTTATCATCTGGCGACCGTGATCAAATTGAGGCTTGTCTTTTTGAAGAAGGCTTGAGTGATTTGCTTACACGCAATAAAGAAAGAATAGAATTTACTATTGATTATAATAAAGTCAGTGAATTTTTGGAAAATTGTGATGCTATTTTCATGTGTTTGCCAACTCCAGAAATTGGTGAAACAGGGGAGAGTGATCTCAAATATTATAATTTGGCTGCAGAAAAATTGGCTGAAAATTTGCTTAAAAGAAATAATAGTGAGCAAAATAAATATGTAGTTATTATCAACAAAAGTACTGTACCAATCGACATGGTAGATAAGACTGCTGAAATTTTGGAAAGTAAGGGCGTCAAAAATTTTGGGGTAGTTTCTAATCCAGAATTTTTGGTGGAAGGCAAAGCTATTCAAGGTTCAATCAAACCAGACAGAATTGTTGTTGGTGCTTGGAACGAAAAAGATTTTGCGATTATGAAAAAAGTTTACGAACGTTTTTGCAATTCTCCACAAACTAAATATATTGAAGTCAATCCTAAGGAAGCTGCAGCTGCAAAATTATTGGCAAATTATATGCTTTTCAACAAGTTGGCTGTTTGTTTCGATGTCGTCGGTCGTACTTGTGAAAGTTTTGAAGATTTGGGATTTGAAAATGTTCGCAATGCTTTGGTTACAGATCCACGTATTGGAAGTTGGGGATTGTATGACAGCCTTTATGCTGGAGGAAGTTGTTTTATCAAAGATGCGCGTTCATTATCTCATCAACTCAAACAAAAAAATCAAAATACAGTTTTGGTAGACGAAGTTTATTTGTCCAACAAAAGACAGCTCAAAAATTTCTTGGAAAGAATAGAATCTGTAAGTGGATTTGAAAACAAAAAAATCAGTATTTTAGGAACTGCTTTCAAACGCGATACCAATGATATTCGTAATTCAGCTAGTATCGAAATAATGAATTATTTGCAAGACAAAAATTTTGCTGAAATAAATATTTACGATCCGGCTGCCATGGACAATTTCAAAAAAATGTTTCCTGAATCAGTAAATATCAAATATCACAGCCATGAGTTTGAAGCAATTAGAAATTCTGATATAATAATCATAGCGACAGACTGGCCACAATTTCGTGGTTTGGCAGATATAATTATGTCAGAGATGTCTAACAAAGTAATTATTGCTGACGGTCGTCGTATGCTCGCACATCGTTATGAAGATTTGAAGAATTCTGGGTTTAAGGTTGTGGCGGTGGGAAGTAAATAAAAAGTTTACAAACTTTATGAACTTTATAACTTTACAAACTATATGAAATATTTAATCACCGGCGGTGCTGGCTACATTGGTAGTCATGTCGTCAAACAATTGATTGACAAAAAAAACGATATTGTAATTGTAGATAATTTGTCTACTGGTTTACAAAAAACTATCAATACTTTGAAAAAATACGCTGACACCAAAAAAGTAAAATTAAGTTTTTATAAACTTGATTTGGCTGATAGCAAAAAATTGGAAACTGTTTTTGCCAAAGAAAAAGTTGCAGGTGTAATACATTTTGCTGCGAGTATTGTCGTGCCAGAATCAGTGATTGACCCTTTGAAATATTATGCTAATAATACGAGTAATACAATTAATTTGATCAAAGCTTGTTTGAAATATAAAGTAAACAAATTTATTTTTAGTTCTACTGCTGCTGTCTATGGCGAGCTTGATGCAAAATATATTCCAGCCAAAGAAGATGGACCTGTTTCTCCTATCAATCCTTATGGACAAAGCAAACTTTTCAATGAAAAGATTATTCAAGATGTAGCTTTTGCTAATTCAAAATTTAAATATGTTATCTTGCGTTATTTCAATGTAGCTGGCGCCTGTCTAGATGGCAGTATCGGACAGTCAAGTGAGAAAGCTACTTTACTAGTAAAAGTTTGTGCTGAAGTGGCACTTGGTAAACGCAAAAAATTAACATTATTTGGTACTGATTACAAAACACCAGATGGTACTGCTATTCGTGATTATATTCACGTGGATGATTTGGCTTCTGCTCATATCAAAGCTTTGTCTTATTTGAACAAAAATAAAAGTGATATTTTCAATTGTGGTTATGGCAAAGGTTTTTCTGTGCAAGAGGTCATAGATATGATGAAAAAAGTCAGTGGAGTTGATTTCAAAGTAGAAAAAGCAGGAAGACGTCCGGGTGATCCTGCTGTTCTTATTTCTGATAATAGTAAGATAAAAAATAAGATGGACTGGCAACCTAAGTATGATGATTTAGAAATTATTTGTCGCACAGCGCTTGAGTGGGAGAAGAAAATTTAGTTATCAAAAGAGGTGTGTAAAAACACCTCTTTTTTTATAAATAATAATTTGTTATAATGGAAATATAATTTATATAAATAAAATATATGGAGGAAAACAAAAAAAGATTTTTTAAATTAGACATATTTTTTTGGTTATTTTTGCTAGCTGTGGCTGGTTATTTTTTTTTGAAGAGTGCACCGCAGGCGACAGCACCAGATGATGAAAGTATGGTGACAAGTACTAGTGAGGTGAGTGCTGATTTACCAGAGGGTGTGACAGTGGAAAATTTGGGAGATGGTAATAAGTTGGTTAAGAATGAAAAGAATGATTATACTTTAAAAGTTAATGATGATATTTATTTGTATAAAGATTTTGAAGGAGATTTGAGAGTGCAAAATTATGAACAACCAAAAGAAGCTTATGGTGGTTCCCCTGGTTGTAGTGTTTCTATAACTCTTTTTCCTATAAAAACACAAGAAGAACTTAGAATTGAAGAAGAAAATAATTGTAAAAATATAATAGGTTTTGATTGTAAATCAGTACATGTAGAACAATTAAAATATAATAATATTGATTGGATTAAAATTTATTCCCATGGTACTTATGTAGGTACAGATAATCCTTTAATTGTTACTAATAGAGAAGATAGTATGATAGGTCTATATTTTTCTTGTTCTAATAAAAATTTTGTAGATAATATATTAAATAATTTTTCATTTTAAATACAAAAATATGGAGGGGAAAAAGAAAAGTCTATTTTTTTTGTCAATAATAATATTTTCTTTTTTATTTTTTAATTTAGTTAGTGCAGAAAATATTTTGAATGTGCCATTTATTTCACAGTACCCGCCAGGTACAAGTTGGAATTTTACTTTGAATTGTGGTCCGACATCTTATTTAATGTTAGAATCATACTATACTAATAAAAAATTAGAAATACAATCTATAAAAGATATAGATGATTGGTTATATACAAATTATAATAGACCAATTAATAATTACAATGGTTATTATACAGATACTGCTGATTTAAAAATATTAGCAACTGAATATGGTGATTTTACAGATGAAGATGTTATAAAAACACGTTCGCTTGATGATATTAAGGAAGCTGTAAATAATAATTTTCCAGTTATTGTTGCAGTATATACAAATATGATGGCCTATAAAAATAGGAGTAATGGTCACTTCATGGTCCTCACTGGTATTACAGACGATACTGTTTATGTAAACGATCCTGGAAAAACTTATGGCAAGAACATGAGTTATAGTTTGGAACAATTTCTTTATGCTTGGTCGCTGCAAAATAATGCGGCTCTTATTTTTTATCCACCAAATTCTGCTAATACAAAAAAATTAGATCAATTAGCACCTTATCTTTTGTTAAATAATAATTATAGTTATAATTCAGTTTTTAGTGAGATTTTTTCTAATTATACTAATATTTTTGATTTGAATAATTTAAAAGATCTAGAAGTAAAAGATAAAAAATTAGAAGAAAAACCATTGGAAGAAGATGTTAAGGTTTTTTATAATTCTGTTATAGAAGACAAAAATCTTAATTTACAGGCAAATGCAAATGAAGAATTGAATATTAAGTTGAAAGTAAAAAATACTTCTAATGTTTCTTGGGAAAGAAAAAATTTTTCTGTAAATGTTGTGGGAGGTGAAGTTCAAAACAAAATTTTTTATCATAATTCTTGGATTACAAAATTACGACCAGCTTTGCAAAAAGAAAATATAGTTGAGTCAAATAATTTAGCTACTTTTGATTTTGTTATTCAAGCTCCTGACAAACCTGGTGATTATGTTTTTAAGTTGACGGTTGTTAGGCAATCTGGTAATAGTTTTAGTAATGTTGGTACAGATGTTTTTGTATTGAATTTAGAAGTTTTAGAAGAAAAAAAAGTTGATGAAAAAATTGAAGCAGAACCTGAAAAAATAGTGATAGAAGAAAAAAAAGAAGAAATTGTTACCAAAGAAGAAGTTATTAAAAAAGAAGAGATAATTCAAAATAATTTTATTTCAAGTCCAAGCTATTCCTCTGGTTCTTCTTCTGGCTCTTCTTCAAATGGTTCAAATCAAAACAATGATGATGTTGTAAAATCATTTTTCTTTAATTTTGCTAGTTCTACACCAGTTATTACTAATCAATCAAAAGTTGTTTTTAATGGTGAAAAAACAAAAGAACTAACCAGATTAAAAATAAATAATTTGGATAGTTTGTTTTTTGATCAAGGTAATATTTGGTCTGTAGATTTTTCGTTACAAGAAGGAGATAATAATATTTTGATGTCTTTTTTTGATGATACTTATGAAAATAGTGTAAGCGGCACTACGTATATTGCTCTTGATAGTACAGCCCCTGACAAACCTATTTTGCAAGCTGTGGTAGTAGGTGATAATCAAAAACAAATCAATTTAACTTGGCAAAGTAATGATGTCGGTAGTGGAATTGATTATTATGTTTTGGAGTTCAAACAAAATAGTGTAGATGATTGGCAGTCTTTGGTGAGTAGTACTTTTGAAAATAGTTTTGTTTTTCCAGCAGAAATAGCGAAAGAATATTCTTTTAGAGTAAAAGCTTATGATAAATTAGGAAATGAGTCTTTGTGGAGTAATGATGGACAAGAAGAAATTATTTCTGTAGATTGGTCAAAAGAAGTAGTGATAAATGAGATAGCTTATGCTCCCACATATTCAAACAATTGTGGTGGTGAATGGATAGAATTGTATAATCCAGGATCAACAGATATTGATTTGTCTGGTTGGAAGTTGGAAATTTTGGATAGTAGTTCTTCTAGTACTGTAGATCTTACGGGTTTTGTGAGTAGTACTTCTTACAAAGTTATTCCAATTTCTAATATGTCAGATATTGGAGCCAAAATTACCTTAAAAAATTCTTTAGGTAATATTGTAGATGAGACTGATCAAAGTTTGGGTTGGTTTCCTACGTTGAATACTAATCATTCTCGTTCTTTGGAAAGAATTAATTTTGAAAGATCAGGTAATTTTCATAGTAATTGGCGAGAAAATAATTCACTTAAATTTTCTTTTTCAAATAGTAGTTGTGGTGAAAATTATTCTAGTCAAGGTTTTGATAATAATAGTTTTTATTTTTTATCAAAAAATTTAGATAGAGATTATGTTTTTTCAAATTCTTCTACTGATAATTTTGTTTTGACTTTGACCAAAGATCATAATCCTTATATTTTGTCGCAAGAAGTAGTATTACCATCTAATTACACTCTTATTTTAGAACCGGGTGTCGTCGTCGTTGGTATTGATAAAGATTCTGTTTTGAAAGTAAGTGGCAAATTGCAAATAAATGGTACAGAAGATGATCCTGTTTATTTTACTTCAGCACGTGATAAAACAGTGGCTGATTGGTATGCTTTGGGTAATCCAAGCAATAAATTAGCTGCCGGTGATCCTGCTCCTGGTGATTGGAGTGCCATTGTGGTAAAAGGTGGTGTTGTTGAAGCAAATTATGCCAATTTTTGGTATGGAGGAAGTACTTATAGAGATGGTAGTTGTTATGTGTGTTATAGTCAAGTTGTGATTCGTAATGAATCTGGAACTGTAAAAGTAACTAATTCAAATTTTGATAACATTTTTTTGAAAGATGATTATTCCGATCATCAAGATGCTTATATTTGGGATGGTGGAGGTAATATTGAAGTGGATAATACTATTTTTAATAATGGTTATTATTCTTTAGTTAGTTCCTATGGTTCTAATATAAATTTTACCAATAATGTAATTAGCAATTTTACATTTCAGCCAGTTTCACCGGTAGTTTTGACTAGTAATGGTACTAATATTGTAAAGTGGTCAAATAATAGTTTGATAGATAATAATAACAATTTTGTGACATTACCAGCTTTGGAGGTAAATGAAGATTATACTTTGACTACAGATGTAAATAATGTATATTTTATGGGAATAAATGTGACTTCTACAGCGACTTTAAATGTTTTACCTGGTGTTCATATAAATTTATTTGATAAACGTTTTTTGAAAGTAGAAGGAAATTTGCAAGCTTTGGGTACATCTGAAAATCCAATAGAGGTTTGTCCTTATGCTGTTTGTGGTGGTATTTGGTTACAAGATTCTCAAGGTAGTAAATTGTCTTTTGTTAATTTGAAAAATGGTGGTTATCATGATAATAGAGAGTATCCTTATGATTATCTTTCAAAATATTATTCACCTTTTTGGTTAGTGAATTCAAAAGTAGAAATGGATAATGTAAATATTTTTGATAGCCGTTTTCCAAATGCTTATAGTATTTGTAGTTTGAATAGTGATTTGCAAATCAAAGATTCTAATTTAGGTTGGACTGTAAAAAGAGATTATACTATTATTGGTGGAATTTATTTTTATGGTGGAAATTTATTTTTAGATAATACAAATTTTCATTTTAATAAATATGCTATTGATGCAAGTAAAGGAGATGGTGTTGTAACTTATGAAAATATGAGTCCTGCTAATTTTATCAATAGTTTGCCGGCTAATGGATTCAAAAATTGGTTACCAGCAAGTTTGTTTCCTTTTGTTATTGAATATTGGTAGATATATTAGTGAAATTTTTATGTATATTTAAGCTCCAAAATTCAGCTTGAAGCGATTTTGTTTTTAGAGTATAATTACTATCGTAAAATTTAAGATCATAAATCCTAAATTAAAAATCAGATTTTTGATTAAACCTATTTTTACCTAGTACCTAACACCTAATATCTAAAACCTAAAAAAATATGGAAAAACAAACCAAAATTGTCTGTACTATTGGACCTTCTTGTGAAGATGTAGAAACTCTTGAAAAGATGGTAAGGGCGGGGATGAATGTAGCTAGACTCAATTTTTCACACGGCACTTATGAAAATCATGCAATGCTTATAAAAAATATTCGTGAAGTAGCTGAGAAGACTGGTGAACCTGTTGCGATTTTGCAAGATTTGTCAGGACCAAAAATTAGAATAGAAAAAGTTGCCGAAGAAGGTGTGAATTTGGTAGAAGGGGCTGAAGTAATTTTTTCTACAGATCCTTCTGACAAAGATGCTATTCAAGTTGGTTACAAAGAGTTGCATAAGTTTATCAAAAAAGGTGAAGCCATGTTTCTCGATGATGGTAAAATAGAAGTCGTAGTAAAAGAAGTTCAAGACAAAAAAATTATTACAAAAGTTGTCGTTGCTGGAGTTTTGTTTTCCAACAAAGGTATCAATATTCCTAAGACTGATTTGACAGGATTAGAAGTTTTGACAGAAAAAGATAAAGCTGATGCAAAATTTGGTGTAGAACAAGGAGTAGATATGATTGCTTTGTCTTTTGTAATGCGTCCAGATGATATTCTTGATTTACGTTATCATATCAAACAGATGGAATTAGAATTGGGTATAGAGCCTCATGATCCTATAAAGATTATCGCCAAAATAGAAAAAGCTGAAGCTGTAAAACATATCAAAGATATTATTCAAGTGACTGATGGTATCATGGTAGCTCGTGGAGATTTGGGAGTTGAAATTCCTGCGGAAGAAGTGCCAATTGTGCAGAAAAAATTGATAGATATTGCTCTTGAAAATGCCAAACCGGTGATTGTTGCTACTCAAATGCTTGATTCGATGCAAAATAATCCTCGTCCTACTCGTGCGGAAGTTTCTGATGTTGCCAATGCTGTGATTGATCACACAGACGCTGTAATGCTTTCTAATGAAACTGCAACTGGAAAATATCCAGTTGAAACTGTTTCGATGATGAGTAAAATTATCAAAGAAACAGAAAAATCAGAATATACCAAATTGTTTATTCGTGAACCAAAAGAAAAGACAAACAAAATAGACGACGTTATAAGTGGATTGTCCCGTCTTGTTGCTGAAGATGTGGGGGCTGATCTTATTTTGGCAGCTTCTTTATCTGGAGAAACTGGTCGTTTGATTTCTCGTTATCGTCCAAAATTTCCGATTGCAGTAGCAACCAATAGTAAGTTGGTTTCACATCAATTGAATTTATCTTGGGGTGTCTTGCCTTTTGAAGTGATTGAATGTAAAAGTATTGAAGAATTAGTTGAGCGTTCTATGACTCATTTACGTGAGAAAAAAATAATCAAATCAGGTGATAGAATTATTGTGGTAGCTGGTGAACCTGTTGGTCATGCTGGTTTTGTTAATTTGCTTGAAGTGAGGGAAGTGAAGTAAAGTAAAGGCATAAAATGCCCGAAAGGCAAGAAAGGCTAGTAACCTACATATAAATAAAAGAATTAGATTTTATAAATAATAATCAGTTTAAATATATAAAAAATAAACGTGGTGAAATCGTTTTTCTATTTTTTAAATTAATCAAGTCCTTGGAAATCCAAAAGGATTAGTCAAACTCGTAAAAGCCTTTTAGGCCTTTTGGGCATTTTAAGCATTTCAAGCCTTATTACTATTTTGTAAATTTTCATTTTTTGTGCTATAATAAAAACATCTAATTTTTAACTATTTTTTATGTTAAAAAACCGCGAAAAAAAATTGCAGATCGCGGAACAAAATACTAATAAAAATAACGTGGCTAGAGATAGCAAACGTGTTTTGTGGTTTGATGAAATTGGTATCAAAGATATACCACTTGTTGGTGGTAAAAATGCTAGTCTTGGTGAAATGTACAACAATTTGAGTAAAAAAGGTATTAGTGTTCCAAATGGTTTTGCTGTAACATCTTTTAGTTACTGGGAATTTTTGGACAAAACTGGTTTGAAACAAAAAATAAAAAATGTTGTCAAAGATTTGAATATAAATGACATAAAAAATTTATCTCAAGTTGGTGCAAAAATTAGAAAAATGATTTTGGCTGAAAAACTTCCAAAAGAATTAGCCAAAGAAATTGATACTGCTTATACACAATTATCCAAAGAACAAAAAATAAATAATATTGCTGTGGCAGTACGTTCTTCTGCTACTGCTGAAGATTTGCCTGATGCTAGTTTTGCTGGTCAACAAGAAACTTATTTAAATATTGTTGGTAAAAATGATTTACAGTTGGCTGTCAAAAAATGTATTGCTTCACTTTTTACTGATAGAGCTATTTCTTATCGTGAAACCAAAGGTTTTGATCATCTTGATGTGGCTTTGTCTGTGACTGTACAAATTATGGTCGGTTCTGAATCTGGTGCTAGTGGTGTGATGTTTACGCTAGATACAGAGTCTGGTTTTCCTGGAGTTGTACTTATCAATGCCTCTTATGGTCTTGGTGAATATGTAGTAAAGGGTAGAGTTACTCCTGATCAATTTTATGTTTTCAAAGAAGGTCTGAAAAATGGCAAAAAATCTGTTATTAGTAAAATTCTGGGTACCAAAGAAGTAAAGCTTGTTTATGGTAAGACAGGAACAAAGCAAATGACAGTACCAAAATTACAACAAAATAAATTTTCTATTACCGAAGACGAAGTTTTACAATTGGCCAAATGGGGTGTAGAAATTGAAGAATATTACAAAAAACATCAAGATATTGAATGGGCCAAAGATGGTAAAACTGGCAAATTGTATATTGTCCAAGCTCGTCCTGAAACAGTGAAAGCTAATGTAGACAAAGCTTTTATTGAGACATATATTTTAAACAAAAAAGGTAAAGTATTACTTACAGGTACTTCTGTCGGTCAAAAGATTGGTGCTGGCAAAGTGCGTGTAATAGACAATCCAAAACAAATGAAACTTTTCAAAAAAGGTGAAGTTTTGGTGACTAGAATTACTGATCCAGATTGGGAGCCAATTATGCGTATTGCTTCAGCTATTGTGACTGAACAAGGTGGCAAGACTTCTCATGCGGCTATCGTTTCTCGTGAACTTGGCGTACCTTGTGTGGTTGGTGCCAAAAATGCTCGTAAAATTTTGAAAACAGGTGAAAAAGTAACTGTTAGTTGTACTGGCGGGGATGAAGGAACTATTTACAAAGAAATGTTGCCATTTGAAGTACAAAAAACTGAAATTAAACAAGTAGACAAAACTAATACCAAAATCATGATGAATGTTGGTGATCCTGATAATGCTTTTTCTTTGTCATTTTTACCAAATGATGGTGTAGGCCTTGCTCGTGAAGAATTTATTTTTAGTAATTTTATTCGTATTCATCCTTTGGCTCTTGTTAATTATGATAAATTGAAAGATAAAAAAGCCAAAGAACAAATAGCTGAAATTACTCGTGGCTATGACAAAAAGACAGATTATGCTGTAGACAAATTAGCTGAAGGTATTGCTCGTATTTCAGCGGCTTTTTATCCAAAAGATGTGATTGTCCGTTTGTCAGATTTCAAAACAAATGAATATGCTACTCTTATTGGTGGCAAAGAATTTGAACCAAAAGAAGAAAATCCAATGCTTGGTTGGCGTGGAGCTAGTAGATATTATTCCAAAGAATACAAACCAGGTTTCAAATTAGAATGTGAAGCTATCAAAAAAGTTCGTGAAGAATGGGGATTAAAAAATCTTATTGTCATGATTCCATTTTGTCGTACACCAGAAGAAGGACAAAAAGTATTAGATACCATGAAAGAATTTGGTCTTGAGCGTGGCCGCGAAGATTTGCAAGTTTATGTGATGTGTGAAATTCCATCGAACGTTATTTTGGCAGATGATTTTGCTCAAATGTTTGATGGTTTTAGTATTGGTTCCAATGATTTGACACAGCTTACTTTGGGTGTAGATAGAGATTCTGCTTTGGTTAGTCATGTTTATAATGAAAGAAATCAAGCAGTAACAAAACTTATCAAAGATGTTATTAGAACTGCTCACAAACACAAACGTAAAGTTGGTATTTGTGGACAAGCTCCAAGTGATTATCCAGAGTTTGCTGAAATGCTCGTGCGTGAAGGTATTGATAGTATTTCTCTCAACCCAGATACCGTGATTTCTACACGTGAACGTATTTCTTTTACTGAAAAAACTTTAGGTAAAAAAGGTCATAAAACACATAAAACTTATTTAGGTTTGGTGACTTTGCTTGGTATTATTTCTGCTTTTACTATGACTTTGGGTGCTGGTTGTAATTTGTCACAAGATGTAAGTCAAAACAACAAAGCTGTAATTCAAGAAATCACACCTTCTCAAATTCGTGAAAATGCTGAAAAAAGAATGCAAGAAAAAAAATCTCAAGAAAAATTGCAATTGACTCAGACTATTAGTATGGCAGATTTTGCTAATTTCAATTTTAAATATCCTCAAGAGTGGACTGTGAATTATTGGAATGGGGGAGTAACAGTATTTAATTCTAGTTCTAGTGAATATGTGAGTGTTTTCAAACAATTAGTAGCTCATCCTATTGCTCTTGAACAAAAAGAAAAAATAACTATAGCTGGTCGTGAAGCTTTCAAATATACTCAAGCTATTGTCAGTAGTACCAAATCTTTTACTGTAGTTGAAGTAAATATGGGTGATTATATTTTGGAAATGAATAGTGATGCTCCAAATTTTGTAGAAATGCTCAATACTTTCCAGTTTACTAGTTCTAGCAATCCTGATAGACCTCTTACTCATTGGGACGTCCTAGAAAAGAGAATTTGTGTGCAAATGATTACTTATGCCAAACAAGGTGAAGCAGGTAGTTGTCAGGCTTTTCCTACGCCTTGTGATGTGCCATCTGGTTGGCAAGTATGTAATTCTTCTTCACAATAATGTTTATTTTATATAATTAAAAACGGTTTCTTGTTCTAAGAGACCGTTTTTTTTGTTTTTGATATTTTGGATAATAAAAATGATTGTATTAGCAGAGTAAGCAAAATAAGCAAATTTAAGTGTAAACCTAGTAAGCTTTGTAAGCCTTGTAGGCGCCTTGTGAGCCTTGTAATCTTACGTCTTGCAAATCATACCATTTTGGTATATAATAGGAGTGTTTTTTATTAATAATAATATGAGTTTATACAATAAAGTAAATAATAATACACTTAGAAAATGGATCAAAGAAGATACAACACCACGTACTACTTTGTCTTTTTATCGTTATGTCAAAATTTTAGAACCAGATAAAATGAGAGATGAGTTATATCGCGCTTGGGGTGCTATGGGAGTTTTGGGTAGAATTTATTTAGCAAAAGAAGGTATTAATAGTCAATTGTCTGTGCCAACAGCTAATTTTGAAATGTTTAGAAAATATATAGATAGTTTTTTGGAATTCAAAAATGTACCTTTCAAAATTGCTGTGGAAGATGATGGTAAATCTTTTTATAAATTAACTATAAAAGTAAGAAGTAAAATTGTAGCTGACGGTCTAGATGATGATGCCTTTGACACTAGTAATGTTGGTAAGCATCTTACTGCCGAAGAGTGGAATGAATATTTAGAAAAAGAAAATACTGTAGTAGTGGATATGCGCAATTCTTATGAGTCTAAAATAGGACATTTTGAAGGAGCTATTTTGCCAGATGTGGATACTTTTCGTGAAGAATTGCAAGTAGTCAAAAAAGAATTGCAAAACAAAAAAAATAAAAAGATTTTGTTGTATTGTACTGGTGGTATACGTTGTGAAAAAGCTTCAGCTTTTCTTAAGTCAGAAGGTTTTGATGATGTTAACCAATTGTATGGTGGTATTATTGATTATGCTCGTCAGTGTAAACAAGAAAATTTACCAATGAAGTTCAAAGGAAAAAACTTTGTTTTTGATGAAAGATTGTCAGAAACAATTTCTGATGAAATTTTGACTAAATGTGAACAGTGTGGAGAGAGCTGTGATGATTATCGTGATTGTAGCAATACTTTGTGTCATGTGTTATTTATTCAATGTGACAAATGTAAAGAAAAATTTGAAGGAACTTGTAGTGAAAAATGTCAATCAATTTTACATTTGTCAAAAGAAGAAAAATTAAAATTAATTCCTATTTGGGCTAAACAAAAAAAGAATAGAAGATTGAAATCAGCTTGTAGTATATAAAAAATAAATTTGCTTGAATTTTTAATTTATATATAAAAAAACTCCACTAATTTTAGTGGAGTTTTTTCAAAGCGGACCGGACGAGGCTCGAACTCGCAACTTCTGCCGTGACAGGGCAGTGCTCTAACCAGTTGAACTACCGGTCCGTATATTCAATTATTTTTGATAATTGAATTGAAAAATTACAATAATTCTAAACCAAAATTACAAACTATTTTGTAGCAGCTGTTGCTTTGGCAAGACGTTTTTGTTTTTTCTTGTCTCTTCTTATTTTTGCTTTTTCACGCTCAATTTTAAATTTTGCGTTGATTTTTTTTCTCATTCCCATAATTTTGGATTAGTTTGAGTACGGTTAATATAATACCTTTTTTTTGAAAAGTTGTCAATATCTATAACTGTTAGTAAGAGAAGTATCCTAATTTTTCTTTCAAATCTTTGAGACGGGCATAAAAGCCTGAAGTATGAATAGAATTGATTTTTAATTTTTTATAATCATAATGATGGAGCCATTCATGTAGTAGAGTATCTACAAAGCTTTTTGGGGCCAAAATTTGGCCTCTAACAGCTGTTTTGTTGCTAATATGTATATATTGACTAAGTGGTTTGTAATAGCCATAACGTCGTAAAGCTACTTTGCCTTTATGTTTTTTATGGTATTGTTTCTCGTCAGATATTTTTAGATGAACTATGTCTATCTCAGCTAAGTCAGCCAATTCGTCTAAAAGTTGATCTCCGATGTTTTGTCTTTCTATTTCGTCTTTACTTTTGAGAAGTAAGGCAGTTAGGTGTCTAGCTTCATCAGAAATAGGGAAGTTTGTTTTTGTGATATAATTACTTATGGCATAATTGGCTTTGGAAAACAAAGCTTTTAAAATTCGCATAGTCTAACTAATGATTTTTAAAAATGTTAAAGTATTATAGCATGAAAATTTTTTTAAAACAAAAAAGACCTGCTTAATGTTTGGCGTGACATGATGAGCAAAGGAGGGGGTGCTCCAGTCAACACCAAACATTAAAAAGATCTTTTATATTATAAAATATTAGCATATTTTGACTTTGGTGTCAAGAGGATATTGTTTGTTTTTTTAAGAAATAATAAGAAATAAATTGTCTTATATTTTCTATAAAAATAAAAAACTCACTAGATTAGTGAGTTTTTGTTTATTGTATTTATTTTACAGATTCGTAAATTTTTGTAAATACTTGAGGATGTTTTTCAGCTATTTCTGCTAAAATCTTTCTATCAACTGCTATTTCATGTTTCTTTATAGAAGCCATAAATACACTATATGATGTACCTAAGGCACGAACAGCTGCATTGATTTTTACTTGCCATAAACGGCGATTTTCTCTTTTTTTGTTTTTTCTATCACGATAAGCGTATGCACCAGCTTTTGTTTCAGCAGTTTGAGCTAGTTTGATAAGATTTTTTCTACCAGCTTCAAAACCTTTGGTTCTTTTCATGATGGCCTTACGGCGTTTGACGTGTTGTACACCTCTTTTTACTCTAGGCATATTGGTTATTTGTTACATTTTATGAATATGGTAGGGCTTTTACTACAGTTTTTTGTAGTGGTAAAGCTACTGTATTGTCTGAACGTTTGTTACGTTTGGTCTTACCAGATTCACGTGAGTTGAAATGGTCTTGACCGTCAGTTCTTTTTAAAACTTTGGTACCTTTTTTAGACTTTTTTACCATGAATCTTTTGGCAGTACCTTTGTGAGTCTTCATTTTTGGCATATTTTTGATAAATTTATATATCTTGAAGCTCGGTGATTATATACTATTTTTGAGCTTGAGTCAAGACGTGTGGTGTGTATAGATTAGGTTTTTTCTAACAAATAAGAAATACGAAATTTGTGTACTATCCGTATTTGATTAATTTTATTTTTTTACTATGACAGCTACAATACTTTTTCCTTGTCTTAGGATTTCTTGTTCAAATTTTATTTCTATTTTTGTTTGAATATTTTGCATCAATTTTTTTAATATTTCTATACCTAATTCAGGTTTGGCATTTTCACGGCCTTTTAAATTCAATTCAAATTTGACTTTGTCACCTCTATTTAAGAATTTTTCAGCCTGAGCTTGTTTGATTCCCAAATCATGCTCACCAATACGTGCTGACAAACGTACACCCTTTGTTTCACTAGTTTTTGAGTGTGCTTTTTGTTTACGAGCTTCTTTTTCTTTTTGGTATTTGAATTCAGTAAAATCTATAAGTCTGGCTACAGGAGGAGTACTTTTTGGATTGATTTCTACTAAATCCATTTCTTTGTCCAAAGCCATATCCAAAGCTTCTCTTTTTGACATAATACCAAGTTTTTTTCCTTCTTCGTCTAAAACAATGAGTTCTTCAGCTTCAATTTCACCATTTTTGCGATATTTTGGTATAAGTGGCTTGTCTGGTCTTTTTTTGTGAGAGATACGCATAACGTTTTTTATTGTTTAATTTTTTTAAAGCTTTTTTAGGTTAAAATAAAGCCTGAAAGGCTTTTTTGGCTTTTTCCGCCCCAGGCGGATCAGCCTTGGGCTGACAAGCCTTTCAGGCTTTTTTTGTGGAGATGCCGGGAATTGAACCCGGGTCTAGATGGGTTATCCCCATATTTTACATGTGTAGCTAGGTTTGGTATTTCGTATGGTAGCTAGAAAACCAGCAAAACAACTACCAACTATTCTGGTTTATTGTCAATTGAAACGTTCAGAAAACCATTTCAATTTACGCTCGATGGGGGTTGACACCGCAGGCTTCAATATCGAGTATCTCGAAAAGCGATGGTAGATGAGCTTGTTTAAGCTACTACAGATGCAAGTGTTGGCATACTGAAAGCAGAAGCTACAGCATTCTTCACTTGTCTTACTAAGTTTGCACTTAGGGATTCTACGCCGGTATTTACGAGGAAAGCGTAGCTCCTCGACATGCTTATGGAAGGTAACAAGATCCAACTATCGAATCCTGTCATCCCCTTAGTGTCAAAATGACAATTTTAGACTACAAAATTTTTTGCAATCTAATTGTTATCATTTGAAACTTTGTTTTAAATAAAATAGAGATACAATTGAGATAATTTGTTTTTGTTAAGGCTTACTTGCAATAAAACAGTGGAGTAATGAAAAAATGTTTTTTAATAGTCGCCTTTGAGGGCACGGCGGGTATCTATTTTTTCTTGTCTTTCTTTTAAGACACGTTTTTTGTCGTATTGTTTTTTACCTCGGCCAATAGCAATGTTTACCTTTATTTTACGACCTTTAGTATATACTGAAAGAGGGACTATTGTCAAGCCTTTTTCTTCTAATTTTCCTCTTAAATAAGCTATTTGTTTTTTGTTTAAGAGTAATTTACGAGTTTTTTCAGGCTCGTAATCTTTTAGACTAGAATATTTGTATTTGGAAATGTGGGCATTTAAAAGGTAGGCTTCAAAACCATGAAATGTGACAAAACTACCTGTCAATTTGATTTGTTTGCTTCTGACAGCTTTTACTTCAGGACCAGTCAATACTAAGCCAGCCTCTAGGGTTTCTAGAATTTCATAATCAAATTTGGCTTTTTTATTGATGGCGTAGGTGGGCATAAAAACAAATAAACATTTAAACACTGCAACACTATAGCACTAAATTGATTAAATATCAATCTTTATTATTTAGTAATTTTATTTCTGACCAGAGCATTTTTCCTATTTCTTCGGCTAATTCTATAGATTTTTCATATTCCTCTTTTGTTAAATATTTTTCACCATAACTAAAAAAAATTAGGAATTTAGATTCTTTTAAAGATCCGTAAGAGTTTTCGTAAAATTGTAGTTTGTAGCCTGGTTTAAAACGGGCATAACCTTCTATATAATTTAAAGTTACGGATAATGCTGATCGTCTGAGTTGAGAAGTGATCCCGTATAATTCGTCTTTTGGAAAATTTTTTGTATATTTATATACATTTTTGGCATAATTGTACATTTTCAATTTTAAATTATCTTGAAATGTGTGCATACCTTTTGTTGTAGTGTTTAGTTGTTTCTATGTTTAATTGTACTTTTTTTCCTATTTTTTTGCAAGATTTAGAGTATTGTTGTATAATTATTTCATCAGATAATATCTAAAATTACAATACTTATATGTTTCATCATAAAAAGAAAATAGATTTTGTTTTACTTATTTTTGGCAGTATTGCTGCTTTTGTGATAATTTCTGTTGCTATTATTTTGTATTTGCTTATAAATAAGAATTCTCAAAATCTGGATATGTCTAATGCCAATACTATAAACCAAAATATTGTAATCAGTCCAGAAGAGATGGTGGTAAATTATCAGGCTAGTATTGAAAAACAAATTGATTTAGTGACAAATAGTGAAAAAGATATTTTTTTATTAGCTAATGAGTTGGAAAATAATATGTTGCAAATAGTAGTCCCTGCAGAAAAAAGAGAAGTTTTTTTGAATGCAACTTTGCAAATTGTGCGGATGCAAAAACAAGGTTTAGTATCAGACACTGAAATTAGTAAAACAAAAATTTTGGAAGTATTAAATACTCTTCGTTAGTTTATGAAAAAAAACAAACCACTTTGGGTGGCAATATTATCAATATTTATTTTGCCTGTTGCTTTGATTGTGATTAAGTTTTTCCCAAATGCTTTGGCTTTTTTGATTGCCTTGTCATTATTGTTTGCTTATTTTGCTTTTATTAGTTTTGTTTATAATTTGGATAAGACTGAGGTTGCTTTGAATTTTATGACAGCTTGGTCTTTTGTTGTTTTGATGGTCTTGGTAGAAAACAAATTATTTCATTATATTTTTATAGTTTCAGCTGTTTTGATATATTTTTTTATTGCTTATTGGAGTAGGCCACAGATAAGTCATGATCTTCATGTCAAAGAAAAACCTTTGCGTCGGATGATGATGATGTTGTATGTATTCAATGTGTATGCTTTTTTGATAGGTGCTTATGCTATCAATATTTATTTTCCTAATTTTTCTTTTGTAATTCTTTCTTGTATGGCTGCTCTGTATAGTGCTTTTGGTGCTTATATGATTTGGAGTCTATATTTTAAAACAGAATTAAAAAAATTAGTGGTGTGGTCAATTATTTTTGCAACAGTAATTTTTGAATTGATGTGGGTGATAAATCTTTTGCCATTTGGTTATTTGGCTTCTGGTTTGTTGACGATTTGGATTTGGTACATTTTACAACTTTTTGTACGTTTTCATTTGAATAGAGAAGATATTGTATGGAAAAAACAGATTAGTTTTTTATTAGTCAATTTTATTTTATATATTTTAGTACTTTTTTTAATTAGATGGATATGATAAAACAAGCACCTCATTTACCTCAAAAATCTTCTTCTATTCCTATGCATAATCTTTGGATAAATATTCGTTTTACTATTTATGTTGGTGTTATTGGTTTGTTGGCTGGTATTACCGGAGCTTTGGTTAGTATGGCTTGGCTAGAACCTGAAGTAGTAGGTAGCAATCAAAATATTTTGTTTGTCAACAAAGTTACTGAAGAAAATGATTTGACAACTTGGAGCAAAACACCTAGTTTGTTGGCTGCCAAAAGATTGGAATATAGTACCATAAATATTTTTGACAAAAGTTTGTCTGTAGTAAATAATTTTTATCCTCAAAATGCTTTTTTGGGTAGAGTAGCAATGCTTACTTCCAATGGTTGGGGTGTTTTTTATTATCCTGAATTTAATAAAAACAATCTGAATAATTGGTTGGCTCTAGACAGTCAAGGTATAGAATATAAAATAGAAAATACTATTTTTGATAATGAACGGGGATTTGTGTATGTCAAATTTGTTGGTAATAATTTTCGGGTGATGTCTTTTCCAAATTGGAATAATTTTACACATGGTAGTAAAGTTTGGGTGTCCAATTATAATGTCTGGAAAGAACGTCAGCTAGGGGATACTATTGTGGTAACCACAGATCCTCATTTGGTGACAGAACAATATAGTCGTTTACGTCTTGAGCCTGAAACAGAATCTGGTAATATTGTTATGACAGAAGAAGGTCATTTTGTGGGTTTTGTGGATAAAGAAGGACTTTTGCAAACAGCTTGGTATGCTGAATTTCAATTGCCAAATTTGTTGGAAAAAGGGGAGTTCATAAAAAGTAAAGTAGATTTTGAAGGATATTTTGTAGAGCGTCATGGTATTAGTAATATTGATTCTACTCCGGGTAAAGGATTTTTTGTGACTAATTCTGGTAAAAACAATACAAATTTGAAAAAAAATGATATAATAGTTTCAGTAAATAATTTAGCTTTGGATTCTCACAATCTTTGGAAAACAATTTTGACGAGTGAAAAAGAATTGTCTTTGGTAGTTTGGAGAAATGGACAAGAAATAACAATTAAAAATTAACAATTTAATACTTATAAATTATGTTTCAAACACATACCCCATTGAGACTTGTATTTAAAAAATGGAAATTAATTTTTGTTTTTGGTTTGCTGGCTGCTATTTTGTCTGGCGGTATTAGCTTATTGTTTCCTTTACAATATAGAGCTGATGCTCAAGTATTGATTATTTCACAGTCACGCTATGGTGTAGATCCTTATACTGTTGTTCGTTCTGCTGAACGTGTTGGTGAAAATATTGCTCAAGTAATGAAGACTGATGATTTTTATAACAAAGTAAAAGAGCAAAAAAATTATGAAATAGATTGGAATTATTTTGAAAACAAAAATGAAAGAGAAAAACGTAAACTTTGGCAAAAAACCTTGGTACCTTCAGTAGTTTATGGTACTGGTGTTTTGAATGTATCTGCTTTTCACAAAGATCCAGATGTCGCCAAAAAGATTGCCAATGCTGCTAGTGAATCTTTGGTAGCCAAAGGTTGGGAATATGTCGGTGGTGATGTCAATATAAAAATTGTGAATCAAGCAGTTGTGACTAAATTTCCTGTTAGACCAAATATTTTGATGAATGTGGTTTTGGGATTTTTGGTGGGTATGTTTTTTATGAGTTTGTTGGTGGTGAGGAAATAGTGAAATAGTGATTGGAACCCTCCTGACCTCCCTTAGAAAGGGAGGAACCTAAAAAGAAGTTAAGTGTTTAGAAAAGTCCTCCCCTTTGTAAGGGGATACAGGGGGTGTTGGAGTAAAATTAAGTTTACTTTATGCTTCCTTATAGACAAAAACTTCAAGAAATAAAAACACGGGCTAGAAGGTTGAGGAATAATCAGACAGAATCAGAAAAAAAATTTTGGGAGAAAATAAGAAAAAGGCAGATAAATAATTTGAAGTTTTTGCGACAATATCCTATAATATTTAATATCAGTAGTAAAGTAAATTATTTTATTGCAGACTTTTATTGTCATGAAAAGAAATTGATTATAGAAATAGATGGTGGTGTGCATTTGAAACAAAAAAGTTATGATGAAATGCGTAAGGAAACTTTAAAAGAAATGGGATTTGGAATCATAAGGTTTACCAATGAAGAAATTTTAAATAATTTAGAAAGTGTTTTAGAAAAAATTTATAATTTATAAAAACTCACCTGTCCTTCCTTAAAAATGAGTTACGGTGATTGAAACCACTCTAACTCCTCTTAAAAAGGAGAAAACTTAAAAAGTAGATTTGGCTTTTAGAAAAGTTCCTCCCTTTTTAAGGGAGGTCAGGAGGGTTTGTCGGAACGAAAAAAAAGTTTTAAATATTTTAAATAAATTAATTTTATAATTTAATAAAAAAAATATGCAACAAGAAATAGCTCAATTTGACTTCTTGAAAGTTTTTATTGAAAAAACTTTGGATGAAGCAGGTTTTGAAAATTTGTCAGAAGAAACACGTGCTGCCTATGTTCCACAATTTATAGCAGAAGCTGAACGTCGTTTAGGTTTGGCTCTTATTCCAAAATTAGATGAATCTGCTGTTAAAGAATTAGAATCATTATTAAAAAGAGAAAATTTTTCTCCTGAAGATTTACAACAATTTTGGTTAAATAATGTTACAAATTTTCAAGCAACAGTAGAACAAACTCTACTTGATTTCAAAGGAGAATTGAAAGATATAGTTTCCACTCTATAATATTTTTATGCCTGTACCAACTAAATCTCAATTAGAAAAAAGTAAAAAAATGAATCAAGAAAGATTATTTCGTCTACAACAATCTTATGATAATTTTGTTACTGAATGGGATGGTATTGAAAAAGAAGAAAAAGAAATATTGGAACAATTGAGAAATTATGTAAAAAAAACAAAAATACATGATATTTTAAGTACTATTCATTTCATAAAACATTAATTATATGAGGAGTCGTGAACAACTACAAAATTTGGGAGTTTTTGAAAAAACAAAATTTGACCAATTTGTTTTAGGTCAAAAAATAGCAATCAATATTGATGGTGATTGGAAAGAAGTTACTTTAAGAGAAACTCTTAGTCAGGATAATGTCAAAAATGGTAAACTGAATTTAAAAATTTCTTATGAAAAAACACCTGGAAATTTTATTGATTTAGAGTTAGCAATTGGATATGAACCTAAAATAGTTAAGTATGCTAATGGTTTAATTATACAAGATGCTGATTTTGGTGATTTTACTATAGCTGATGGGTATGTGGCTGAAGATGGTAGTATAGAATACAAAGTCACAGATGAAGATAACAACACTGAAATTGGTATTAGTCAAGATATTATAGATTTGTGGAAGAGTGTCAATGAAGTGAAACAAAATATTGCAAATCTTGAAAGTAGAATTGATGTTTTGTCTACGCAAAAAAAATCGGACTTTGTTGCAAGGTTGCATGAAGCAAATAAATTAGTTGCCGAAATTTTTGCTAATTTAGAAGTAAGTAAAATGAATAAACTTGATAAAGATCAAGTTAAAGATTTACAAGAAAGATTAGCTGGTTTGATAAAAGAATCTGAACAAGTTTTGAAGTCTTTAAGTGATGATATCGTTTTAGTACCGCCAACTACTAGTGTTAGAGCTAAAATATCTGTAGATTTTAAACATAGTGACACTGAAAAAGATGAGGATGCAATACAAAAAGAATTGGAAAAAAATGCTAAGAATGCTGAAATAATGAAAAAAGATTTAGATCAAAAAATAAAAGAAGCTTTTGATGAAATAGAAAGTGAACGTGCTGAAATGTTGGCTCAAAGAATAGAAACTAAGAGAGCTGAATTTGTTGAAGCTAATTCTGATAGAAATGGTAATTTGAAAAAAGGGAAGACCTTCAATGAATCCAGTGTTAAATTAACAGCTAAAGAAGAAAAACAATTTAAAGATAAAAAAAACAAAGTAAAAAGAGAAATTTATAAAAACTTTTTTGAACGTTCTGGTCGCAGAAGTGAGTTGCAAGTTAGAATTTTGGATGAAGTAAGAAGATTGAGAATAGAAATGGCTCAAATAGATTCAACAAATGAAGATAGTCAATTTCAAAAAGATAGTAGTGATAATGTTGTTGATTATCTAAAACCAGATGTTAATTCTGATGAATATTTAGATTCAGCTTATCTTGCTAAAAATATAGAATTGTTGGATCAAGTCTTACAAAAAGTTATAGAAAAAAAATCTTTAGGTGAAAAAACCACAGAAACTAGAGAAGTTTTTGATTTTAGTTCTGAAGTAGAAAAATCCAAAAACAGAATGCAAGAGTTACTTAATTCTATTCCAAAAAAAGAAGATGGTAATACACCAGAAGATGCTTTTTTAAGAGTGTATAAACTTTTGCAAAAAAGATTAGAAAAATTTGTTCAAGAAAGTAGTGATTTATCAAGTATTGATTTAGCTAGAAGTTCAGGATTATTACGTGATGATGAAAATAAAGAAAAATTGCAAGAAATTAGATTTGATTTAGTAAATGATACTAATAGAGAATTGGATGGTGTCTCAAGAAAAATACAAGAAATAAAAAACAAAGAAGAAATTTCAAAAATATCCAAAAGAATAGAAAATCAATTTGAAGTTGGAACACCTGTTATAGATATGACAGAACCAATGATGCAAGAAATTTTGAAATCACAATTTGTAAAAGTAGAAGATGCTTTGACTGCACTTTTGTCTGAAGGTTTGTATTATGATGATGTTGATGATAGTAAAAATATTAGACCAAAAATTTTGGAAAAATTTAAAAATATTATTTCTGATAGTAGTCCAAATCCAGCCTTACTTGCCAAATTGCGTGAAGCTGGTATCAAGAATTGGGATGATTTCAAACAACTTTGGGATGAAAAATTGGCAGGACAAGCTGCTGCTACTGTAGATAAAATGTTGCAAGCCGTGATGAAAAAAGAAATTGCTCAAAATATTACTTGGTGGGATAAAACCAAGAAGTTCAAAGGTCAGATTGCAGCAAGAGTTGCTATTACTACTGCTTTGGTAGGTGGTGGTGCCTTTGCCGCGAGTGTGGGTATGGCTGCGGCTATTGGTAGTGCTGCTGTAGGTGCTGTAGCAGGTGGTGCTGTTGGTGGTGGAATTAGAGGTGCTCTCAACAAATTACTTTTTGGTAATAAGAGGATGCAAGCTCGTAGTGAAAGATTACAAAAAGAATTGGAAGATGATAAAAAAGATGAAGTTATCAAAAATATTGTGGGTAAAGTTTTGGGTAGTCTTGATTCTAGAATAGTTGCTACTTCAAATATAGAAGAATTACCATCTTTTTCAGCTATTATGGCTCAGACTGTACGTGATTTGACTACAGAAATGTCAGAACTTTCTGAACAAGCTGAAATAGTAGAAGCTAAAAATTTGAATGCTAATGCTCGTGTATTGTATGAAAGAGCTTTGGCTCATTTGGAAATCACAGACGCGGAAGTAGATAAAAAGAGAAAATTGGCACAAATAATTGCTAAAATGAATGGTAAAGGTGATATTATCACAGCCGAAATAGTACAAAATGATTCCCAAATTATGGGATTACTTGAAGAAGTGGTATCTGTTTATTCTGGTAAAAAAAGTATTATGGCTTCCGCTGTTATGGGTGGTTTAGTTGGTGCCGCTTTTTTTGTAGATAATGATATTACTAGAATTTCTATGGGTGCCGTGTTTGGTGGTATCAAAGGTTATAAAGAAGGTAAATTCAAACAAATTGAGTCAGAACAAAATAAAGTACGTAAATCTGTTTATCAAGATATTGCTGATTTACGTAACATAAATAAACAATTGTTTGATGATCCTAATTTTACTATGGATTCATTGAATGAGACACAAAGAAAAGCTTTGCGTGATAAGATAATCAGATTAAAAAGATTGTTGCATATCAATGCTGAACCTTCTGAATTGGCGGTGTTTGGTGTAGTCAAGCAAGATAAAGATGGTAATTATTTAAATTATAATGGACAAAAAGTAATTTCAGCTGATGGTCAATTGTTGGATGCTGAAGCTAGAATGCTTTTTGCAGATATGCGTAGTGCTGTTACTGATGCTGAGCGTGTGGGATTGTTGCAAGAAAAACAAGAAGATAGAAAAAATATAAATATAGTTTTGCAACAATTGCAAGAAAGAAGTAAAGAAATTGAAGATGGTTTGCCAAAAGCTAGAAAAGGTTTGTTGAATAGATTTGGTAATTGGCTAGCTAATCATACTTATAGAAGTAAAACTTTCAATTATACTGTAGGTGGTGCTGTGCTTGGTGGTTTTAGTGCTTGGTTGATAGGTGAAGGTTTCAACAAAATGAGAGAAAATGCTTTGGGTGTAGGTTTTCCAAAAGAAGGTGTGACAGGAAAAGCTTTGAAGTTTGATAATATTGAAGGTGAGCCTGCTGTAATGGAAGGTATTAGACAAAAAGCTCAACTTGATTATTTGCGTGATAGAACTTTTGAAGATATCGGTAGACAAGGTCAAGATGCTTATTTTAGAGATTCTGTCGTGGATCATTCTCCTGCTGCAGAGTATATGACAAAAGCTAGTGATGCTGATTTGACAGACAACAAAATAGCAACTACACCAGAAGGCAATGACATTTCACCAGTAGCCGTTGTTGAAAAAGAACAACCAATTATAGATGATTATGTAGTAAAAAAAGGTGATAGTTTGTTGGGTATTTTGGGTAGATGGCAGGATGATTTGTCTGCTGACAACATTTTGGTAATTAGACAAGCACATCCTGAATGGGCTAAATTGTCTGATGATAGACTGTTGGATAAATGGTCAATTGCTGAAGCGGAAAAATTAGGCCAAAGATTTGATAAAAATGGTCAATATTTTAAGACAGGTCTTAGACCTGGCAATGTAGTACATTTTAAATTTGATGCTGATGGTTATCCACATATAGAAGTAGATGGCATGAAAAATTTTGCGACAGAAAAGTTTGTAGCAAGAGAATTTGAAGACAGTGTGGAAGTTGTAGCCAATAATCCTGAAGAAAATGATTTGGTAAATAGCTTACAAGGTAAAAAATTCCAAGAGAGTCTAATAAATTTGAAAGACAATACAATTGAATTGGAAAATGGAGGTAGTGTCAGGTTTGTAGAGACTAAGGCTGATGTAGATGGTGTGGCAGTAGAGACACATAGTCCAAAACAAGCTTTGACTGATTTGGCACCAAAAGTTTTTAAAGATGGTTATATTACTTCTTTTGATAGTCAAAAAGAAGCAGATATAATGGCTAGAAGCTTAGCTTCTTTGGATACAAAAAATAGAGTTTTTCAACAATTTGTAGAAGAAGGTCGTGCAGATTCACCAGCCGCCAAAATTTTGCATGATTCTATCCAAAAACAAATGGCTGAATTGGAGACTAAATTGGGTGATGATAAAAATGTGATATTTAAGGATGAATTTTTGGGCAGATATCAAGACAAATCTGTTGCAGTAGAATCAAAATCAGCTATTACAGATGCTACCCAGACAAAAGTTAAGACAGCTGTTGAGGTACCAAAAGTTGGTTCTGAACAAGAGGTTAGATTAGAACGTAGAACTATATTAGAAGAACCAGTAAAAGAAGTAGCAAAAATTGATGTCAACAGAGGTAATACAGAAGTTTTTATAGAAAAACAAAAAGACGGTGGCTATAAGATAGAAGTAGCTGGCGAAAAATTGCAAACAAGCAAAGCTGATTTGGTAAAAGAATATTTTCATCCTGATGAAAAGAAATTTGCCATGGGTAAAGGTATCTTGGATCAAGAAAAAGTTGAAGAATTTAGAAAGCTAAAAGCTTATGATGAAGCCTATCGTCAAATGGATGAAGCTGGTAAGTCAGATTCAGCTGAAGCAGAAGCTTTGAAACTGGAAATCAAAAAAATCTTGGAAACACAAGCCAAGGCTCTCGGAGAAGAGGGAATACCACAAGACTTTTTTGAGACAGATACTCTCAAACGTTATGGTTATAGAGTAGATGATGAAACGAATGTTCCGGAAAATAAACCAGAAACGACTCCTTTACCTGTAGAAACACCAAGTGTCCCAAATCGTGAGCTTAGTGTGGCTGGTCACAAAATAGCAATTCCTGAAAATCTTTATCCTACAGCTGATCAAGCTAAGTATGCCAATATTATGATGCGCCTGACAGTGGACATCAACAACTTGCCAGATAGTCCTGGTAGGGAAGATATAATAGAAAAATTTACTAAAGCAATTCAAACTGGTCCAACAGAATTAGAAAAATTTGAAAAATATTTCGCTGATACTTACAAAGGACTAACGGATGCGAAGTAAGTAAACTATTTTATTTTAAGAAGACAATCCTCTCATAGTAGGGTTGTCTTTTTTGTTTTTGAAAATAAATAAACAATAACTAGACAGTAACTAAAGGTCACTAGTAATTGTTTCGTTACTGTCCCATTATTGTCCAATTATTGCTTCATCAATGGCTAACTGGCTAATAACTATACAATAACTAGTCAGTAACTAAGTACAGTTTACAAACAGGTGAAGGTCTTGACAAAACCATCAAAATATGCTATATTCATTTGTTAATTTGAAAAATAACTAGGCAGTAACTAAAGGTCACTAGTAATTGTCTCGTTATGGTCTCATTATTGTCTAGTTATTGCTTCGGCAAAGGCTAAATAGTCAATAACTATACAATAACTAAACGGTAACTAAATATAGGTACAAGTCTTGACAAAACGATCAAAATATGCTATACTAGCCTGTTAAAAAATAGATTAAAGGTCACCAGTAATTGTCTCGTTATGGTCTCATTATTGTCTAGTTATCACTTCGGCTATGACTAACCAATAACTAAACGATAACTCAGAAGTAACTAAATATAATTGGGAAAATATTCCTTGTAGCTCACAATAATCAAATATTGTCAGTTACAATAGAGTATTTCACTCTAACAAACAGTTCTTTACAAAAATGCATTTTTGAGCAGATGTTTGTCTCTGGTAGCAATACTAGTACAAACCGCGCTTATAAAATGCAATGTTACTAGAAATAAGCAAACAGGCAAGACACAAGTCTCTGTGCGGTTTTTGTAGATAAAAAAATAATTATCTGTAAAAACCGCACAGGGGCGACGGTCGTCCCTGAAGATCCCCGCCCTCCACGCGCGGGGGCATGATTCAGGTGAGAGATCTTCTCTCACCATCGTCTCGTGCCCCGCGGCGGAAGGGCACAGTTCGTTTCGCTTTCTCTTAGGAGTTCAAGAAAAATGCGCATCGCGCTCATCATCGTCCTCTTCGGCATCATCTTCAACATCAACAGCAAGGAGAGCAAGGCCCAGCCCGCCGCGCCGGTCGTCGTGGATAACATCGGTAGTTGCATCAAGAGCGACTTGAAGGAGTCCCTGAAGTGCTGCCAGGATGCCACGGGACGTGTCGGACAATGTCGGCACGTGGTCCGTGAGTACTTCCGCGACGAGACTCGCAAGACGGCGGCGACCAAGTCCGGGAAGACCTATGAGCCGACTAAAATCGGCGAGTGCGTCTCGAAGTCCAACGAGGTCGAAGCAGTCAAGTGCTGCAGCGAGCTCCCAGGAACTACGGCCAAGTCCAACTGCATGGAGCGCGTCATGGCATCGGTGGAGGTCGGGATCATTACGGTGTCGACCGACGACGACTTCCGAGCAAGCTCGCGCAAGCGGGCTCTCGAGGAGCTGGCGTCTCGTCGTCGTCTGATCGCAGCGTCACTTCGGGTGGCCAAGCTCAAGGTCGAACTCGAGTCGTTCAAGGGCGACGCGTTCGCCAAGCTCGAAGTTCTGACCAAGGCGGTCGACGAGCTGCCGTCCGAGCTCCGCAAGGAGTTCGGCGAGGCCCTGGCTACCGCCATCACACAGAGCGAGGAGAAGTGCGCACAGGCGATTGGGGTCGTCAAGGACTCCCTCGACAAGCGCATCGACGAGCTCAACGACACGATCTCGGAGCACTCCAAGCAGCTCAGCGACCACGAGTCTCGCATCGCCAAGCTCGAGACGCGTTCGTCCTTCGGCCTTCAGGTCGGTGGATGGGGCGCGTTCGACAAAGTCGGCGCAATCGGTGGCATCCGAGCCGACGTTCTGCTGAAGTGGCAAAACAGCCACTTCCAGCTGGGCGGAGGTCTCGGAGGTTCGCCGAGCGGGCTGGCTTGGATGGCTGAAGTGTCTGGTTTCTACCACGTGAGCGATTCCTTCTTCTTCGGAGGTGGGGTCCTCGCGGCGGCGGATGCCAGCGATCTCGCCGAAACGGATCATGTTCTGATGGGGATCTCCCCGTCGGTGCAGCTCCGAATCGGCGAGACCTTCGTCGTCGAGGTTAATGCGGTGCTCGGCGCCATCGTACGGCCAGGGGGGGAGTGGACCCCCTCGGCCGGTGGGCTCGTCTCCGGTTCGTTCAACTTCTAGTAACGCCTGTCGCTGTCCGTAGCGTTCCAGCCCATTCGGGGCAGGTTCACTCGGGCGGCGACAGCCTCAACCCCGCGTTTTTCGAAAGAAAAACGCGGTTGCCCAGTGAGTATCTGATAATCAGGTGCTCAGTGTGTAGGTTCTCTCTTATAAAAAAGAGGGGATTGACAAAATCATAAGAAGTTCATTACAATTTAAAATATAGAATATATATAGTAATAGTATGAATTAAGCTATTTAGTTAGCTTTCAACTTCTTTGTTTATTTAGATAGAGAAGTTGATATTTGAAAAGGTTTTGGTACGGCATAAAGTAGATAAAAAATTGTCTATTTCATGCCGTGCCAAAAGGCGTTCATTCGGGACGCCTTTCCCCAACCCCAGCCTCCGTGGCGGGGGCAAGACGGGGAAACCTGAATTGCCCTCCGGCACGGTGGGCGTTACGTTAGGAGATTGAGACATGCGCAATCAGCGCAACAATTTCGTCGCCGGGAGCCTCGTGCTCGCGGCGTTCTTCTCCTTCGTCTTCAACTTCGCCGGCTGTACATGGGAGGATACGAACAAGCCGACGAACTTCGAGATCGGGTGTCTCAGCGATCAGGCCTGCTCCGACGGCGACGATGCGACGTACGACTACTGCGCGTACAATTCGGAGACGGGTACCTCTTGCGTCAATCCTGATATCTTCAAGGTCATGATTCATGACCTGGACGGTGATGGGATCCTCGCAGAGGCGAACTCTACTGAGGCGTGTCAGAACGCCAACGTATCGCAGGACAGCATGAGCGCGTGCAAGGTCTTCGTCGAGGTCCATGTCGTCACCGCTGGTCTCACCTGGAACGATTGCAATGATACCCGTAGCGACATTTACCCCGGAGCACCTGAGTTGTGCGATGGGGTCGACAACGACTGCGACAACGTCGTAGATGAGGGCTGCGTGACCCCAGAGTGCTCCGATGGCGAAGGCCAGATCAGGAGCTGTGGCCTCAATGACATGGGCGCGCAACTGCGTGTCTGCGTTGACGGTCACTGGGGCGAATACGGGGCCTGCTCGGACCCCGACATCTGCGTCAACGGCGCGGTGAGCACCCAGAACTGCGGCCTCAACGGTCGTGGTAGCCAGGCGCGCGTCTGCGCCAACGGCAACTGGGGAGAGTACGGATCGTGCTCCGATCCGG